>Ga0070707_100000230_pt1 | contig 56120 bp, 38 predicted proteins | sample KBSK5502metaG_FD_65468 | JGI IMG/M metagenome (GOLD analysis project Ga0070707, IMG submission 65468) | Corn, switchgrass and miscanthus rhizosphere microbial communities from Kellogg Biological Station, Michigan, USA - KBS K5-50-2 metaG | ecosystem: Host-associated > Plants > Roots >... | reverse complement strand
CAGCCTGAGATCAGATCGCTTTCACCGCCAATTGAAATTCAATTGAAACAGGCCGTCTTTTGGCGGTTTTAGGTAAAGTTTGCTCCGCGCCGCCGGAGGCGGCGCGGAGCTTCTGAGGAGGAGCTTTCATGTCGCGTTGCGACGCCCTGAAACCACGAACATCAGCGACGTGATGTCCGGCAAGCTGCCAGCTTGCCGGACTTTTTCTGAGGAAGGGCTAGCGCAATTGGTGGTGAGGCTGCCGTGGGCCGGGTATTTTGTTGGATATTTTATGGTTGTCCCGCGCACCCACGAATGCTATATTCTTCCCGCCTCGTACTTGTATCCACGAACCTCTACTACCGAATTATCCAAGCGCGCAATTACACTTCGCCCTGAGAAAGATCGCCATGCCTACTGTCTGCGCCGAGATCGACGGCAACGCTCAGTGCTGTGCCCGGCTCGTGCACGAGCTGCGCCGGGGCTACCAAGATTTGCTGATTGACCAGCGAGGTTTTTTGCTGATCCCGGAGGACCGGTGGGAAGAAGTCCAGCGACTGGCCGCCAAGCACGACTGCGAAATCCGGCCGGCGAAAAGATCGCAAGAAGCAGCTTGACGAGAGTTCTAAGTGGTGAGTGCTGAGGGTTGAGTTAATCCTAAAACTCAACCCTCAGCACTCACCACTCAACCTTAAGGCTCAGGCCCCACTGTTACTCAGATGATCACCCGGCTCGGCCAAACTATCCAACAGAAGCGCATCGAAGCGGGCCTCTCCATCCTCCAGCTTGCCTTGCTGAGCGGCCTCTCGGTCCTGCGATTGCACGAGATCGAACACGGCGGCGGCGAGCCGGTGAGCTTCGACCTTTGTCGCGCCCTCGGGCAAGTGCTCTCAGCCAGGACCGGCCACCAATTTATCTTGCAGGAATTGTGGCTCGCCTACTCAGTCGATAAGTACTTCCAGAGTAAGTTTGGGATTTGATACTACGGTGTCAGTGGTCCGTGGTCGGTCGTCAGTGGTCGCTCGCTCGCGCCACGCCGCTGCTTAGGTTGCGGGCTGGTGCAGGGTTTGAGCCGGCCGGCTCCTTCCGCCACTGACCACTGACACCGCTAGGTCGGCTTCACCTCTTGCCAGAGACGCACGCCCTGGTCAGTTGCTTCAAGCTTGCGCCCGGCGTTGAGCCTGGCGAGCCCGCGTTCACAGAGCGCGGCGATCTCGAGCCTCGCGGTGCCTTCATCAATGTCCGCCTCCGCGCCGAGCGCCCGGTCAATGATCCAGCCGGCCAACCCCACGCGTTCGCTGCCGACAGAGACTGCCAGCTGGTCAGGGCTGTAGCGGTCGGCCAATTCGGTCACAATGCCGAGCAGGGCCAGGGCCTGGGCGCTCAAATCTGCCGCCGAGGACAGACCTAACTCAGGCGCCGCTCGAAGATCTTTGAGGCCCGGCGCGGAGATGGGGAGGCTGCTGAGCGGGAGCGATCCTTGCCGCTGTTGCGCCCGTTCGCGCAGTTCGTAGTCGCCGCGCAGTCCTCGCTCGACCTGATGTTCGTAGAGTAAGAGGGTGCAAGCTGCATCAAGCGCCGCGTAGCGCAACTGGTCTTCGCCCAGTGGCCGGCGGCTCCAATCGCCGCGCTGCTCGCGCTTATCGAGTTGGAGCCCGAGGTGTGCTTCCACCTGCGCCTGGAGCGAGCAGCGCCGCTCGCCGCCGCGCCGCGCCGCCAGCATCGTATCGTGGATGGGCGAGGTATAGATGCGGAAATGGCGCGAGAGCCGCGCCGCGTCGTAGACCGCGTTATGAATCGCCTTGGTGGTGGCGCTCAACTCTAGCGGGCGCCGGAGGGGTTCCAGGTCCACTCCGGCCAGCGCGTCGATGATGGCCACCCTGGGCTCGCCGTCCTCGCGGAAGGCGAGTTGCACCAGGGAGACGCGCTCGGCTTCGCGGTCCCACCAGTTGATCGTTTCAATGTCGAGCGCGAGCACCGGCGCCCGGTCAAGGCTCTCCGCCACAGCCGCCAGCTTCGGCTGATCGTTGACGAATTCGAGGCTGTAATCGAGCATAGCCCATTATAATCAGCAGATCACGAAATCAGGAAGGAGGAAGCATTTTCCATTTGTCATTGATTAGTTGCCATTGCAGAGCAGTCGCCCGATCAACGAACAATGGAAAATGGAAAATGAAACTCTTCGTCCATTTCGTGGTCTCCTGATTATCTATGGATGCCCTTTGGGGTTGAAGTGGAGACAGGCTCGGGGAACTAGGATAGCTTCGGCGGAGGAGGGGCGAGGAGTTTGTTAATCGTGTCAACGAGGCGGTCGAAGTGGGTGGGCTTGCGGATGGTGGCCGTGGCCCCCGCCGCTTTGGCCTCCGACATGCGGCCGCTGCCGTAGGCCGACATGGCGATGATCGGGAGGTCGGCGAATTCTTTTGACCTCCTCACGCACTGAATCAACTCAGCGCCGTCCATTTTGGGCATTCTCATGTCTGTCAGCATCAGGTCAGGACGAACATGCGTCAGTAACTGCAAAGCCGCCGCGCCGTCCTCGGCCGAGACCACGTCAAAGCCCTTGATCTCCAGCAGCGTCCGGAGCAGCTCCTGCACATCAGGGTTATCCTCGACTATGAGCACACAAACTTTCGCCATAGATACCTGCTCGCTAGGCGAGTCGCGTACCGTGACGGCTGTTTAGGGCTAAGTGACAGCAGAGTGTGAGAATATTGAATGAATGCGAAAGCCCGGCTCAGGCTCACGCCGTCAGTTTGGCAATCAGGCCGGGCAAGGTGACTGAAGCGCTCGCCCAACTTGATGACTGCCCCACTGTAACCTTTCAGGCGCCCTGAACGTGATGGAGGTGAGAAGAGAGTTGGCAACGGTGTGAGAGAACAATTGCAAGGAGGTTTCCATCAATGAATAATCAAGCTCCATCGGCAGACGTGGCAATCATCGGTGGCGGTCTGGCCGGGCTGACCGCCGCGACCTTTCTGGCGCGGGCGGGGCGGCCGGTGGTCCTCTTCGAGAAATCGCAGGCGGTCGGCGGGCGCGCAGTGACAGAGGTCAAAGGTGACTTTCACTTCAACCTGGGCCCGCATGCGCTCTACTGCGCGGGGCACGGCGTGAAGGTCCTGCGCGAGCTGGGCATCAAGTTCAGCGGGGGCCGACCGACTCCCTCCGGCGGCTATGCCATTGACCGGGGTGTGAAGCATACTCTTCCCGGCGGATTCTTTTCGCTGATCACCACCGGGCTGTTCGGACTGGCGGCCAAACTCGAGACGGCCCGCCTGCTGGCCGGCGTGAGCAAGATCGACACGCAGGCGATCCGGCACCTCACGGTGCGCGAGTGGCTTGCAAGGGAGATTCGCCAGCCGGAGGTGCGCCGTCTGCTTCAGGCGATCCTCCGTTTGGCAACCTATGCGGACGACCCGGAGCGCCAAAGTGCGGGTGCGGCTCTGGCGCAGTTTCAGTTGGCTGCGGCGAGCAACGTCTATTACCTGGACGGCGGGTGGCAAGTGCTCGTGGACGGCCTGCGCCAAGTCGCCCAGGAGGCCGGGGTGCAGATTGTGACGGGCGCCAGGGTCGTCGCGGTTGAGCACGATGAAGCAGTCCGCGGCATTCGCCTGGCCGACGGCACCGGTTACTCGGCGTCATCCGTGATCGTGGCCGCGAGCCCGGCCATCGCTTGCGAGCTGATCGAGAGGGGCAGCGAGACTGTGCTTCGTGAGTGGGCGGATGCGGCCATCCCTGTTAAGGCGGCCTGCCTCAACATTGCGCTGAGCCGCTTGCCGCAGCCGCGTGCCGTCTTCGCCCTCGGGATCGATCGCCCGCTTTATCTCTCGGTGCATTCAGCCGTGGCGAAGCTGGCCCCCGAGGGAGGGGCGCTGATCCAGTTGGCCAAGTACTTAGGCTCAGGCGTAGACGCGGACGCGAAGGCGGTTGAGCGAGAATTGGAAGAGCTGCTCGACCTGGTTCAGCCTGGCTGGCGCGAGGTGCTGGTCGAGCGCCAGTTCCTGCCGCAGATGGTTGTCTCCCATGCCCTGGTCACGGCCGCGCAAGGCGGCACGGCGGGGCGACCGGGGCCTGAAGTCGCTGGCGTCCCCGGTCTCTATGTGGCTGGGGATTGGGTCGGGCCTGAGGGCATGCTGGCGGACGCGAGCCTGGCGAGCGCCAAACGCGCCGCGGAAGTGATTCTCCGCGGCGAAGGGCTCCAGGCTGCTGCTGCGGCTTGAGGTCGGCAATGTGAAGCAATCGATGATGAGCGTACCAACGGCTGTTTTAGGAGACCTCTTCAAAGCGCACGAGCAGTTTCTGTGGGGGCTGTGCTACCGCCTGACGGGGAACGCGGCCGACGCCGATGATCTGGTGCAGGAGACCTTCGTGCGCGCGATGGAACACCCGCCGGCACGAACTGATGAGCCGTGGCGGCCCTGGCTCGTGCGCGTGGCCTTGAACCTCGGCCGCGACCTGCTTCGCCGCCGCAAGCGGCGCCACTACGTCGGCCCGTGGCTCCCTTCGCCCATCGAAACGGGGGACGAGGCGTCGCCGCCGTCCTACGAGCCGGCGGCTGATGCCGAAGGCAATCCGGCGGCGCGTTATGACCTGCTGGAGAGCGTCTCGTTCGCCTTCCTGCTGGCGCTCGAAGCGCTCACCCCCGCGCAGCGTGCCGTGCTCTTGCTCCGGGACGTCTTCGACTACTCCGTGAAAGAGACGGCCGAGGCGCTCGGGATGTCGGAGGCCAACGTCAAGACGACGCACCATCGAGCGCGGCGGGCGATGAGCGACTACGACCGCGAGCGCCGCCTGCCGACGCGGTCATTGCAAGAGCGGACCCGGAAGGTGCTGGAGCAGTTCCTGAGTTGTCTCAGCCGGCATGACGTTTCCGGGGTTGAGGCTTTGCTGGCCGATGGCGCTCGCCACCTCGGCGATGGCGGCGGCGAGTTCTTCGCCGCGCGCGTCCCGATTGTGGGCCGCGAGAAGATCGCGCTCTTCTACGCGAGGTTGTCCGAGCAATTGAGCAAGGTCACGCGTGTCGAACTGCGGATGCTCAACGGCCTGCCCGCAGTTATCACCGAACTGTCCGGCGTGGGCGACGGCTATGCCCCGCGCATCGTCACACTTTGCGACCTTGATGAAGATGGGCGCATCAAGCAGATGCACGTCGTCCTCGCCTCGCGCAAGCTCACGGCAATTCGCTCATGCTCGTTGAAGTCCGACCGATGAAGTGTTAGCGTATGGGGCGCAGAGTCGAAATAACTGTTCACCCCGTATGCCGCGTACTATTACACTCCGCCATGACCTCGAAGCTTTGTGGGTCTCGCTGCTCGCTGAGGCGAGCTACTGCGAGCAGAAGGCGGCGCTCTCCTGCCTCTACCCCGAGGCCGAAGTGGAGAGTGAAGCGATGCGGGCTGGCACCGCCGCCCATTCTACGCTCGAAGCCGAGGCCGAAAAGATCGAACGCGATGAACTTGAGCGGCGCATCGCCGCGGGTGAGGAATTGAATCTGCGCGAGTTCCCGCTGAGGGCCAAAGTCTCGGGCGTGACCTTGCGCGGCCACCTCGACCACGTCGAGTTGCAAGGGCGGCGCGCCCGCTGGCTCTACGACTTCAAGTTCTCGCGCTACTCTGACCGCCTCTTCCCCAACCACCGCCTTCAACTCTCGCTTTATGGTCTGTTGCTCGCCGCCAACGGCTTCGATGTCTCGGGCCTCATCTGCGCGGTGATCATCGTCCCGCCGCGCCGGTGGGGCGAAGGCAACTTGATCGAGACCAATCCGGCGCTGGCTAACACCGCCATCGCGATGAGCAAGCAACTGCGCAACGAGAAGGGCGGCGTGCGACGTAGTGGCAGCTTGGTCGGCCCCGGATTCACGGTCCACGCCTTCAAATTCAGCGAGCGGTCGGCCCGGCGGGATTTTAAAGAGGCGGTCGGGTATTGGGCCGGAGAGCGTGAGGCGCGGGTGGCGGACTCCGCTGCCAAATGCCGCTCGTGCCCTTACAACGAACAGAGGCTTTGCCTGGTCGCTCTCGCGCCGCCGGGGCGGAGATGATGGTGAGCGCTGCCCGAACGAAATCTACCGTGACAGCTAAAAATATCTGCCTCCCGCCGTCCGGTCGAACTAAAGGGCGATTTAATACCTGCCAAGCCGTCCGGATGTTTCAATCTCGGGCAATTAGATTTAGAATGCTCGGCGACTGTCGGCAACACCACTTCGGATCAACGCCACCATACTGCTAGGAGAGAATATGTTCCGCTGCTCAATGAAGCTCATCACGTTCGCGCTCAGTCTCTGCCTCATCTTGTCCACCGGCTCATTCCTGGCCTCGGCCCAGCAGGCCCGGAAGGCACCACTGCCCAGCGCCAGACGCAAACTGCCGGGGCGAACCGTCAACGGAACGCTTCTGCCGAACGGCTGGACGCTGACGCCCGAAGGCGCGCAGATTCCGGTGAGCGACTTGCCGCTCAACCTGGCGCTCAGCAAGGACGGGCGCTATCTGCTGGCCACGACCAACGGCAACGGCGAGCAGACGATCAACGTCATCGACCTGCGCGCCCAACGGAGCGTGCAGTCGGTCAAGGTGAAGAAGTCATGGCTCGGGTTGACCTTGGCTCCCGACGGGAAGCGCTTTTTCGTTTCGGGCGGCGATGACAACGAGGTGCTGGTCTTCGATTTCGCCGCCGGGAAGGCGACCGAGGCCGGGGAGATCGCCCTCGGCAGCAACGAGTATCACGCGCTCGATGATAAGCAGCGAGCTGAAGCCCGGAAGAAGGGGCATGGAGAGTACGCCTTTCCGGCCGGCATCGCCGTGACCCCGGACGGCGCACGGCTCTACGTGGCCGAGAATCTGACCAACAAAGTTGCCGTCGTCGATCTCGCGGCCCGGCGGGTGATCACTAAGATCGAGGTCGGTGAGTATCCTTACGACTGCGTCATCTCGAATGATGGGCAGCGCGTGTACGTCAGCAACTGGGGCTCACGCAGCGTCTCGGTCATCGACCCTGCCGACTCAAAGGTCGTTGGCACGATCCAAGTGGGCGATCACCCGAATGACCTTGAGTTGACGCGTGACGGCAAGACGCTCTACGTCGCCAACGCCAACAGCAACACCGTCTCGGTCGTGGACACCGCGCAGGCCAAAGAGGTCGAGGCCATCTCGACCGCGCTTCACCCCAAATCGCCCATCGGCAGCACGCCCAACGCGGTCGCTCTCTCGCCCGACGAAAAGACGCTCTACATCGCGAACGCCGACAACAACAACGTCGCCATCGTCGACGTCGGCGAGCGCGGCGAGAGCAAGGTCAAGGGCTTCATCCCGACCGGCTGGTACCCGACCTCCGTGCGCACAAGCCGCGACGGCAAGCAAATCTTTGTGGCCAACGGCAAGGGCCTCGCTTCACTAGCCAACCCGCGCGGCCCCAATCCCAACCTGAGGCGTGAGGCCGGCACGCAACACATCAGCAGCCTGCTGCGTGGCGCGGTTTCGCTCATCAGCTTGCCGACGCCTGCGCGGCTCGCGCAACTGACGCGCCGCGTCTACGCCAACTCGCCCTACACCGATGAATTGCTCCAGGCAGCGCGGGCGCCGCGCACCAAGACCGCCATCCCCGTGCGCGTCGGCGCCCCCTCGCCGATCAAGCACGTCATCTATGTGGTCAAAGAGAACCGGACCTACGATCAGGTCCTGGGTGATCTGAAGGAGGGCAACGGCGATCGGAATCTCTGTCTGTTTGGCGAAGAGGTGACGCCGAATCAGCACGCGATGGCGCGCGAGTTCGTCTTGCTCGATAACTTTTACGTGGATGCGGAAGTCTCGGCCGACGGGCACAACTGGTCGATGGCTGCCTACGCGACCGATTACGTCGAGAAGTTCTGGCCGACCACCTACTCCAGCCGCGGGCACACCTACGGCTTCGAAAGCCAAAGCGAAAAGAAGATTCATCGGCCGACCGGCGGCTACATCTGGGATTACTGCGCACGGGCCGGCGTCACCTACCGCAGCTATGGCGAGTTCTTGCACATCAGTGAAGGCCGGCCCGGCGGCGGCGGCGAAGTGAGCGACGAGCCGGAAAGCAAGCGACGCCGCGAGAATTTCACCTATGAAGAAGCCCTCAAGGGACATTTCAGTCCGACTTTCGCCCCTTGGGACCTCAACATCCCGGACAACAAGCGCATCGACGCCTGGCTGGAAGAGTTCCGCGAGTTCGAGCAGAACGGCAACCTGCCCCAGTTCCAGATCGTCCGCATCGGCGGCAATCACACGCAAGGGACGAAAGCCGGCGCCCCGACGCCGCGGGCCCACGTGGCCGAGAATGACCGGGCGCTCGGCCGCCTGGTCGAGGCCGTGACGCAGAGCAAGTACTGGGCGACGACGGCCATCTTCGTGCTTGAGGATGACGCGCAGAATGGGCCGGACCACGTCGACGCGCACCGCTCGATTGCTTTCGTCGCGAGCCCCTACACCAAGCGCCGGTCCGTCGACTCGACGATGTACACGACCTCCGGCATGCTCCGCACGATGGAGTTGATCCTGGGCCTGCCGCCGATGAGCCAGTACGACGCGGCGGCCACGCCGATGTTCAATTCATTTACGGACAAGGCCGACTTGGCGCCGTATAAAGCGCGGCCGGCACGGGTCGACCTCAACGAAAAGAATCCGGAGACCGCGCCCGGCGCGACCCGCTCGGCACAGCTTGATTTCAGCAAGGAGGACACCGCCCCCGACATCGAGTTCAACGAGATTATTTGGAAGGCGGTGCGCGGGGCTGACTCGGTAATGCCGGCGCCGGTGCGGAGCGCGTTCGTGAGGACGATTGATGACGATGACGAGAAAGATAAGGACAAAGGAGAGAAGGCAGAGCGGCGCAAGGTGTGGCGGAGGAGGTGATTCTCCTCTGCAGCTCTCGATCTGCTTGCTGCTATAATCAGGGTCATGGGACAACGGATTTTAGAAGGCACTTGGGAAGAGATCGCGCGTCACGCGGATGAGCTTGCCGGAAAGCGCGTGAGGCTGACTGTCATTGAAGAACCATCGCGCCCGAATGAGGCGATGCTTGCGGCATTACGTAAGATTGCTGAAATCCAACAGGAGATGACGCCCACCTCAGGCGAGGATACGCGGAAGCTCTTGCGCGAAGCCAGAGACGGAGGAATGTATGGCCTCAGTCCCTCCGGCGAGTAGTTCAGGTGCGGTGGTCGTTGACGCTAACGTGCTCATCGCGATTTGCGCCAAGGAGCAGGATAAGCGCGCTCAGGCGGAAGCCGCGCTCAATGATTATGCGGCTGGAGGATGGCTCTTTTACGCTCCCGGAATAGTCACCGGTGAAGTTCTTTATATCCTTTGCGGCAAACTTCAGAGCGGAGCTTTAACTCCTGCCGATCATGAGAAAGCCGTCCAAAGTTTCCAGGCGCAGATGCGCGCCATTCTCCCGCCGCCGCACGGGGAGGGGTCGCTAATCACAAGAGCCGAAGAGATACGACATGGCTACGGATGCAGTCGCTCAGCAGATAGTCTCTACATAGCCTTGGCTGAAGAGTTGTCACAGGCTGGGACGACAGAGCTTTTGACCTTTGACCAAGACCTTGAAAAGCAGGTTGCTAAAAATGTTCCTGCCGTTAAGGTGAATCTTCTCATTCCCTGATTCAAACGATGAACCGGCGCACATTCTTGTCTCACACGGCGATAGCTAGTGGCGGATTGATCGCCGGGCTGCGGCCGAAGCTACTGTGCGCGCAGGCCCCAGCGGTCATCACTGCTGACAAGCTACGCCCGGCGATCCCTTACGGTGTGCAGAGCGGCGACATCACTGCCAGTCAGACCGTGATCTGGAGCCGCAGCGACCGCCCCGCCCGGATGATCGTCGAATACGCGACGACCGAGTCTTTCCGAAACGCCCAGCGCGTGGTCGGCCCCGCCGCGATTGAGGCCAGCGATTTCACGGCCCGCGTTGATCTCACCGACTTGCCGGCCGGGCAGCAGCTCTTCTACCGCGTCACTTTCCAGGACCTCGCCGATACTAAAATCTACAGCGCCCCGGTCGCGGGCACGCTACGCACGGCCCCACTGGCGCGCCGAGATGTTCTGCTCGCGTGGGGAGGCGATACTGTCGGCCAGGGCTGGGGCATCAACCCTGAATTTGGCGGGATGAAGCTCTATGAAGCGATGCGCCGCCTCGATCCCGATTTCTTCATCCACTCCGGCGATAACATCTATGCCGACGGCCCGCTCCAGGCCGAGGTCACGCTCGACGAGGGCGAGGTGTGGAAGAACATCGTCACCCCGGAGAAATCCAAAGTCGCGGAGACGATTGATGAGTTTCGCGGCAACTACCGCTACAACCTGCTCGATGAAAACCTGCGCCGTTTCAACGCGCAGGTGCCGCAGTTCGTGCAGTGGGACGATCACGAGACGCGCAACAACTGGTATCCGGGCCAGCGCCTGGATGACGACAATCGTTATACGGTCAAAAGCTGCGACCTGCTGGCGGCGCGGGCGAAGCGGGCCTTTCTGGACTACACGCCGATCCGTTTCGACGCGGCCGACCCGGAGCGCATCTACCGCGCCTTCAGATACGGGCCGTGGCTTGAAGTCCTGATGCTTGATGAGCGCAGCTACCGCGGCCCGAACACCGCCAACCGCCAGACGGTGATGAGCGAGGAGACGGCGTTTATCGGCAGCGCTCAGGTGCAGTGGCTCAAGTCGCGGCTGCTCGCCTCGCGGGCGACCTGGAAAGTCATTGCCAGCGACATGCCGATCGGCGTCATCGTGCGCGACGGCAAGACCGCGTTTGAGAACTTCGCCAACGGCAACGGCCCGGCGCTCGGCCGCGAGCTTGAACTCGCCGACCTGCTGCGCTTCATCAAGCACCACAAGATCAAAAACGTGATCTGGGTCACGGCCGACGTGCACTATGCTGCTGCTCATTACTACGACCCGGCCCAGGCACAGTTCACCGACTTCGCCCCCTTCTGGGAGTTCATCGCGGGGCCGCTCAACGCAGGCACCAACGGGCCGGGGGAACTCGACAACACCTTCGGGCCGCAGGTGAAATTCACGGGGACGCCGCCGGGGATGAAAGGGAATCGGCCGCCGAGCGCGGGCCTGCAGTTCTTCGGCACGATCAAATTTGACGGCCGGACCAAGGCGGCCACCGTCGCTTTGCACAACCTGGAGGGTAAGACGCTCTACCACGTCGATCTGCCGCCGGCGTCCTGAAATTGATCAAACGGGGAAGTCTCAAGCGTGAATAAAAAACTGCGATCTTCGCTTGGCTTACTACTCATCGCTGTCGTGTGTCTGACGTACCCGCTCGGAGTTTGGGGCTGGGGCGAGCACGGGCATACGATCTCAGGTCAGGCCGCGGCGATGAAAGTGCCGGCCGAGATGCCCAAGTTCTTCCGCCAGGCGGTCAAGCAACTCGCCTATCTCAACCCGGAGCCGGACCGCTGGCGTGACCGTGTCGAAGCTGACCTGGACCCCGCGGGGGGCATGGCCGCGTTTGACCATTACATTGACTTGGAGATCGTTCCCGAAGGGGCGCTCAATCTGCCCAACCGGTACGACTTCGCGGCCGAGCTGATCAAGGCCGGGCGCAAACCCACGGACGCGGGCTTCCTGCCTTACCATATTCTGGAGTTGTTCCAGCGGCTGCGCACCGAGTTTCGGTTATGGCACGCGGAGCCGGACCCGGCCAAGCGGCGCTGGATCGAGGCGCGGATCGTCAACGACGCGGGAGTTCTCGGACATTACGTCACCGACGGCGCGAACCCGCACCACACGACGATCCATCACGATGGCTGGATCGGGGATAATCCCAAGGGCTTTACGACCGAGCGCGGCTTCCACAAGCGATTTGAGACCGATTACGTGAAGACGCATATGCAAGTCGGCGACCTGCTGCCGCTCATCAGCCCGGCGCGTGTGGTGGAGAAGCCGCGGGAAGGAATTCTGGCTTACCTGCGTGACTCGCACTCGAAGGTCGAGGAGCTTTATGAACTCGACAAACGAGGAGCGTTCGGCGAGGCGACCACTTCGCCGGAGCACAAGCGCTTCACCGCCGCACGCCTGGCGGCCGGGGCACAGATGCTGCGTGATTTGTGGTGGACGGCCTGGGTGACGAGTGCGATTCAAGCGCCGCCGCCGGCCGCTCAGCCCCGTGGCGGTCAAGGCTCGGCGTCGAGCAAATAGACAGAGACCAGGTTGAATACTGCTTTGCCCCGAACTTGGCGGCCCAAGCATCAACCTGGCGGCTCGCCAGGCGTGAGTGCGATGGGGACATCAAAATCCCTGCCGCTTTGTGCTTACCTGGCGGGCTGACGGCCACTTCTGGCCGGCGCATATTGACAACCTTACCCCACAATCATAAAGTCTATGGCTCGGGCACCTCAGTGCGTTTGATATTTCATTCTTCTCGCATTGATTAGCTGCTGTCAGACTGCTAGGAGAGCAGCCGTGATCCAGGTAGGAGAGCCAGAGTCAGGTGATCGTCCGTTGTGGAGTGAGAAGTCATGGTGGCTTTTGCCTGGTCACTTATCCTGATGGGGTTTCTAGCAGATAATCAAGCCCTCTCATTCAGTTTCTGCCTCAATGATTGACCAACCAGACCTCAAATATTGCGAGGTGTGTGGCAAAACTTTCGAGTTGACGCTCAAATTCTGCCCTAACGATGGCACACCTTTGGTCTCGGTTGAGGGGCTGGTTGGACAGGTCCTTGACGGGCGCTATCGCATCGAGAGCTTAATCGGTAGTGGCGGCATGAGCGCCGTTTATCGTGCCACGCACATTCACATCCTCAAACCAGTGGCTGTCAAAGTCCTCCATCAGGACTTCGCCCTTAACGAGTATGCCATCGAGCGCTTCCGCCGAGAAGCGATCATGACGGCTCGCCTCAACCACCCGAACGCCATCCACGTCATGGATTTTGGCGTGACCGCGGAACGCATCATCTATTTCGTGATGGAGCTGGTCGATGGCAAGACTCTGAGGCAGTTGATCGAGGCCGAAGGAAAGTTTGATTACCGGCGCGCGGTCGCACTCTTGCGCCAGGTTTGCGATGCCGTCGAGGCGGCGCATCGGGAGGGAATCATTCACCGCGACCTCAAACCGGATAATATCATGATTCAGCTGGCGGGGGAGGTGGAGCGGGTAAAGGTGCTCGATTTTGGGATCGCCAAGCTCAAGGAATTTGCGCTCCAGTCGCTCGGCCAGAACGTCGAGCGGTCTAATTTGACTCGGGCCGGGATGTTAGTCGGCACGCCGCAGTACATGTCACCGGAGCAGTGCCGCGGGCAAGAGTTGGACGTGCGTTCGGACATCTACAGCTTGGGGATCGTGCTCTACGAGATGCTGTGTGGTCAGCCGCCATTTACCACCGATAGTCAGTTCCTAGATCTGCTCTCCAAGCAGCTGAATGAAATTCCGCGCCCCCTCCGCGAGGTGGCGCCGACGATTCCCGCCGCCATTGAGCGAGTCGTCATGCAGGCGCTCGAAAAAGACCCTGAACGGCGCCAACCCTCGGTCAGCGAATTGAGCCTCGAACTGGAAAGGGCGGTCGCCGAGTCAAGCTTTCGGATGGACGTTTCACTCCCGTCTCCTGTCACGGACTCAACGTTACAACCAGGGGGCGAGTCACGGCCAGGGCCGTCTCCCACACTACTATCGCCGCCCGAGCCAACCGCCCCCTCTGCCCCCCTCGCACATCCGGAGTCGGGCAGTGATCAACCCGCTGTCTCTCGAACCGGCGACCTGTCAAGCCCCGCGGCTCCGCCGACACAAGTCAAGGTGGCTGGAGAAGACCTGTCGCCGCCGGAGAAACAAGAGCTCGCGCCCAAACCGCCCGTCCGGAATCAAATCTTTATCAGCTATAGCGACAAGGACCAGGAGTGGCTGGAGAAACTCCAAATCCACCTCAAGCCGCTCGTCCGCAAACATAAGATCATTTTGTGGGACGACACGCAGATGCGCACCGGACTGCTTGGGCAACAGCGCATTGCCACCGCGCTCGCCCCGGTCAAAGTCGCCGTCTTGCTGGTCAGTCCAAACTTCCTCGACTCGGACTTCATCGCCGAGCACGAGTTGCCACCCCTGCTGGAAGCTGCCGAGAAAGAGGGGCTGACGATCCTGTGGGCGGCGGTGAGCGCGTGCATGTACCAGGAGACGGAGATCGTCAACTACGCCCCGGTGAACAACCCCGACCGCCCGCTCGATAGCCTCGACGACTGGGAGCTGAACAAAGAACTGGTCATCATCTGTCACAAGATCAACCAATCCCTCACCTCGACCACCCAGGAATCATCCGGCTACGGCGGCACTTCCTTACTCCCAAACCTGGATTCGCCGCGCTTCCCGCCGCCCTACCGGGCCGATCGTTTAGGCGAAGACGAGACACTGCCGGATCCGGCCGAGATTCATTTACCGACGGGCCTCACGTTGCGTCATCGCCTGTTGGCACAGTCAAAGCGCATCGGGAGCGTCTGCTGGACGTCGGACGGGCGCACGCTGGTCGCCGCTTCGGCCGATTTAAAGCTTCGCTTCTGGAGCGTCGAAGGCGGGTGCCGGGACCAAGCCCTTGAATCCAAGTTTAGTCGAGCCTTCGACGCCTATATCAAGGAGCTGGGACTAGAGCGTAGCGTCGGCCGCGTGCGGAGCCTGGCCTGGTCCCCCGATGGTCGAATGCTTGCCTTCAGCGCCATCACCGGCGCCGTCCAACTCTGGGATGCGGCCAGCCCGGACGCCCCGCTGCGGACCCTCGACGGGCACAACGGGCGCATCTATACGCTGGCGTGGTCGCCGGACAGCAAGGTGCTGGCTTCAGGCTCGAGGGATAACACCATCTGCCTGTGGGATGTGGCAACGGGTCGGCTACAACATACGCTGACGGGACATCGGCGCGCTGTCTACAGTGTCGCTTTATCGCCAGACGGGAAGGTGCTGGCCTCGGCCTCTAAGGATCGAACCGTCTGTTTGTGGGAGACGCAGAACTGGCAACTTCGCCGCACGCTCGAAGGACACACCAGCGGGGTGGCGAGTGTGGCCTGGTCGCCTGACGGGAAGATACTGGCGACCGCCTCGTTCGATGACACGGTTCGCATCTGGGAGCGGTGGTCGGCTAAGCAGCGGGCGGTGCTCAAGGAGCATACCGGCTCGGTTTACTACGTCACGTTCTCCCCCGATGGGAGGTTCCTGGCCTCCAAATCATCCGACCACACGATCAGGCTCTGGGATTGCGAGCGCTGGCGCACAGTGGCTGTGTTGGATGAGCCGTGGGCTGATGATCACGATTATTGGCCGGCCGGCCCAGTCTTTCATCCCTCCAGGCCGCTCTTGCTCACGCTCGGGATGAGAGACAGTGAGGCCCACCTGTATGACTTGCACCCTGAGGCCATGGTGGCTGACGGCCCGCCCTCCGGCGGCCTCAGGCCTCGGCCGCAGCCGGAGGGCTTGACTTACGTCTGTGCCAAGATCGTGATGGTCGGCGAGAGCAACGTGGGTAAATCCTGCCTGGCGATGCGCCTGGCGAATGACGCTTATGCTGAGCAGGGCACCACGCACGGGATGCGCTTCTGGAAGATGAAGCCGGAAGGGTTCGGGCCGGTGGCGACGCCTGAGGGAGAGCGGCGCGAGGTCGTGCTCTGGGATATGGGTGGACAGGACGAGTACCGGTTGGTGCATCAACTCTTCTTAGACGAAACGATGATCGCGCTGATCCTCTTCGATCCCACCCGCGGCCGCATCGCGTTCGACGAGGTAGCGGCCTGGAATAAACGGCTCGAAAGGCAGCTCCAAAAACGTCAGGCCGTCAAGCTCCTGGTCGGGACGAAACTGGATGAGGGGGGCGAGAGCATTGATCAGGCCCGCGTGCAGCGGTTGATCAAAGACTATGGGTTTGTGGGCTACTTCCCGACGAGCGCCAAAACCGCGCGCGGCCTTGAGGCGCTCAAGGCCGCGATCGCGCAGGCGCTCGATTGGGAGCGGCTCGGCAAAATTAGCCGCCCCGATCTCTTTCAGCAGATTCGTGATGAGATCGAGCAGAAGCGTGAAGCGGGGCAGGTCTTTTTGCTCTACGACGAATTGGAGCGCAGCCTCCAGCGCCAACACCCGGCGCTGTTTGACCCGCAGGCGATCGAGGCGGTGGTCGAGCAGTTGTCATTGCAAGGCTTGATTGCCGACGCCTGTTTGGCCTCGGGCAAGCGCGCCCTCGTGCTGCAGATCGAACAGATCGAGCGTTATGCCGGCTCGATCATTATCGCCGCCCGCAACCATCCGCGGGGGGTACCTGCGATTGAAGTGCGCCGGCTCGCCTCCTCGAATATGGTTTTCCCGCGCATTAAGGAGGAGGAGCGGTTACCCCTCCCGCAGGAACATGTGGTCTTGGAGTGCGTCGTCCAACTGCTGCTCGAACACGGCATTTGTTTCCACCACGAGGGGCTCCTGATCTTCCCCTCTGAATTTCAGCCGACGGAGCAGGAGGGCAGCGAGCTGTTGCCGCAGGCGACCTCGCTCTATTACGACTTCTCGGGTGCCATCAACAACATCTACGCTTCGCTGGTCACTTCGCTCGCCATCAGCGGGCGCGTCTACTTCGGGAGAATGCGGTTGTGGGAGAGTCGGGCCGAGTTCGCCCTGGAGGGGCAAGGCGCTTGTGGGTTACGCAAGGTCGAACGCCGCGACGGCGAAGCGCGGCTGGACGTCTACTTCACCGAAGACACGCCGCCGCACTTGCGCCGCCTGTTCATCTCTTTTATCGCCGACCACCTGCAACAACATGGGGTGGAGATGGTCGAGCACCTGGAGATCAAATGCGCCTGCGGCTACGTCTTTGCCGAAGAGATTGTGCGCAAGCGCCTGGCCAAAGGCATCACAGATGTCGTGTGTCCGGACTGCGAGCACCGGACGCAGGTTGAGGGCCGGCCGAAAGAGGGGCCGCCAGCGCGCGGCCTGGGCCGTGAGGCCACGGTGCTGCGGGCAGAGATCGAAGAAAAAAGGAGAGAGGAGATCGCGAAGGTCAAACGGACCTTCGACCAGCCTAAGGTCTCAGAGGAGGCCCTCGCCCCGGTCCGAATTTTACACTTGAGTGACCTGCACATCACGTCTGAGGCCGACGTGACAGCACTGCTCCAGCCGCTCGTCGCTGATTTGCGCGATTGGGACGGCGGCCCGAGCATTCAGTCACTCGATTACCTCGTCGTGTCTGGTGACCTGACCCACCGAGCCGAACCCGCAGAGTTCGAGCGCGCGCGCGATCTGATTTCGGCCGTGATCGCGCATTTCAAGCTCTCGGCCGAACGCTGCCTGATTGTGCCGGGCAATCACGACCTGAGTTGGGTCGAGCAAGTCTATGATTGGAAGGGGCGCTTCCCGAACGATACCGAAGGGCTCGAGGAGGGAGACTACATTGAGCAACCGGCCGTCCTCGGCCTGCGCAACCCCGACCGTTATTGGCTGCGCTTTCGTGATTTCTCCGCGCACTTTTACCATCAACTGATGCAACAAGAGTACCCGCTACAGGTTGAGGAGCAGGCGATCTCCGTGCCGTGCTTCGAAAATGGCCTTCAATTCCTCCTGCTCAATTCCTCCTGGCGGGTCGATCAATTTTTCCGCGAGCGATCGGGCATCAATTTGAAGGCGCTGACGCGCGGCCTTTTCAAAGCGGATGAGCAAGTCAGATCGGCCGTCGATGAAGGGCGCCTGGCGCCATCTGAGCCGCTGCTGCGCATCGCGGTCTGGCACCATCCCATCACGGGCAACAAGAAGATCGTAGATGATGCCTTCCTGGGCCTGTTGAAGCAAGCTGGCTTTCAGGTCTGTTTGCACGGTCATGTGCATGAGAACCGGGCAGAACTGATTAACTTTTTGCATCCCACACGCCACCTCCATGTCGTCGGGGCCGGCTCCTTCGGAGCCCCCAAGCGGGGGCGCCCGGAGTCGGTCCCACGCCTGTATAACCTCCTTGAGGTCACGCCTGACCGGAGCCAGATCCGCGTGCACACGCGCGGCTTGCGCAAGGGCGGGGGCGCCTGGGAAGCCTGGGCGGAGTGGCCTGGCCTGCGGCAAAATGAACGGCTGGCTTATTATGACGTCAAGCTCCAGCCTAAACTCGCTGACATTATTCCGCTCAAGAATCCTGACCCCAAAGCTCACTAGAATTATCCTTCAGCATATGAACAAGGAGCTTTCAATCATGACGAATCTCGGCAGCGTCCAGCACCGCTTCGCCGCCCTGTTAATGCTCGCGCTGAGCATCATCACCGGGTCGGCGTCAGCCCCCATCTGTGCGCAACAACCCCAGGTACAACCAACGCAACGAAAGCCTGACGCCGGCCCGCTCAAGGGCCTGCGGTGGCGCAGCGTCGGGCCTTACCGTGGCGGGCGCGTGACGGCCGTCGCGGGCGTCACCGCTCAGCCAATGGTCTACTACTTCGGCGCCACCGGCGGCGGCGTCTGGAAGACGACCGACGGCGGCATTACGTGGCTGCCCGTCTCGGACGAATATTTCAAAACCGGGTCGGTCGGAGCGATTGGCGTCGCCGAGTCGGACCCCAACGTCGTCTACGTCGGCATGGGTGAAGCACCCATCCGCGGCAACGTCTCCTACGGCGACGGCGTGTATAAATCGACCGACGCGGGCAAGACGTGGAAGCACGTCGGGCTGGAGGACACACAGCAAATCTCTCGGGTCCGCGTCCACCCGCGCAACCCCGACCTCGTCTACGTCGCGGCGCAAGGCCACGTCTTCGGGCCTAACGAGCAGCGCGGCATCTTCCGCTCGAAGGACGGCGGCAAGACTTGGGAGAAGGTGCTCTTCCGGAGCAACAAGGCGGGCGCGACCGATCTGATCCTCGACCCGACTAATCCGAGCATCATCTACGCCGCGTTCTGGGAGGTCTACCGCACGCCTTACAGCTTGGAGAGCGGCGGGCCTGGCGGCGGCATCTTCAAGTCTACTGACGGCGGCGACACGTGGGCCGAGATCACGCGCCATCCGGGGCTGCCGAAGGGAGTCGTCGGCAACATCGGCATCACCGTCTCGCCGGCCAACCCGGAGCGCGTGTGGGCGATTGTCGAGGCCGAGGACGGCGGCGTCTTCCGCTCGGACAACGGCGGCAAGACTTGGGTCAAGGTCAACGAGCAGCGCATGCTGCGGCAGCGGGCCTGGTACTACACCCGCATCTACGCGGACCCGCAGAATGCCGAGACCGTTTATGTGCTCAACACCGGCTTCTACAAGTCGAACGACGGCGGGCGGACTTACTCGGCGATCAGTGTGCCGCACGGCGACAACCACGATCTGTGGATCGCGCCCAACGACCCGATGCGCATGATCAACAGCAACGACGGCGGCGCCAACGTCAGCTTCAACGGCGGCAAGAGCTGGTCCGGGCAGGACAACCAGCCGACGGCGCAATTCTACCGCGTGGCTTTGGACGAAGACTTCCCCTACCACATCTACGGCGCGCAGCAGGACAACTCGACCGTCAGGATCGCCAGCCGGACCACCAAGTCCGGCATCGACCGCACGGACTGGTACGATGTCGGCGGCGGGGAGAGCGGCTGGATCGCCCCGTACCCGAAAGACTCTAACATCGTCTTCGCCGGCTCCTACGGCGGGCTGATCACGCGCTACGACCATCGCACCGGGCAACTGCGCAACGTCACGCCCTGGCCCGAAAACCCGATGGGGTGGGGGGCGGCCGAATTGAAGTACCGCTTCCAATGGAACTTCCCCATTGTCTTCTCGCCGCACGACCCGGAGACGATCTATGCGGGCGGCAACGTGCTCTTCAAATCAACCAACCAGGGGCAGAGTTGGGAGGTGATCAGTCCTGACCTGACGCGCAACGATAAATCGAAGCAAGGCTCTTCGGGCGGCCCGATCACCAAGGACAACACGAGCATCGAGTATTACGACACGATCTTCACCGTCATCGAGTCGCCCGTGCAGAAGGGCGTCATCTGGACCGGCGCCGACGACGGCCTGGTGCAGGTCACCCGCGACAGCGGCAAGCGGTGGGAGAACGTGACGCCGAAGGGGATGCCGGAGTGGAGCCAGATCAACTCCATCGACGCCTCCCCGCACGACGCCGGCACAGCTTATGTCGCGGCGACGATGTACAAGTGGGATGTCTACAAGCCGTACCTCTACAAGACGAGCGACTACGGGAAGAGCTGGAGGAAGATCACCGGCGGGATCCCCGACGGCGCTTTCACCCGCGTGATCCGCGAAGACCCGAACCGCCGGGGACTACTCTACGCGGGCACCGAGACCGGGATCTACGTCTCCTTCGATGACGGCGAGCACTGGCAGTCGCTCCAGCTCAATTTGCCGGCGGTGCCGATCGCGGACCTCGCCCTGCACAAGCGCGAGAAGGATCTGGTCGCCGCCACGCAAGGGCGCTCCTTCTGGGTGCTTGATGACCTGCCGGTGCTGCACCAGATGACGGACACCGTGATGAAAGCTGATGCACATCTCTTCAAGCCGGAAGACACCTACCGGATGCCCGGCGGCGGCGGCTTCTCCCGCGGGGAAAGCGCGGCGGGGCAGAATCCGCCAGCCGGCGCGGTCATCTATTATTATTTGAAGAACAAGCCGGCGGGCGAAGTGACCTTGGAGATTCTGGATAGCTCCGGCAAGTCGGTCAAAAAGTTTTCGAGCAAAACCGTCGAGGCGCAGGTCGCCGCGCCTGTCTCAGATGAAGAAGGCGGCTTCAGAGGCAGTGGGCCAAGCCGCGTTCCCGCCGAGGCCGACTTGAATCGCTTTGTCTGGGACCTGCGCTACCCCGACGCGAAACGGTTCCCCGGCATGATCTTGTGGGCTGGCGAGACCAGAGGCCCGCGGGCAGTGCCGGGAACTTACCAGGTGAAGTTGACGGTTGACGGCAAGACCATGACGCAGAGTTTTGAGCTCAAGCCGGACCCGCGCCTCGCGACGCCGCCGGCGGATTTTGCCAAGCAGTTCGACCTGCTCTCCAAGATTCGCGACAAACTCTCTGAGGCGCACGAAGCGATCATGCAAATTCGCGACGTGCGCAAGCAGACCGACGAGGTCGCCGGCCGCATGAAGGATCAGCCGAACGCGAAGACGATGACTGAGGCGGCTAAGACGCTCAACGTGAAGTTGACGGCCGTGGAGGAGGCGCTCTACCAGACGAAGAATCAGAGCAGCCAGGATCCGCTGAACTATCCGATCCGTCTGAACAATAAGTTGGCGGCGCTGGCCGGTGTAGTGGGCGCGGCGGACGCGGCCCCGACCGAACAAGCTTACACGGTGTATGAAGAGTTGGTGGGCAAGATCAACGCGCAGTTGCAGACGCTGAAACAGGTCATGGCGACTGACCTTCCGGCCTTCAATAAGCTGGTGCGCGATCAAAACGTCCCCGCCGTCATCGTCAAGACGGCGGCTGACAGCAGTCGATGAAGGCCGCGCATGACTCCGGCCTCGTCTGGGAGGACAGGCGAGTGGCTGTGGAAAACCCGGCTGATTAGCTATTTCAGTTTGAGAGCGAGCGGGGCTAGCATATGAAAGAAATGCGTCGCGGCCTTCCCTCGAAGATGACGGTTTGAGTCCGTCGCCCCGCTCAATTCCTTCCCACAGCCTTCAAACCCGCTACTTGCTGAAGTCTACTTTCGGCGCCTGCCGGGCGCCCTCTTCCGCCTTGAAGTAAGGTTTCTCCTGGAAGCCCATGAGCCCGGCGATGAGCACGGTCGGGAACTTACTGCGCGTCGTGTTGTAGTCCTGCACCGCCTGGTTGTAGTCCCGGCGAGCGACTGCCAGGCGATTCTCGGTGCCGGCCAACTCATCTTGCAGCCGCATGAAGTTCTCGTTGGACTTCAACTGCGGATACTGCTCGGTAATGGAGAGGAAACGACCGCCCGTGCCGAGCAGTCCTCCGTCGCGCATCGCCTGAGTCAGTTGATTGTCCGCCGCGATCTTCTCTTGAGGAGTGCTGGCCGACAAGAGGCGCGAGCGCGCTTCGGCGATTTTGACAAAGACATCCTGCTCCTGCTTGGCAATCCCCTTGACCGTGCCCACGATGTTGGGGATCAGGTCTGCCCGGCGCTGCATATTATTTTCGACTTGCGACCATTGCGCATCCACGGCCTGCCGCTTACTGACGAGAGTGTTGTAGCTGCTCAGCGCGCTGCCGCCGATAATCAAGACGAACAGCACAATAATTCCTAGCACGACGAGGGCTGCTTTCCCCATAACTTCGTCTCCTTTGTGAGCCGCCAGCCTGGGCAGGCGAAAGGCGAAAGGGTGAAGGCGAAAGTACTCCCTTTCGTCTTGGTTCTTTCGCCTTTCACCTGCCCAGGCCGACCATTATATTTTATCCACCGCCGCAATCAGGCGGGTCAGGCAACTGATATAATCCGCGAAAAGGTCCTGAACTTCCATCTCCAGCAGTCGGGTCGATTCACTCCGTAGCCGCAGGACACGGTCGAGGGCCGAGGTGTCTAGACCCAGCCGCCCTCCCACGCGTTGAATCACCGCGCGCCGGTCCAGGGGCGGTTCCTCGCCGAAAAGGTCGAGGATCGGCCGCATGAACTGGACGAAGCTGACAATACTGTCGGCCATCAGCTTCTTCAGCCCTTCGGCCGAATCGCTCGCCGGTAAGTAGAGGGCGCGCAGGCGCAGCAGCTTCCCCCTGAGTTCGTATTCGATCTGCAAGCGCAAATTCGCGTTTGAGACTTGGGCGCCGGCCAGCACGTCTCGGCCGTAAAGCACCCGGTAGGCCCGCTTCATCTGCTGGAACTCGATGGGGAAGACGTCGAGCGAGTCATTGAACTCCGACTCCGTAAAGTAGACCGGGAGGGGGAATCCGGCGCTCACCCACCACTTGGCGACCGGCTGCGTCTGGCGGAGGGCTTCAGCCGAGAGCGTCTTGGTTATGACCATAAGCTTGTAGTCCGATTTATGGGCGGCCCTGGCAGTAGCAACCGCCGACCCGTGAAGCACCACCGAGATCAAGTCATCACCGTGTGCCGTCTTCAAGCGGCTGACCAGTTGATTGAAGAGATCATCCATCCTGCGCCTCCCGGGGAATGACGGATGGCAAGTTGCAGTGGCATCAAATCCGCAATCCGCCTGCTGCAATCCGCAATCGACTTACCAGCTATCGCTCGCGCCGCCACCACCACTGCTGCCCCCGCCAAAACCGCCCCAATCGCTGCCGCCTCCTCCGCTACTGCCCCAGTCTCCGCCACTGCCTCCCCCAGAGCCCCCGCCGAAGCTCCCGCCGCCGCGATTGAAGATCATCGGCGCCAGCCACCAGAGCGATCCGCCGCCTCCACCCCCGCCCCGACGGCGGCCGAGGCGGCTAAGAATTAGAAAGAAGATCACCACGAAAATGACAAATCCAAGACCTGAAATACCCTTGTCTTTACCCTGCTGCCCACGATAGACATAACGTTGGTCGATACCCTCGAGCGAGACGCCCCATTTCTCGGCGAGTGTCGCCAGGATGGTCTGCACCCCGACTGAGAGGCCCTGCGACCATTGCTGCTCTTTGAAGAACGGCCGCATGCGGCGAAGCAGTTCGCCCGCTAAGCCGTCGGGGAGGTCGCCCTCCAAGCCGTAGCCGACTTCGAGGCGTGAGCGCCGGTCGTTGGTGGCGACGAGCAGGAGGAGTCCTTTATCTTTATTCGGGCCGCTTTTGGCGCCGATGCCCCAGGCGCGATAGAGGCCGTTGGCGTAGTCTTCGATCGGCTGGCCTTCGAGTGAAGCGATGGTGACCACGGCGATTTGCGCCCCCGTGCGCTGCTCGAAATTGGTGAGAATTGTCTCGATCTGCTCGCGCGTCGCCAGGTCGATAACATTAGCAAAATCACTGACGTGGCCGGAATATTGCGGGAACTTTTGAGACTGTGCGGGCGTGTAAAAGCAGTGCGCGCAGACGAAGACCAGGACAAGAATCGGGGCCGACTTGAACCATGGTTTCATCTGAGAGAAATTTACAGTGCGCGGCCTCAGACTGTCAACCTGCCCTCCCCAAAATCTGTGGCCGTCAATTTGACATTCCGGCGTGTAAAAGTTACAATGCCGCCCGTCGGTAGCGTTTCTTAATGCGCCACATCATCTGGCGTGGCGATGGTTCAATCTCCCCGCATTCACTCTGACTCAAATTTTTGGAGGAACAACGACTAATGCTGAAGCGACAATTTGGAGTGCTTGCCGAAAGCCTCTTAGCCGCATCCCTCTGTTTCGCTGCCATCCCGACTTGGGCACAAGGCCGCGGGGCATCCTCAAATAACACGGAAAATTCCTTCGACGTCCAGCAACGCAGTGGAGAAGTTCAAAAGATCATTGACCGCTCAGACGAGCGCCTCCAGGCTGGCGACATTCATTTCAAAGAAGGCAATTATGATCAGGCCCGCCGTGCCTATGACCGGGCGATCGATATCATCCTCGAATCAGGTGTTGATGTCCGCAGCGACGTGCGGCTCAAACAGCATTATCAAAACCTAGTCGAGTACATCTTTCAGCGCCAGCTCGCCTTGCTCAAACCATCGGCCTCGACCCTCCAGGCCCAGATGGCTTCGGCCACCCCTGGCAGCACCCCGCAGGTGCAGTTGGCTTCCGCCCAAACGGGACCGCAAGGCGAAAGACGTGGATTTGGCCAGCAGCTCTACGAACCCTCGCCGCTCGACGAGTTGGCGAATCTCAAGCTGACCGATGAGGAGCTAAAGGGAGCCACTGAGGCGGAGGCTCAATCGGCCGTGGCTGCCGCCAAGCTCGATTTCGGCTTCAAGCCGAACGCCCTGGTGCAGAGCTTCATCAATTATTACCTGGGCCGTGGGCGGGCGACGATGGAGGCCGGTCTGCGCCGTTCGGGTCGGTACATGACCCTGACCCGGAGGATCTTCAAGGAAGAGGGCGTCCCGCAAGACCTCGCCTGGCTCGGCCAGGTCGAGAGCGCTTGGTCGCCGATTGCTCGCTCCTGGGCGGCTGCCGTCGGGCTCTGGCAATTCATTCCTTCGACGGGTGCGCGTTACGGGCTCCGGCAGGATGCCTGGGTAGACGAGCGTTCGAGCTTTGAGAAGGCGACCCGCGCCTCGGCCCGCTACCTCAAGTGGCTGGCCAACCGCTACGCGGGCAATTGGGAACTGGCGATGGCCGCCTACAACTCCGGCGAGGGGCGCGTGGACCAGGCGATTGCCCGGTCGGGTTATGCCGACTTCTGGGAAATCTATCAACGTGGTCTGATCCCGGCCGAGACTCGCAACTACGTCCCCAATATCCTCGCCACGATTATTATCGCGAAGAATCCTGAGCGCTACGGCTTCAACGTCAAGCCCGAACCGCCGCTGGCCTATGACCTCGTGGCCGTCAACAACTCAGTCAACCTGGGCCTGGTCGCTGATGCTTGCGACGCGTCCTACGAATATGTGCTCGCGCTGAACCCTGAACTCAAGCGCGGACTCACGCCGCCAGGCACGCCGCACCAAATCCGCGTTCCGGCCGGCAAGGGCAAGCAGTTGCAGGCCACGCTGACCCGCATCCCGCCTGAGAGGCGCGCCAGTTGGCGTTTGCAGGCGGCACAGCCCGATGACACCTTCGCCGCGATCGCGCGCCGCACGGGCGTCTCGGAATCGACCCTCGCTGCCATCAACGGGGGCGAGTTGAAGCCGGGCCAGAAGGTGATCATTCCGGCGAACGGCGGTGTGCGACCGGTAGTTGAGGCCGCCCCGAAAGGCGCGATGCTCGCACGGGCGACGGGCGGGGCAGCCAAGATCATTGCTTGTCGGGTCAGGTCGGGCGAGACCCTGAGCGACATTGCCGGCCGCTACAGCGTGTCGGTCCGCGATCTGGCGACGCTCAACCGAGTCAGCCCGCAGGCCAGACTGCGCGTCGGTCAGATCGTCAAGGTGCCGTCGCGACGCTAAGAGATTAATTTCTAGAGCCACCTCATTCTTAAATCACGCCTCCGTTAGCGGGGCGTGACCGTCAAGCAGTTGGGCAGCGAGCCTCTCACACACTTGCGTGAGAAGCTCGCTGCCTTCGCTTTCGTGCGCAACCCCGCGAGTACCTACCTGCCACATTTGCGGGGTTCCCTGACCTCCGGAGGTGGACTTGCTTTTCAAAGCTCTGAGTGCTGCCGTCTACGGGATCGATGCTGAGTTGGTTGAGGTCGAAGTGGATTTAGCGCCGCGCGCCGGTGACTCGCAACACGAGACGATCGTGACGGTCGTCGGCCTGCCCGACCTCGCCGTCCGCGAGAGCCGCGAACGCATCCGGTCGGCGATTACCAACTGCGGTTTCTTCTTTCCGGTTTACAAGACGACGATCAACCTGGCCCCGGCCGACGTGAAGAAGGAGGGCTCATCCTTCGACCTGCCGATCGCCGTGGGGATCCTCGGCGCCAACGGCGAACTCCAGCGCGAGGACTTGAGCGACACCTTGTTGGTCGGCGAGCTGGCGCTGGATGGCCGCGTCCGCGCGATCCGCGGCGCCCTGCCGATCGCGGTGGCCGCGCGGCGCCACAAGCTCAAGCGCCTCCTGCTCCCATCTGAGAATGCGTGCGAAGCTGCGGTCGTCGGCGACCTCGATGTCTACCCGGTCAAAGACCTGCGTGAAGTGATCACGCTGCTCAACTCCGATCCGTTGCCCGCGCCGCTCCGGGTAGACACCGACGAATTGCTCAGCACCGCCGATCAATATCCAATCGACTTCCGGGAAGTGCGCGGCCAGTTGCACGCCAAGCGCGCGGTCGAGGTCGCCACGGCTGGCGGGCATAATTTGCTCATGGTCGGTCCCCCGGGCTCGGGCAAGACGATGCTCGCCAAGCGCATCCCGACGATCCTGCCGCCGATCACTTTCGAGGAGGCCCTGGAGACGACTAAGATTCACAGCGTCGCCGGCTTCACCGACGCCCGCGGCCTGCTCACGGTTCGCCCATTCCGCTCGCCGCACCACACCATCAGCGACGCCGGGCTGATCGGCGGCGGTGCGATCCCCCGGCCCGGCGAAGTGAGCCTGGCGCATAACGGCGTGCTCTTTCTCGATGAACTGCCGGAGTTCGAGCGGAATGTTTTGGAGGTCCTGCGCCAGCCGCTCGAAGATCAGAAGGTGACCATCAGCCGGGCGGCCATGTCGCTCACCTTCCCGTCGAGCTTCATGCTGGTGGCCGCGATGAACCCCTGCAACTGCGGGTTCTATGGTGATCCGACCAGAGAATGCAAATGTACGCCGCCACAAATCCAACGCTACATCTCGAAAATCTCTGGCCCGCTGCTCGATCGCATCGATATCCATATTGATGTGCCGGCCGTCAAGGTGAGAGAGCTGTCGGCTCAAGAAAGTGGCGAAAGCTCAACCGAAATCCGAGCGCGGGTGGTGCGGGCGCGGCAGCTCCAGCAACAACGATTCGCCGGTGAGCGGGTCTATTGCAACGCCCAGATGCCGCCGCGCTTGATTCGCAAATATTGCCAACTGGATGCCGCCTCGCAACAGATGCTCGAACGCGCGATCATGAAGTTTGGGCTCTCGGCACGGGCTTACGACCGGATTCTCAAAGTCAGCCGGACGATTGCTGATTTAGAAGATGTAGAGCAGATCACGGAGCAATACATCTCGGAGGCCGTCCAGTACCGCACGCTGGATCGCAATTTCTGGCAATGAAACTCAGATTTGCGATGATGGAGGGTAAGGAGCGAGAAAAACGAGACGCCAACAAAATTCAGAGGCAAGTAAGCTCAAGCGTGCTCCAGATCTGGAGAGCGCGCTCCGAGTTTCGAATTCATATTACGGTGCATCATTTGGCCCGAACAAAAGCGCCAGTTTTCAACTCGGCCGGCGGCGCAAGGATCACACGGTCGCCAACAGTCAGCCCGGAGCTCACCTCGACCTGATCACCTTCAATCGCCTCCACCAATACTGGGCGGGCTGTCATGCGGTCGTGGTCGAGGACGAAGAGCGTGCTGACGGCGCCGCGCCGTAATTCGGCGGCGGCTGGAAACGCCACCCGCGGAACCGAGCACGTCGAGGTGGCAGTGGCACTCGGGAGATGCACATTGACCGCCATGCCCGGCACGAGTCTGGCCCCGCCGGGCACGTCAGCCAGGTAGCCTCGCTTGACGCTGGCTCGCTCGCTCACCAGCTTGCGGAACGGCTCCAGGATGAGATTGAGGATGCTTTTGCGCTCAGTCACGATCTCGGCCGTCAGCGTGAGTCCGGGGCGCAGTGGGATCGTCTTGCCCTTGGCCACCATGCCGGTCTGCTCGGGCGCAATCATCACTTTGTAGAACGAGCCGGCCTCTTTGCCGGGCTGGGCATCAGGAGCAACCTCGACGATGGTGCCTGACACGATGCCGTAATCTTGAAAGGGGAAGGCATCAAACTTGAGTTTGGCCGGCAGACCTTTCTCCACGAAAGCGATGTCTTTGTTGGGTACTTGCGCTTCGACGACCAGCCGCGCTCCGGCCGGAGCGAGGGTGGCGATTCTCTGCCCGGCTTGCAGCACCGTCCCGGCGCTGCGCACGTCCAAAGTCGTCACCACACCGGAGGTCGGAGCCGTGATCGTCGTGTACTTGAGGCTCAGTTCCAGGGCGGTCATTTCGCTCTGCAAGCGGGTGAGGCGATTCTCCTGCTCCAAGGTCTCGGCCACCGGCCCTTTGAGTGCCCGCAGTTGCCGCAGTTGCTCCTGACTGATCGCCAACTCCTCGCGCAGTTTATTCAAGCGGGTGCGCGACTCAGTCGCGTCCAACTGCATGAGCGCTTGCCCACGCTCGACCGCCTCGCCCTCGCGCACGAGCACATATTGGACGAGACCTCCGCCCACCGCTTGCACCGGCCGGCCGTAACCTTCGGGCACCAGCGTGCCGCGTGACTCGATGATCACATCCACCACACTGAAGTGCGCCCAGAGCAGCGCGACGATCAGGAACCCAACGATGAGGTAGAGCAGCCCACGCGCTGCCCACCACGGCATGTCGGCCAAGACATCCGACACTTCAGGTGTCAGATCCAAGGCCTGCGGCGGCGGCGTCCAGGTCTGGCCCAGCGCGGCCAGATCGAGCGGCTGCGTGTCCTTTGCCTGTCCTTGTGCCGGTGATGTGACCGGTGCGGGTGCGCTCATGATTGTCACCAATGACGGCCCTCCTTGGGTTCGCCAAGCTGAAGGCGTCGTTTGTTATTGATCCGGCCACTCAGCTTTCGAGCTGCTGACTGTTGAGGTAGTAGTACATCCCCTTCTGCTCCATCAGACTGTAGTGCGTGCCCGCCTCCAAAACTGCTCCACGGTCTAAGACCACGATCAGGTCTGCCTGGCGCACGGTGCTCAGGCGATGCGCAATGATGATCGTCGTGCGGGCCTTGAGGATGTGGTTGAGATTTTGCTGAATCGCCCGCTCGCTCTCAGTATCGAGCGCGCTCGTGGCTTCATCAAAAATCAGGATGCGCGGCTTCTTGAAGAGCGCGCGGGCAATCGCGATGCGCTGCTTCTGCCCGCCCGAGAGGCTCTGCCCGCGCTCGCCGATCTTGGTTTCGTAACCGAGCGGCAGCTCGCTGATGAACTCATGCGCGCCCGCGAGCATCGCGGCGCCAACCACTTCCTGCAACCGCGCGTCGGGGTCGCCGAAGGCGATGTTTTCGCGGATCGTCCCGCTGCAGAGAAAGACCTCTTGCGGCACCACGCCGATCTGCGAGCGCAGGCTCGAAATCGAGACCTGGCGCAGGTCCATCCCGTCAATGAAGATTCTGCCTTCGTTCGGCTCGTGCAGCCGCAACAACAAACTTGCGAACGTGGATTTGCCCGCGCCGCTCCGGCCCACGAGCGCGACCGTCTGGCCCGGCGCGATTTCAAGCTGGATGTTTTGCAACGCGTTCTTGTCGGGCCGCGTGGGGTAGCGAAAGGTGACGTTCTCGAATCTGACGTGGCCGCGCATCGGCGGCATGTGAATGAACGACGGTTGCGTGTCGTCCTCTTCGGGTTTGGCGTCGAAGACTTCGTTCAAGCGTTCGAGCGCGATGTTGACGTGCTGAAATTCATTCCACAGCTCGATCACACTCAGCAGCGGGCGCGTCACGCTGCCAGTGAGCACGTTGAAGGCGACGAGCTGGCCGAAAGAGCGGCAGGAAGCGACCGAAGGTCGTCTTCGATTCCTCGACGCCTGCGAGTTTCGGCGTCGGCTCGACGAGCAGCGCGTAACCCGTCCAGCCTTTCTCAAACTCTTCGCGCGAGAGCCGGCGCAAACCGAGCGCGGGATCGGCGACGACCACATGATCGCGCTTCGCTTCGTAGAGCACGATGTAATGAAAGCCCTCCCAATGCGCGACAGCGGGCAGTGCGAGCTTGGCCAGATGCTCGAAGGAAGCGCGAATGCCGCGCGCGTGGAAACCGAGAGCTTCGGCGGCCTCGGCCACGCTGTAGAGCGTCGCGCCCTCGCGCCCGACGTTGGCGAGTTCACGCAGCCGGTTGATCGAGACGTGCTTTTTATAGTAGCGCAGGATCATCGCCAGACACGCCGCGCCGCAATCGGTCTCGCTCAGTTGCAGCAGCGCCGGGTAACGCCGCGCGTGCGGTGGATGATAGCCGTTGGTCTCGACCGTTTCCGGCGCCGGCGGCAGCGGGCCGGTCGGCGCCGCGAGCTTCGCGGTTTGCCGCACGAGCGCACCCGTCGGCGCTACGAGCGCGCCGGTGGGCGGGACGAGCATCCCGGTCAATCGTGACAGCGGCGCCGTCGAACGCACGCCCGTTTCAGGGTAGCCAGCCGCGAGATTGACGAGCGCTTCCTTGAAGGCCGGTGAAGCGGCGACGAGTTGGTCGAAGTCCGACTTCTCAAGGCGAAAGACCGATGACGGCTCTTTTGCCACGGCGCTCGTCGCGCGCGGCTTTCCGGTGAGCAAGGCGGTGAGTCCGAAGGCTTCGCCGGGATTGATGTGATTGATGAGCTTGCCGCGTTGGCTCTCCTGCACGACACGCACGCCGCCGCGGCGCAGAATGTAGAGCCCGTCGCCCGGCTCGCCTTCACGGTAGATGAATTGGCCGGCGGCGTAATCGCGCGCTTGCAGACACGCGAGCAGCCCGCGAATCTCCTGCGGCGAGAGCGGCGCGAAGAGCGTACAGCATTCGAGGAAGTAGCGAATCGAAGTCTCCGCCGCGTAATGCGCGAAGTAGCCGCCCAGCTCCGGGTGCGCGTCGAGCAGGTGCGCGAAATCAGCTTGGCCCAAACGCAGCAAGGCCAGATCGCTCGCCGCGCGCACGCTGTGGTCGCTGCGCGTCTCGTCCACCAGCCCCTGCTCGCCGAAGAAGTTGCCGCGCGTGAGCGTGCCGACGGTGATCTACTCGCCCTGCGCGTTCTCGGCCACGACGCGCGCGCGGCCCGAGTAGATGAGGTGAAAGGCGGCGATCTCTTCGCCCGTGCGGCAGACGAGTTGGCCGAGCGCATAGTGAACCAGCTCGACGTGCGTAGCGAAGCGCTCCAACTCTTCATCTGAGAGCAGCGGGAAGAGGGTGGCCTCTTTGAATAGCTCTTTGATCTCGCTCAAGCGCATCGGTGCAGTCTCCTTGAAACATCCCTGGGAGCCTGCGCTCTCAGGGAGTGGCGAGCCAATTGGGCTTGATACAGCCGGGTCAGGAATTCGTAGATGACCAACTCCTGCGCCCGCTGCGCCGAAGGCAGCAACCGGTTCGCGTGCATGTGCAGATGACTCGCGGCGATATCGGCGTCGAGCACGACACCTTGGAGGTGCTCGGTCACCCAGGCCACGCCGGTGAAACCGCTGTAGAGCGAGCCGTCCATGCGCCGCCTGGCGACCGTTGAGATGGCTTGCTCAAGCAGACTCGCCGCCCTCTCTCCCGCGCCGCGTCCGTTGCCTGCTTGCGTCAGATAAGCGTAGAGCAAAGCCATCCCGGCCTGCCCGCCCGCCAGCGAAGCGTTGCGGAATCCTGTGTCAAAAGCCGCTTCGCGCGCGAGCGCAGGTAGCGGCGCTGACCAACAGGCGGCGACCTCATAAATCGCTGCTTGCGCCTGTTCACGCAGCGCGCCGTCGAGAATAGAAGACCAGCGGCTCTGCTCTACGCCCTGTGGCTCAGTGATCCTGTTGGGTTGCGTGTTGTCGCGCATCGTCCTCCTCGGAACAAGCTGTCAGCTATCAGGCCGCACACTTCGGCGACTTCACCCCAGGCGGCTTCGATCCCACCGGTTGCCGTTTGGCACTCTCACCTACTAAAGGGGCGATTCGCGCCCAAAAGTGCTAACGCCCGCGAAATTTTTTTGGTTTCTACTCCCGGCAAGAGAGTCCAGCACAGTTGTGACAAATTACCGGGCCTGCGATTAGGCTCATCAATATGGAGGGGCCATGACCTCGCCTACGGAACATGACATCACCCAACTGCTCGTGGCCTGGAGTCACGGCGATCAGACGGCCTTAGAGCAGCTCACTCCCCTGGTCTATCAAGAACTACATCGGTTGGCGAGGCGCTACCTGGCCAGAGAGCGTTCAGGTCATACGCTGCAAACCACGGCCCTGGTCAATGAGGCCTACCTCCGGCTGGTTGATTGGAAGAATGTCGAGTGGCAGAATCGCGCCCATTTCTTCGGGGTCTCGGCCCAGTTGATGCGCCACATCCTGGTGAAATTCGCGCGTGATCGCAGTTATCTTAAGCGCGGCGGCGGGGCGCAGCAGGTCACCTTGGCCGAAGCGGCCTTCGTCTCGGAGCGCGGCGCGGACTTGATTGCGCTCGATGACGCGCTCTCAGCGCTCTCTGAACTCCATCCGCGGCAAAGCCAGGTGGTGGAGATGCGCTTCTTTGGCGGCTTGAGCAATGAAGAGATTGCCGAGGTGCTCAAAGTTTCGCCCGGCACAGTCAGGCGCGATTGGAGCATGGCGCGCGCCTGGCTCCATCGCGAGCTTCAGCCCGGGGGATAGCATGACACCTGAGCGTTATCAGCAAATCGAGCAACTCTACCACGCGGCCTTGGAGCTAGACACCAGCCAACGGGCTGCATTCCTCGACAGAGCGTGTGTGGGTGACGAAGGATTGCGTCAGGAAGTGGAGTCGCTGATTGCCTCGCACGAGCAAACGTGGGACTTCATGTCTGCGCCCGCCGTGGAGGTTGCGGCCAGGGCGCTCGCGGAGGAGCAATCGGGCTCAGCGGCGGGACGAAGGATCGGCCCCTACCGCGTCATCCGCGAGATCGGGCACGGCGGGATGGGCGCGGTCTACCTGGCCGCCCGCGATGATGAACAATACCAGAAGCAGGTCGCGATCAAGCTCATCAAGCGCGGCCTGGACAGCGACCTGATCGTGCGCCGCTTTCGCCATGAGCGGCAGATTCTGGCCAGCCTTGATCACCCCAACATTGCCAAGCTATTGGATGGCGGCACGACCGAAGACGGGCTGCCCTACTTTGTCATGGATTATGTTGAGGGTCTCCCGCTCACCGAGTACTGCGACACCAGGAAGCTGTCCACCGTCGAGCGGCTGGGGCTGTTCCGTGCGGTCTGCTCCGCCGTGCACTACGCGCATCAGAATCTGGTCGTTCACCGCGACCTCAAGCCCTCGAACATCCTGGTCACCGCCGAGGGTGCGCCCAAACTGCTCGACTTCGGCATCGCCAAGCTGATCAGCCCTGACCCTTCCTCTGACACGACCGAAACGATTACCGCGCTGCGGGTCATGACGCCAGAGTACGCCAGCCCGGAGCAGGCGCGTGGCGAATCGGTCACGACCATCAGCGATGTTTACTCGCTGGGAGTGTTGTTGTACGAACTGCTCACGGGCCACCGCCCGTACCGATTTAAGAGTCGCAGCCCCGCTGAAATCGCGCGGGTCATCTGCGAGGAGGAACCGGAGAGACCGAGCACGGCCGTCAGCCGCGTGGAAGAGGTGACGAGCTGCGACAGCCAGGCCACGACTGCGCCCCCGCGCGGAGCGGTGAGCGAGACGCGCGCCGACAAGCCCGCGAAGCGGCACCGGAGGCTTTCGGGCGACCTCGATAACATTGTGCTCATGGCGATGCGCAAGGAACCCCAGCGGCGATATGCCTCGGCGGAGCAATTCTCCGAGGACATTCGGCGTTACTTGGCGGGACTGCCGGTGATCGCGCGGAAGGACACGCTCTCGTATCGGGCAAGTAAGTTCATCAAGCGAAACAAAGCAGGTGTGGCAGCCGCAGCTTTAATTGTGCTGGCGCTGCTTGGAGGGATTGTGGCGACTAATTGGGAGGCGCGTCGGGCCAAGGCTCAGCAGGCGAAAGCCGAACGCCGTTTCAATGATGTGCGGAAGCTGGCCAACTCGCTCCTGTTTGAGATTCATGATGGGATCGTCAATCTTCCCGGATCGACTCCCACGCGGGAACTCTTGGTGAAGCGGGCGCTGGAGTATCTGGACAATCTGGCCCAAGAGGCGAGCGATGACCCGTCACTGCAACGCGAGCTGGCCACGGCCTATCAAAAAGTGGGTGACGTGCAAGGCAACCCGTCTTTTGCCAACCGGGGCGATGCCGCCGGCGCCTTGAAGAGCTACCGCAAAGCGCTCGCGATTCGCCAGGCGTTGCTCGTCTCCGACCCGATGAGCGCAGAAATTCGCTACGATCTTTCGACCACTTACAATAAGATCGGTGACGCCCTCTGGACCACCGGTAACACGGCCAAATCGCTGGAAAGCTATCGCCGGGCGCTAGACATTCGTCAGGGCTTAATGGCCCAACACCCGGCGGACGAGAAAACCCGCCGCAGCGTGGCGATCACGCTCCTCAATCTGGGCGATGCCTTGAGGCAGACCGGGAGCACGGTCCAAGCGTTGGAGAGTTATCGCCGCGCGCTGGAGATCTTTGAGTCATTAACGGCGAGAGATCCCACAAACGAGAGAGCCCGCCGCGACCTCTTGGTCAGTTACAACAAGCTCGGGCATGCGCTGATGACGACGGGCGACCTGGCCGGGGCGCTGGAGAATTATCGGAAGGCGCTGGCCATCACCGAAGCCGTCGTCGCGCAAGACCCGACCAGCGCGCTCGCGCGTAATGACCTGGGTATCGGTTATGACAATGTCAGTAAAGCACTGGCTGCCAGCGGGGACCTGACTGGCGCCTTGGCCAGTTACCGGAAGACGTACGCCATTTTTGAAGCCTTGGCGGTAGCGGACCCAACGAACGCCGAGGCGCGCCGTAACCTGGCCGATATTTATGAAAGGACCGGCGAGGTACTGGCGAGGGCGGCTGACCTGACCGGAGCTTTGGAGCATCACCGCCAGGCGCTCCAGATCCGTGAGTCATTGGTGGAGCAAAACTCGACCAACGCGCAGTTCCGCCGTGACCTGGCGCTGAGCGATCAGAATATCGGCGACGTGCTCGCACCGACCAACCGGGCCGGCGCCCTGAAGGGCTACCAACAGGCGCTGGCGATCTTCCAGGCGTTGTTCGCGCAAGACCCGACGAATACAGAGGCCCGCAGTGATTTGGCTGCCATCCGCCAGAGAATTGGCGACCTGTCAGTCAGGATGGGTGACTCGGCCAAAGCCCTGCAGAGTTATCAGGAGGCGCTCCAGCTCCTTGAGGCCTTGTCCACGCAAGACCCGACCAACGCTGATGTTCGTTTCAATCTCGCCCAATCATATTCCAAGCTCGGTGGGGTGCACGTGATGCTGGCCTCACCGGTGACGGCGCCCGTTGGCCAGCGGCGCGAGCACTGGCGCCAAGCTCGGTCGTGGTATCAGAAAAGCCTGGACCTCTGGCTCGACCTGCGCCATCGCGGCACGTTGAATGGTCCCGACGCAGATCAGCCCGACCGAGTAACCGGTGAGATCGCCCGGTGTGACGCGGCCTTGGCGAAGCTGCAAAGATAGCCGTGGGCGTAACGACCCCTTGCCGTCATGGCACCGCCTCTGGCGTGTCGCCGATGTGCCGCCGGCCGACGAGCGCCGGGACATGGCCGGAGCCCTCACTCCTTAGAAGCTCGCGGCGGCCGGAGAGGAAACGCCGCAACCCGATGGGTGAGAACTGGCTCCGGCTTGGCGTGAGAACACGATTTTCCTTTCTTCACCCAGGCTTGATTGTTACAATTGGTCTGGGGTCAGGCCATTTGCCTTGATTGCTCCAAGCGCAGGGCGGGAGAGAGGACATGTTTAAGACGATCAAGAAGGGTCGATTGTCAGATGAGATCGTGCGGCAAATCAAGGAGACCTTGCTGGCGGGCAAACTGCGGGCGGGTGATCGGTTGCCGCCGGAGCGCGACCTGGCTGAGCAATTCGAGACCAGCCGCGCTTCCGTGCGCGAGGCCCTCCGCACCCTGGAACAGGAAGGCATGATCCAGATCAAGAAGGGGGTCAACGGTGGCATCTTCATTGCCGACCTGGATCATCGGCCGATCACCAAGTCACTCCAGACCTTGCTCCGCTTCAAGAAGATCACGATCCATCAGATTGCTGAAGCGCGATTGATCTTCGAGCCTGAAGCCGCCCGCCTGGCGGCCGAGCGGGCGACGGCGGAGGATTTGCAAGAACTCGAAGAGGTCATGCGGCAGATGAGCCAAGCCGTCAGGGAGCGAGAGCTACCCAGTTCGTTCGATCTCAGATTTCATCAGGTGATCGCGCGCGCGGCGGCGAACCCGATCCTGGAGATGCTCGCCGAATCGATGCTCGGAGTCGCCTCGAAGACGATTACCGAACTCCATCCTTCGGTCGATACGCTGCGCCACGTGCTGGCGAGCCATCGCAAGGTGTTTGAAGCCGTGCGGGGGCGGAACGGGCCGCTTGCATTCAAAGTCATGCGGGAACACATCATCGACGTGCAAACGCGACTGGCCGGAGAGGCCGGCAACAACCACCGCCGCGTTAAGAGATCGAGGTCGAGGTAGCCGCCCGGAATCGAAGACTGGGGAAAATCCAGGACGCAGCTTGACACGCTTTAGCTCAGCGATTTAAAGTAGTCGCCGCTTTGTGGTCAGACCTTTTAAAGACCAGACCTTTTATGAGCGCAGGCCGGGTTTTAGCCGCCTAACTTCAATGGTCGCCTGAGTCCCTCATTCGTGTCAGGCCGACCAGTCGCTTGGCTGACGGGAGAGTCAGATGAAGAACCAATTGGCTGATGCTGATCATCCTGAGCTTAGGAGTCGCCGGCAACCAGCGGGTGTTCGCTCAGGACGGTGTCGAACGGTTAAATTGGTTTTCCTCGCCGGCGTCTGCTTGATGGCGGCGCTGGTCGCTTGCTCGCAACGCACGCAGCCGGCGCGATCCACTCAGCCAACCCAACCCGCCGTCAAGACCGTGGCCGAGTTCGACACGACGGGCAAAACGCCGAAGGAGATTGCGCAGGTCGTCTTCGACCGTCACCGCTGCCACGAGTGCCACACGCTGGGCCAGGAGGGGAAGTTCGGCTTCACGGCGCGCGGCGAAGAGATGCGACATCAGGCCGAAGGCTGCATCCCGCTGCTCACTGCCATGCACGCCATCGCCAAAGTGCCCGCCGCCGAGCGCAACGACAAACAGAAATTGCTCGCCGCTCACTTTCAAGCATACGGCTGCACCTACTGCCACCAGGAGCAGGCCGGCAAACTGGGTTTGACCGAGGTCGGGAGCAAGCTCGCTTCGCTGCATCTTTCATGCAGCGGCGTGCAGGTGGCTTTGAATCAGTAGTCAGAGGGCGCCAGATGAAAGAGTGGATCGACAACCATCTGACCGTTGGCAGGCTGCCGTGTTTGATCGCGCTCGCGGCGCTCATCATCACTCTGAGCGGCTTCGATTACTCCTCGGCCGAGGTCGCGGCGCCGGAGGCCGGGACGATGTGCGAGGCCGCAGCGGGTGATGAGCAGGAACACCACGGCGGCGCGCGTCCGGCGCAAACCTGGCTCGGCGGCGATGTCGCGCCCGTGCGGTCGGTGCTCGATCCTCATCCGTCATTCGTCGGCGTGGCGGTTGATCCTGACAACGATCTGGCCCTGTTGGGCGACACCAACGGCAAGAGCCTACTGATTTATGACCGCACGGTGGGGAAGCGCCAATCGCCTGAGCTGACCGAGCCGCTGCGACAGATCAGCGGGCCGGCGACCAACCTCGGCTTCGTCGCCGGAGTCCTGCTCGACGCGCGCCATCGCGAGATTCTCTCGGTCAACAACGACATCGAGGACACGATGATGGTGATGTCCTACGATGATCGCGGTAACGTCAAACCCAAGCGCCTGCTCTCGGTCCCGCATCAAGCGTGGGGCCTGGCGCTCAGCCCCTCGCGCGATGAGCTGGCCGTGTCGGTCGAAATCCAGAACGGGATCGCCTTCTATCGCCGCACCGCGAACGGCGTCGAAGCCCCGCTACGTGTCATCAAAGGGCAGCACACAGGGATGGCCGATCCGCATGGCCTCGCCTGGGACGACGAGCACCACGAAATCGCCGTCGCCAATCACGGCAACTTCCGCGGCTTGATGAAGAACACCGGACTGGGTTGTGTGCCGGCGACGCCGGCTGAGGCGGCGAAGGCCAAGTCAGTGAGTGCGCCGACTGCGAGCGCAACTCCGGACTGTCCGCCTGAGAAAGAAAATGCTCAAGACAACGCTCCGGCACTGAGCGTGACCGAAGGTGAAGGCGGCAAGTTTCAGCCGCCGTCGATCACCGTCTATGACGCGGCAGCGAAGGATGACGCCAAGCCGCGGCGCGCGATTCAGGGACAACGCACACATCTCGACTGGCCGATGGGCATCGCGGTTGACCCGGCGCATGATGAAATCGCGGTCGCCAACAACGGCGACGACTCGGTGCTCATCTTTCGCCGCACTGCCAGCGGCGATGTCGCGCCCGTGCGCGCGATTCGCGGCGCGCAGACCGGCATCAACCGTCCGATGGGCGTGGCCGTGGACCTGAAGCATGACGAACTGTGGGTCGCCAACTTCGGGGATCACACGGCCGTGGTCTTTCCGCGCGCGGCGCAAGGCAATGTGCCGCCCAAGCGAATCATCCGCAGCGCGCCCGCCGGGGCGCCGACGGTCGGCTTCGGCAATCCGATGGCTGTGGCTTACGACTCCAAGCGCCGGGAAATCCTCGTGCCCAACTGAGTGAGCCAGCCGCGGATCGCGGTCTTCGCCAGGCTGGCGAATGGCAGCGTCGTGCCGCAGCGCATCATCAGCGGGCAAGCGACCAAGCTCGGGCGCACGGTGCACGGCCTCGCTTACAACCCGGCGCGCGATGAGATCATCGTGCCGAACGCGCTGGCCGACGCGGTCCTCGTTTTTCGCGCGGGGGCGAGCGGCGCCGAACCGCCGTTGCGCGTAATTCAAGGGCCGAAGACGCAGATGGTCACGCCGCATGCGGCGAGCTTCGACGTCGTCAATCAGGAGATTCTCGTCGCCAGCTTGAGCGGCCGGAGCATCTGCGTCTTCCCGTGGGATGCCGACGGAGACGTCGCTCCGCGTCGCGTGATCAGCGGCGCGAAGACGAAGCTGGGTCACATCGTCGGCCTCGGCGTGGACGCGGCGACCAATCTGCTGGCCGTTGCCAATACGAACAATATTTTGATTTTTGATCGAACGGCCAATGGCGACGTCGCCCCGCGCAGCGTGATCGAAGGCCCAAAGAGCGGCATCGGCGAAGAGCCGTGGCAGTTGGAAGTCTATCAAGGGAAGATTTATCTGGCGGCGTCGAATCATCTGCACATCAACGTCTACAAGGGGCTTCAGTTGAAAGGGACATATACCGAGACGCCGGAGGACCCGTGGCTCGATCCCCATCTGGGCTTCATCGGCGTCTGGCGCATCACCGATAGTGGAGACGTGCCGCCGCTGGCGAAGATCGGCGGGCCATTCACCGGACTGCTGCATCCGGTCGGCATGGCGATCAATCCGCGAGATGGAGAGATTTATGTTTCCGACAGCGTCAGGAACGGGCTGTTCACTTTCTTAGTGCCGGATTTTTTCAATCAGTACCGCGAGCGGTAGCGAGCGGGGCTGGCGCAGATGTGTGTGCCGCGCCGGTGGCCCCGCTCGCTACCGCTCGCGGTACTGATCCGCCAGCAGGGTCAAAAAACCATGACGAGGTCTAAAAAGATTTCCATTAATCGGCGCAGCTTCTTGAAGGGAACGGCGGTTGTCGGCGCCGCGACGCTCTCAGCGCCCATCGAAGCCGTCGGCGCCCAGGCGGTGACGCCGCAAGGACGCGGCGCGGTGCCCCTCATGTCGCCGGAAGCCGAGACTCGCACGCCGCAAGAAGTCGAAGTGTTGACCACCGACCACAGCGGCTCTGACTTTATGGTCGATGTCATCAAATCTTTGGGCATCGAGTACATTGCCGCCAACCCGGGCTCGAGCTTCCGCGGGCTGCAGGAATCGGTGGTCAATTACGGCGGCAATCAGAAGCCGGAGTTCCTAACCTGCTGCCACGAAGAGTCGTCGGTTGCCCTGGCCCACGGTTACGCCAAGATTGCAGGCCAGCCGATGGGCGTGTTGGCTCACGGCACGGTCGGCCTGCAGCATGCCGCGATGGCCGTCTACAACGCCTACTGTGACCGGGTGCCGGTCTTTGTAATCCTGGGCAACACGCTCGACGCGGCCGTGAGGCGCCCGGGCGCGGAATGGTCCCACTCGGTCCAGGATGCGGCGGCGATGGTCCGCGATTACGTGAAGTGGGACGACCTGCCTCTGTCGCTAACGCACTTCGCCGAGTCCGCAGTGCGCGCCTACAAGATCTCGCGGACCCCGCCGATGGCGCCGGTCATGCTGGTGGCCGATAGCGAGCTGCAAGAGAGGCCGCTTGCCAAAAACGAGTGGCCGCGCATTCCGAAGCTGACCTTGGCGAGGCCGCCGCAAGGCGATTCGGGGGCTGTCACCGAGGTGGCGCGACTGCTGGTCGCGGCTGAAAGCCCGGTGCTGATCGCCGACCGTCTGGCGCGCACCGAGGCCGGCATGAAGCATCTGGTCGAGCTTTCAGAGACGCTCCAGGCCGCGGTCATCGACCAGGGCGGGAGGATGAACTTCCCCTCGCGCCATCCACTCAACCAGTCCTTGCGCGGCCGGGCAGTGATTGCCGGGGCGGACCTGATCTTGGGCCTCGAACTCTTCGACTTCTGGGGCACGGTCAACACGCTCAGCGACCAGTTGCATCGCACGTCGCGGCGGGTGGCCAAAGCCGGCACGAAGCTGATCAGCATCACCGCCAGTGATCTCTACACCAAGAGCAACTACCAGGACTTTCAGCGCTTCCCCGAAGTCGATGTGGCCATCGCTGCCGACGCCGAGGCGACTCTGCCGTCGCTGGTTGAGGCGGTGAAGCGACTCGTCACTGATGATCGCAGGCGGGCGTTCGAGGATCGCGGCACGAAACTGGGCGCGGCTCGACAGGCGGCCCTGGAGCGAGCGCGCACCGACGCCACCTACGCCTGGGACGCCAGTCCGATCAGCACCGCGCGGCTCGCCGCCGAGCTGTGGGCGCAGATCAAGAGCGAGGATTGGTCTTTGGTGGTCGGCTCGCTGAGCGGGTGGCCGCAGCGGTTGTGGAACTTCGACAAGTACTACCGGTCCATCGGCGGCTCGGGCGGTGCCGGCGTCGGCTATGGCGCGCCGGCCGCGGTCGGCGCGGCCCTCGCCAATCGCCAATACGGCCGCCTGTCGGTCAACATCCAGAACGACGGCGATCTGATGTATGCCCCGGGCGTGCTCTGGACGGCGGCACATCACCGCATCCCGCTGCTGAGTGTGATGCACAACAATCGGGCCTATCACCAGGAGCTGATGCATCTGCAACGCATGGCCAACCGGCACAATCGCGGCATCGACCGGGCCAAGATCGGGACTACGATTGAGTCGCCGAACATCGACTATGCGAAGCTCGCTCAAAGCATGGGCTTCTACGCCGAGGGTCCGATCACTGATCCTAAAGACCTCGCCCCTGCGATCAAGCGGGCGATCGCGGCGGTCAAGCGCGGCGAGTCGGCGCTCGTCGACGTCGTCACCCAGCCGCGTTGAGGAGCCTTGAGATGAAGACACTTCGTGTGTGGGTCTCGGTCGTCGCTGTGGCCCTGGCGGCAATCGTCATCTTCAGCGGCGCCGGTGCTGCGACACAGACTGCTGAGACGGCGCCTGCTGGGGATGCTAAAGCTGGCAAGCGGCTCTATACGAACTATGGTTGCTATCAGTGTCATGGTTATGAGGGCCAAGGCGCCCCGACCACCGGACCCAGGTTGGCCCCGGACCCGATTCCTTTCGCGGCCTTTGTCGGATACCTCCGCGGGCCCAGGGGTGAAATGCCGCCGTATACCGCGAAGGTCGTCTCGGACCAGGAGCTGGCCGACATCTATGCGTTTCTTCAGTCGCTGCCCCGTCCGCCCGCGGCGCGGAGTCTCCCGCTGCTGAAGATCGAATGAAGAACAGGCTGTGTAGCATTCAGGAAGCTGTGAAGCTTCTCTTGGAGGGAACCATGAGGAAAAGTCTTTTGGCAAGCGCTGCGACTTTGGCGATGACGCTGTGGCTGCTGGGGCCTGCGACGGTTTCCGCGCAAACCACGGCGACCATCTCCGGGACGGTCTCTGATCAGGGCGGCGGCCTGTTAGCCGGCGCACAGGTGGCCATCACCAACTTGGAGACCGGCCAAACCCGAGCCCTGCAAACGAACGAAGTCGGGCGCTACTATGCCCCCGCGCTCAACCCCGGCAATTATCAGTTGGTCGCGACCGCCCAGGGGTTTGAAAAAGTGGTTCGCTCCGGCGTCACCTTGACCGTGGGCGGCGAGGTGGTCATTGACTTCGATATGAAGCCTGGCTCGCTGACCGAAGTGGTCGAGGTCAATGCGCAAGCCAGACAGGTGGAGACGACAAGCGCCAGTCTGGCGGAGCTGGTCGATAGTCAGAAGATTCGCGCGCTGCCGCTCAATGGCCGGAGCTTCGATCAGTTGATTTATTTGCAGCCCGGAGTCAACGTAGCGACGGCGGCCGGCAGCAGCCCCAACCAGGGCCGCGGCACCAAGTTCTCCATCGGCGGGGCGCGCTTGACCTCCAATCTGTTTATGCTCGACGGCACGGACATCAACGACGCTCAGAACTTCACGCCCGGCGGGTCCGGCGGACAGCTCTTCGGCGTCGAATCGATCCGGGAATTCCAGGTCATTACTCATAACGCCAGCGCCCAGTACGGCCGCTCCATGGGAGGCATCATCAATACCGTCAGCAAGTCCGGCACCAACTCACTGCACGGGAGTGCTTACGAGTTCCTGCGCAATTCGGCTTTGGACGCCAAGAACTTCTTTGACGATCCGAACTCTCCGATTCCACTTTTTATCCGCAACCAGTTTGGCGCCTCGGCCGGGGGGCCGATTCGGCGAGACCGGCTCTTCTTTTTCGCCAACTACGAGGGCTTGCGGGAGCGGCTGGGCGTCTCCAAATTCGCGCTGGTTCCCGATGCCAATGCTCGCCAAGGGAAGATCGGAAGCAGCCAGATTACGGTGAATCAAGCCGTCAAGCCCTACCTCGACCTGTTCCCCCTGCCGAACGGGCCGAGCGCTGGCGTGGGGATCGCGTCGCTGCAATTCAGCCAGACACAGCCCGCCCACGTTGATTACGGCACCGCCAAGGTCGACTGGAACCCGACCGCGCAGGACTCCTTCTTCGCTCGCTACACCATGGATCACAGCACGAAGCTGCGGCAAGACGCTGCCGATACCGTCCTGGGCCTGTTTGCCGAAGACGAAGTGCACCGCAACCAGTATGTCACCCTGCAATCGACGCACATCATTTCGCCGACCAAGTTGAATACGTTCCGCTTTGGGTTCAACCGCTCCGTCAGTCTGGTGGACCTGTTCAATCAAGCGCATGTGCCGGCGTCGTTGTCGTTCATCCCGGGGCAGCCGTTCGGACGCGTGACCATTCGCGGCTTGTCCCCGCTCGGGGCGGTCATCAACGACCCGCGTTACTTCCGCATGAACTCGTTCCAACCCTCCGACGATCTCACCCTGACGGTGGGCGCTCACGCCTTGAAGACCGGCTTCTTCATGGAGCGCTTTCAGTGGAACACGGCCAACTTCAACCGGATCGGCGGGGATTATGTCTTCGCCTCACTGAGCGATTTCTTGCAGGCCAAGGTGCAGTCGGTCCAGGTGCCTTTTCCCGGAAGCGAACCCAACCGCGGCATCCGAGCCACCATGTTCGCCGGTTACTTTCAAGATGACTGGCGCCTCACGCATCGCCTGACGCTGAACCTGGGGTTGCGCTACGAGCTGACTACGGTGCCCACGGAGGTGAATGGGAAGACGTGGTTCCTGCTCTCTCCTTCGGACACGGCCTTGCAGACCCATCAGCCGTTCAAGGGGAACCACAAAAACTTTGCGCCCCGCTTCGGCTTTGCCTGGGATGTCTTCGGGGACGGCAAGACCTCGATCCGCGGCGGCTTCGGCATCTACTACGATCAAATTCTGCTCAATCAGTTCCTGAACATGTTTGACCGTAATCCTTCGCCCGACCTGCAACACGGGTGGCTGACGGTGACCCTGTCGGGCGCAGCGGCGCCGTTCCCGCACCCGCTGGATGCGGCGAAACTGGCGCCCCAGTTCACGCTGCAGAATGTCGTCTTCGATGACTTCAAAACTCCTTACGCCTATCAATACAATTTCACAGTGCAGCGGCAACTTGCCTCCAACCTGGTGGCTTCTGTCGCCTATGTCGGGTCGCGCGGCAGGCATATCATCGAGCGCTTCGATGGGAACACTCCCATTCCGCTGGTTTGCTCCAGTGCGTCGAAGAACTGCCCTACTGGTCTGCCCGACGGAACCCTCTTCAACCCGGCGGGCGCTCCGAAAAGAAATCCCGCGTGGGGCGAGTTGCAGACGCGGCGCCTGGCGGGACTCTCCTGGTACGATTCCTTGCAGGTCTCGGTGGTCCGCCGGTTCTCGAGCGGGCTGCAAATTCAGGGGGCTTACACTTTCTCCAAAGCGCTCGATATGAGTGGCGGATTATTTAGCGAGGAGGCTGACAACTCCGCCACCGGGGTCCAGAATCCGGATCATATTTTCGCCGAGAAGGGGCTCTCGAACTTCGACATCCGACACAACGGGATTATCAACGTCCTGTATGAACTGCCGACGGGGAAAAACCTGCGCGGCCTGGCCGGGCAACTACTACAGGGCTGGGAGGTGGGCGGTATCGCCACCTTGTCCAGCGGCGTTCCCTTCACGGTCGAAAACTCCGCCAACCGTTCCAGGAGCCAGCTCTCCGGGGCGAACTTCGCCGACCGGCCGAACCTGGTCTCCGGCGCAAGCAACAATCCAACGCATGGCGTCTCCAATGGCTGTGTCATTGGGACGACCACGGTGGCCGCCGGGACACCCGTCGGGACACCGAACCATTGGTTTGATCCTTGCGCCTTTAGCCCGCAGTTGCTCGGGACCTTTGGCAACCTGGGCAGAAATACGCTCAGCGGCCCGAGCTTGAAGAATGTGGACTTCTCCCTGAACAAGCATTTTCGGATCGCCGAAAATCGGGAGGTGCAATTCCGGACGGAAGTCTTCAACATTCTGAACCACCCCAATTTCGAAGCGCCCAATGCCAACTTCCGGCGCATCTTCGACGGGAGCGGGAATTTGTTGGCGACCTTCGGCGCGCTGACCAGGACGACGACCACCTCGCGCCAGATCCAGTTTGGACTCAAGTTCATTTTCTGAGGTGCGGGCGGAAGAAACAGATTGCGGATTGAGGCACCCAAAAGACTCTCACGGGTGCCCGTAACACCTACGGCTCGCTCTGGGATGAAGTGGCAGGAAGCGTCAAAGACAAGAACCAAGCTCAAGGACGCGAAGGTCCTTAACCTTAGGAGGCGATTATGACGGTCAGCAAGCGACTGATGCTCTTCACCCTGCTCTGCCTTCTCCTGAGCAGTCCGTTAGCCATCGGACAAGGCACCAGCGGCACGATTTCCGGCACTGTGATCGACCCGCAAGGCGCGGTGGTGCCGGGTGCGACAGTGACGATCAAAAATCTGGACACTGGGCTCCAGCGCCAGGTGGCGAGTAATGCGGACGGGTACTACCGCGCGGTCGGCTTGCCGCCCGGCCCCTACGAGGTGCGGGCCGAGCGCCAAGGCTTCAGCCCGGAGGTGCGCTCCGGCTTAACGCTGACTGTGGCTGAGGAGGCCGTGGTCAATTTGAATCTGAGGGTGAGCGGGACGAAAGAGGAGGTCATCGTCACCGGCGAGGCGGCCGGCGTGGAAACGGCCAACTCGACCGTCAGCGGTTTGGTTGATGAAAAGAAGATTCGCGACCTGCCTTTGAACGGGCGCGACATGGCGCAGTTGATCTTGCTGCAACCGGGCGTGGTCAACTCTCGCGCGAGCGTCCAGTCGGCCAACACTGGGCGCGGCACGCGGTTTTCAGTCGCCGGGGCGCGTCCCAGCCAGAACCTCTTTCAACTCGACGGCACGACCATCAACGACGCGCTCAACAACACGCCGGGCAGCGCCCAAGGCTTGCTCGTCGGCGTCGAGACGGTCAAAGAGTTCCGCGTGCTCACCAGCACCTACAGCGCCGAGTATGGCCGCGCGACGGGCGGCGTCTTTCTCGCCGTGACCAAATCGGGGACCAATGAAGTGCACGGCTCGGCCTTTGAATTCTTGCGCAATGACGTGTTGGATGCGCGCAATTTCTTCGACCGCTGTCCGAACACCGATCCCAACTGTCAAGGCGGCGGGAAGCCGCCCTTCCGCCGCAACCAATTCGGCGGGACGGTGGGCGGGCCGATCATCAGAAATCGCACCTTCTTCTTCGGCAGCTACGAAGGCTTGCGCGAACGCAAGGGGATTACCACCATCTCGCTCGTGCCGGATGACAATGCGCGGCTCGGCCGGCTGCCCGGACAAGCCGCGATCACGGTGGACACACGCAGCCAACCGATCATTGACCTTTACCCCAAGGCCAATGGCCGGAATTTAGGCGACGGGACGGCGGAATTCATCGGCACGACCAATCGGGTCTCGAAGGATGATTTCTTCACGGTCAAGGTGGATCACAAACTCTCGGACTCCGATTCGATGTTCGTCCGCTACCTCTACGACGACTCTGATCAGGTGCTGCCGCGCAACTTCCCGGAGTTTCCCAATCAGGCGGTGAACCGGAAACAGGTGGTCACGATCGAAGAGCGCAAGATCATCTCCGCCCGGATGGTCAACGAGTTGCGCCTCGGCTTCAATCGCAGCACGCCGGCCGAGATCGTCCCGACAACCTCGCGCAGCCTGAAACTGATTGCGGGCCGCGACCTCGGCGAAGTCAATGTGACGGGGCTCACCGACATCGGCACCGACCGCACGAATCCGAAACTTTTCTTCCAGAGTAATCTTCAGGTCACCGACCACCTCTCGCTGACCGCGGGGCGGCACAATCTGAAGCTGGGCTTCAGCTTCGACCGCTTCCAGGTCAACGGCAATTCGGAGAGCCGGTCGCGGGGCCAGTTGCGCTTCCGCAGCCTCGCGGACCTGCTCCGCTTCAGAGTGCGCGACCTGCAAGGGGCGAGCGCCGATTCCGACTTCGTGCGCGGCTACCGGCAATCGCTCTTCGGCTTCTACGTGCAGGATGACTTCAAAGTCAGCTCGCGGCTGACGCTCAACCTCGGCGTGCGCTACGATCTGGTGACGACGCCGACGGAGGTCAACGGCAAAGTCTCGAATCTGAGAAGCATTTCGGACCCGCAGGTCACAGTCGGCGACCCGTATTTCAACCCGTCACGCCGGACCTTGGCGCCGCGCTTCGGCTTCGCCTACGACGTGACAGGCTCCGGGAAGACGGCACTGCGCGGCGGCTTCGGCATCTTTAACGAGTTGCCGTTGTTCTCCATCTACCGCAATCCGGTCTTCCGCTCACTGCCCTTCGTCAATCGCGGCACCATCACGACCGTGACGGCGCTGCCGGTGGATCCTTCGGTCTTCAAAGGCGTCGATCAAGTCACCGAGACCTTCCAGTTCGACCTCCGGCCGACTTACGTCTTCCAGTACAACCTGAATCTGCAACGGGAGGTGTCGCCTAACACCATCGTCTCGCTCGCCTATGTCGGCTCGCGGGGCGTCAACCTGTTCGGGATGGGCGATGTCAACACGGCGATCCCGCAGATCCTCGCGGACGGGCGCGCGTTCTTTCCCGCCGGCAGCACGCGGAGAAATCCCAAATTTGCGCAGGTGCGGCAGATCTATCAGGGCTTCAGTTCCAACTACAATTCGCTGAACTTCGGACTGGTCAGACGCTTTAGCCACGGCTTGCAGCTTCAGACTTCCTACACCTTCGGGCGAGCCATGGATGACCGCTCCGGCACCAGCGGGCGCCAGGAATATTCCAACGGCCAGGCGCGCAACTTCGATCCTTACAACCGCCGGCTCGACCACGCGCGGGCCGACTTCGATGTCCGGCATAACTTCGTCGCCAATGCGACCTATGAGCTGCCCTTCGGCAAAGGGCTGACGGGATGGGCCGGACAACTAGCGGGCGGCTGGCAACTCAATACCATCATCACGCTCAGTTCCGGCATCCCGTTCACGCCTTTGGTGGACGGCGACCCGGACCGTGACGCGACCGATGATAATGCGGCGCGGCCCAATTTGATTCCCGGCGTGAGCCTGACCCCGCCCGGCGGGCGTCGCACGCCTGATCTCTGGTTCAACCCGGCGGCCTTCGCCCCGCCCGAGGTCGGTTTCCGCGGCACGGCGGGAAGGAATATCATCACCGGGCCGAACTTCAGGAGTGTTGACTTCTCCATCGTCAAGACCTTCCGCCTCGGCGAGAAACGCAGCCTGCAATTTCGGGCGGAAGCCTTCGATCTGCTCAATCGCGCGAACTTCGACTTGCCGTCGAATTCGCAGGACGGTGAACAGGTCTTCTCCTATACTCCCGCGTCCGGCAATACGCCCGCCAAGTTCGCGCCGACGGCGAGCTTGGGGCAGATTTTCAGCACGGTCGGGGATGCGCGCGAGATTCAGTTCGCGCTGAAATTCATCTTTTAGCCGGCAGAGCTAAAGTTTGGAGTTCAAGCTTCAGCTTGCCTTTCGTGAAAGCAGCAACCTAAAGGTTGAACTCCAAACATTCATAGACGCTGATGAAGATAGCCACAGGCGGAATCAAAAAAGCAGTCGCGCTAGTGTTACTCTTGCTTGTCGGGGCAATCGTCGGCATGTCGCAAACCGGAGGTCAAAAACAGCGTGAGGTACGGACCAAGCCAGAACGGGGCAAAAACGAAGATATCAAGGAGATGCTTCGGCTCGATGCCCGGTTGATGCCCAGTGAGGCTGAGATCATCAGCTCTTACCTGGCCACATCTTTCGGACCGGATAAGCCCGTCCCTGAGGCGCTCAAAAAACTTTTGGTGCCAGCACGAACAACGCAGGAAGGGGGAAAACCATGAGAAACATACGCGTCGTGTGGAAGCAGCGCAAATACCTGAGCTGTGTGGCGCTGGCACTGGGTTGGTGGAGTGCGATGATCATGGACGTCGGGGTGGCCAGCCCCGGCCTCGCGGTCAGTCCGACTCAAAGCGCCCAGACGGTGAAGGTCACTCCGCTGGGGAGTAACGCGGGAGATTTTTGCCGGGACGACCGGGCGTTGCTGTTTGAAGACCCGACGGGCGTGCGGGTCTTGTGGGATCCGGGCCGGACGATCAATGGCGGGGCCGATGCGAGACTCGGTGACGTCCATGTGATCATCCTCTCGCACGCGCACGTAGATCACATCGGGGACAGACTTCACCAGACGAGCGATGGCTGCGGAGGCAATGCCACCGGCGCGCTCTTCCCTCAGTCAAATCTGGCCGCGATTGCGGCAGCCAAGAACACAGCCGTCTTTGCCGGGGGCGAGATGGCGGACTTTCTGGCTCGGAAGGTTCAAAACATTCGGGGAAGCGCGACCGCCGGGTGCCCCGCCGCGGGCCTCACCAACGAGATGACTGTTCCGCTCACCTCGCCTTGCACGGCGGCGCTGCGCCCCGGAGGGAGCCGCACAGTGAGATTTTCCGGGGCCAGTGCGGGAGTCAAGTTCGCTTCAGTCCCGGCCTTCCACAGCAACGGCATTCCCGCCAGTCTCGTCGATGCTCCCGGCGTGGCCCCCAACACGACCGGGTATGGCGGGGACGAAGGAGGATTCGTCGTCAAGTTCACCAACGGTCTGACCGTTTACTTGACGGGCGACACGGGCCTGTTCGGCGACATGGAGACGATCGTGCGGCGGTTCTACCAGCCGAACCTGGCCGTGATGAATATGTCAGACACAGTCACCCTAGGTCCCGATGAAGCAGCCTTTGCGGCCAAGGAACTGATTCAGCCGCAAACGGTGATTCCGTCTCATATCAATGAAGCGGCAACCGAAGGCGGTGCGGTGAGGGCGGGGACTCGCCTGGAGAGGTTCATCAGCCAGGTGAGAGTGTCCCAAAGCGGGGTTGGCGGTCTGGGGGACCTGTTTCGCGGACTCGGGAGGCCGGCGAGAACGCCCGCGATTGACGTCGTGCTTCCCTTGAGTGGGGCCACTCGCGAGTTCGATGGCCGCGGTCGCTGCGTGAATTGCCCGTGAGTGGGGCGGCCCGTGGGAGACGAAGGATGAGGGATTTAGTCACAGATTATTTTGAAATCCAGGCACAGTGCCGCGAGCAGTAGCGAGCGGGTGCTCCCGCGATGCGCTGGATGCGCAAACACCAGATCGCTACCGCGCGCTGTACCGTACCGATTTTTGAGAGGAACTTGAGCTATGGAGCAAAGAGATTTACGGAGCTGGATCGCAGCAGTCGAGAAGTTGGGAGAGTTGAAGAAGGTTGACGGGGCCGACTGGGATGTCGAACTCGGCGCAATCACCGAATTGGGCCACCACCGCGGCGAGCACAGTAAGGCGCTGCTCTTCGATGACATCAAGGGCTACCCAAAAGGCTACCGCGTCCTTTCCAACAGCATGAACACGGTCAACCGAATCGCGACGACCCTGCATATGGAGACCGGCCACACCAAGCTCGGCTTCATCCACACGCTCAAACGCCGCATCAACGACATCAAGTACATCAAGCCCGAAGTCGTCAAAGCCGGCCCCATTCTGGAGAATGTCTTCGAAGGCAAAGACATCGACCTGTGGAAATTCCCCACGCCGAAATGGCACGAGTTAGACGGCGGACGCTACATCGGCACCGGCTCCATCGACATCACGCGCGACCCGGACGAAGGATGGGTCAATTTGGGCACTTACCGGGTCATGATCCACGATGCAGATACGCTCGGCTTCTACATCTCGCCCGGCAAGCAAGGCCGCATCATGCGCGAGAAGTACTTCGCCAAGGGCGAGCCGTGCAAGGTGGCGGTCTCTTTCGGCCAAGACCCGCTCATCTATCTGGCGGGCGCCCTGGAGGTGCCTTACGGCGTCTGCGAATACGACTGGGTCGGCGGCATTCAAGGCTTCCCGGTTCAGGTGATCGAAGGCGAATACACGGGGCTGCCGATCCCGGCTCACTCTGAGATCGTGATCGAAGGCGAAGCCATTCCCGGCGAGACGCGTGATGAAGGGCCGTTCGGCGAGTGGACCGGCTACTACGCGAGTTCGACCAGGCCGGAGCCGATTATGAAGGTCAAGCGGCTCTACCATCGTCACGATCCGATCATTCTTGGCGCTCCCCCGACCCGTCCGCCGTGCGAGTTCAACTACATGCGCTGCTTCACGCGCTCGGCCATGATCTGGCAGGAACTGGAAGCGGCTGGTGTGCCTGACGTGCGCGGCGTGTGGTGTCACGAGGCGGGCGGGACGCGGCTGCTCACCGTCGTCTCGATCAAGCAGCGTTATCCTGGTCACGCGCGGCAAGCCGGCATGGTTGCGGCCTACTGCCATGCGGGCGGATACCTGGGCCGCTACGTGATCGTGGTGGACGATGATATTGACGTGAGCAACACGAATGACGTGCTCTGGGCGCTCACGACGCGCTCGAACCCTTCGGAGGACATCGAGATCATCCGCCGCAGTTGGAGCGGCCCGCTCGATCCGATCATTCCGAAAGACCAAAAAGGGCACAGCTCGCGGGCGATCATCGACGCCTGCCGGCCGTATGAGTGGCTCAAGGATTTTCCGCCGGTCGCCGAATCGAGTCCCGCGGTCCGCCGGGCCGTCGAAGAGAAGTGGGGCAAGATTCTGGATGAGTAAAGGCTTCGTCAGTTGTCAGTTGTTCTTTGCTAACGGCAACGGACAACGGACTACTGACGACTGACAACGATGATTGAGCAATCGCAAGCAGGGTTAGCCGCGGTCGTGAAGCAGACGGGGGAGGAGCGCCCTGAGCCTGCCGAACGAGCAGAGGGTTCGACAAGCGCTGAGACCTCGTGGCGGACATTGATCGGCCGCATCCTGGCCGTCGTCGTGCCGGTCACACTGTGGTTTGCGCCGCTTGATCTAGATCCGACGGCGAAGCACGCGCTCGCGATCACCTCTTTCATGATCATCGCCTGGATCACCGAAGCGCTCGACCACGCGCTCACCGGTTTGATCGGGTGCTACCTGTTCTGGGCTCTGGGCGTCGTCAAATTCGGGACGGCCTTCAGCGGCTTTGCCAACGATACGGCGTGGTTTCTGTTCGGGGCGATCCTCTTCGGCATGATGGCGACCAAGTCGGGCTTGGCGCGGCGCCTCGCCTATCTGGTGATGTTGCGGGTTGGCACCTCTTATGCCCGCATCCTGCTCGGGCTGATCGTCTCGGATTTCTTGTTGACCTTCCTGGTGCCCTCAGGGATGGCCCGCATCGTCGTGATGGCGGCAGTGGCGATTGGATTGATCGAAGCCTTCGGCCTGGGCCGCGGCAGCAATGTCGGACGCGGGATGTTCATGATCCTGACCTACACGGCCAACATCTTCGACAAGATGATCATTGCCGGGGCGGCTTCGATTCTCGCCCGCGGCTTGATCGAAAAGGTCGGCCACGTTGAAGTCCTGTATAGCCGCTGGTTCTTGGCTTATCTGCCTTGCAGCCTGATCACGATCTTGGTGAGCTGGCGGCTGACGCTGTGGCTCTACAAACCGGAGCGGGCGGCGTTGCCGGGCGGGGCGGATTTTCTCAAAGATGAATTGCGGAAGATGGGGCGCTGGACGGCGCTCGAAAAGAAGTCGGTCATCTTGATGCTCATCGCGATTGGCTTGTGGATGACTGACTTCCTGCACCACCTCTCGCCGGCCGTCATCGGCTTGGGCATCGGCCTCTTTGCGGCGCTGCCGCGCCTCGGCGTCTTGGGGATTGAAGATCTCAAGCGGGTCAACTATCTCCCAGTCTTCTTTGTCGCGGCCGCGGTGAGTATGGGCGAAGTGCTGATTCAGACCAAGGCGCTCGACGTGCTGACGACGGTCATGTTCGCGTGGATGGAGCCGCTCTTGACCAACATTTACAGCTCGACGTTTGTGCTCTACTGGACGGCCTTCGTCTATCACATCTTCCTGGCCAGCGAGACTTCGATGCTCGGCACGTCGATCCCGGTCTTGATGAATTTTGCGACTTCGCATGGTTTCAATCCGCTGGTCCTCGGGATGATCTGGACGTTCGCCGCGGGCGGCAAAATCTTCGTCTACCAGTCAGCCGTCATGATCGTGGGCTATTCCTATGGCTACTTCGACAGCCGCGACATGTTCCGCGTCGGCGCCTGGCTGACGGTCGTCGAAGCCATCATTCTGCTGTTACTGGTGCCGTTCTACTGGCCGTTGATCGGCATCAGATGACGTATTTGCCCTGGGAGCGCACGCTTCCAGCGTGCTGGCCGTGTCGAAACGGATGCACGCTGGAAGCGTGCGCTCCCAGGATTGGAGGAACGCGATGAGAGGATTGCTCGCCAAGTTGGTTCACGGTGAGATTACACGCCGTGAGTTCGCCGAAAGAATTTTAGGCCTGGGCTTCGGACTCGCCACGGCCGAGTCAATTTTGGACAGCGTCGCGCTCGGTCAAGAGAAGAAAGAGCCAGCGGGCAGACAGGGCGAGGCTTTCCATCCCGAGCCGTTCAGCGAGAAGACGCCCTATGAGCAATGGATGGATCAAGAAGGCGTGCCGATTCACACGGGCTATCACGTCGTTGATGTGCGTGCGTTGGAGGTGAGGCCGTGGAAGCGGTTTGGTGTCAAAGGTGCGCTCGTCAATCTGGAAGGCGCCGAGGCGACCGATGGCGCCTACATCTGCGAATTGATGCCCGGCGCGAGCACTAAGCCACAGCGCTTTATGTTTGAAGAATCAATCTACGTGCTGGATGGGGAGGGTGAAACGACGGTCTGGTACGAGAGGGGTGCGAAGCAGACTTTCAAATGGCAGAAGGGCACGCTCTTTTCGCCGCCGCTCAACGTCTGGCGCGAGCACGTCAATCGCGGCCGGACGCCGGCCCGTTTCATCTCGGTCACTGACGCCCCGCTCGTGATGGACCTCTTCCACAGCGCTGAGTTCATCTTCAATAATGATTTCGTCTTCCGCGACCGCTACCGCCGCGAGCCCGACTACTTCACCGTCAATCAATCGAAGATGCGCATGGCGGGCAGCGCCGCCACCTTCGGCGAAGGCGAGAAGGGCGCGGTCGGCGTGCTCGACACCGGCCTCATCCCGGACCTCTCGAACCTGCAGCTCTACGACGCCAAATCGCGCGGCGTGAGCAACAAGAGCGCCGAGGTCATTCTCTCGGACAACTCGATGCAGACGCACGTCTCGCAGTTCGGCGTCGGCACCTACAAACGCGCACACCGCCACGGGCCGGGCTCGCACGTGCTGGTGCTGGGCGGAGTCGGCTACACGCTGATGTGGACGAATGAACCGCACTACTCGAAAGCTCCGAAGCAGGTGCGCGTGGATTGGAAAGACGGGACGCTGCTCGTCCCGCCCGACCGCTGGTTCCACCAACACTTCAACGCGGGCGGAACGCCGGCCAAGTACATGGCCACCACCTGGATCGGCGGTAAGTATTTCGTCAAGGGGATGGGCGGCGGCGGGCGCACGCACCGGTTGAATTTGATCAGCCACAAACATGGCGGCAACATGATTGACCATCCGGATGAAGACCCCATGATCCGGGCAATGTTCGAAGAGGAGTTGAAGAAGCACGGCGTCGAATTCAAGATGCCCGCGACTGAAAAAGGAGAACACGAATGAAGGAGATGAAAGATTGGGTCAGGAGGTTCATCACGGGCGGCATCTCGCGCCGCGAATTCGTCGAACGCGCCGCGACCGGGGGCTTGAGCCTGCTGTCCACGCTGGCGGTGCTCGACACTGAAGCGCATGGAAAGAGCGATCCGGCAACCATCGCTCATCATCACGATCACGATGATCATCACGGTCATCAGCACGCGCCCGCCGCTCAGCAATCGAAGACGCAAGGCAGCGTGCGCGCGCGGCGCAATCCCGATCAGACCAACGTCAATCCTTATGAAGAGTGGCTGAAGGAAGAGGGCATTCCCGTTTACCGCGATCACCACATCGCCGATCTGCGCGCGGCTGAGGTGAGGCCGTGGAAACGGATGGGCGTGCTCGGCGCGCACATCGATCTGGTCGGGGGCGAAGGCGTCAATGCTGGATACCTGTGCGAGATTCCGCCGGGCGCGAGCACCAAACCGCAGCGATATTTGTTTGAAGAGGTGATCTACATCTTGAGCGGTGAAGGCGAGACCGTGGTCTGGAATCCTGAGCGGCCTAAGCAATCGGTCAAATGGAAAGCCGGCGCGGTGATTGCCCCGCCGCTCAATGTCTGGCGGCAACACATCAATCGCGGCACGACGCCCGTGCGCTTTCTGTCGATGAACAATGCGCCGGTGGTGATCGATCTCTTTCACAACGCCGATTTCGTCTTCAATAACGATTTCGTCTTTCGCGACCGCTACCAGGGCGAAGCGGATTTCTTCGGCACGGGTCAGGAGAATTTTCATCACAAAGAGACGACCGCCGAAACGAGCGAGATCGCGCGCGGCGTGCATACGTGGGACAGCGGCTTTGTGCCCGACGCGCGCACCATCGGTCTGGAAGTGGTCAAAGAACGCGGCGAGGCCAATTCGCGCGTCGAATTGCAACTCGCCGAAAATACGATGCAGTGCCACATCTCCGAATTCGACGTCGGCACTTACAAGAAGGCGCATCGGCACGGCCCCGGCTCGCACGTCGTCATGCTCAACGGGCGCGGCTACACGTTGATCTGGAAAGGGACGACCAAATATTCTGAAGCGCCGACGAAGCTGCGCATTGATTGGAAGGAAGGCAGCTTGTTCGTGCCGCCGGACGGCTGGTTTCATCAACACTTCAACACCGGAGCCGATTTCG
>Ga0070707_100000229_pt1 | contig 56136 bp, 45 predicted proteins | sample KBSK5502metaG_FD_65468 | JGI IMG/M metagenome (GOLD analysis project Ga0070707, IMG submission 65468) | Corn, switchgrass and miscanthus rhizosphere microbial communities from Kellogg Biological Station, Michigan, USA - KBS K5-50-2 metaG | ecosystem: Host-associated > Plants > Roots >... | reverse complement strand
TCGAAATGAAGAGAATCCTACTCTGACAGATGTCCGGATCCCGAGCACGGTTACGAGGAATTCCTTGCCGACCGAGCTAGCGCGTTATTTGAATACGAGGTTTCGAGTTCGGCAACACCGCGCCGACTTGGGCGGCGGGAATCCCCGCTGTGTTTAAGGCTTCACTCAAGCGCGAGCCATCTGTTGTCGAAACCAGCAGGCCGCCTGCGGTTTGGGGATCGAAGAGCAGAGCCTTGACATCCTCGGAAATGCCTTCGTCATACTGAACCTGACATTCGGCAAAGTCGCGATTGTTCGTGAGCCCGCCCGGGATGTGTCCGTTGCGGACACACTGGATCGCACCTTCTATCAGGGGAATTTTACTCAGGTACAAACGCAGGGCTACGTCAGACGCGAAAGCCAATTCGCGGGCATGGCCGATTAAACCGAATCCCGTCACATCGGTCATGGCGTGGACACCAAATTCTCCGTCACTGATCAGTTCAGCCGCCCGCTTGTTGAGGGTGGTCATCGACTGGATCGCGGCGTCAACCCACGCACGTTCGGCCACCCCCTTCTTGATGGCGGTGGAGATCACGCCTGTGCCGAGCGCCTTCGTAAGCACGAGAGAATCCCCTGGCTTGGCGCCCTTGTTGGCCAGAATCTTGCGTGGATCGATCAGGCCGGTGACGGCATAACCAAACTTCGTCTCTTCATCGCGAATGCTGTGACCACCGATCACGGTGCATCCAGCCTCAACCATCTTGGACAGTCCGCCGGCAAGAATCCGCTCGAGAATTTCCAGATCAGCCTTTTCGGGAAAGCAGACCACGGCCAGTGAAGTAAGCGGACGTCCGCCCATGGCGTAGACATCGCTGAGCGCGTTGGTGGCGGCGATCTGGCCGAAGATGTAGGGGTCGTCTACGACGGGCGTGAAGAAATCCACGGTCTGGACCAGGGCTTGGTCGGGCGCGATTTGATACACTCCGGCGTCGTCGGCGTGATCGAAGCCGACCAGGACATTGGGGTCATGTTGCCGGGCTAATTTCCCAAGCACCGTGTCCAGCGCCGCCGGACTCAGCTTGGACGCTCAACCCGCAGCTTTGACCGACTGGGTCAGCCGGAATGGCTTTGTTTCGGGCATGGAGGCATTGTACCGAGTTGCGCGAGAACGATCTTCAGGAGTCTCATCCTTGACTTCCCTAGCGTCCAACTCGACAATCTGTTCGTTCTTGCCGCTCCGTCTTCTCTTTTCTTTTGCAACCGTGTAGGCAGCGCCGTCCGTCTAAATCTCCAACAATCGTTCAAGGCAAGTCTTGTGAGCCCTTTTCCCCGCCCGACTGGAAAGGCACCGCGCTGCATCATTGTTATCGCTATCGCTTCATCGTTGGTGATCGCGACCATTCTCGCCGGATGCGGGTCTCAGGGTGGACAAGCAATGGTCCTTGCCCCCACCCTTGCCCCGGTCCTTGCACCGGCTATCCCGCCGCCGAGCCTGTGCTTATTTTTGCGGGACAGGTACTTCGCTACTCTGACGTTGCCGCGATCAAAACCATCCTCAAGACTCTAGGACTTGGCTACCTCACCGCCAATTCAAATCAGCTTGGGGCCAGTACTTCCGCGATCGTGGAGGTAGTTTCGGAAACGGATTCGTGAGGTTGACCGGCGTCCATCTGGAAGCTCCGGTAGATGGGCGGGAATGGGGTCCAATACGCCACTGTCTGTAGATCTCACTCACGCCAGCACTGTATCCAAGCCGCTCTAGCGGGGAGACTGCTACCGCACTTTTGACGCGCTCATCATTGAGCTCACTTCACCACAACATCGGCGATCTCTATTTCCGGATACTGGTGGTTCCATTGCGCAGAAATACCTTCGAAGGTAAGTAGGAAAGGCTGGCTCTGGCCGGGCGGCAATGGAGAGATGCTGAGGTCTACGGCTTCCGGATAGGGACCGCCGGTCTTCAAAATCTTTAGCGGAGCCGCCTCGCGCTGCGCGAGTTGCCCCAATTGGTCTTTAAAAGAAACTTCGACCACGACGTGCGTGACAGTTCTGCTTCCCGAGTTGGTCACAGTGCCGCCGATGTAGTTAATCGTCGCGCCGACGAAGTTTTCCGCCGCACCCGTTTTGGGGTCCGACAACTTGATATTGGCTGCATACAGCGGCGGCCCCGATTTCTCTTTGGGCCGGCTTCGAAGTGCAAACGCCACAATGACAGCCAAGACAAAGACCACCGCGACGGAGATAACAATAATCCGTCGCCCGGATTCAGGTTCTTTGTTTTCCGGAGATGGCTGGAGCAGGGCGCCCATGCAGTCGATTGTACTATTCGCGCCGAAACGCGCCAGCGGGCCTATGACCAAGATCGAGGCACAAGGCTATTGAACTGCTGACTTGTGGACTGCGACCAGAAACAACGCGCAGCGTCCCTCTACGCTCCCCCCACGGTCAGACCATCGATGCGAATGGTGGGCGAGGCAACTGAGCCGCGAAACTCCAGATCGTTAGCGATCTCGGAGATATTGAAGAACATCTCTTTGAGATTTCCAGCCACCGTGATCTCTTCTACCGGATAGACGAACTCGCCACCCGCAATCCATAGCCCGGACGCGCCGCGCGAGTAATCGCCGGTGACCAGATTCGCGCCATGGCCAAGAAATTCGGTGACGTAAAGGCCATCCTTGACAGCGGAAATCAGCTGTTTTGGAGTCTTCTCACCAGGCACCAGAAAATAGTTGCCGGGACCGATGCCAGGTGTGCCGGCAAGTCCCCGGGAAGCGTTACCCGTAGTATGCAGGCCCAACTTTTTCGCCGTATAGGTGTTCAAGAGGTAGGACTTCAGAACCCCATTGTCGACGACCACGGTGCGGCGCGTGGGCACGCCCTCACCATCGAACGGACTTGAACCAAAGCCTCCGGGCATCGTGCCGTCGTCGATGACATTGACGTTGCCCCCGGCGATCTTTTGCCCTAGCTTTCCCGCCAGGAAAGACGCACCTCGGTAGACCGAGTCGCCGTTCACTCCTTCGAAAATGTGGTCGAGGATCGAACTAGAAACCATGGGATCGAAGATTACCGGAACATGAGCGGTCTTCACCTTGCGCGCCCCAAGCCGTCGTAGCGTGCGCTCGGCGGCAACCTTACCCACGTGTTCTGGCGCTTCAAGCTTCTTGAGGGTCCGCGCCACTGAGAACCAGTAATCGCGCTGCATGGCGCCGTCTTCGGTTTGTGCAATGGGCACGGCTGCCACCGAGCAATAAGACCGGCGATACTCGCCGACAAAACCGTGTGAGTTGGCCAGGACCTTGTGGCCGGTGGCGGCATCGAACGATCCACCTTCGGAATTCTTGATCCGGGGATCGAAATCGAGAGCGGCTTTCTCCGTGCGGCGCGCGTAATCTATGCGTTCGGGACCAGGAAGTGAGTAGACATCCTCGTGGTAGAGGTCGAGATCAACTGAGAGAGAACCCAGTTGCGAAGCCTCGGGAATCCCGCCGAAAGGATCTTCAGAAGTAATCTTTGCCAGCTGCAGCGCGGATTTCACCATGCGGTCGAGACCCTTGCTGGAAAAGTCGCTGGAGTAGGTGCTGGCAGCGCGCTGCCCGAAGAAAACGCGCACGCCGATGGACTTCGAGCCGGACTCTTTCAGAGTTTCGACCTGGCCGAGGCGAACCAGGGTGGAGAATTCGTCGCCTTCGCGAACCACGCATTCGGCGGCAGTGGCGCCACCGTTCATGGCGCGGCGCACGATGTCCTGGGCGAGATCGCGCAGGTCAGTTTCGATTTTTGGACTTCGAGTTTCGACTTGAGTGGGAGGCATAAAAAAATTCTTTACCACGGAAGCAGAGAAGACGATAGAGAGAAGAACTAAGAATTTCTCCGTGACTCTGCGGCGAAACAGATCTTACTGCATGAAGCCACCCGGATCTTTCCTGGCAGTGCCGCCCACGGTGAGGCGGTCGATTTTGATAGTTGGAATGCCAACGCCTACAGGAACGGCCTGACCGTCTTTGCCGCAAGTGCCAACGCCTTCGTCGAGTTTTAAGTCATTACCGACCATCGAGACGCGAGTTAGCACGTCGGGGCCGTTGCCGATCAATGTGGCACCCTTGATCGGCGCCGTGATCCTGCCGTTTTCGATCATGTACGCCTCGGAGGCGGAAAACACGAATTTGCCATTCGTGATGTCGACTTGGCCCCCGCCGAAGTTCACCGCATAAACGCCGTGCTTGACCGAGCGGATGATGTCCTCTGGACTGTCTTCGCCCGCCAACATGTAGGTGTTGGTCATACGCGGCATGGGAATGTGCTCGTAGCTCTCGCGGCGTCCATTGCCGGTGTCAGAAATCCCCATGAGTCGTGCGGAGAGTTTGTCGCTGAGATAGCCCTTCAGAATTCCTTTTTCAATGAGCACCGTTTCCTGGGTGGGCTCACCTTCATCGTCCACATTTAGCGAGCCGCGCCGCCAGGGCATGGTGCCGTTGTCGACGACGGTACATTTCTCGCTGGCTACTCGCTTGCCAATGAGTCCGGCAAACGCCGAAGTTTTCTTGCGGTTGAAGTCGGCTTCCAAGCCGTGGCCTACGGCTTCGTGCAGCAGCACGCCCGGCCAGCCTGGACCCAACACTACTTCCATGTCCCCTGCGGGAGCCTCGCGGGCATCAAGCTGCAACACTGCTTGCCGCGCTGCCTCCTTGGCGAAAAATTCGGGGGTCTTGTCCCCGAAGAAGAAATCGAGTGCCACACGGCCGCCCCCCCCGGAGCCTCCGCGGGCGGAGTTGCCCTCGGTCTTGGCAATGCAGGAAACGTTGACGCGAGCGAGCGGCTGGGAGTCTTCGGCGAAGGTTCCGTCAGAGCCGACGACCAAAATGTTGCGCAACTCGTCAGCATAGCTGGCCCGAACTTCCTTAATGCGCGGATCGTACGCCCGGGCGGCCTTGTCGGCACGCATTACCAGCTCAACCTTGGCAGTGATCTCAGCGTCTACCGAAGGCAACGTGACCGGATACAAGCTCCGAGCAGATTTTTGCTGAAAGCCCGCGACCGTGGTCTTCGCGGGTGCGCTGGCAATTAAAGCGGCAGTGCGCGCCGCGCGCAGGATTCGCTCAGCCGAAAGATCGTCGGTGTAGGCGTAGCCGGTGCGCTCACCGGAAACCACGCGGACTCCACAGCCGGCTGAGATACCTTGCGATGCCGATTTCACCATGGATTCATCCACCATCAGCGAGGTGGAGGAGAGATATTCGAAGTAGAGGTCGGCGTAATCTCCACCGGCGGAAAGCGCAGCCTCGAGGTAACGCTCCAGATCGCGCTCGGCAAGGCCGTAATGTTCGAAGAAAAAGCGGTTTTTGTCCACCTAAATTAGATGCCGGCGAGCGATGACGCGACTCGAAAGCAAGCCCCTTCGATATTATCCCACAGCACAGCGCGCACCGCGCGGATCAATGTCAATGTCCCCTTCCTCCCATGCCAGCAGCAACCATGGTCATTGGTCACAGCCGGGCTGGCGTTTGAATTAGATCGTCCCAAACATGACAGCAGAAGCGTTGACCAGGACCGTGCAGGACCTTCTCCGTGAAGCTGCGAACGCCGTCGTGCTGGAAGACGGTGCAGTAGCGTTCGATTTAGGACAGGCGAAATATCCCATCTCCGGTGCATGCAACAAGTGCTTGCTTCGCCGATGGTCCGCGCAGCGGAACAGGGTGCGAGATTGATGTGCCTACAACACGCTCTGGTGGATTGGCCGTGCTCGAACTCAAGGCAGACGATGATATCCATCTGCCCCTCAAAGGGCTGGACTATCGGGCGCGTGCCCTGGCATCACCGGCGGGGCGAGTTCCCACGCTTCGGTTATTTTGGCGGGCGTGAGTTGCAGCCGAAAAACCGCTGCTTTTCCTGGTGGCGCCAGCTTTGCACGTGCATCCCGCAAACCGACATTCTGCTGCGCTACATCTCGCCTGAGATTGACTGGGAACTCGTAGGGATTGACCAACGGTGGAGGGAGGGCGTGAGAGTGGTTTTCGGAAGCGCCCCAAAGACTATTCCTTGCCGCTCGTCGGCTGATCAAGCCAACTCCGTCCGCACTCCCCTCGTCACTCGACGATGAAGTGAGGCTAGCGCTCTATTTGGGCCAAACTCCAAGCCCTCGCCGCAGATCAACCCATTGTCCCAAGTGATAAGCATTGTGGTCGGCTATCAACAAGGCCTCGCGCAAAATGGTCTGTCCGTCACCCCACGGTATGCGGGCGAAGAGATCGGTCTTCGACCTTTCCACCAGTTCCTGCACTGCTCTCAAGTCTCTGCGGAATTGCTGGACGCTTTTATCCCAGGCTGCTGGGCTGCGTGGAGCTTCTGTCTGTGGCCAGTAGCCGGCGGGCCAGTCCGGTGAAACATGTTTTGGGTTGCGGCTGAACTCGAGAATGTCCCACTGCGCTATGCGCATGTGCTCCAGCAACATCCACGCCGAGTGTAGGAATCCTGCCGGCTTCGTGCCCCGCTGTTTAAAGGGAATACCGCTCACGACCTCCTCAAAGCTTGCATGCGCCCCTCCCCCTGAAAGCAGATCGAGCATATGCCTGCGAAGTTCTCGGTCGTGGCGGCTATCTTTCGTCCTTGTTATTTTCGTGTCCTTGTTCATTTTTGACATGCTGCCCTTGAGGAAAGGAGGGTTCGATGGCGGTAGTCTCTGGGTGCTCGCCGCGGTAGACGCGGGAGATCCCGCGTACCAGGCGGCGTAGCGGAAGTACGCCTCGATCATCCGCGAAGAAGACCTCGCCGACGCGACGGCTGCGATAGTACCAGCGCTTAAACAGCGCCAAATGCTCCATGGTCTCGAGTGCGGATTTCGACCTTGCTGGCGGAAAGGAATCCAGAGCTTGCTGCACCCGCGATTCCATAGATTGAGACTTTGCGGGTTCAGTGGACGGGATGGGGAATGCGATCGGACCAGAAATACAGCCAACTTCGATGCGGTAAAACACGACGGCCTCCGCCGCCGCCCAAGGTTGGATCATGACGGCATGCATCTGATCGAGGCGATGAACAATCTCGGGCAGCTGCCCGAGCACAGGCTTAAGCTTTTCGATGCGCGTGTGCAGAGCAGCGGCGTTTTCAAATTCGAGATTTGCCGACGCGGCCTCGCGTTGTTCGCGAAGCTCGCGGACCAATGACTCACCGCCGGAGTCGAAGTAGTCCTGCACGCGTCCCACTTCCCGCTTGTATTCTTCATCGCTGCAGCCCTTGAAGCAGGGCGCCAGGCACATTTTCATCTCGGAATAAATGCAGCCGGGAAACTTAGGGTCGGGATGCAGATCGTCCAGGCAGCGGCGCATCTTGAAAAAGTCGAGCGAATCGTTCATGAACTTTTCGGCTGCAGCCCGAGAGAGAAATGGCCCGTAATAAAGGGAGCGTCGGTTGAGCCGGCCCAGCTGGGTCGTAATGGATGCGCGCGGATACTCATTCTCAAGATGCATTTTCACCAGCGGCGCGAAACGGAAGCGCAGCCGGTCACCGTAGGTCTTGGGGAAGGTCGCGCGCAGAAGTTGGTAGAGCAGAAAGCCCGATTCGAAGTCCGAACCGGTTAGAGAGTATTCGATAGACCGAATGCGATCACGCAAGTTCAGTTTCCGCGTCCGCCCTTCTATGGGATCAAGCAGACGGTGTAGGCGGCGCCGAAGATTGGCCGTCTTGCTGATGTAGGGCTCGGAATGCGGCTCGCCGCCACGGAGCAGGAACACCGCCGGGGACGCCGGAACGGCTGCGAAGGTCTCGGAATCCCGCTCTGCGACGAATTCGAGTCGCTCAGTGAGCACAGTTCATTGTAAGCAAGTCTCATCACAGAGTCACAGAGACACAGAGGAACGCAGAGGCAAACATTCTGGTTCTGGGTCATTAGATCTTTCGCCCTGGTTTGAACTTCTCTGTGACTCTGCGGGTCTGGGGTGAGTACTACCGAAAGCTGGCGCTGCGAATGGTCTGGCGGAAGTCGTCACCTTCCATCTTGATGGTGCGGCACATTTCATGGAGCCGGGAGCGCATGCGGTCGCCAATACGATCGCCCAAAGTCTCGCGACGCACGGCACGTTGAGCGCGGCCAAACTCTGACGCTGGGTTAGCCTGGAGATCCTGCCCGGCCTGGTCAGGAAAGTTGGTGGTGATGATGGTGGTGCGGTTGTCGTTGTAGCGGGTATTGAGGATGAGACTTACCGTATCCCACACCCATTCCGTTGGCTTGATGGCGCCGAGTTCGTCGAGCACCAGGACTTCGGTTTCAAAAACCGGCCTCAGGACGTCGAGTTCCGTGGCCTTCACCGAATCGTTGTATGAGTTCTGGATCTGCTTGAGCAATTCACGGTAGTCATAAAACAGGCAGCCAATGCCCTTGCCCAGGACGAGTTCCTTGATAATCCCGACAGCCAAGTGAGTCTTACCCACGCCGATGCTGCCGATCAGTAGCAAGCCCGTGTCGTCCAATGGGTACTCCTCTACAAATCTGCACGCCGCCATGCGGGCCGAAGCCAGCGACCGCCGAGGCCCATCGAAGTCGTAATTTGCGAGCTCGCAGTGCTCATAGCGGCGGGGTATGCGCGCCGCCGCCAGTAGGGACTGCGTCCTTGCCCGCAGTTGGCAGTCACAGCGTGTCACCCGCCGGTCTTTGGGTGTATTAGGACCATTCGACCGTGAATCGGCTGATCGCGCCGGAGATGGCGCCGTTTTCCAACCTGTACCCTCGCATAGCGGACAAACTTCCGCAGAGACTTTTACCAACCCGGCAACCCTTTTCCACAAGATTTCTTCTTTTGACTTTGCACCCGAAAGCGGATTTGGCGCAAGTGCTAATCAACGGGCCATTGTGCACATCCTGTGCAGGAGCCGCACACCTTGTGGAGGGTAGAGGAAAAACGGGGGAGGAAGAGTGAAAATGCGATGGCGAGGGTGCTCGGCGGCACATTGCTAAACATCGCTAGCAGACTGGCGAAGCAACCCGATCTCTGTCAAGAACGGCTCCCGCAGCGCCAATTCGGTACCCCCCAGTGCGAAATCGGCTTCCGGCGCGGATTTTCACAGTTGACATTCCGTCCAGACGGAGGAAAATACAGCCGTCAGGTTTTCCAACTCAGCGAGCCTCATCGTCCCGGTACTGCGCTGGGAACGAAAAAAACCTGCCTAGGAGAAAAAATGAATAAAGCCGATCTCGTGGACAAGATTGCAGGCGCATGTGAAATCAGCAAGGCGCAGGCGAATACTGCGATTGATACAGCCATGGACAGCGTCACTGCTGCCCTCCGGAAAGGGGATCGGGTAGCGCTGATTGGTTTTGGCACTTTCTCTGTCTCCCAGAGGAAGGCACGGAACGGGCGCAACCCGCAGACGGGCGCCACAATCAAGATCGCTGCCCGTAAAGTAGCAAAATTCACACCAGGTGCTGAGCTGAAGAAAGCAGTCAACCGAAAGTAAAGGGCACGGCAGGCTTCTTTAGTTGAATCGATTGCGGCAGGGGTCGGCCCTGCCGTTTTCTTTTGTTCGCTACTCTCCATCTACAATGGCTGAACATGATTGCCCATTTGCGCGGCAAGCTTCTCGTCAAGCATCCCAACCAGGCCATCGTCGAAACTAGCGGCGTCGGTTACGATGTGACCATCAGCGTGCCCACCTTCTCCGATCTGCCTGCCGTGGGTAGCGATGTGGCGCTGCACATCCACACTCACGTTCGCGAGGACTTAATCGCGCTCTATGGATTCCTGCGTCCCTCTGAAAAACTGCTATTCGAGAGACTTATCACGGTGAGTGGCATTGGCCCCAAGCTGGCGGTCACAATTCTGAGCGGGATGGCGGCGGACGAAATGGTAGGCGCGATTCGTAGTAACGATGTTGCGCGGCTGACGCGTATCCCGGGAATTGGCAAGAAGACCGCGGAGCGCATGGTTCTGGAACTGCGCGACAAGTTACCGGAAGCAGGATCGGCCGCGCCAGCAGCTCCGTCGCTGAACGCCACGGAAGAGGACGTCCTCTCTGCTCTGCTGAACCTCGGATATCAGCGCCCGGCGACAGAGAAGGCTTTGGCTGCCGCTGTGAAAGATGGAGGTGCAAAATCCTTTGACCAGATGTTCCGGTTCGTCCTAAGCCGATTGTCAAAGTAACTCGATTTTCCTATGGACACGACGAGCGGCCTGCGATCTAATTCTGCACCACGCAAACGGCCGGCCCCTCTCTGATTCGACCACGCGCAGCCAGAGCCGCCTCAAAAGCCTGTGCTGAGCTTCGATCCAAAGCGGCGCTGACGTCGATTATCTCGCTGTGCGGGGTTCTGGGTGGGCTCGATTGGGTGGGCACAATTTCGTGCTCTTTACTTTCCAATGCAGAAGGTGCTGAAAATTAGATTCAGAATGTCGTCTGTTGTGGTTGCGCCGGTGATGGCGTCCAGCGGACGCAGCGCATTGTAAAGATCGAGCAGCAACATCTCATGCGGGACGCGATTGGCCACCGCAATCCACGCGGCCTCCAGTGAGGACAGTGAATCGCGAACCAGACCTTGGTGCCGCACATTGGTTAGAAAGCCCGTTTCCTGCGCCGCGCCAGACTCGCCTGCGATGTGGCGCAGGATTTCCGCGCGAAGTTCGGCAATACCCTCTGAAGTCACCGTCGAGGTGCGAATGTGGGCTGCCCTACCTCGCTGCCCTTTCGGAGCCTGAGTCTCGATGGGTCTCATCACGTCTTTCGGGCTGGCCAGCAAATCAGATTTGTTCTCCACCACAATGGATGATCGCTGCCCCGCTTGATTGATGAGTTCCGCATCTTCCGCAGAGGCAGGCTGCGAGCCGTCAAGGACTACCAGGACCAGATCGGCGTCGGCTAGCGCTTCCATGGATTTGCGGATGCCGATGGACTCGGCTTCGTCAAGCGCACGGCGAATGCCCGCCGTGTCCACAAGTTTTACGGGGATACCGCCCAGACCAACGGTCTCGCTGACCAGATCCCGCGTGGTGCCCGGCGTGGCAGTGACGATCGCGCGCTCACGCTCGACCAGACGGTTGAACAGGCTCGACTTCCCCACGTTGGGCCGGCCCACAATGGCCAGGGTGAGGCCTTCGTGCACGATTTTGCCGTAAGCAAAGCTCGCGGCAAGTTGCTGCAGCGGAGTCTGGACCGCAGCGAGGTGCTCGAGGATTGCGGCATTGGGCATGACGGAAACGTCGTCTTCTGCGAAGTCGATGCCCGCCTCCAGCAGCGCAATCAACTCAACCAGTTTCTGCTTAATCGACTGAAGGCGCTGGGAAAGAGCTCCGTCAAGCTGTTGCGCCGCAACTTTCGCCTGATACAGAGTTTGCGAGTCGATAAGGTCGCGGACCGCTTCGGCTTGCGTGAGGTCAATGCGTCCATGGAGAAAGGCTCTCATGGTGAATTCGCCCGGTTCGGCTAGGCGCGCGCCGCGGTCGATCGAAAGCTCGACAATGTGCCGCAGCACGACGGGGGATCCGTGGGCAGAGATCTCCACAATGTCGTCAGTCGTGTAGGAGTGCGGCTTGGCGAAGTAGGTGACAACGACTTCATCGATGCGTCGCTCGTGTGGCGCTGACGCTGGTTTTCGCGGCAAGATTGTAGCAATTGTCGTACCCTCCGCCGAGCGTCGCTCGGTTGGACCGCCGCGGGCAGCTGTCTCCACGCCGGCAGCGCTTTCCTTCTGGCTGCGATCTATTGATTCTTCCGGTTCGACCAGCTCCCCAACAACGGCACGTCCAGGGTCCAGCGCATGCTTGAGGCGCAACATCGGTTCAGCGATGGCGCGGGCCTGAGGTCCCGCCAGGCGCACAATGCCGACGCCACCGCGTCCAGTCGGGGTGGCAATGGCGACGATGGTGTCGTCAAGGTTCACGCAAGAATTGTAGCGGGTAAAACTGGACGGGACCAACGAGGTGCCTTAGTTGTTTCGACCCGCCAGAACGAGCGCCACGCAGCTAACCGACTAGGAATGCGGGAGATATGTCTGGCGAAGATGGCGAGGGGTTCCGGGGTCTCAGTGCGGCGTCCAATGTGGATGAGCGCTAAACAAGCCCTGAACAATGCATATCTGGTAGGCCAGCACGAGGCCGAAGGCCACGCTGACCAACCCGGATACAATCGCGAGGCGATGACCGAAGCGTTCAAAGCGATTTCCCACGAACCGAAAGGTAGAGGCGATGCTCATCGTGATTAACATCATGCCAGCGATCGTCCCGACGCCAAAGACCAGCAGATACGCGATCGCCCAACGGGGATCTCGGATGCTGGCCAAAATTAATAAGGCCACGGCCGCCGAGCCGGCGAGTCCATGGACGAGGCCCACCACCAAAGGTCGGACGAACTGATAGAGGCCGGTGCGTCCGAATTTCTCATCCAGCCTCGCCAGCGGCAATTGCTCCGCTGAATGGTGATGCGCTTCACCCGCGTGATCATGCAGGTGGACATGGCTGTGCTCGCCGTGATTGTGAGCGTGTGAGTGAATCAGTGGTTTCTCGCCTTGAGCCGGACCACCAACTGGCATAGACCGCAGAAAAGCAGCCAGATTCCATCCTCCCAGCGCGATCAACATCAGTCCAACAGACAACTCCATGCCCAGCCCGAGGCGCGCCGGAATCACGAGATTGAACAGAATAATGGCTGTGCCGACGGCAAAGATCGTGGCCGTATGACCCACTCCCCAGAACGCCCCGATGAGTGCAGCGCGTTTCGTACTGCGTTGCTGACTGACAATGGTAGTTACCGCGATCACATGGTCAGGATCAGTGGCATGCCTCATGCCAAGGAAGAAGCCGATGATGATGATGGAAAATAATGTGAGCATGAGTATTCCACGACTACGCGCAAGGTCCGTCAAACCTCAGACATGACTTCCCTCAAAATGTGCTTCGATCTCTTCCAAAGTTTTCCCTTTCGTTTCCGGCAAAAACACCGTAGCTGTAATGAAATAGATTACGGTGCAGCCAGCAAACGCGAAAAACATAGTCGAGTAGCCATGCTTGCCGACCGTCGGCAGGAATATGGCGGCAATGGTGGTTGAGACCGCCTGGTTGATCAGCAGGGCAACGCTCATCCCGTTCGACCGTATACGAGTCGGCATCAATTCCGAAAGCGCCAGCCAAACGCATACTCCCGGCCCGATCGCAAAGAACGCCATGAAAACGAACAGGGTGATGGCTACCCACCAGCCGTTGTGCGTGCTCGGCACGGGCGTGATCAGCGCATTCTCAATTCTCAGGGGAGCTTGGCGCGCCGCATCGAGATTGCCGAATGGATTCGAAAAGAAAGCAACGACTTGATTTGCGGGTACGCAGCTTTCGCGCGCGATCTCAATGGGCTTGGCTGCCCTTTCGTCCGAACGGGCGACCTTGGTTGCCGCGCGAAAGTCACCATACGAATAGATGACGATCAGCGACGTTGGCCTGCTCCCAATCGCCTTGGCGGCGGTGCCGGCAATGTTCAAAAGCTCATCCGCCACCCTCTGATCGTAAACCAACGTCAACTTCTGATCAGCGGTGACCATGGATTGCACCGCATCCCTCGAATCCACCCGCAGTTTTTCCGTCCGTCCGAAGAGCAAGCCTGTGCAGATGAGGGACACGATAATGCCTCCACTACCCAGCGCGAGCAGAAACTTGCGTCCTTTGCGGTCCACCAGCATGACCCCTCCCAGGGTCACCAGGAAGTTCACCACGGTGAAAACAACGTAGCCCCAGTGAGCCGCGACATCGGAAAGGCCGCTCTGCAAAAGGATGTTTGTGTTATAGGCAATGATCGAGTTGATACCCGTAGCCTGGTTGCAGGCGAGGATGACGCAGGCCAGCAGGAAGGGGATCACATATTTTCGCCGCAACAGCGAGTCCTTGACTTGTGCCCCGGTCGATGTCTTGGCCTCCTCAGCCAGGACAGTCTCTTCCATCTCCTGGAGTTCGGAGTCGGCTTGATCGCTCGTCCGTGAACGCAGCAGCGCGGCGTAGGCAGCCTCCCTTTTTCCCCGGCGGAACAGCCAGCGCGGCGACTCGGCCACCATGAGGCTGCCCATCACGAACAATATTCCTGGCGGTAACGAAACCCAAAAGATGCTCCGCCAGGCTGTGTCCTTAAAGGCGAGGAGCCTGGCTGGGTCCGCGAGTCTCGCGACCTGTTCGACCCGAACGCTGAAGAAGATACCAACGACGGCTGCAACCACGATGCCCAGTGTCAGCAGCCATTGGAAGATTCCCGTCCCCTTTCCGCGGTCCGCCGCCACCAGACACTCTGCAAGATAGAGCGGAACAACCACTCCGATTAAGCCCGCGCTGACGCCCTGCAACAGGCGGCCGAGAACCAACGGCTGGTAGCCATGGGAAAGGGCGATCATTGGAATGCTCACGACAAAGAGGATGCCGCTGAGGGTCATCAGGGCCTTGCGTCCGATCCAGTCGGCCAGCAGGCCGGCAAACAAAGTGGAGATCACACTACCCAACAACACAGCAGCGACCACGATGGAAAGCTGGCCGGCATTCAGGCCTGATGTAGCCTCGAGATACGGCAAAGCACCCGCGATGATGCCCACATCAACCCCGTAGAGCAGGCCGCCAAGGCCCGCCACCAGCAGAAGAAAGCGGTTGTATGCAGTTTTGTCGTTTTGCACTGCGGCCGTCGAGCCCTCAACTGGGGATATCATTCTGGCCATTGGGCGATGGTTTTCCTGAATCGGATTTCCCTTAATCTCTGATTGTCAGTTTCCGCGAAACATAGTCTAACCTCGGAACGGTTGGCACCGTGCATGAATTGTTGGTTTTTACAAGTCTCCTCACTTGCGGCCAGGAGGTGTGGATTCGATCTTCAGCCCATGGCACAGCATCAAGGTCCGAGAACCAGGGCTGTTACCAGTAAGGTTTGTGCGAATTACCAAATGCTTTAGAATGCACGTGCGATGGTAGCGCCCGTGAAAAGCGATCAATCCTGCGAACTCGATTTTGGCCCGCTTGCCGCTTCCAGCCTGCGGTTCCCGGCAGATTTCTTGTGGGGAGTATCCACCGCGGCTCACCAAGTCGAAGGTGGCAACGATAATAATCAGTGGTCGGCCTGGGAGAGCGCGGGAAGAATCAAATCCGGAGACCGTTGTGGTCGAGCTTGCGATTGGTGGTCTGATGCGGAGCGCGATTTCGACCTGGCTCGCGAAATCGGTGTAAATTCCCTTCGCCTCTCCGTGGAGTGGAGCCGTATTGAGCCGGACGAAGGCCGATGGGATCCGGCTGCTATTCAGCGGTACCAGGAAATGTTGCAAGCACTCCACGACCGCGGCATTCAGCCGATGGTCTGCCTGCATCATTTCACCCACCCCATGTGGTTTGAAAACAAGGGTGGCTTTCTGGGAGCGGAGGCCTCGCGTCTGTTCGAACGATTCACTCGGCACGTTTTGCATGAACTCGGTGACTTGTGCCAACACTGGGTAACCTTTAATGAGCCCAACGTGTATGGAGCGCTCGGCCACGTCCTCGGGGAATTCCCGCCTGGCCGTAAAGGACAAATCCTAAGAGCCATTCGTGTCGTGGGAGCGATGGCCCGTGCCCATACCGCCGCCTACCGCGCGATCCACGAGCTTCAACCCGGGGCACAGGTAGGGTGGGCTCACAACTACATAGTATTTCAGCCCGCGAATCCGGAGTTCGCGCCTGATCGCTGGATATCCGGCCTGCTCAACGAACTTTTCAATGAAAGCTTTCTTCAGTTAATGGAGCAAGGCCGGCTCGGCTTTCCTTTCAGTCTGGTGGGTAAGCGGGATTCTGACTCCAAAGGGATGTGCGATTTTGTCGGCTTGAACGTCTACAGCCGTTTTCATGTTGCTTTTGATCTGAGGTGTGCGTCCACCTTGTTCGGACGGGTATTCGTGCCGGGACACGTGCCGCAAGGCGATCGCGGCGTTGAAGGCCCATACGGCGAGGCCTACCCAGAGGCGATTCGAGTCGCGGTGCGCCGCGCGGCTAGTCTCGGGAAACCGATTTACATCCTCGAGAACGGCGTACCCGACGCGCAGGATCGCATTCGTCCGTGGCTCATCGTGAAAGCTGTTCAGCAGATGCACAGTCTCATTCACGAGGGATTCGACCTTCGCGGATACTTCCACTGGACTCTTACCGACAACTTCGAATGGAGTGAGGGCTGGAGACTTCGATTTGGACTTGTTGCTTTGGACCCCGGCTCTCAACTCAGAACCATGCGCGGCAGCGGCCGCTTGTATGGAGCCATCGTCCGCAGTAATGAGTTATTGCCAGAGACCGTCGCTCGTTATTGTTCGCCCGAGATGAACGTTATAAGAGGTTAAATGCTATCGCAGGCGCAACCAAACCCGCAAGCCTGACGATTCCGACGGCTTTGACAACAATCCAGATGATAAGGGATGGTAGAAATCGGTACCCGCTTCACTTTCGATAAACGGTCCCACCCTTCATCACAAATCCTACGTTCTGCACAGCTCCGATGTCCTCGAGCGGATCCCCTGAAACCGCGATGATGTCGGCAAGATAGCCCCGCTCCAGCGCGCCAATCTGCCCGTCCCAACCCAGCAGTTTTGCTCCATTCAGCAGGTCGGCCTGCAACACGGCCAAGGCCGACATGCCATATTGCACCATGAGCACGAGCTCACGGGCTTGCGTGCCGTGAGGAAACGGACCAACATCCGAGCCCACCGCCATCGGTACCCCGGCCGCGACCTGCTTGCGGAATTCTTGCACCTTCAGATCGAGCATCTGATGTTCGCGCGCCGCCTGTGCCGGAGATTCCGCAGGTCCGGCAAAATACTCGAAGATGGTGAAGGTGGGCACCGCGAAAATCTGCTTTTCGCGCATGAGCCGCATGGTCTCGGCGCCCAGTTGGTTGGCATGGTCGATGGATGACACTCCTGCCTGCGCAGCGTAGAGCGTCCCAGGCTCCCCCGTGCCATGTACCGCAACCCGCTTGCCCAAACGCGCCGCCTCCTGCACGGCGGTCCGGAGCTCGGGTTCTGAGTATTGATAAACCGTGGACAATTTGCCATCCTGCACCGAGTCTGGACCGGTCTCATAAATCTTGATGAAATCCGCGCCCTCCTTCAACTGCTGGCGCATTACCGTCACTAACTCAGCCGCATTGTTGGCATAGGTCGCGTTGGGGAGGACATGCTGTTCCGGGTTGTAGTTGATCGCGTCCTCATGTCCGCCGAGAATGTTAATCGCGTTGCCACTGATCCTCAGCCGCGGTCCCGGTATCCTGCCCTCATCAATCGCGTTGCGCACGGCGGTATCGGCCGAACCCGCGCCTTCGGTTCCCATGTCACGTTCGGCGGTGAAGCCGGCCATCAGGTCATCGCGGGCCGCCAATGTGGCCGTAATGGTGCGCTGCGGCACAGACTCTTGAACCGTCTGAAGATCCTCCGCCCCCGGATGCAGAAAGAGATGTATGTGGGCATCGATCAATCCCGGCATCAAGGTGCGGTCGCCCAAATCGATCACCTCCGCCCCGGCCGGACGCTTCACCCCAGATCCCACTTCTACAATCCGTTCGCCTTCCACCAGAACTTCGCCGGGTTTCACGATGCGGCCGTTTTTCACGTCCAGCAAGCGCGCCGCATGCAAGACCACCGCATGTGCTGGCGCCGTTGTGGTTTGGCTCCGAGCGTACGGCGTAGAGGTGCAAACCAACACCATTGCAGTGGCTATCAGACGAAAACTGGAGTTAGTCATGGGAATAGGACGCGATGCTATCACTTTGAAAGCGAGCCTGCCATACGAACCTGGGCGGAAATGCCGCCGGGAAGTTCCATCATCGCATCTCCGGGCCTCCGTAGTAGACTCACTGGCAGGCGCCGACGTGGATCGCGCCGGCCAGACAATATCCCCGACTCACAGGATTAAATTCGCATGCCCTCTCAAGAATCACCTAGCGTCGCCATTTGGTCGGTCATCTCTGGCGCGAAGTTCGGTGTTGCATTTTCAGCTCTCGTCCTCATTATTTTTTTAGCCAGCGCAAAGTTGGCGCACGGCCGTTCTTCAAAAGCAGCGCACGGCGCGGTGCAAGAGCAGCCCTTCGGTACGACAAAGGAGGGAAAGAAAATTACTCTCTATACGCTGACCAACTCGCATCACATGGAAGTCCGCGCCATGAACTACGGCGCCATTATTGTTTCGCTGAGAGTTCCCGATCGAAAAGGGCAGGTGGCGGATATTGTGCTCGGCCACGACACTCTCGAGGCTTACTTCGACAACTCTCCTCACCTAGGCGGTCTGGTCGGACGCTATGCCAACCGCATTGCCAACGGCTCATTCACCCTCGACGGCGTGAAGTATTCGCTGCCGAAGAATAATGGTCCAAATACTCTGCATGGCGGCATCAAGGGATTTGATCAAGCTGTATGGCAAGGCACTCCACTCAAAGGCAATGCTGGGGTCGCATTCTCCTACCTCAGCAAGGACGGCGAAGAAGGGTTCCCCGGCAATCTGAAAGTCAAAGTCACTTACTCGCTCACCGAAGCAAACGAACTGGTCATCAATTACGAAGCCACCACCGACAAGCCCACCGTCCTCAACTTGAGCCAGCACAGTTATTTCAACCTCGCCGGTGAAGCCACGGGAGACATTCTCGACCACGAAGTCATGATCAACGCCGATCGCTTCACTCCGGTCGACAGCACCATGATTCCTACCGGCGAACTGCGCCCAGTGAAGGGCACTCCTCTGGACTTCACGACTGAGACGAAGGTTGGCGCGCGCATCGACGACAACTACGAGCAGCTGGTTTTAGGCAAAGGCTACGACCACAATTTTGTGCTCAATCGCAAAGCCGAGGGCTTGGCAGTAGCCGCGCGAGCGTATGAGCCCAGGAGTGGCCGCGTCATGGAGATCTCCACTGACCAGCCCGGAGTTCAGTTTTATACCGGAAATTTTCTGGATGGAACCGTCACTGGCAAGCAGGGACAAGTGTACAAGCAGCGTTACGGACTATGTTTCGAGACCCAGCATTTTCCTGATTCCCCTAACCATCCCGAATTTCCTTCCACGGTTCTGAGACCGGGACAGACCTTCCATTCCCACACGATTTTGAAATTCTCGGCAAAATAGCGGAGGGGGATCGCGACCATTGGCAGCGGCCAAGCGTTCACTCCCCCCTCAGCTCGTCCCGCAGCGCCTTTTCTACTTGTTTCCGGTGCTCGGCCGTGAGCTTTGCCCCTTTCGACGTCAGATAAAAAGCGTCAATCGCCATCTGCCCTTCGGTATCAATCAACGCAATCTCGATGTTGCACTTCTGATGGGAAAGACAGGAGCTGATGCGGTGCAAAAGCCGCGGCCGGTCCTGAGCTATCACCTCTAGCAGCGTGCTCGCAGAAGAGCAGGCGTCATCAAATTCAATCCTTGTCTGTACCTTCACCTTGGCGACCGCATTCTTGTCCGAGCGCTGCCGGTCGCGCAGCATGCGCTCCAAGTCCGCCTTACCCAGCATGACGTCTGTGATGCTGCGCTTGAAGCGCTCCCACTCCGACAGATTCAATTCCAAAGTCCGAAAACGGTCCGTAAAGTAAAGCGTGTCCACCACGGTTCCGGCTTCGTTGGAGAAGGCATTTGCTTTCACAATGTTCATGCCCCAAGCCGCCAGCACCCCGGCGAGAGTCGCGAACAAGAATGGCCGATCGGTGGCGACCAGGGTCAATTCATACCAGTGCCGTCCGCGCTTGAGGTCGAGTTGTACCGGCTCCTTTCCAAGTTCTTCCGCCATCTCCATGTGTCGCATAATCTCTTCCGCGGAGTGCATACGGAGGTAACGTTGCGGAAAGCCCTCCACAAAATCCTTCAGGCGATAGCCGGTGACAGGAGCCAGGCTCCTCAGCCGTGCCAGTTTCTCGTCGCCCGCATCCCCGTGCACACGCTGGTCGGCGCTCCGGTTCAAGTAGTTGGCTGCGCCAATGTAGAGTTGCCAGATATTTTCTGCCTTCCACGGAGTTAAAGCCTCGGGGTTCACGGCTTTGATGTCGGCATAGGTTAGCAGGCAAAGCGTCTTGAGCCGCTCCGGAGTGCCCACCTTGTCCGCAAAAGTGGCTACCGTCTCAGGATTAAAAATATCGCGGCGCAGCGTCGCTGACATTTCCAGGTGATTGCCAATCAGAAAAAGCACGGTCGCGCGCTCGCCCGGATCCACGTCCAACCGGTCCAGGCAGCGGTCAGCGATTTCCAGGCTGGCCTCCACATGATTGCCCCCGGGCACGCCTTTTCCTGTGTCATGCAGCAGGAGGGCAAGGTAGAGCAACTCAGGATCTTCCAGCTCGCCGAGGAGCTCGGCATACCGCTGATCCCATTCCGATTGCGATTGGCTCAAGCGATGCAGGCTCTCAATCGCGACAAACGAATGCTCGTCCACCGTGAAACGATGATAAAAGTCGCGCACCACCAATGAATCCGTCAGCCGCAGTTCGGGCAACAATAGCGTGAGCAGGTGCAGCGAGTGCATCGCCCGTAGCGCTTCGGCGGCGTGTGGCTGCAGCAGAGTCTCCTGCAAGTAGAGCCAGAGTTCGGCGCCGCGCGGCGGAGTCGCAGCCAGCGCCGGCAGAGCCTGTTCAATCCGATACTCGGTGGTCGTGCTCAACTTCAGCCCATGCAGCGCCATGAAGTGAAACAGACGCAACAGAACTTCCGGGTCCTGCAGCGCCGAAGCCTGCTGCAGGAAGATGAGCCCATCGACAACCGAAAAATCCGGAGTGGAAAGCCGTAAACGCCAGCTCTGAAACTGGCGGTACAATGAAGACCACGCTTCGGGAATCTCCTCCATTAGTTGCGACATGGAGCGTTGCACGGCTCGCGCGTGTCCGAAATAAATCCGCATCCAATCCGCTGCCGTGAGTTCGGGCGATTCATTAGCTCCAATGTTCCGCGCTGCCGCCTCGTCCTGCGCCTCCCAGCTCAGAGAATTGTCATCCCGGCCATTGCGGAAGTGCAGAAAACAGCGCGCCGCCATGAGGAAGTCCAGCGCCGATTCCAGTTGCTTACGCACCGGCGCCCGAACAGCGCTGGCATCGGGCCAGTCGTGCAGCTTGTCCATGGCCGAAATCAGGGCTAGCCAGCACGCGACGTTGTAGTCGCGCAAGCCGCCAGGGGTCTCCTTCAAATTCGGTTCGAGGTGAAAGACCGTGTCGCCAAACTTGTTATGACGTTCGCGCGTGACTGCGGCCAATCCCTGCAGCAGAGGTTTTGACTCCCGCATGATCAACTTCGGGATCAGTTTGTCGTGCAATCGGACGAATAACTCCCGGTCCCCGGCCAAGTAGCGGCAATCGAGCAGCGCGATCGTGAACTCAGTGTTGCGCGGATCGAAGCGGTCACATTCAGCCAGCGTTCGTGAAGCCGCACTCAACTTCAGCTTTAGGTCCCACAGTTCGCGCGCCAAACGCCGGATGACATCTTTGTGCGCCTCTTCTCCGTCGTGATCGGCATAGAGGAAGAGCAAATCGATATCGGAATAGGGAAACAGCCAGCCTCGTCCAAATCCGCCGGTTGCTACCAATGCAAAATTCCGCGGGCCGTGTTCTTCCGGCGAGATCAGATCCTGCCACAGCCATTTCAAAATATTTTCAACCAACCGGGTGCGTCGCGCGACCGCGGCGCGACCGTCACCGGTAGCCGCGAAGTCACGCTGGATGTGTGCCGATTCCTCGGCGTAAACCTCGCGCAATTCACTGCTTAGCGAAGGTGCCATGCTCATGAGGACACTCGGTTTGAACCGTGCCGACCTTTCGTCCAGTGCCCCTTACAAATGGGAGCGCCACTCATAAAGCACCTTCACCGCGGTCTTCATTGCGAATCCGGATGGCATCGTCCACTTTGGAAAGGAAGATCTTGCCGTCGCCGATTTTCCCCGTGCGAGCCGTGCTCAAAATGGCATGCACAGCCTTCTCTACCATGGAATCGGGCAGCACCACTTCCACTTTGGTCTTGGGAATCAAGTCGACACTGTATTCGCGTCCGCGATAGAACTCCGTGTGGCCTTTCTGCCGGCCATGGCCGCGTACTTCGATCACCGTCATGCCCTCGACGCCGGCTTCTTGCAATGCGCTCTTTACCGCTTCCAGCTTGGAGTTTTGAATGATTGCTTCGACCTTGGTCATGTTCGTCTTCTCGGTGTCGCGTGCAGTTTCAATTCTTTCTCGGGGCTCATCTTCGCGCAATGCCACTTCGCCACCATTATGCAGACGCCTCCCAGTAATAGCCTTCTTCGCCGTGCTGCGATAGATCCAGGCCCTGAACTTCCTCTTCTTCGCTGACCCGTAGCCCGATGGTGATGTCTACCACCTTCAAAATAATGAGCGTGCCGACAATGGCGAGGCCCCAGGCGATCGCCACTCCCACCAGTTGGTTTAGCAACTGGTGTGGGTTTCCTTCCAGGACTCCCGAAGCTAAAGTGTTTCCCTGAGCGTCCTTGAAAATCGGGTTCACCGCCCTGGAAGCGAATACGCCGGTGAGCAACGCCCCCAGCGTACCACCGGCGCCATGCACGCCGAAAGCATCCAGCGAGTCATCGTACCCGAACTTCGCCTTTACCTTAGCCACCATCCAGTAACAGAAGACGCCGGCAATCAGCCCGATCAGCAGCGCGGGCATCGGGCTCACGAATCCAGCGGCAGGCGTAATCGCAACCAGCCCTGCCACTGCGCCCGAGATCGCGCCCAGAGTGCTAGGTTTCCCGCTGCGCAACCACTCTGCTCCAGCCCACCCTAGAGCCGCGGTTGCGGCGGCAAAGTGGGTGGCGACGAACGCGCTCGTCGCAAGGCTGCCTGCACTCAGCGCGCTACCCGCATTAAATCCAAACCAGCCCACCCACAGCAGACACGCGCCGATAAAGCTGAGCACCACGCTGTGGGGAGGCATGGGCTCCTTGGGATAGCCGACGCGTCGCCCTAAGTACAGCGCACACACTAACGCTGACACTCCGGAAGTGACGTGCACGACCGTGCCGCCGGCAAAGTCGAGCGTCGGGAAACGCCCGCCCAGAGCCGCATTCAGCAGTCCTCCTTTGCCCCACACCATGTGCGCCATCGGATCATAGACCAATACCGACCACAGAATCATGAAGACCAGCATGGCGCTGAATTTCATGCGCTCGGCAAATGCTCCCGCAATCAGTCCAGGCGTGATGATGGCGAACATGAGCTGGTACACCATGAAGGTCTGCAGCGGAATCGTACCGGCATAATCGGGATCGGGGGTTGCACCTACCCCGTGAAGAAAAACGTTGTGCAATCCTCCAATAAAACTGTTGCCGGACCCGAACGACAGGCTAAAGCTGAACAGTCCCCAAAGCACTGTAACCACCGCCATCAAGGCAAAGCTTTGCATCAGGGTGCCGAGCACGTTTTTCTTGCGCACCAGGCCGCCATAAAACAATGCCAGACCGGGGCCCGTCATCATGAGGACCAGAGCTGAGCTGGTGAGCATCCAGGCATTGTCAGCAGAGCCTTTGGCATCGGCGGCTTGCTGCTCCAGCTTGGCGAGCCGCACGCTTTGGTCGGAGGCGGTGCTCGAGGTACTGGATGTGCCCACAGTAGTCTGGGCGGCACCAATTTGCGCCAGACATGGTGTGAGGAACGCGATTACCAGACCGGCAATCAGCCGTTTTCCCATGAACAAATGCTTCCTCCCGGGAGCAAAATGGCGACAACCCCTGCTATTTTACGACGCGCCTACTCTATCGTCCGCAGCATGTCCCCGGAAATTCAATCTATTTATCGGATCGATCAGGAAATGTTATGGCTGTTGCTTTCAGACCGATAGAGGATGTCTCCTATTTCCGCGGTTGCCGGATGAAATACCGCAATTTATCCATGCTGGCAGGCACAGCCACGTCGAAAAATCCAACCATCATCTCGTCCGAAGTCTGATCTCCCCACCTCACTGTCTTCTCGGGATCAGGGTTGTGCGGATTCCTCGGTGAATTGTCATACCATGCAATCGCCCGCAGTTTGGTTCCCGCCTTCAATATACGGGGCTCAGCTAGCCGATAACTCAACTGCCAGTGAAAATGATAATTGACTCTCAGCAGCGTTTCCACGCTGCCATCGTCGCGCACAATGTCATACTCAAAGCGCTTTCCCCGCAGATGCATATGCGGAAATAGACTCAACAAGGTCGCATCGTTAGGCAGCGTTCCCTGCACCTCCACGCGAAAGTCGTCGGCTCCCGGAGGAATCAGCAGGGCGTGGTCGTTCAACTGCAGCGTGATCACGCGCTGCTTGGGCGGACTCTTGGCGAACCTCAGGCCGATGCTGGTCTGGTCGATCGCCGCGTGGCCATTGGTGGTGTAGTGAATCTGAAAAACCAGGTCCGATCCGGCAGGCACGAATTTCGCCATTCCATCCCGCCATTGGTCGGGCGAACTGCCCGGCGCGTACACCAGAAGAAGGTCGCTGGTCGTCTCGTGTGCCTGGCGCCGTTCCTCCGGATCGGTCAATGTCGACGCCGTGAACGGCTCTCCGACCGGTGCGTGCCTCAGCCACTGCGCGTCCGGAGGACGAATGTACACCACCGCATGATGCACGTGCTGCGCACTCAATGGACGCACTTCCGCGGTCTGTATCCATTTGTCTTCGGTAAAGTGCGTTGGCACAATTTCATATGTGTATTGCACTTCGCCGCTGGCTGGAATTTCCACCGGCTTCGGCATCTTGGCCACGATGTCAGGATTATGAATGCTCCACCCACTGGTCCACTGGCGTGGCGCGGGAGTATCGTGCGGGTCGCCCGCGGGCGCGCCCGCAGCCGCCCAGGCAGAAATCTCCGCAATCTGTGGCGCGCTGAGTGACGGATCATTGGAAAAGTGCCCATAGCGAGGATCGGCGAACCAGGGCGGCATCATCTTCATCTGCACCGCGTCGGCTATCTTCCGCGCCCAAGGCTTGGTCTGTTCATAGGTAAGCAGGGGCATCGGGGCGGATTCATCGAGGCGGTGGCAGCTCTGGCAATGGTCTTGCAGAATCGGCAGGACATCCTTATAGAAAGTAGGCGGAGCCACCTGTCTCTGCGCTTCCGGAGCGGCGCTGATCTGGAGCGCAATTCCACCTGCAACCGCGACGAAGGCAAGCGCTCCGCACGCAAGCAAGACGGCTCTCACGGGCGCGGAACTCCAGCATTTCGGCAAGAAGACTCTTTTCTGTGGTGTCGCCAATCCATTTCGAGGGCCAAGCTTTGTCGTCGCGTTCAGTGTCGCACAAACGACTTCTTAGGACGCGGTACTGCGCATACTGACTTGGGAAAATGCTACATTGAGCAGTTCATGTCCGCGCCGAATTCCATTTTCGTGCGAGCCTGCAAAGCGGTGCCGGGAGAGCATACGCCGGTGTGGTTCATGCGTCAGGCAGGACGCTACATGGCCGAATACCGCGCTGTCCGCAAACAGCATTCGCTGCTGGAGATCTGCAAGAATCCCGCGTTGGCGGCCGCAGTAACGATCAGCGCTGCCGAAGCATTGGGGGTGGATGCAGCTATCATCTTCGCCGATCTCCTTCTGCCACTCGAGGTCATGGAACTCCCGTTTCACTTCGGCGCGGGGGAAGGTCCGGTCATCGAGAAGCCTGTTAGGACCAAAGAGGACATCTCGCATCTGCGCACTGATCGTGCATCCGAGCTGGGATATGTCTGTGAAGCGGTACGACTGGTGACCAAGCACTTTGGCGATCGCTTGCCAGTGATTGGATTCTGCGGTGCGCCATTCACGCTTGCCAGCTACATGATCGAAGGCGGCGGATCGCGGAACTATGTCCATACCAAGAAGATGATGTACAACTCTGCCGCGGACTGGAATGAGCTGATGCGAAAGCTGGTCAGCGTAGTCGCCGAATACGCTGCTGAGCAAGTGCGCGCCGGTGCGGACGTGATTCAGATCTTCGATAGTTGGGTCGGCTGCCTGAGCGTGGACGATTACCGTCGCTATGTGCTCGCGCCTGTTACCGATCTGGTGAAGCGCTTGCAGCGCAGCGGAGCGCCAATCATTTATTTCGGTACGGATAGCGCCACTCTTCTTCCGGCGATGAAAGAAACCGGAGCCGAGGTGATTGGGCTCGACTGGCGCATTCCGCTGGACGAAGGCTGGCGCAGCCTGGAATTTCGCGGCGCCGTGCAAGGCAACCTGGATCCGGTTCTGCTCTTCGCCGGCTGGAAAGAACTGAAGTCGCGCGCGCAAGAAATTTTGCGCCGTGCCGGCGGAAGGCCAGGACACATTTTCAATCTCGGCCATGGCATTCTGCCAGAGACCCCGGTCGAGAATGTGAAGAATCTGGCTCGTTTTGTGCAAGAACATTCACAAAAGCCGCCTGACGACTGAAGCCTGCATTCATGAAGCGCATCGCAATTGTCGGCGGCGGAATTTCGGGGCTGGCAGCGGCTTTTGCTCTCGAAGAACATCGCCGCGCCGGCACCCCGCTCGAATATGTGCTTTACGAATCCTCGCCGCGCCTGGGCGGGGTGCTGCGCACTGAACAGGTTGAGGGCTGCGTGATTGAGGCTGGGCCCGACTCCTTTCTTACTGAAAAATCGTGGGCGGCGGATCTCTGCCGCACGCTGGGCCTCGGCGATCAGCTCATGAGCTCCAATGATGCGGATCGAAAAACCTACATTCTGGTCCATGGCCGGCTTGTGCTCATTCCTGACGGTCTGATGTTCATGGTGCCGACGAAGCTTCTGCCCACGATCCGGTCGCCACTGTTTTCGGTAAAGACCAAGCTGCTTATGGCGCGCGAGTGGTTTCACCCAGCGCGCGCCGCCGATAGCGACGAAAGCGTCGCATCATTGGTTGAGCGTCACTACGGCCGCGAGCTGGTCGATCGCCTCGCCGATCCGTTGCTCTCGGGTATCTATGGAGGCGAAGCTTCGTCATTGAGCGTGCGCGCTGTTCTGCCTCGTTTTGCCGAGATGGAGCGTACACACGGCAGTTTGGGTCGCGCCGTACTGGCTGCGCGTAAGCAGATGTCGCAAGCCGCAAGGCAGCCGGCGCGTCCGCTGTTCGCCTCCCTCAAAGACGGCATGCAGCAGTTGGTGGACGCTCTCCTATCCCGCCTTTCTCAGTCTGCGTTGCTCATCAACATGCCGATTGACAACGTTCGAGCTGAGGCTCACGGTTGGAGAGTCTCGGCTGGCGCGAAGACCGACTCCTTCGATGGCGTGATTTTTGCCATGCCGACACATTCCGCCGCCAAGCTGCTTTCCTCTTGCAGCCCGGAGCTGGCGAACGAACTCGGCGGCATCCGTTATAGCTCGTCCATCACCGTCGGGCTGGGCTACGGCCGCGAGGTGCGTCAGTCGCTGCCTCCAGGCTTCGGATTTCTGGTGCCCCGCAGCGAAGGCAGGCACATGCTGGCCGCAACCTTCGTCCACAATAAGTTTCCTCGTCGTGCTCCGGAAGATCGTGCCTTGCTGCGCTGCTTCATCGGAGGTGCGCAGGCTGACGAAGTCTGGCAGCTTTCCGACGGCGAGGTGGTTGGCCTGGTGCGCGAAGACCTGCAAGAAATTCTCCGACTCCGCGCCGAGCCTCTTTTTGCCCGCGTATATAAATGGAAGGCGGCGATGGCCCAGTATGGCGTCGGCCACCTTGATCGCCTGGAGCGCATCGAACATCTTCGCCGTCAGTTGCCGGGGCTGGCGCTGGCGGGCAATGGCTATCGCGGCATCGGCGTCCCCGACTGCATCCGCTCCGGTAGCCAAGCGGTTACGCAGGTTCTGACCTCGCTCCACCTAATCTAAGCCGACTTAGGCAATCCACCGTGACTTAGCATGCTCTTCTCTGGATATTTCACTTGCTTGTAGGTCCGACTGAAGGCGAACGAGAGCAATGCAATTACGATGAAGCACAGGGAGCTGCCTTCGGGACCGACGGAACCCCCGGTGAGCCAGGGGGCTCCGTGCAGCGACGACTTGAGCAGGTGACCGGGGAAAACCATGCCGCTGTCGGGGACTGAATAAAAAAATGTCTCGCCCCAATCCCATGCGGCGTGAAAGCCCACAGCAAACCACAGCGTGCCGGTGCGGCGGAGGGTAAGAGCAAAGAACAGGCCGATGCATGCCACGGCCAGCAGGCCGTTCCACTCTTCTCCGCCATTTCTTATGTGGATGAGGCCGAAGGCGCAGGACAACAATGTTGCCGCCCACCAGAACCCCACGGCGCGCGTCAGCGTGAATTGAGCGTAGCCGCGCAACAGAAATTCCTCGAAGCAGCTCACCAGCAAGAACATCCCGGCCCAGAACGCGGCATACTTCACGATGCGCGGCCCGTGCAGGGCGAGATGTCCGAAGTCGAAAACGTGTATCCGATTGAGCGTCACTAGAAGCAGGGTGATGCCAGCGAATCCCCAGGTCGCGCCAACCCAGAAGAGCTTGCGGAAGGCTTGACGAGGGGGCACACCGTACGTTTCCCAGGGACGTCTCTCAATTTTCGCCAGGACCAGCGATGGGATGACGGCCGCCAGAAGCCAACAGAATTCTTCCAGCATCATCGACCTCAGACTGCCTGCGGGGCCGTAGCGCTCCACTAGGTCGTTTGCCAGCCTGGACAAGAAATAGAACATGAGCACGTAGAACGCGAGTCCCCAGCCGGGACGAAGGCCGTCGGGGCCAAAGAAGAGCGTTCGGACATAGGGAGGCTGCGTGGCAGCCGCCAAGTTGGGTGCGGGAGGCTGTGACTCCGGTGGGGAGTCAGGCCCGGGAGTGTTTTCCAAGTCAGTCATTCCGCTCAAATTCCAGTTCGTCGGAACCGTACATCCGACCGCGCCAGTGTCGACTGTGACAGAAGATTGCGCGTAGTGGGGCTGCGACATGGTAAAACACTCGGTCGTCCCATGAACCGATTTTTCACGCGCGAACGCTTTGGTCGGCCCCAGTTTCTTGCCGGACTGTTGCTTGTGGCGTTCTGCGCCCAGGCCGTCTGGCTCGTGAGTCTGCAATTGCGCGGTAGGGCAGGCGGGGACGCGCAGGAACAGGCCTGGATCGGCGAAGGTTGGAAGCAGTGGCATGGGCATGGAATCGCGGGAGCGCCGTTCTCCGAGGGCCAGCCGGCGATCGCGACAGGATCTCCAGGGAACGGATTTGAGGTTGGTGGTTTCGACGTCGAACATTTCGATGTCGAACACTCACCTCTTCTGTATCTAGTGAGCGCGGCACCGTTGCTGGCATGGCCGGGACAAAACCTGGAGGCCGACTGGGCGAATTATTGGCGCTGGCTGCCGCATCTGCCGTTTCTGGCGTGCGGAATGCTGCTAGGTGCGTCGTTGTGGTACGTGGCGCGGCGGCTCTGCGGGAATCGCGGGGGATATGTGGCGCTTGCCCTTTATTGCTTTTCGCCAGTCATGATCCAGGCCAGTGCGAGCTGGCATACCGCGCCGGAGATCGTTGCGGCATGGGGAGCATTCGGCACGATTTTTACCGCAATTGCGGTCGCACACACGCTTTATGCGCCGCGCGAGGTGGTGTGGTGGAACTGGCGACGAATTGTGCTGCTCGGCATTTCGCTGGGGCTGGCGGTGGGCTCGCAGTTCTCGATGATTGTGGTGGCGCCCATCGCCTTGGCGCTGATGCTGTACGTGGCTCCCATTCGGCGCCAGGCGGCACTGGTCATCGGGGGCGCGGGATGCGTGGTGGGTTTGGTGTTGCTGTTCGCAGCGTACTCCCTCGATCCGCGAGCATTCTGGGAAGGGATGCGGCACGCATCTTTTTGGGGAGCGACCTGGCGCGGGTTCGCCGTGCCGGGAGTTTACCGTGGGGTGCTGGCGCAGATTGGCCGGGCATGTCCGGCGCTCGCGTTTGCGCTGCCCGTGACACTTGTTACTTACGCAGTGTGGCCGCGCACGCGCTACTTCGGCAACACCGCTCCCCTGCTGCTGGCGGTTGTCTTTGTCGGCCTGGGCATGGCGCATCCGCATGTTTCGGGCGCGGGATTCCTGGTGGGCGCTGTCCCCTTCCTGCTGATTTTCGTTGCCGGAGTTTTGGCGGATCTCATGGAAACGCGAGCGCGATTGCTGGCGACGGCTTGCGTCTGGGGCGTGGTGGGGGCGTATGGGCTTTGGAGTCTGGTGGCGCTGGCGAAGGTCGGACGAGGATAGGAGGAGCGCGGCCAAGACGCCATTTGTCAGGAACTTAGGCTCGAGGGGAGTCCTTTCGGCATCCGGCCCTTCATCTGTGCAATCTAATGGGTGTGGTGCAATCTAATTCAGGTTAAGGACGTCGCGTCTTTCGGGGTGGGCCATGACTTGTTCTCTAGAGTATGATGATGCGCTGCGGCGGTGGATTTCAGCGTCGGTGGTTATTGTCGGGCTGCTGTTGCTGCCTGCGTTTCTCGTATCGAGCAGCCCTGCTCAGATTAATGGTGTGCCCGCTTCGGTGACCTCTCCGGGATTTGGAGGGCATCCGGAACCGCATGCGCCGCCTGCCAGCGTTACTTCGCTCGGGCCCCGCGGTTACGCACCGAGTGCTGGCGGCAGATTCTTTGCGAACATGCCCGAGCGCGATGAAGGACGCCACCGCCACCATCGTGACCGCGATCGCGACCACAGTTTCATTCCCTTCTATGGGGGATGGTATGCAGTTCCCACTTATCCCTATCCGGCCGAGGATGCGGGGTACGAGGACCAGGAACCCGACTATCAGTTTGGCCCCACCATCTTCGACCGACGCGGGCGAGAAGATCGGGCTTATGTTCCTCCACCGTCTGATGCGGTAAGGGCTCATCCTGACACGGGAACCGACGGCACCGCGGAGATGGCTGCCCCGGAAGCGCCGCCGCCGCCAACTACCCTGATTTTCAAAGATGGCCATCGACTGGAAGTGGGCAATTACGCGATCGTGGGCGCCACGATGTTCGATTTGAGGCCGGGGCATCCCCGCAAGATTGCGCTGGCTGATCTTGATCTGGAAGCGACCCAGAAAGAAAATGAAGATCATGGCGTCAGCTTCCAACTGCCGTCGAATTCCCAGGCGAACTAATCTCATGCGGAAGGTGTTCCTCTTCGCGTTGCTAGCCGTGACGGCACGGCTGGCGCTGGCGCAAAAGGGAACTGGTACGACTCCCGCGAGCGATCCGACCAATTTCCTGGGCCCGGGGTTTGCACCGGCGCGTATGGGCTCGATCTTAAACTTCGCGTCATCCGGACATCGTCAGAATTCGCCCCGTTTCTCGCCATTGTCTTTTTTGACCGACCCTCTTTTGACCGTGCTGCCCGGGAGCAGTTATCCCCCGACGGCTTCGTCTCCCGTCATCACCTTGCCGGGTGCCGCGGAGAGCTTGGCCCCGCCTGGAGACCAAGGTCCGCAGCAGGGACAGCCTTTGCTCATCGAGTTGCGGGGTGATCGGTATGTGCAAATCAGCTCGAACGGGACGGAATCTGAGGAGCATAGTGGACAGCCCGATTACTTCAGGGAAATGTCTGGCAGCGCTGGCGCGAAAAGCGGACGATCTCAGGCCGATGTGGGGAAAACGAACGTCCTGAGCTCGAGACCTCGCGTCTCGCGCGGACAAGCAAATACGAAGAATGCTTTGGCGGCTGGTGTTTTGCCGCACGAGCTCGCGCCCACGGTGCTGGTCTATCGCGATGGTCGGCGCGAGGAAGTCCGGGAGTACTCTATTGCTGACGGGGTGCTGTATGCGCGCGGCGATTACTATGCCGTCGGATGCTGGAACAAAAAGATTGAACTGGTGGCGCTCGACCTTCCCCAAACGGTTAAAGCAAATCAAGAGCGTGGCGTTAAGTTTGTACTTCCTGACTCGCCCAATAATGTTGTTATGAATTGGTGACGAGGGCTTCGGCCTTCGTGCGCCAGCCTCGAACCATGCCTTGCAAGAGGAGCGCCCAGCTCCTTGAGTATTCTTCGAAAGTCAGCACGTGTCTGTGGCGAAATAGTCGATGAATTCGGAAGCCAAATAGTAACTCCGTCCCGCCCAATATGCCGTCGCCGCATGGTATAATTTCTACCAGGCAAATGGTCAGTAAGTTCCTGTAAATGCAATCATTTAGGTCAATTCGCTGGAGTCCCATCCGGCACCGCGTGGAGTTCTGCTGCGAGCAATATTTTTGAGGTTGCGGTAACGAAGTTCTAGAAGTCAATTGCTAAAGGTTAAGACCTGACACATGGCTGACGATCAAAATCCCGAACTGCCCTTAACGCCTCCCCCTGACGGAGGAGGTCCCGGCGCACTGAACATTCAACCGGTCAACATTGAAGAGGAGATGCGCAAGTCGTATCTCGAGTATTCGATGTCGGTGATCATCGGGCGCGCGCTGCCCGACGTGCGCGACGGATTGAAGCCGGTGCACCGTCGCATTCTGTACACGATGCAGCAGATGGGACTCGCTCCCAACCGGCCCACGCGCAAGTGCGCCAGAATCGTCGGAGAAGTGATGGGTAAGTATCATCCGCACGGAAACCTGGCGGTTTACGACGCGTTGGTGCGGCTGGCCCAGCCCTGGAGCATGCGTTATCCGCTGGTCGACGGTCAGGGCAACTTCGGATCCGTGGATGGAGATCCTCCGGCGGCTGACCGGTATACCGAGGCGCGGCTGACGCGCGTCGCTACCTCGTTACTGGAGGATCTGGACAAGGAAACCGTCGACTTCCGCCCGAACTACGACGGCAGCGAAGTCGAGCCTGACGTGCTCCCCTCGCGCATTCCTAATCTGCTGGTGAATGGATCGAACGGAATTGCTGTGGGCATGGCAACGAACATCCCGCCACACAATCTGACTGAGATCATCGATGCCACCATCACCCTGGTGAACAATCCCAACGCGCAACTGGCGGAAGTTCTGAAATTCGTGCAGGGCCCTGACTTTCCGACCGCGGGCATCATCAATGGGCGGGCGGGGATTTTTGAGGCCTACCGCACTGGCCGGGGCCGCTTCATGATGCGCGCCAAGGCCGCGATCGAGACCTTCCATAAAGATCGGCAGGCCATCATCGTCACCGAGATTCCTTATCAGGTGAACAAGGCGCGGCTGGTGGAGCGCATCGCGCAACTGGTCAACGACAAGGACATCGAGGACATCTCCGACATCCGAGACGAGAGTGACCGCGATGGTATGCGTATTGTGGTCGAACTGAAGCGCGGCGCAGAACCGCAGATTGTGCTCAACAAGCTGTTCAAGCACACGCAGATGCAGGAAAGCTTCAGCATGATCCTGTTGGCTGTGGTCCACGGACAGCCGCGGGAACTGGGACTGATCCCGACGATTAAGTACTTTATTGACCATCGCGTCGACGTAGTGCGGCGGCGGACCGCTTATTTGCTTTCGAAGGCGCGCGACCGCGAGCACATCCTCGAAGGTTATCTCACGGCGCTCGATCATTTGGACAATGTCATCGCGATTATCCGCGGCAGCGCTAATCGTGCAGATGCTCGTGAGAATTTGGTGATGTATTTCGGCGGCAAGAAGATCGACATCAACACCACCGGGCGTGCTCCGAAGCTCGATCCGGAAAAACCGTTCACGGGCAAGCAGGCAGACGCCATTCTCGAATTGCAATTGCACCGCTTGACCAAGCTCTCGATCGACGAAATTGCGAACGAGTTGAAGCAGGTGCGGGAAAACATTGCTGAATACGAATCGATTCTCGCCTCGGAGAAGAAACTGCGGGGCGTGATCATCAAGGAACTGGAAGAGATCAAGAAGCTCTACGGCGACGCACGCCGTACGCGGATCGAAGACGAAGCAGCCGAGATTTTGCTGGAAGACTTAATCGCCGATGAGCAGGTCGCGGTGACCGTCAGTCATTCCGGCTACTTGAAGCGGACGCCCATTTCCACTTACCGCATGCAGCGGCGCGGTGGGACGGGACGCAGCGGCATGAAGACGCGGGACGAAGATTTCGTGGAGCATCTCTTCATCGCGTCTACACATGCTTACATTCTCATCTTCACCAACAAGGGCCGGGTTTATTGGCTCAAGGTGTATGAGATACCGGATGTAAGTGCCGCGGGCAGAGGCAAGCACATCGGCAGTCTGGTGGCTTTGCAGCCCGGCGAGACGGTGCGCACCATGGTGGCGGTGCGTAATCTGGAAGAAGAAGGAAAGTACGTTTTCTTCGCGACCCGCAACGGACTGGTGAAGAAGTCTGAGCTGAGGGAATTTATGCACGTGCGCTCCAGCGGCATCAACGCCATCGGGATTGAGCAAGGCGATGAACTGGTGGCCGCGCGCATCACCGATGGCCAGCAAATTCTCTTCCTGGCCTCGCATGAGGGCATGGCGGTGCGCTTCGACGAGAGCCATGTCCGTCCCATGGGCCGTAATGCTTATGGTGTTTGGGGCATCGATCTGGAGAAGGGCGACTACGTGGTCGGCATGGCGACGACTCCGAAGCCTGGAGCCGCGCCGGAGAAACCCGCTGCGAACGCTGAGGCGTCTGAATCAGGCGAGCCTGAAGTGATAGAGGTGGGCAAGAAAGGCACGCTGATTCTGTCCGTTACCGAAAACGGTTACGGCAAGCGCACTCCCGCTGACGAGTATCGCCTGACCAACCGCGGGGGGAAAGGCGTGATCAATGTCAAAACCACGGAGCGCAATGGCAAAGTCGTGGGCATCGCGCAGGTGGAGGAAGAGTCGCAGGTCATGCTGATCAGCCAGTACGGCAAGATCATTCGCATGGACTCGAAGACCATCCGCGAATCCGGCCGCAACGCTCAGGGCGTTCGCCTGCTGAACATTGAGCCGGGAGATCGGGTGGCGGCGGCCGTGGTGATCCCGCCGGATGAGGAGCCTAATGGGGGAAATGGCGGGACGCTGATTCAATAACACGCTGCAGCTCCCCAGCAAAGAGCTGCACTGCGAGAGCTAGAGGCAAATTAAGGGACGCGAAGGTTGCGTCCCTTTTTATTTTTGCCTGTGCTTTTTCGCAACTCCCGCGGGTTCCCGACGTCTCGCATAGGAGTGCGCTGTATGACATCAGTTAGCAGCCATGCGTGGACGAAGCAAGTTCGGTAGGGCTATAGCTACCATCACGACGAGAATGGCCGTGGCGATTGCGGCACAGTACTTCCGAGAATGTTGGATCGCGACGCCATGAGCATAGCGTTCCTTTTGCGTGATTCAAGAACGCTCTAGAGAAGCCGCTCTTGCGGGAATTCTTGATGTAGCCATGAATCCATGGCCGGCCGAACCACGGATGCGCGCTTCCTACCAGGAGTAATGCACCGTATACGTCACTACCGCTTCGCCATCGGCTGCAATCGACAGGGGGAACTCGACCGTCTGCGCGTCCATTTTGCGTGACGGGTGCGATTGGTCGGCGAGCTTCCAGTCGAGGCAGCGGTAAAGGTGCTCGACTACGCGCACGTTCACGGCTTCCTTCTTGTGATTACGGATGTGGATTTCGAAGGATTCGTTCATCCAGTGCTGGTTGGACTCCACATGAAAGTTGGTGCGCTTGCGTTCGCCGACCACGTCGAAGGCGTTGCCGGTGTAGACGCGGATAGTTTCGTCTTTCGGGGTGTGGTCAATCGTGTTCTCGCCCACGAATTCGAGATGACCATCGGTGTCGCTGCGGTAGAAACGCAGTTTGCCCTTGGGCAGCGGGATGCCCAGATGATTGGGGTCGGAGTTCTTGAACTCCTCCATCACCCAAACTTTGCCGTTCGACTGCGTGCCGTAATTCGCGTCCTGCCGGACCTGGTCGGGACTGTAATAGCCGTATTGCGCAAGGTTGGCGCCGTCGTAGGAGTAAATGCGCTGCGCGTGGATACCGGTGGCGCGCACGAATTCCACTTGCTTGGTTTCCTGGTCGTGCAGCGTGGTGGGGCGCTCCAGAGTGTAGAGGTGAAATTCGTCGAAGGATTTCTCTCGCACCACCGGTGCTGTCGCATCCGCCTCCGCGGCCATCGATTTCGCTGCATAGAAGCGATTGGCGATGCTACCTTCTTGAATCTTGCTGACGTCTCCCGCGAGCAGCTTGATCCGTGCCTTGTCGAAAGTCTTGCCACTCTGGTTGCGCATGGTGATCCATCCCACCAGGTCGAGCACATCGGTCTTGCCGTTCGCCTGGCCGCTTGGCTGGTCGGCCACTACCAGGTTGTAGTCGGCCTGCCAGCTCATGCCGCCGCTTACGTAGGAAAGCTCGGCGTCAAATTTGCCGGGATTGTTGGTTTGCAGCAGCCAGTTCAGAGTGGGCTTGAGAATGGAATCGCCGGTGAGCGCAGGGAACAGTGGCTGCCCGGGCAAGCCGAAGCGCAGTACACCGTTCACTTCAATGATGGGCTGGGAGTAAGCCGGCTGCGGATATCCGGGCGCGTAGGTTGAGCTGGAAACATATCCGCTGCGGACGATCTTGCCGCTGACGGTTTGGAACTTCTCTCCGTTCTGCCCGATGACGAAGTCAATGCTCTTGCCCTCATACAACGAGAGGAGCAGTTCTTGCGAAATGGGGTCGTTGCGGTAGTTCTGCTCAAGAATTTGCAGCGCGCGTCCGGCGGGATCGCGGAGGATTACCGAATCTGGTTCGAGATGTGCGGCGATTCCCGCGTACTCTACCCGGTTGATTCCGGGCTTCAAGTCGAGCGAGAAACGCTCGCGGGCGACGAAGAAATTCTGGTTGTAGATGGTTAGGGCCGGCTGGTTGTTCTCCTCTACGGCCTTTTCCTGCGCAGACCCGAGGCTGCACAGCGAAAACAGAAACAACAGAAGGTTTCTCATTTGTTCTCTCCTCAGTCGTGAGCGGCCGAAGGGGAGGAGGATTTCGGTCCATCATGAGAACGCAGAGAGCGGAGGAAGTTGCGGCTGGCGTGGTGTTTGCGCTGGGTGGGGGCGATCGAAAGTAACCACGAGGTAACCCCTCCCCACTCGTCTGCGAGCTTGAAGACTGTCCGAATGGTGTGGTCGCGTGCTGGTTGACCGGCGGATCTTTTGGGTTGAGTCCAGCGGTGATGTTCTCTGCCGCCAGGCCGGCACGAGGCAACCAGCCTCGTTGAATTGACCAAATCTTGACAAAGCCTAAGGTTCACCCTAACTATCTCCTCTGCATCTATCTTCCGTGCGAGATTGCAGAACATTCGGGCTGATCCTGATGGCGATTGTCTGCCTGGCTCAGATCTCCGTCCGAAGTGAATCGAAACCAGCTTCCGAATCTGCCGCTGTGCGGACTGAGATGCACAATGTGATGTATCACTTCACGGACGAGATCACAGTACATATTCGTGACCTGCTGGGACAATTGATTCCCGATAACCCAGAAGGCCCTGTGATCTTCGACGACAAGGATTCGTTCACCCTGAGAATCGATGGAGCGGAGATTGCAATGGGAACCGATGCGCTCTCGAGGGTGTTAAATCAGCGGGTTTTCGGCGCCTCGGATGCGCCTCTCAAACAACTCGCGATTACTGCTCACGGAAGTGTTCTCACGGTGAAGGGCAAGTTGCATTCCAAAGGCGATCTTGCCTTCGAGAGCGAAGGCAGTCTCTCCGCGACCGACGACGGTGAAATCCGTATTCACACTCAGAAGATCAAAGCCGCACACTTACCGGTGAAGGGGATGATGGATTTGCTGGGCGTGAAGATCGCAAATCTGATTAGCACCGAGAAGGTACGCGGCATTCGGGTGGATGGGGACGACTTGCTAATTGATGTGCAGCAAATTCTGCCGCCACCGCGGATCGCGGGGCGTGTGACCAGTGTTCGAATTGAGGGTCCGCAGCTTGTGCAGGTATTTGGCACGCTTCCCAGGGACGGCGGGCGCGCTCGAAAGATCGTTGGCACCCACGGCAACTATATGGCATACCGCGGAGCGCGGTTGCAGTTCGGCACGCTGACGATGTCCGATGCCGACATGATCCTGATCGACATGGACCCGAAAGATCCATTCGATTTCTTTCTCGACCGCTATAAAGATCAGCTGGTGGCAGGGTATTCCAAAACTACCCCGGAGAACGGCCTGCGGGTCTATATGCCGGACTTCAACAAACTGCGGCCGGCGCAAAAACTCGGAACCAAGGAGCCATAGGCCGACCGGCTAAATATCCAGGTTCTTTACATCCAGCGCATTCTCTTCGATGAACTTGCGACGCGCTTCCACATCCTCGCCCATCAGGGTGGAGAAGATCGTTTCGCATTCGGCAATGTCTTCGAGCTTGACTGAGAGCAGCGTGCGCCGTTCCGGATCCATGGTGGTTTCCCACAACTGCGGCGCAGTCATTTCGCCCAGGCCTTTATAACGCTGGATGGTGAAGTCTTTGCTGCCCGCATCGAGCACATAGTCGAAGAGGTCGCGAGCGTTTGATTTCTCGACGAGTTCAACTTCGACCTTGCGCTTGGGAGCAGCTTTGGCTGGCTTTTTTCCGGCCTTCTCTTCACCGTCTTCAGCGTTATCTGAAGGTTCGCCGTTGGCTGCCTCGTCGCCGTTGCTGCTGGCGGAGGCAGCCTTGGCCACGACTTCCACCACAAACGGGGGCTCCATGTAAGGCTCGATCTGTTTGTACTTGGAGATCAACTGACGGCACTCGGCCGTCGAAGCCAGCTCCCAATTGATGACATGCTCGGCGCCATGCTTGTTAACGAAGCGCAGCTCCCAGAGGTTGTGCTCTTCGTCGAACTTAAGATCGACACTCTTGAGCCCGCGATCTTTCTGCAGTTTCTTAACTTCCCTGTCCAAGCGTTCGAGTTTCTTTGGCGGAGTTTTCTTGTCGCCCTCAAAGTCGGCATGCCTGGCTAAATCAAGCTTGGGCAGCAGTTCGGTGATCTTTTCGTCGCGCACTCGCTTGTTTACCCTGTCGAAGAAGCCCAGGTACTCTTTAAGCACGCTCATAAAGCGCGACAGATCTTTGCTTTCCAGCTTGGCCGCACCCTCGCCATAACGAACGGACAAGCCTTCAGCGGCGCGCTTGAGCATGACCTTGTCGAAAGCGTCCTGATCCTTGATGTACTGCTGGGTCTTCCCCTTCTTGATGGAAAACAGGGGGGGCTGCGCGATGAAGACATTGCCGCGCTTGATCAGATCCTGCATGTGGCGGAAGAAAAACGTCAGCAGCAGGGTGCGGATGTGGCTGCCGTCGACGTCGGCGTCGGTCATGAGGATGATCTTGCCGTAACGAACTTTCGTGGGATCGAAATCATCTTTCGCGATGCCAGTGCCCAGCGCCGTAATCATGGCGCGGATTTCCTCGTGCGCCAGCATCTTGTCATAGCGTGCTTTTTCGACGTTAAGAATTTTTCCCTTCAATGGCAGGATTGCCTGAAAGCGGCGGTCGCGGCCTTGTTTCGCAGTACCACCGGCGGATTCACCCTCAACCAAGAAAAGCTCGCAACGGTTGGGATCGCGTTCCGAACAATCGGCCAGCTTGCCGGGCAGTCCGCCGGAATCGAGAGCGCCCTTGCGCCGGGTGAGATCACGTGCCTTGCGCGCGGCCTCCCGCGCCCGAGCCGCGTCAATGGCTTTGTTGATGATCTTGCGGGCGATCGGGGCATTCTGCTCGAAGAACGCGCCCAACCGTTCATTCACAAAAGCCTGCACCACGCCGGCGATATCAGAATTCAGCTTGCCCTTGGTCTGGCCTTCGAACTGAGGCTGCGGCAGCTTGACGCTGATTACTGCCACCAGGCCTTCGCGAACGTCGTCGCCGGTCAGATTCTCTTTGACGTCTTTGAACAGACCCATCTGCTGTCCCGCATAGTTGATGGTGCGGGTCAGCGCCATACGGAAGCCGGAAAGATGCGTGCCACCGTCGACCGTATTGATATTGTTGGCGAAGCTGAAGACGGACTCGGAATAACCGTCGTTGTACTGCAAACCGATCTCCATCACAACGCCGCTGCGTTCCATCTCCATGTAGATCGGCTTGTCGTGCAGCACCTGCTTGCCGCGATTCAGATGCTTGATGAACTCTGCGATACCGCCGGTGTACTTGAACTCGGCGTGCTTGGCCTCGCCCGTCTTTTGATCGGTGGTGCGCTCATCCGTGAGCGTGATTAGCAATCCCTTGTTCAGGAATGCCAGTTCGCGCAGCCGCTGCGCCAGCGTGTCATAGTTGTACTCTGTCGCGGTAAAGATGCTGCGATCGGGAAGGAAATGTACTTTCGTTCCGCGTTTCTTGGTAGCGCCGGTTTTCTTCAGCTTGGCGGTGGGTTCGCCCTTGCCATAGTTCTGCTGCCAGGTAGCTCCGTCGCGCCAGATCTCCAACTCAAGATCCTCGCTGAGGGCATTGACGCAAGAAACGCCCACCCCGTGCAATCCGCCCGATACTTTGTAGGAGGACGCATCGAATTTTCCGCCGGCGTGCAAGGTGGTCATCACCACCTGCGCCGCGGAAATTTTCTCGCCGTCAATGTCCATGTCGTCCACGGGAATGCCGCGACCGTTGTCGACTACCGTGATGGAGTTGTCGATGTGGATCGTGACTTCAACCTTGTCGGCGAAACCAGCGAGCGCCTCGTCGACGGAATTATCGACAACTTCGTAGACCAGATGGTGCAATCCCAAGTCACCGGTCGAGCCGATGTACATGGCGGGTCGCAAGCGCACGGCTTCCATGCCGCCGAGCACTTTGATGGAGTCGGCAGTGTAGTCGCCATTGCCGCCATTAATGGCGGTAACTTTTCCGTTTTTTGTTTTAGTTTCGATGATGGGTGTGTTGATCTCTTTTGTGGCCATTCCACTCCATGGAGAATGCCCGGATTAAAGCCCGAAGCCGACTCCCCTGATGCCTGTTCTTAGCCTTAACACGCTGCTCGGTGCAGCGACCAGAAAATCACTTCAAGTTATTGAAAGTATTCCCACTTAGGGCCGATTGAGGACTATTGAAATTGTACCACACTGGCGCCTTTTTTTCGACCCTTCCCAAGGCCACGAACCGCCTCGGTAAACTGGGGGTCTTCCCAGGGCTTTCTGTACTTCCTCAGACCCTGAAAAACGCTCACCGGGATGGTCGAAATTGCACGCGGCCAGCAGTTACATATGCAGGCACTTCCCCCTGATCGACTTCATCTAACAACTCACGCCTGATAAGATAGAGAGACAGGAGTTATCTAAACCCAAGAATGAGTGTCCCTGTTTCACAGATGTGGACTGTGGCGAGCTATGTCTTGCGGCAGAAGCTCGCCGGTCGCAAGCAGTATCCGCTCGTGCTCATGCTCGAGCCCCTGTTTCGCTGCAATCTGGCCTGTGCCGGCTGCGGGAAAATCCAGTACCCTGCTCACATCCTTAAGAAGCAGCTCTCGCCTGAGGAGTGCTTCCGCGCCGTGGACGAATGCGGGGCACCCATGGTGTCGATCCCGGGGGGCGAACCGCTCATGCACCCGGAGATCGGCGAGATTGTGGAAGGCCTGGTCGCGCGCAAGAAGTACATCTATCTGTGCACCAACGCTTTGCTGCTTAAGGAGAAACTCCACCTCTTCAGGCCGAATAAGTATTTGACGTTTAGCATCCACCTCGATGGTCAACGGGAGGAGCATGATTTGGCCGTGTGCCGCGAGGGTGGGTACGACATCGCCGTGGACGCGGTACGCGAGGCGCTGAAGCGTGGATTCCGGGTTACTACCAATACGACCCTGTTCGACGGCGCCAATGCCAAGAGTGTGCGAGCGTTTTTCGACGAAATGATGGAGTTGGGCGTTGAGGGCATGATGCTTTCGCCGGGATACTCTTATGACAAAGCCCCCGACCAGAAGCACTTCCTTGGACGCGCACGTACGCGCCGCATGTTCCGCGCCATTCTTTCTAACCGCGATCCCAACTGGCGCTTCAATCTGTCGCCGCTGTTCCTTGAGTTCCTAATGGGCAAGCGGACTTACCCATGTACGCCTTGGGGGATGCCGACCTACAACGTTTTCGGTTGGCAGAAGCCCTGCTACCTGCTGCAAGATGGTTATGCGGAGAGCTTTGCCGAGTTGCTCGCGACCACGGAATGGCAGAACTACGGGACCGAGTCGGGCAATCCGGCTTGCGCCAACTGCATGGTGCACAGTGGCTACGAAGCTTCGGCGGTAAATGCCACGTTCAGTTCGCTGGGCGGATTCGTGGCCACGGTGAAGGCAACACTTTCCACTGGCTATCGCGATGAGGAGGCGTTGCGTCTGCTGGAGGAGCCAGCGGAAGCCCTGCATCCGCTGATTCACATCGCGAGTGCGAACGAGTCGAACCGATCCTTCGAGGAAACCCACACCTAGGTCCGCTCATCTATGACGGGTAAAGCAGCCGGCCACATTGATCACGCCTCAGCGCAGGCCACGCCACCCCATGCCGGCGCGCTGAACGCGGATGCGCTTGAAGTGGCTCCTGGCACGCAACACGAGCAGCTCGAGGGCTGGATCCCCCGACTGGCCAGCGAAGAGGAAATCCAGGTTGCCCTGGAAAAGGCTTTCGACTACCGCGGCGACGTGACCATCACGCGCAAGGATGGATCGAAGCTTGAAGGCTACCTGTTTGACCGGCGCACCGGCCGGACTCTGGCGGAATCCTCCGTGCGTCTCTATCCCAAAGACTCGAATCAGAAAATTTCAATCTCCTACGCTGACATCGCCGCACTCGCTTTCACCGGCCGCGACACCGCCGCCGGCAAGAGCTGGGAAGCCTGGATGAAGAAATACGCCGAGAAAAAGGCGGCTGGCGAAAAGAACATCGCACTGAAGCCTGAACCCCTCGACTAAGAAAGTCAGCTTCTCTTATACCTCTGCCCATCGTTGACTCGCGGAACTGAGACTTCACGGCCAAAAAAGTGATTGCCATTGCTGAAGACAGAGTTGACGAAGCCCTGGCCGCGATTGAGCAGGCCAGGGGTAAGATCGACGTTCTGCTCAGCCGCAATCCGGAGACCGCGCTTATCCCGGTTCATGGGCAGGTTAACTTAATCGATACCGCGCCGCCGGATGTTGAAGACATTGCTTTTCTCAAAAACACAGCTGAGACGGCCCTGGATCTGAATGATCTGCCCAAGGCGCGCACCCTGCTGGACTTCCTCAGGAGCGAAATCCGGGTGCGTACCTATCACCTGCCACTGGCGACGTATCCGGCGGCAGTGCAGGAAGCTGCGCGACTGCTAGATCAGAAAAAGACGCGCGAAGCCGGCACTGTCCTGCTGGTGGCCTTGAACACGCTGGTTGTCATCGACCAGGTGAGTGCGATCCCGCTGCTGCTGCGAAGGAATCAGCCCCGGGCGCGCCTCCTTGGATTGGGGCCTCATTCGCTTGGGGCCCGCAGCGTCGTGGTCGCCGGCGGTGGAGATTGAGCAGCGCGACCACAACCTCGTAATGACTGCAGCATTGCCCGGACTCGCGGTGGAAGATATCAAGATCGAGGCCATCGGCAACGTCCTCATCCTTCAGGGTGACGCCGACCAGACCGCGGTGCCGGAGGAGGCACGGTGGGACGATCAGAGCGCCGCTACGGCTATTTCTATCGGGAAATGGTGCTGCCGGATGGCGTGGACACGCAGCGGGTGCGTGCTGAATTTGAGAATGGGATGCTGCGCGTCACCATTCCGGTCTTGACGAATAGGCGCGCATTGCCGATCCAAGATACTTCCACATAGCGACATGGGGCCGAGCCGGTGAACCACCAAGAAAAGCGGAATCGTCATCACAAAGAAGGTGCTTCTTAGGGACGCTGGTTGAGGGTCGAGGCCGGTCCGGCAAAACTTAATCCCTGAATCAACTCTTCCAGCTCGTCTTCGGTGCCGCCGATGAAGGTGAACGAGATGGCATATCCTCGCCTCAACATAACCAGCGTCGTCTGATGCATGGCTCTCCTACCGCGGTCCTTAGCGTAGTCTCCCCGCACCAACATTTTTGTCCCGGAGAGGAACTGATAGGGTTCGTTGACCACCTTGAATCCCTGCGCGGTCGCGACTTCGCTCAGAGGACCAAAATACTGTGCCGCGTCTTTCAGTCCCGGATACGAGGTAGAACTCTCCGCTGCAATTACGATTGATGAGTTCACATCTTCCCCCGTGGCCTCCGGGGGGCGCGAGAACGCCGCCAGCAGCACCGAGCCGCTGCTCGCAGGTTTCCACGCCGGCGTGTTGTCGCTCTTGTCTGGGGATGGCCCATCATTGGGCTGAGGGTCATCGCTGGGCCGGCGGCTATTCATCTCGTCGGTCCGCAAGACCCATCCCGGCGGAACTTTGCAGGCAACGGCGAGGGCCTTGTTGCGATACACGCCATTGCCGACGGAACCGCGATCGAGCGTAGAATCCGCGGCGGATGCGGGTTTTCGGACGTGCTGAGCGGACGACGAGGAAGACAACGGGCGGGACTGGGCTGGCCACGCCCGCAGCGCTGAGGGCAACAGCAAACATGCGAGCGCAATAGGAATAATCCGGGTTGAACGCAACCTCATAGTCCAATGGTACCGGAATTGCGCTTCAGTCGGCTCCACTGCCTTGGCACTGGAGCTTGAGATCCTTAAGCCGCCCTGCCCGTCACCGGCTGGGTGCAGTGCGCGCACCGCCGCGCTTCAATCGGGATCTCGCTCAAGCATTCTGGACACTTCTTGGTGGTCGGATCCGGTGGCCTCTCTCCTCGGTTGATGCGTGCAACCAGCGTGTTCACCGGCAAGACGACAAAGAAATAAATCACGCTCGCAATCAGCAGAAACGAGACAACGGCGTTGATGAAATCGCCGACCGGAAAGGGCGTCCCCCGGATCGTGAAATGAATGGCGGAAAAATCAGGTTTGCCTACGATGGCAGCGATCAGCGGCGTCAATAGGTCTTTGGTCAGCGCCGTGATCACGCCCCCAAAGGCCGCGCCGATCACCACGCCGACCGCCATATCCACGACATTTCCGCGCAGGATGAATTTTTTGAAGCCGTCGAGCATAGGGTTGGCCTCCTCGGTGAAGACGGCGGCCAATTTAGTACTCTGGACTGGAAAGGTCAAGTGCAGAAGCGCTCAGATGCGCATGGGCATCACGATATACCGGTACTTGTAGTCGTCTCCCTCAGCGGGACGCAACTGCCCGGCCGACTGAGCATCCTTCAACTCCAACTGCACTTCGCTCGAGCCCGCGGCTTTGAGGAAGTCCACCAGATATGCGGCGTTGAAGCCGATGGTAAGGGGATCGCCGCTATAGGGAGCTTCGATGGAATCTTCCGACTCGCCCGACTCTGTGGATGAAGCGGAGAGCTTCAACTCGCCCTTCTCCAGCTTCAAGCGCACCGCACGCGAGCGCTCATCGGCAAACTGGGCGACACGCAAAATGGCGGAATTCAGTTCATCGGCATTTACCGGGATCACTTTGCTATTGTCCTTGGGAAGCACAGCCTCGAAGTTGGGGAACTGTCCCGTGAGTTGGCGCGAAGTCAACAGTCGCGAACCGATGCGGAAAAACAGCGTCGACTCATCTTTGGCGAACTCCACGATTTCGGTGTCGGTCGAGTCAAGTAGGGACTTCAGCTCATCCATCGCCTTCTTGGGAATCAGGGTTTTCATCTCGCCCGAAACGCCGTCAAATTTCTCGCTGTTGCGCTCGCAATGCGCCAGGCGATGACCATCGGTCGCGACCATGGTGATCGACTCAGGTTTCAGCAGCATGAGCGCGCCGTTCAACGTGTAGCGCGATTCCTCGCTAGAGATGGCAAATCCAGTCCGCGCAATCAATCCCCGCAGAACCTGGGCTCGAATGCTGATAGCCCCGGCGGTCGGGAATGCCGGCAAGCTCGGAAAATTCGATCTCGCCATGCCTACCATCTTGGTGTTGGAACGGCCGCAGCGGATGCTGACCCAATGGTTGTCGAGCAGTTTGATGGTGATATCGGCGTCGGGTAGCAACTTTACGTAGTCATGCAGCTTGCGCGCGGGGATGGTACAGGAGCCTTCTTTCTTCACCTTGGCATTGCACGAAGTGCGCAGGCTCAGATCCAGGTCGGTAGCCGTCAGCGAAAGCTTATCTCCGCCCGCCTCGAATAGATAATTAGAAAGTATCGGGATCGTGGTCTTGCGCTCGACTACGCCCTGGGTAGCAGTCAACTCTCGCAGCAGTTCAAACTTGCTGACCGTGATCTCCAACGTCCCTACCGCAGTGGCCGCTTCGACCGGCATAAAATCAATCTCCCCACGTCGTGCCGCTACTTTTATTACTTCACTTATATCAAATACAAAACCTATAAAACCAGTAGTAACAGTAAGCGCCTCGCAGAAGTGGAAATCCCGGGCAACCAGCCTGTTCTCATTCGGTTTCGAGCCATGACTTCATGTTAGAAATAGGTCCCGGGCTGGGCGCATCCCCCGCATAACTACGCCATGCCCAAAATTCGTGGTCCCCGTTGCACAGCGTCCACATGGTGTTCACAGCCCAGCTCAAGGAAGAGGCCGCCGCTGCGTGGAAAACTTCCGTAACCGTGCTGTTCATCCCCCCAATTGCTCGGTGAGTTTATTGAGCAACCTGTTTAAATCTTTGTCGTTTTTACGGACTTGTTCAATCTTGTCGACCGAGTGCAAGACCGTGGTGTGATGCTTGCCGCCGAACTGCCGTCCAATCTCAGGAAGCGATGCTTCGGTGAGGTGTTTGGCTAGGTACATGGCAATTTGTCGTGGGTAGACGATGGCCCGCGAGTTGTTCTTTGCCTTAATCTCCACCAATCGCAGTCCGAACTGCTCAGCGACCGTTTTCTGGATCGATTCAATGGTGACCTTGCGAGCTTGCGAATCGATAAAATTCTTCAGCACTTGTTGCGCATAGGGCAGGGTGATCTCGGCTCCAATCAACGATGAGTGAGCCACAAGTCGGATCAACGCGCCCTCAAGCTCGCGCACGTTTGAACGGATATTTTGAGCCACGTAGAGCGCCACATCAGTGGGCAGCGTTACTTTCTCCTGCTCCGCCTTCTTCTGCAGGATGGCAACCTTGGTCTCCAGGTCCGGAGGCTGAATGTCGGCGATCAATCCCCACTCAAACCGGCTGCGCAACCGGTCTTCGACCTCGGCCAGTTCTTTTGGTGGCCGGTCGCTGGCGATCACGATCTGCTTCATCGATTCGTGTAGAGCGTTGAACGTGTGAAAGAACTCTTCCTGCGTCCGTTCCTTCTGGGCCAGGAACTGGATGTCATCCACCAGCAGGACGTCTACGTTACGAAATTTGTCGCGGAAGCTGGTCATCTTGTCGTAACGCAGCGAGTTAATCATTTCATTGGTAAATTTCTCGCTGGATACGTAGCAGATGGCCGCCTGTGGCATCCGCCGCTTGACCTCGTGCCCGATGGCCTGCATCAGGTGGGTTTTGCCCATTCCCACACCGCCGTATAAGAACAGCGGGTTATAAGCCTTTGAAGGGCGCTCCGCCACCGCCTGGCAGGCAGCATGCGCAAACTGGTTGCCGCTGCCGATGACAAAGGCGTCGAAGGTGTAGCGCGAACTCAGCTGGGCAGCGCCATCCCAGTCGAAGCGCGCCTGCGCTGGCGCTGCGGCCGCCGCTGCGGCGGAAAGCCCGCCATCATGCCGGATCGACGTGGACGCTGGATCATCTTCCGGTGTCACGAACTTCACGTCATTGAAACCCAGCCCCAGGTTGTCGATTGCTTCCTGGATCAGGTCGGCATACTTGTCGCCAGCGTGGCGGAACTCTACTGTGGGCACGCGTACGAACAACACTCCTCCGCTCGAGTGGCTGAAGCGCGTCGGCTTTAGCCAGGTGTCGTAGGAATGTCGGTTGATCTTTTTTTCTAGCGCATCCAGAATGCGCAACCACGGATTGGGGGAGAGAGTTGTGCTCGGAACTGACATAATTTGAAATGCTCGCCGCGGCTACCCTGGCGGCTGGCTTGAGGGTGCCTCTTCTAAGAATGCCGGATTACGGAATCCAGATCCCTTGCTGACTGCGGAATGCGCTTGGGCTTCCCACGCGCTTTTTGGCCAGATGAAACCAAATCTTGAAAGCCGGATCAGTCCGGCATACTAGCACAAAATTTTTTGTTATGTGGAAATCTTCGGCTGGAATTTTTCTCCGCACGACTATTCAGAACGCGAAGCAGGGTGGCTGTCAAGTAGCGAGGATGTAACTGCCGCACGCGTGGTGCACGTTCAGATCGCATGCTTGAGTGAAATTTGCGGAAGACCACTTCGGAGTCGTGTGCGTCGCAGCAGACGCATGGGTCGCACCGCGCAGGGTAAATTGCCCCTGGTATCGGTAGGCGCACCCGCCAATACTGGTGAATCTCCTTTGCCCGCATGGCACCTCGTCATTTATACTCGTCGTTTGCCCATACCACGTCGATTCAACTGAGGAGCAGCTATCTTTCATGCCCAAGCGTACATTCCAACCTAACCGGCGCAAGCGATCGAAGACGCACGGCTTTCGCACGCGCATGAAGACCCAGGGCGGCAAGAGGGTGCTTTCCCGCCGCCGCGCCAAGGGGCGTAAGAGGGTCTCGGTGAAACCCGGCTTCCGCGAGTAGATCCTTTTTTCCCTTAGGAAAAGCATTTTTTGCCGGAATTTGAAAAATGGACATTGAGGTCGCCGTGAGCGCCGCGGTCTCCAAACAAGACTTGAATCAGGGGGCGGGAACGCAGCCGGTGATAAAAGCCTGCTCTCCTGGCACCGAGCGCCTTCTGCGCCACGCTGATTTCGAGCGTGTCTATAAGCTTGGGAAGCGGCATTTTTCCGCTTCTATGACTTTCTTTTATCTGGAGCGCTCAGATCGGAAGCCGCAAGATAGCCACACGCAAGGACACAGAATCGCGAAAGGTGTCCCTGGAAGCTCGGCGCTCCGCGTTGGCTTCACCGTGGGCCGTACTCTCGGCGGCGCGGTTGAGCGGAATCGAATGAAGCGGCGCTTGCGTGAAGCGGTTCGGCTTTCCTGCCCGGCAGGCAGTGTAACGGCGGACGTAGTCATAAATCCCAAGAAGGCGATGGCTAGGGCCGACTTTGCCGATGTTGTAAGCGAAGTCAGAAGCGCCTTCGCGGTCATGGAGCAGAGGCTAGCAGTGAAAAACACAGCGGGAGGAGCCGCTCAGCAAAATTCCGCAAGCCGGAAGCCCAGAGGCTGAAGCCTGAAGCCATCTTTGCCATGCAGCAATTCGCCAAACTCGTTGTGCTTCAACTGTTGAGGCTCTACAAGGGGGCCGTTTCTCCCCTGTTGCTTCCGGCCTGCCGCTATGTGCCAAGTTGTTCTGAATACGCCATGGAGGCAGTCGAGCGCTACGGTGTATTGCGCGGAGGCGGGATGGCGCTCAAGCGTCTCCTACGCTGCCACCCCTTCGTGCGTGGTGGCTACGACCCGGTGGCGAAAATCCATGCTTTGAATAGTGAAACGGCGACTATAGGAAATCCCCACTGTAACGGTAACTAATTTTGCCAGACTTTCAAAATCCTCAACCCGAACCCGGCATGGAGCGCCGACTCCTGCTTGTCTTCGCGCTCACCTTTTTGGTGATCATCGCTTTTCAGCCGCTGCTGAAGAAGTTCGGTCCGCAGCCCACTCCCACGCCGCAGCCAACCCAGCCGCAGGTTCAACCCGCTCCTCGAAGTCCGACGCCCACTGTTTCGACTCCATCCGTCCCCTCTGGAGTTACTCGTCAGGCCCCGATCGAATCCGAGACCGTCATCGACAACGACCTCTACCGCATCACCTTCACCAACCGTGGCGCACAGGTGAAATCCTGGATTCTGAAAAAGTTTGACAATGACGAGCAAAACGGTCCGCTTGAGCTGGTTCACGCCATGGCCGCGCCGAAATACGGATACCCGCTGTCACTGTGGACCTACGATGAATCCCTGCGGAACAAGCTGAACTCGGGGCTGTATCTTTCGTCGCACGAAGGCGCGCAGACCGCCCCCGCGGACATCACGTTCGAATACTCCGACCGCGATCTGTCCGTCCGTAAGACTTTCCACTTCGATCACACGTATGGGTTGAAGCTCGAGATCTCAGTGACGTACCAAGGTAGCCGGGTTGCAGCTCTGCCCGCCTGGCCTTCCGGCTTCGGCGACCAGAACACTCCCGCCTCTTATGCCGCCGCCCTCATCGACTATCAGTTCAACAACAACATCGAGCGTCTGCCTATCAAGAAGATCAGCAGTGGGGCCACGATAAACGGACCGTTGCACTGGGCCGGACCGCTGAATCAGTATTTCGCCGCCATTTTCATCCCCGACGATCCCAACAGTGCGACCATGGTCACGCTGCGCAATCCGATCGACAATCCGCAAGATGCTAAGCATCCCAACGAAGTGGTCGGCGCCGCCGTCGGTAATCTGCACGGCCCAACCGTCGAGCGCGTGTTTGTGGGCCCTAAGGCGCTGGATGTACTCGAGTCCGTGCAAATTCCCGGCATTACTGGCACCAACCCGGATCTTCGCGGGCTTGTCGATTTCGGCTGGTGGGGCATCCTCGCCCGCCCGCTCTTCTTGTGGCTGAAGTGGACCTACAATCACCTTGTCCACAACTGGGGATGGGCCATTATTCTGCAAACCCTCATCATCAACATTACTTTGCTGCCCCTGCGCATCGCGCAAATGAAGTCCATGCTGAAGATGCAACGCGTGGCGCCGCAAATCAAATCCATTCAGGAGAAGTATAAGAAATACAGCCTGCGGGACCCCCGGAAGGCGGCTATGAACGAAGAAGTCGCCGCGCTCTATAAGAAGGAGGGCGTGAACCCGGCGGGTGGCTGCCTGCCCATGCTGATCCAGTTCCCATTTCTGATTGCGTACTATCGGATGTTGGGAGTTGCGCTCGATCTGCGTCACGCTCATTGGCTCTGGATCCGCGATCTATCAGCACCTGATCCCTGGCGGTTGCTGCCTATCGCCGTGGTTCTGACCATGCTCGTTATGCAGCGCATGACGCCTCAGGTTGGGATGGATCCGGCGCAACAGAAAATGATGAACCTCATGATGCCGGTGATGTTCGGCGTCTTCAGTTTGAGCTTCGCCGCTGGTCTTAGCTTGTACTACTCGGTTGGCAACCTCATCGGAATTGCGCAGCAATACGTGATCAACCGCACCGATCTTGGCCGCGAAATTCGCGAGATCATGGAGAAGCGCGCGCGTAAGAAAGAGAAGTAGGGGAGCTTTTAGCTCTTGGCCTTTAGCTGTTGCTGGTGTGTGGATGTTGCGACAGTCTGGGAAAGGAAAATTCCAACTGAGCCGGTGGGTACCAGTCAAAGACACGCTTCGGGCGAATGAGCGATTGCAACTGGCAATCAAAGCCTATTCCCGCAGCACGAGCGCCAGGTTGAACGAGATTTGGAGAGATTTGGTTTCAAGCGAAAGGCGAATAGCTAAAAGCCAAGAGCTTCTTTTATGCCCATCCCTGACAAAATTGCCGCAGCCAAAAAGATCAACGAGTTCCTCCAATCTATCGTCACCTATGGCGGATTGCGTCTCAAATATCGCATCATGGTCGATCCGCCGATTGCCGAGCAACGCGACTGGGAGAGGCCCGAGATCCTGGTGGACTTTGCAGGACCCGACGCTGTCCTGCTCCTCGACCGCGGTGGCGAACTGTTGCGCTCCCTCGAACTGCTGACCTTCGAAATGCTGCGATTACCCTCCGGCGAGCACGAAAAAATCAGTTTCGATTGCCAGAACCAGCGTTCCATTCGACTGCAAGAGCTACGCATGGCTGCCTCTGTGGCCGCCGAAAAAGTCCGTAAGACCGGAACCCCCTACCAGTTCGCGCCTATGTCATCGCGGGAGCGCCGCATTGTCCACCTGGCTTTGCGCGATGAAGCCGACCTGCACACGGAGAGTGAAGGCGAGGGCATGCGACGATGCCTCATGGTCTATCCCAAAGATTACAAACGTGCGGCCAGCAACAAGCCTCCCGGGCGAACCATTCCATAGCTCTTGTGCCATTGGATAGGTCAGTAGCCGGGTGACCAAAGTATTATCCCGTTGCTTGCACCTATCGATTCTTCCGTTTGCGATGGCCTGGACGTAAAGTAATCAGGAGATTAGAGCATTCCAATCACCTCCCCGGAATGAGGAATCCCTTGAGAAAACATCTGGCCGCGACCATAGTGCTTTGTGCCGCAACTGCTTTACCGGCGGCGCAAACCCAACCAACCGTCTCTGCTCCGGCGCAGACGGGCATCGTCTCTCGCACTACGAAAGCCATGCATTACCGCGAGCAGGGAGGCAGCGTCAAAATCGCGTTCCAGGGAACGAACTTGATGTCAGGAGCCTCGGGCGAGGCCAAGATCGAAGGGAAGAAAATCAGCCTGGAAATTGACGCGAAATTTCAAGGACTGGAAGACGCTACCAAGTTCGGTTTGGAATATCTAACCTACGTGCTGTGGGCGGTTTCTCCGCAAGGCCGCGCTGTAAATCTGGGGGAACTTACCCTGGATCACGGCAAGGGGCATGTGAGGGCCTTCACCGACATGCAGACATTCGGCCTGATCGTCACCGCCGAACCGTATTTCGCCGTGAACCAGCCGGGAAATACGGTTGTGCTCGAGAACGTAGTCGTAGCTGGCGCTGCAGGGGAAGACATAACCGCCAAGTATGAACTGTTGGGTGCAGGTACTTATTCCTCGACCAACACCCACATCCAGGATGCAATTTTCGGCATTGATAACAACACTCCGCGCGAGCTGTTTGAGGCTCGGAATGCGGTTCGAATCGCTCACGTAGCTGCCGCCGACAAGTACGCCGCGTCTATCGTGGCCAAAGCCGATGAGCAGCTTCGACAGGCTGAAACCAGCTATCGCCAAAAACAGAACCGGGGCGCCATTGAAGCAGTAGCCCGCGAAGCCACACAGACCGCTGAAGAATCGCGCGTGATGGCGGTCAAACAGAAAGCTGAAGAAGAAGCCCAGGCGCAAGCGACGGCTGAAAAGAAAGCTGCGGAAGAACGAGCCGCCAAGGCTCGTGTTGATGCGGAAGCGGAAGCTCGCGGACGTGCCGAAGCCGAGGCCGCGCGCACTCAGGCGGAAACCGCCCGAAGTCAGGCTGACGCCGCCAAGGCCGAAGCTGAACGCAGCAAGCTTGAAGCCCAACAAGCAGCCCAAGAGGCGGCCAGGCAGAGGCAGGAAGCGGAGCAGGCCAAGGCGGAGGCCATCGCTCAGCAGCAGGCTTTGGCTGTAGAAGCTGACCGGGCGCGGCAGGCGGCGGCACAATCTGATCAGCTTCGCCAGCAGGCCGAAAAAGAAAAGCAGGAGTTGCGTGCCCGCCTCTTGCAGCAACTCAACACCGTGCTCTCAACTCGCGATTCAGCACGTGGCTTGATCGCAAATATGTCGGACGTATTGTTTAAGAGCGGCAGCTTCGAACTGCTAAGCGCCGCGCGTGAGCGTCTGGCCAAGGTTTCCGGTATTGTGCTGGCCTATCCGAGCCTGCATCTGGCAGTGGAAGGGCATACCGATAGCGTGGGCAGCGACGAATACAACCGACAACTCTCGGAACGCCGTGCCCAGGCGGTGCGTGATTATCTGGTTCAGCAGGGAATCTCTCCGGACGCGATCGCAGCCAGCGGCTTCGGGAAGAGTGAGCCGGTGGCGTCTAATGACACGCCCGAAGGTCGTCAGCAAAATCGTCGCGTAGAACTCGTACTCTCGGGCGATGCCATTGGCAGCTTAACGGGTGTTGATGCAGCGACCACGGCCTCAACGGGCCAGCGGCAGTAAGGCAAACCTTTGTCGTGGTGTGGGCGGGCTTAGCCGGAATCGATTCCGTTCGTTATGCCCCCGGGCTGTTCATGCTTTCCACTCTGATGGATTTTCCATGGCTTGTGCGCTGCGCAACCCACTCCCCGGGCTTTGCCATCCCACCGATAACCACGAAGGTTCGTGCCGCACCTGGTTCCTCGGATTCTCTTCGCTGCTTGTTTCTCGCGCTGCGACGCTCTTGACGCTCTTATCGTCTCGTCGGCATTGCCTATAAAACAAAAAGGGCAGCCGCGAGGCCGCCCTGACAAACTGATACTCGCAACTGAATACTCGTAACTCGGTGCTTGGGCTCCCTACCGTCCTGCTGCTGCTCGCGCCGTCGGCGGCTCCTGCCCCATGACTTCGGCGATCTTTGTTAGTACCATCTCCAGGCTCGCCCCGGTATCGGTACACCCATCCACATAAGGATGCCGACTGCCGTCAGCATGCAGTATCAGCACCCGAGTTGCCGCGGCCGCTTTTTTCACCATGTAGACCAGATGATGTCGGTCATTCCGGGTTAGAGTCTGACCCAACACTACCAGGTCAAACTGACCTTTCTTCAGCGCCTCCAGCACGGGTTTGCGTCCCAAGGCCTGTTCCACGGTATGGCCGGCCTTTTCGATGGCAGCGGCCTGCGCCGCCAGAACCTCTGTATCTCCTTCGCCGTAAAGAACTTTCAGCTTCGTTCCCACTCTCGACATGATGGTTTAGCCCTCTGGGCACCCCTACGGGTACCGTCCAGCCACGGTAGCAATGTCGAAGAGCTCTGAGAACGTCACCGAAGACCAGCAACAACCGGGCATTCCTGCGGGAACACAGAAGGAACGTTCAAGCTCGCCAGCCGGGAGGCGTGGGGAACTTCATTCAACAATCAAAACCTCAGCATCCAACAATGCAAACAACTTTCTTCCTCTTTTCAGCCTTTTAGCGATACACTCTCTCGCCGGGAGGATTCATCCCATGTTTGGTGCGCCACCTAACAGACTCATGGCCGTGATGGTGGTACTCACGGCCGTTTCCGCCGCGCAGCAGGCGGCTACTTCGTCCTCAGCTTCGGCATCCGGATCGTCTGCAGCCTCGTCTACCGCTACCTGCAGTCTGGAGGATGGCAAAGAACTCTACGTGCGCTATAACGCTATTCCTGCCAGCAAGGAAAGGATTGTCAACGGCAAACCTTTTACTCCGGGCGGATCGCCCATGACGCTGTTTACCGAAGCCAAATTAGGATTCGGCAACTCGACAATTCCGGTCGGTGCCTACAGCCTCTATGCAATTCCCGGCAAGGATCATTGGACTCTGGTGGTCAACAAGAACGTCACCGCCGGTTCGGCCTACGATGAAAGGCAGGACCTAGCCCGCGGTCCCATGGAGACAGCAGAGGTTAGCGAACCGGGGAGCACGCTCGATATCGCTTTCGCCCACGTCGGCCCGCGATGTACTCTGCGTATCTATTTCGGAAAGAGTGCCTCCTTCGCCGACTTCATGGAGAAGTGAAAGGAGCCGGAGGAGAGAAGCCGGCAGATCATAGGCGCGATTAGAAGTTCGAAACTCCTGCAACCTCGGGCCTCGATCCAACTTGCAATTGCGAAAGCGGAACATCGGAAGCCGGCGCGGCCTGCGCATTCGGCTTCGACTCGCGCCTCCCGAGCCCAATGATCATTGCCATATCCTTGGGATAAACCACGTCTCTGCCGCGCGCGAGAAAGTGGTAATACACCGAAGTCGCAGCTCCGTACATTCCGAATCCCCCCGAGACCACTCGCGAATGCACCGCTATCGTCAACACCGCACCTATTAATCGAAATCCTGAAGCTCCTCGAGCCCCGGCTTTGCCGGCCTCACCCAAGCTCTGTCCAGGTGCCCCAGCATCGCGGTCACCGGATGTACCTGTGACCCCAAGCGCGACTGCGATACCCGTGTTCAAGTACCGCGTCCGCGGAGTCGTCACTTGCGCTCCGCCCTCGGCATCCAGCTTCAGATGTTCTCCCTTTGCCACAGCCACGCCTTCGAGGCTCGCCTGCACTTTCTGCTCGACTCCATCCGGCGGCGTCACCTGATGAAACAGGATCCGCAACTGCCCATTGCGACCTAACCGCCGCGCCGGCTGTACCTGGATCACGGAGCCTTTGATCACGCTGCCCACGGGCAAAATCACGTGGTCGGAAACCATCAGCGGCTGGGTGGTTAGCGCCTCCACTTCTTCGCCCTTCTTGGTGGTCGAAGAATTCAGCGCAGTCACCAGCCGCGCATGCACCACGCTTCCCGACGGAGGCGGAGCTCCAATACTGGTCAGCGCCTCCGGCCGCAACTCTTCCGTGCCAAAATCTAACGGCTGAAGCAAGTCTGCATCGAAGCTGGTGCCCGCCGCTATGTATTGAGGGCGTATGGGCGATTGCGCAAGCGCCATCCGCTTCAGACTGTGAACTTTCCCCATGGCACGAATTTGATGGTTCAAGCTGTTCCACTGAATCTTGGCTTGCCGCTTGACTTCCTGTCCCGCCTCATGAATTTCCTGCGAAACCGTCTCCCCTGTTTTCCCCTGCGAAGCCGTCCCCTCGGTCTGGCCTTGCGGCCGCTGGTGTTTTTTTTGCTGATCGCTGTTTTCGCTACGTTTCTCG
>Ga0070707_100000228_pt1 | contig 56180 bp, 48 predicted proteins | sample KBSK5502metaG_FD_65468 | JGI IMG/M metagenome (GOLD analysis project Ga0070707, IMG submission 65468) | Corn, switchgrass and miscanthus rhizosphere microbial communities from Kellogg Biological Station, Michigan, USA - KBS K5-50-2 metaG | ecosystem: Host-associated > Plants > Roots >... | reverse complement strand
CCCTTTTGCATGAATTGCATTGCGAGCACCGCCGAGTTTTTGAATCCCTCCAGCGCTAATGGCGAGATTTCGCTGTTTTTCCTGGCTGCTACAAGTTGGCTGATTTGATCTATTTGAAGAGAGCCGGCGATCAGTTGATCGTGATAACTCTTGTATTCCGGAATCGCCTTCGCGAGTTTTTGGTCCGGCTTCTCAAGCCGTTCTCTTGTCTCTTTGGTGTGCTCAGAGAGTGAGGCGAACAGCTTCTGGAGTTCCGCTTCGAGGCGTTGGGCGCGTTCTGTTTCGCGTTTTAGGGCTTCACCAGACTCGCGTCGCGCGCAGGAAAACGCGATTAGTAAGGGAAAGACAACGATCAGGACTCGCCAATGAAGTTTCATGGCTTTCCTTCTGGCTGACTAAGTGACCGCGCCGCCATCAACGATGACGACTTCACCACTCATGAACGAGTTGCGATCGCTGACCATAAAAGCGGCGTACTCAGCCAGTTCTTCGGGCCGGCCAAGGCGGCCAACCGAGGCCCAGAACTCATGCATCTGCAACCAGCGCTCCGGCAGCGTCTGGGCCAGATCGGTATCAAAGATTCCAGCCGCGATCGCGTTGACGCGAATCCCGAAGGTGCCCGCCTCTCGCGACAGACACTTGGTAAAGCCGATCATCGCTGCTTTCGAAGTTGCATAGTGGACTGCAGTCGGCAAGGCGCGAATTGCGCCGATCGAGGTTATGTTGAGAATGCTTCCGGCCCGCTGCCGAATCATCTGTTTATAGATTGGTTTGGTAACGGCAAAGAGGCTGCCGACGTTTGTGTTGATTACTTCATCCCAGGCCCGATCCGTAGTCACCGCAAAGTTATCGCCGCGGTTGATGGCTGCGTTGTTTACCAGAATGTCGATGCCGCCCCACTCCTGGACCAACTCTCTGGTCAGATGCTTCATGCCGAAGCGATCGGTGATCGACACTTTAGAAGCTCGCCCGCGGCGTCCATGCCCTTCGATCTTCTTGACCATTTCGGCGGCCAGGTCTTCGCGCGAGTTGTAGCTAAAGGCCACATCGGCCCCTTCGCGGGCGAACACTTCACACAACGCCGCGCCAATGCCGCGGGTGCCGCCGGTCAGGAACGCACGCTTTCCTTCAAGTAACAGACTCATTCTTTGATCACCACGAGGGAGACTGCCGGCCAATCTTCTATTTCAGGATTAAGAGCTTTTGAATGAGGGATTAAATCGCGAAGCTAGTATGACAGTCAAGACGAGGCGAAAATCGGGAGCGTCCAATATGGACTGCACCGCTCCAACAAGGACACTAACCAAAAGCAGCTTAGGCCGGCCGTACTGGCCGGAAGATCTCCTTTTCAGAAGCGGACAGGGCGAGCATCAATTACTTCGCGCCAAGCCAAGGGCTAACGATTTTGCAAGGCGCGTCTTCCAGGGAAACCCGACCCGATAAATCATTGCTCAGGTTTCTGCTATCACAGGGAAGTCACGACAAGTCATTGACATCGCCCAACAAGATCGGATATTGTGCGTCCACCTTTGAGAATTCAGGCTGAGTTCCCACGAGCCCCTGCATCCTTGCATACTCGCCAAATCCAGCCGCTTGCAACCTTGGCATTGTTTCAGTAGGTGCAATGGCGTTTTCCGGCATTTTTCAAGAGAGACTTTTCGTTATGCACGATACCCCTGCTTGCTCATCATTGCGGATCTTGAATCTCGCTCACACAGATCGTACCTGGGAGCGTAGGGTTTTTCACTTAGGAAGAACGCTTCATCCCTAAGGAAGGTTTCTGTAATGTCAACACGACGCAATCAACTAACGCACGTCGCGGTAGTCTTGTTCTGTTTGTGCCTTCTGGGCTCGGCAACCGTCTATACGCAGAACCAACGAAGCGAGACCCGCTCTCAGAAGCTCTATCGCATTGAAGTCGAAGATGCGGACGAGGCAGCGCTGATTGAACAGGAACTGAAGGTGAAGCCGGAACTCGTTCGCGGTCGGTCGTTCTACTACTATGGAAACGAGAACATCAACAGACGACTTCAGGAGTTCGGGTATCATCCGTCGGTTGAGGATGCCGATAGCGTCTTAACGCGCGTGGTGCGGGTTGTCGGAAAAGGGACCGAGGCGCCGCTCCGAGAAATCGGCCTTACGATCGTTCTCAGGGAACGGGGTTACTGGATCGCGCGAGGAACGCTGAAACAGTTGCGTGCTCTATCCAGAGCCGAGTACGCGATTCAGGATCTTAGAAAGGGCGAGCCGTATCCCAGGCAGGTGCGGCTGACTGTGACCAAGCTATCCGACGTCAGCGATGTAGTCGCGCCCCGCATAGACATTCACACCGTACAAAAATCGAAGGAAGGATTCGTTGTCTTCGGCGGCGCTTTCGACGAGTCCCTCGATGAACTTCGCGCGATGGGCTTTAAGGTCGAGATTCTTCCAGATCCTCCGGGAGTGACACGATGAGAGCAAAATATCTACCGGCAATTTTCATCCTGTTGGTTTGTGGTACGCCTGCGGCAGCAGTAATTGACTTCACAAACTTTCACACACCAGCGCAAATCGACAGTGAGCTGACGAACCTGGCTGCAACGCATCCCACAATCGCGCAGATCTTCACTATCGGAACCTCGGTCGAGGGTCGCCCCATTCGCGGAATCAAAATTTCGGACAATGTGGCTACAAACGAGAGTGACGAAGGTGACGTCGTCTTCGTAGGGTTACACCATGCCCGCGAGTGGATTTCCGCGGAAGTGTCTCTTTATCTTGCTGAATATTTGCTGACTCACTACGCCACCGATGCGTCCCTGCAAGCCTGCATGAATAATCTCGAGATTTGGATCATTCCGGTCTTGAATCCCGATGGATACATTTACTCGGCTTCGTCGTCCGCGAATCGGTGTTGGCGAAAGAACCGCCGCAACAACGGCGACGGGACTTTCGGCGTAGATCTTAACCGAAATTACAGCTTTCAATGGGGACTAGGCAGCGGCTCTGGTGGCTCACCCAACACCTACGACGACACCTACCGGGGACCAAGCGCCTTCAGCGAACCTGAGACGACGGCTCTACGGGATTTTGTTGGAACCCTCCAGAATCCGAAAGCCGTGGTGTCCTATCACAGCTACAGCGAACTTTTTCTGCGGCCCTGGTCGTACACGACGGCCGATCCGCCGGGCGAGCCGACTTTAGCTTTCATTGCTCAGAATAATATCTCGCGGATTGCCGCCGTTCACGCTCACACCTATTCAGAGACGATCTGGTACCAATCATTCGGCGAAGCAACCGACTTCTTTTGGAACGAGACGCGTCTTGCAGGATTCACCCCGGAATTGCGACCAGCCTCGGCGACGGGCCCGGGTTCGTGTGCAGGCTTCGCGCCCTTCCCCACCGAGATCATTCCTACCGCGGAAGAGAACTTGCCCGCCGCTCTCGCGCTGATCAAAGACGCGGGGTGTCGGATTCTCTGGATCAAAGATCACAACACCGACAACGGCGTAGAACCCTCCGCTGTCTGGACGGGTAGCGGCTGGTCGCAGGCGTTCTGGGTAAGCCCGGACATCTGGAGCGTTCCGGCTCCCCCGCTCACAGCAGGCAGCGTCGTGACGCTCAATGTTCGCGTTCACAACGACAGCGCCACGACCATGAACGGCAGCACCGTGCGCGCCTACTACACCGATCCCCGCGTGGCTCTCGAGTTTCCCAACCCGGCGGCGATTCTTATTGGCCAGCAAACTCCAAACCTCGCACCTGGCGATACTACCGTCAGCTTCTCGTGGACAGTCCCAACCGGTACGAATATCTGGGGCGAGCACCACTGGTGCGTGGGCGCAATTGTCTCACACCCGGACGACCGCCCGCTGACGACCCAAATTCAGCGCAGCAACAATATTGGCGGCCGCAATTTTGAGACAACCGAGGCACTAACTTCGCAAAATCTGACAGTGGCCGTGACAAATTTCCTGGAGGTGCCGGCCGAATATTTTGTCACTGTCGATCGGAAGACGTTACCGAAAGGATGGGAAGTAATTGTTCCCCGCATCCCACCCAGAGCCAAGCCGAACCGTAAAGCCCTTTTATTGGGCGTCAAAGGCAACATCATTGAGCCTGGGGAAACCATAGTCCAACCTGTTCGAGTGGTTGTGCCGCCATACTCGAAAAAAGGCGAAGCTACAGACATTCACGTGAGCGGAGTGCTTGTGCCGCTCGTTCCTGGCAAGCGAATACCTGTCGGCAACGGATATACCTTCCGTTTACTGCTTGGCGCAGACCCCACCTACCCAAAAAAGGAGAAGTAAAATGAAGACAACGACGAACCGCTTTAATTACCGATCATTCTGCCTCCTGATTCTGTTTGTGACCCTGGCGATTACGGCACTGTACACTGTAACCGCGCAGAATCGCCCCCAGGATGATCCCAGAGTAAGACCAGACTTGCGAGAGCAGCTGGCACGAATCAAGCCCGAAGAATTCGTGCGGATTATCATTCGTTTAAAGGATCAGCTCCCTCCGCAAGAGCGTGCCAGGGCGCTGGCTTATAAGAACAAGAAGCAACGGCGCAAATCCCTCGTCGAGGCGCTTAAGACGCATGCCGAGCGCAGTCAGCGCGAGATACTGGGCGCTTTGAAGAAACTGGAGAGCGAGGGGCTCGCGAAGAATATCCAGTCGCTTTGGCTCTCAAATGTCATCGGAGCAGAAATCCAACCAAGGGCCCTCGATGAGATTCTGCGATTCCCCAACATCGACTACCTGAAGCAGGATATCAAGCGACCGGTGTTTCAGGCGCCCTCGTGGGGCGTCAGCAAGATTCAGGCGGATAGCGTTTGGGCGCTAGCGACTCCCTACACGGGAACTGGAGTCGTTGTGGCTGTCCTGGACACGGGAATGGATCTCGATCATCCGGATCTGATCAACCGCTTATGGTTCAACCCAGGCGAAGACCGTGCCCCCTTGGGGCAGTTCACGGCAGCAGATAACAATGGAGTTGACGATGATGGCAACGGCAAAGTTGATGATGTGGTCGGTTGGGATTTCGGAAGCAGTGTCGCCGGCGATAACTCGCCGGATGACTGGCATGGTCACGGCACGCATGTCGCCGGAACGGTCGCAGGAGATGGAACCGGTGGCACGGCAACCGGGGTCGCGCCAGGCGCAAAACTGATGGTCTTAAGCTATTCTGCCACCCTTGTTGCCGGACAGACAGAGTGCTGGGCGGCGATGCAATATGCTCTGGCAAACGGCGCCGACATTGTCAACTTCAGTTCGGGCTGGTTAGACGCGTGGTCTCCCGATTATGCGACCTGGCGTCAGAATACGGACAATCTCACGGATGGCGGAGTCCTCTTCGTGGTTGCCGCAGGCAATACTCCCGCGCCGGCTCCGGCTGGCGTTCTTACGCCGGCGCGAGCACCAAGAGCATTCGCCGTCGGCGCTACCGACAGCACAGATGCGATCGCGAGCTTCAGCGGCAATGGGCCGTCGTCCTGGCAAACAGTCGCTGGCTATAACGACTATATCTTTCCTCCCGGACTGCTGAAGCCAGATGTCTCAGCGCCGGGAGTATCGGTGCTCTCAACGCAGAATGGCGGTGGATACATCAATAGTTCAACATGGAGCGGCACGTCGATGGCCGCACCGCACGCCTCGGGATTGGCCGCCCTGCTTCTACAGAAGAACCCCGCGCTTCTGCCTCACGAACTTGCCTTTATTATGCGGCATACCGCCGTCGACCTGGGGTCCGCGGGCGCGGACAACGTCTTCGGTTGGGGGCGTATCAATGCGCTGGCCGCGATCAATTATGCCTATCCAACCGCGCCGGCCTATGATCTTTCGGTGACTGGAACGAGCGCCGTATGGACGACCACTGACATCTGGGTAGACAACAACGACGACGGGATAGAAGATATTCCCAACGCTAACCAGGATAATCACCTCTACGCTCGCATCAGGAATACCGGCGGGCAGGCTGTCGGTAACGTCGAGATAAAGTTCTATTATGCTGATGTGGGAACAATTGGTATCAGCGGCTTCGATCCCAACGGCGACGGCGATCCCGCTGACGGGAACTTCATCTACATTGGGTCATACTCCGTGCCCGTGGTTGGCCCTGTAGGAACTCCGCAGGGTACTGCCGTCGGAGTGGTTAACTGGAATGTGCCGGTGCCCGTTACCGACCACTGGTGCGTTGGCATAGGCATAGTCGCCCCGAACCCGCCCAATGCACCAGAGACAAACCTTGTCAACAACCGAGCGTTTAAGAACTTCTTCACTATCAATGTAGTTCTTAGCCAAGTTTATGCCTTTGAGTTTTTTGTCTATCCCGACCCCCGCCGCCCGCGCGAGAAGTTTGATCTGGAATTCGTTAGACGCGGGCTGCCACGTGACTTTGGAATAGAGCTGGGCGTTGATGGCCGGCTGGCCGACAGATGGTTCAAACAACCTGAGGGCTTTGATCTTGTAAGGCAGGAACGCCTTAAAAACTTGAAGGGTGATGAGGGACTAGTCTTACAAGGTGACGGTCGTAGAGAGCAGAATGTACGGCTTACGGCAGATCGCGGAGTGCTACGCGGAATCGTTTCCCCGGACGGCAAACCCGTCCTTGTGCGCCTTCTTGTTAAGGCGCCCGCGAAACCCATCTACCAGGCGTCGCGTCTCCGTGCCGCGGATCAGTTGCTGGTAATAAACGCGGCCAATGAGAAGGGTATTTTTGGCGGCCTTGCAGTCAAGGTGAACCTCAAACAGTAACCGAACACTCCCTGGTAATGATTTCGGGGAAGTGGGGGAACTGTAAACAGCCTTTAGAAGCTCGCAGCCTGCGACTTTGCATTTCTGACTTCAAAGGGTAACGCGCTCCGTTGGAACGCGGGGCGGTAACGCGGTCGTGAGCGCGGGGTGTTTCAGGCCGCCGCAGTCTCGATAAGCTGCGCCTGCGCGGCCGAATCCTGTTCGAGTTTCGCGGGGGTTGGAATCAGCGCGGTGATCTCTTCGACGATGCGTTTCGTGGCATTCGGAAGCGCGAGAGTGATGGTAGCCGCGCGTAACGCCGCATAGTGTTTTGAATCTTCAATCATGCGATGCACGACGGGAACAATGTCGCTGGCTTGCTTTAACAAGACGGCCGCGCCGCCCTTGACGATTAGATTTACCGTGCCGGCCTCTTGCGGCATCGGCTCGGTCGTCCCATCGGCGATGATTGGGACCTGGCAGCTCAACGCTTCGAAAGTCGAGAGCCCACCCAGTTTTGAGATCATCACGTTGGCTGCTTTCATCAGCTGCTCGACTTCGTCTGAGTAGCCGATCACCTTAATCGGAAACTTCGCGTCAGCCGCCACCGCTTCAGCTTCGACCCTCAAAGCCTCGTTTCGACCGGCAAGAAAGATCGCCTGAACATCAAGTTGGCCGCGCACCAATTCGCGAAAGATGTGCGGAATATTACCGCCGCCTTCCCAGCCGGCGTTGAGGAAAACCGTAAACTTTTCGGGATCGAGACCGAGCGCCGTGCGCGCCACTCGCGCGGCGTGATCGCCCGGAAAGGAAAACTTTGGATGCACCGGCATTCCTGAGACCTTGATGCGTTCCGGCGAAATTCCATAGTCGATTAGTTGACGGCGCGCTTCCTCGCTGGCGACCAGGTACAAACTAACGTCATCGCAGGCCCAACCTTTCCAAAATCCGTAATACGGATCGGTCACAACCGTCACCAGCGGGATGCGGTCGGCCAAGCCAAGCTCTTTGAGGACGCGCGCGAACATGTGCTGGGTCAACGGGTGAACGCTGACGACGACATGCGGGCACCAGCGCTCAAAGAGTCCGGCGACGTATTTGACTGTGCGTTTGTAGAAAAACGGATGAGAGTCAGGTCGAAAGCGGTTGATGGCCCAGTAGAGATACTTCATCCAGTGCTGTTTGTTGCGCAGCACCCAGTTATAAATCACCACCAGCTTGGCCGTGATGTGATGCGCTTCTTCGATCGCGCGCACCGTGCGGATCGCGTACGACTCGCCTTCGACAATGTTTTGGATGCCCGCAACGATCGCAGCCGCCGCGGATCGATGGCCACCACCCGTGTCGGAGGAAATGATTAGGATTTTCGGGCCGTTGGGATTCATCTATTATGCTCTGACCCTAATCCCGTCAGGTTGTGATTCCAGTTGCCGATCGAATTCCTTCCGCGCTTTCTTCATCTCGCGCTCCAGCTTCTTAATCTGGATCAAGTGCTTCGGATTGAACGGCAGCGAGGGGTAATAACAATTTGATTCGTGGGTGCAGAAACAACCGTCCGCCGCCTGCTTCCGTCGCGCCTTCATCGCGTCGGACAACCACAGATCCTGAAAGTCCCAGTTGTGGTCGCGCAGGTTGCCAATGGGCGCCAGGTTCTCGCACGAAGACAGCGTGCCTTCGTCGTAGATCACCGCGCCGGCTGTACCTGCGTAACAAGTTAGCTGTGCTTGTTGCGTTTCTTGCGTTTTGGTAATGAGGCCGTGCATGTAGATGTCGATCGCGGCCTTGAAAAAGCCGGCATTGCCGCCGTAGTTGTTCTTGATCGCGGCATGACGCGAGTCGTCATCAATCATGTTAGCGAGCTTCGCGTAGCGAGTCTGATCGATATCGAGTTCGATTGGATCGGCGGAAGGCGGACGAATGTAGTTGAAGTTCACCTTGTCCGGCTTCAGATCGTGCTTGAGAAAATCGTACCACTCAAAGATGGTGTCCTGGTTCGAGTGCATGAAGCAGGTGCAGGTCTGAAGATCGAGTCGCGGATACTGCTTTTTCATCGCCTTCAGTTCGCGCGCGGTTTCAATTGCAATCTGCCATGAACCAGGTTTCTGCCGGATCTTGTCGTGTTGGTCCTGCAACCCATCGATGCCCATCGCCACGGTGACGTTGAGATTCGGACACTCTTCCAGAATACGAGTCACGTCAGGAAAGATTCGCTTTTGAATCTGTCCATTCGACATCAGGTAAACGGACTCCAGATTGTTGTGCCGGTAAAACGAATTGACGATCTCTGGCAGGTCCTTGCGTGTGAAGGGCTCGCCACCGGCAAGAATCAACACGCCGAGATTGCCGCCGAGTGTTTCGGCGATGCGATCAATCTCGTGCGTCTTCATCTGCAATTTCTTGCGCGGCCGATCGTCGAGCTCGTCCGTAAAGAAACAGTGGGTGCAACGCATGTCGCACACCGACGTAACCAGGATATTGAGCAAGACCGGCGCAAACGGCTGGCCCAAAGCGAGTTTTCGATAACGTTTCAGTAATTCTCTGGTGGTGTAATCCATATTGCCTCAGCAGGATTCTAGCATGACAGGTGGAATAGGTCGTATAGGCCCAGACGTCCTATTGGGTCCTATAGGTTTCTTATCCCCAGCGCCCGCATCCGTCGATAGAGGTGGCTGCGGTCGATGCCCATCAGCTCGGCGGCGCGCGAGACGTTACCGCCGGCTTCATCGAGTTTGCGCTGAATGAACTCGCGATGATAAGCATCGCTGGCTTCCTTGAACGAGGGAAACCGGTAGGAAGAGGCGGGCGGTTCCTGATCGCCAAATGCCGGCAGATTCTTGATCCCGACCCGATGGTTCTGGTGCATGATCATCACTCGCTCGACGGTATTTCGCAGTTCGCGCACGTTGCCGGGCCAGGAGTATTTCTGCATCGCTTCGATCGCCTTGGCTTCAAAGCGCTTTGGCTTTTTCCCGTAGGCCCTGGCGAACTGTTTATTGAAATGCTCGACGAGTAACGGCACGTCTTCCAGTCGTTCGCGCAACGGCGGCACCTCGAAGGGAATCACGTTCAGGCGGAAGAAAAGGTCGCTGCGAAAAGTTCCCTTTTCGATCTCTTCATCCAGACGCTTGTTGGTGGCCGCGATCACACGCACGTCCACGTTGACCGGCGAATTGCTACCCACTGCTTCGAACCTCTGCTCCTCGAGCACGCGCAAAACCTTCGCCTGAACGTTGGGGCTCATATCCGATACTTCGTCGAGAAACAGCGTAGCGCCGTCGGCAATTTCGAACTTGCCCTTCTTGGCGGCGGTCGCGCCGGTGAACGCGCCCTTGACGTGTCCGAAGAGTTCCGACTCGATCAACTCCTCGGGTATAGCGGCGGAATTAACTTCGACAAAAGGCGCGGCCGCCCGTCGCGATTGCGCGTGGATGGCGCGCGCAACCAGTTCCTTGCCCGCGCCTGACTCTCCAGAGATCAAAACGCGGCCATCGGTGGGCGCGACCACGGCAATCTGTTTGCGCAGAGCTCGCATGGCGACCGACTCGCCGACCATCGCATACTCTTCTTTCAGTTCGGCGGACAGCTCTGAGTTGACGCGCTCCAGTTGCCTTTGCCGCAGGGCATTGCGAACGGTCAGCACCGTCTTCTCGATCGAGAGCGGCTTTTCGATAAAGTCGAAAGCTCCGAGTTTGGTGGCCCGCACGGCAGTTTCGACATTGCCATGACCGGAAATGATCACGACTGCGGCGTCACAGTTTGAATCGCGCATTTGCCGGAGCGTCTCGAGACCATTGATTCCCGGCAACCAAACGTCGAGCAGGACACAACCGTAAGCGCGCCGACCGATCGCTTTCAGACAGTCTTCGCCACTCTCGACCGCATCGGCAGAAAAGCCCTCGTCGCGCAGCACCGCGCTCAGCGTCTCGCGAATGCCGCGTTCGTCGTCAACAATTAAGATTGATTCGGACATCTGAAAACTGTCAGTTGTTAGTTGTCAGTTGTTAGTAGTTCGCTGTTGGCAGCGCTCAGTGGCCAAAGCGCCTTTCGAGTTCTTCGGCGATATCCTTCGCAATGTATTTCGGTTTTGGCGAATCGTCATCGGGACGGAATACGGTCAATCGTTCTCTGGGCGTAAGCATCCGTTCAATGTCGTCGTTCGATACGCCAATCTTCTCTTCGTAGTTAAGCTCCGCGCCATGTTCTAGTTCATCGTGAATGACATTCATGTCTCGAATCCCGCGGAAGGCGCACACAACCGATTTGCCGTCGGGGTTTTCGTAAGACATCTCTGCTTGTTTTCCAAGTTCAATCGCACTTCATACGCTTCGCCAGGAGAATCTGCACGAACCAGCATTAGGTTCGTGTGAACAACATTTCGTGGATCATCCTCCACGGTGATCTCTTCAACGAGCCATGCAAGATACCATTTCGATTCTTTAGGTATGAAAGCCATACGAGGAAAAGAGACCAAACAACTGACAACTGACAACTGACTACTAACTAGCGACAGGCAATTCAATCACGAAGCGCGCACCGTGTGGCGCGTTGGCTTCAGCAAACACCCGGCCGCCGTGTTCCGTAACAATGCGCGCGACGATTGCCAGTCCCAATCCGGTACCTCTGCCCCTGGTCGAGAAATAAGGTTGAAACAGACGTTTGAAATCGCCCGCGGGTATTCCTTCGCCTGTGTCCTCTACCGTGGCCACCAACAGTTCCCGAGCGGCATCGTGACGGCTGGTGATCGTCAAACGGCGCTCATCCTGAACCGGCGCCAGGGCTTCCAACGCGTTGTCAGTCAGATTCACAAACACTCTTTTCAACTGTTCGGTGTCCAGCAAGGCCGGCGGCAATTGCTCGCCTAACTCAAGCCGTAGCTCAACACCTTCGAGACGTTCCTGATACAACTGCACTGCCTGCCTGATCACTTCATTAAGATCTCCGGGTTCAAGCCTCGGCGGCGGCATGCGCGCAAAGCGCGAGAACTCGTCCACCAGCGCTTTCAACCCGGCGACCTCGCGAGTGATTGACGTCGTGCATTCCTCAACGACCTTGGTCAACTCTTCGCGCGTTTCTTCAGTCAGTGCGGAACCATTCTCGCCGTTACTGTTCGCTGAAGCGGCCTCGGACGTTTCACTTGAGCTCCCGTACCCGGTCCCATCCACCACCCCAGGGGGGCTGCCCGCCCGGGGGCCCGCTCCCGGTTCTGACCCATTCAGACGCACCTGAAAATTGCGCGCGATGCGTTCGGCAGAAAGTTGGATCGGCGTCAACGGATTCTTGATCTCGTGTGCTATCCGGCGCGCGACTTCGCTCCACGCAGCCGCGCGTTGCGCCGTCAATAGTTCTGACAAATCTTCCATCACCAACACGACGCCCCGGCGGTCGCTGCCACCATTCGAAGCCCCGCGCAATGCCGTGGCTGTCAGGGCTACGGGTATCGCGCCGCCGACAGACCCGCGCATCAATTGACTCTGCTCGGCCGCCCGCCCGGCGCGCCGCGCCCGCCGCAACAGCCGCTCAACCACGAGGCGATCATCGTTGGCCAATAGACTGGCCAATTTAGCCCACCCAGGAGGCGCCTCGCTCAACTTCAACATCGACACGGCCGCCGTGTTGATGGTAGTGACGCAGTCGTTCTCGTCCAGCGACACCACGCCGGTGGAAAGCGACTCGAGCACAGTCTCAATATAGTTTCGCCTTTCTTCGAGCGCGAGGTTTTTCTCTTTTAGCGCTGCGGCTCCCGATTCGATGTGGCGCCGGTTTTCATCCAGTTCGGATGTCATTTGATTAAACGAATCTGCCAGCAAAGCAAGTTCGTCATCGGCAATCGTCTGTACGCGGAAAGAAAGATTGCCGCGGGCGACCTCTTTGGAAGCTTCGGCCAGCGATCTAATAGGAGCGGCGAAACCGCGGGCCAGATAAATCGCCACCCAGGTCGAGGCAAACAAAAGCAGCAAGGTCATCAGACCCAGCGTCGAGATCCCCAGCAGCCGCACCTTTCGCTGTCTTTGAACCAGGTGCTGATATTCACTTTGCGAGCCGGCAATCGTGTCGTTGACATCAGTATCGCTGAGGCGAGGAGGCACCAACACCAGGCGCCACTTCTCGGCCAGCGGGACTGAAGTCAGATCAAAGCCTTTGCCGTCGGTGAGCGCTTCGCCGGCTCGAGCGTCAGACCCGCGCGCCTGTTGCAGGAGTGCGTTTAGCTCGGCACGCCGCGCTTCCGGAATTGATGCTTCGCTATGTGCCACTACAGCACCGGTGTCAGAAACGATCTCGATCGCCGACAACTCTCCGGTGGCCGCCAACTGATCCAGTGTTAACTGCCATTCCGTTTGCGGTCTCGCTTTAACCACAGTCGCCAGCAGCGTCGCCGTTTCGTGTAAGTTGCGATTCTGCGCCGCCAGATTCTCGCGCTGTTGCTCTTGCACTCGGGCCACTACGTTCTCAGGCAGCCGGCCCATCCACTTTTCGATCGAGCGATTCAGAAACAGATACGAAAAGACCGCCATCGCCGTGATCGGCAGCAAGCTCAAGCCGATGAAGTAGATCAGCAGGCGCGTTTGAATCTTGGAACCGAGCTGGCGTTCGCGTCGCTCTCGTCGCAACTTCAAAAGATTGCGCAGCAGGATAAAACTGAAGACGATGAAGGCTGCAAAGTTGAGCGACGAAAGCGCGTAGAGCAAAAGCGTGTCTGAGCCGGTTTCGGGCGGAACCACAGCTCCTAAATTTAAGAGTTGTTGGGCGACAATGACCGCCAGCAGAATCGCGACGATGCCGGCCAAAAGCCAGGGAACGGTGCGCCGGCGCACTCGCATCTGACTGTGGTCGTGGGATTGGTTTTTGGCGTTGCTCACGGGAAGCAATTGGCTCGGATCTTCGATTCAGGCGAGCCGAAAGTTTAGCACACACGAGACCCGGTAGCTTTGTGGCTTTGCCGAGGGCAGTCGACTTATCAAACAACTGATTACTGGGAGCGCGGGCGCCCTCGCCCGCAACGGTGCGTAGCGCCCACGTTTCAATGCATAAGTTCAAAGTGATTGTTTTTGTCTTTGCGCCCTCAATGCGGGCGAGGGCGCCCGCGCTCCCGGTAATGACTTGACCGATGCTCCCTTCCGGCGTTGTTCTCAAGCAGCGGAGGCGAGGCTAGATGCTAGAATGCACCGTCCGAATGGAAGCCTACAATTTCTTCATCAACGAAGAAGGACATCTGCGCAGCGGCTGGCGGCTGGCGATATTCGCCGTCTCGTTTCTTATTTGCGCACAACTAAGCGAAGTGCTGTTGCTCTGGGGCCTGTCAGGTATGCTGCGTCGATCCGCGCCGGAGATTGCCCGCAGCAATTGGGGCTTTGCGGCGGGTCACGGAGCGATTCTGATTTCCGCAGGTTTTGTCGGCTGGGCTTGCGGCAGGCTTTTTGAAGAGCTGCCACTTCGTGCGCTGGGGTGTCTACCGCAACGCGGCTGGCTCAAACATTTCGGAATTGGATCGGCGTTAGGAGCCGCGTCGCTCTTCCTGGCCGCGCTCCTCGCGACTGTCACCCGCGGCATTCACTTTCGTTTGGATACTGCCAGTGCCCAGTCAATCGGCGTGACCGTCGCGGGCTCCGCGCTCATCTTCCTCTTTGCCGCCGCGGCGGAAGAAATGCTTTTCCGTGGTTACCCACTGCAAAACCTCACGCGCGCCAATCTTGCCTGGTTGGGGATACTGCTCACATCGGTGCCCTTCGCGGCGGCTCATCTCAAGAATCCAAATGTGGCGCCAGTCTTCACTTTTGTAAACACCGCTCTTGCGGGTCTGTGGCTCGCCGTCGCATATTTGCGGACGCGCAGTTTGTGGTTGCCGCTCGGACTGCACTGGTCCTGGAACTGGACGCAGGCATCTCTGCTCGGTTTGCCGGTTAGCGGCATTGATAGAATCGCACCCGCTCCCTTGTTGCGTGCGATCAACTCGGGACCCGACTGGCTCACCGGCGGCGCCTATGGAATCGAAGGCGGAGCGGCTTGCACCATAGCGCTGCTGATCTCGACGGCAATCATCTGGCGCACGAAACTAATCTCTCGGCCGGACGTACCAACGGGACAAGCTGAGGAACGAAGCCGGGCCGCCTGATTGGGCCAGCACCGCGATTCCAAAGCTCAGCCAGCTGTTAACACTCTCTCCACGCTTCCCGTCTTAGCCATGACAGACAAACGCAGGGGTCAAATAGGCTTGAGCCAGAACACCTTAGCGTTACCGCTGACCGCAACTGAGAGTCCTGATGATTTCCACGAAGGCGCAGAGATGCTAGAGGTTGAAGCAACAGCAGACATGCTGCTCATGAACCAACCGTTCAAGGCTCCAGAGCTTCTCGCGGCTGAAACTGTGGAAGAGGCCGTGGAGGTAGCACTGGTTAAGGCGGTGCTGGATGGTCAAAAGGATCGGTTCGCAAGACTCTATGAGATGTATGCCCCTCTGGTGCACGGAATTCTGCTGGCGCGAGTTCCGCGTGGTGAAGTTGACGATCTGGTGCAGGACATTTTCCTGCACGCACTGCGCAAGCTGCACACGCTGCGCGACGCCAAAGCCTTCGGCCCGTGGGTAGCAATGATCGCCCGAAACCGCGCGATGGATTTCTATCGCAGCTCGCGCGAAACAGTCGAGGTCACGGAGCAAATGGCGATCGACCAACCTCCGAGTGCAACTGCGAAAGAAATCCTGGCCTTGATTTGCAGGTTACCGGAAGCTTATCGAGAGACGCTGGTCTTGAGATTCGTCGAAGGAATGACCGGGCCGGAGATTGCCGCCCGCACCGGCCTGACGCCGGCATCAGTCAGAGTCAATCTGCATCGCGGAGTGAAACTATTGAGACAGAAGATGGGTGTCGTATCACAAGCTTGATCGTACGTGATCGTTTGGAGGCGGGCTAACGCCCGCCGGTGCGGACAGGATGTCCGCTCCCGGCAAGGAGAGCATTTATGAAAGACAATTATCTTTGGGATCGTTCGGGCGAACCAGATCCTGAGTTGCAAAAACTCGAAGACATTCTCGGCTCGCTAAAATACCAGCCGCGCCCGCTTGAGATTCCTGCGGACATTCGAGTCGGTCACCGACGCAGTTTTTTCACGCCTCTGGCGATTGCCGCGGCAATAGGGATGCTTGCCCTCATCCTGGGTCTCTGGCTCCAATTCAATCGAAAGCCGGTCGCGCCGCAACGTGAAGCAAGACAAGATTCGCCGGCTAAACAAAATACAAACGACGTAGTCGCCCCGGATAAATCTTCGCGGACGGCTGCTGTGCAAAATCCCCCGAACAGTCCGAAGCGCGATCGCGCCTCTCAAAATCTCGTGGCTAGTAATAAGAGGCGTCTGATTCGGAGAGAAACACGCGAGCCAGAGCTGACTCCGCAGGAACTGGCTGAGAAAGAGCAAGTGGTGACCGCATTGCGTCTGGTGAGCGCCAAACTAAACCTCGCGCAGCGCCGCACTCAGGGGACGTCGCCGCTCAACATTATTCGCAATCAACACAAGATAGGATGAACCAATTATGAAAACACTCTTCCAGACTTCATGGAAACTTGCGCCGGTTCTTCTGCTGATGCTGTTCGGCACGGCGGTGACGACCAGGGCGCAGGGCGCAAGGCTGCAACTGGATCAGCTCGACGCGCTGGCAAACAAGGCAAGTGAAACGGTGGATGTCAGATTAGACGAGCACTTGCTTCAAACTACGGCGAAGTTTTTCTCAGGCAAAGAGCCCGGTGATGTCGATGTCAGGGAAGTTCTCAAGGGCCTCAAAGGGATCTATGTCAAAAGCTTCTCGTTTGAGAAAGCCGGCGAGTATTCGCAAGCCGAGATTGAGTCAGTCATGTCACAACTTCGGGGCGCCGGTTGGAGCAAGATCGTCGCCATCATGAGCAGAAAGGAAGGCGAGAACGTCGAGGTTTATCTGAACACCGCCGGCGATCTGGTCAATGGCCTGGTAGTGCTCAGCATCGACCCGAAAGAGTTTACGGTGGTGAACATCGTCGGACCAATCGACCTCGAGAAACTCAGCAAGCTCGAAGGCCAGTTCGGCGTGCCGGAACTGGGGATTGAAAAAGGCAAGACGAAGAAGAAAGAGTAGGCGCCAGTGATGACGAGAAGACTCTCAATCGCCGGTTTGATGGTCGCGATGTTTCTGGGCGCGCGCGGGCCCGCGAGCCTTGCCCGCGGCGACGGTTTCAACGACGCCGTAAGGACCATCGAGCAGTTCTATCACGTCAAGCACCAGAACATTCCCTTCCTGGCGCGCGCCGGAATGAAAGCAGTGGGAACCGCCGCGCGGATCAAAGGCGGCGACTACAAAAGACTCGCCGAAGCGGGCAGCGTCCGGGTCGTGTTCTTTGAAGATCAGAACTTTGATTCGCATGGCCAAATAGCCAGCTTCAAAGCGGCGCTGCAAAACACGCTTGGCGCAGAGTGGTCACCCCTGGTCCAGACGCTGGCGCCCAGGGACGAAGAGCAGAACTACATCTATGTCAGCGCGGCCGGGACCAAATTCTATGTTCTTGTCGTCACCATCGAACGCCATGAGGCCACCGTTGTGCAGGCCACGGTGGCGCCCCAGGTCCTGGCAGACCTGATGAAAGATCCAGGCGAAATGGGCAAGACGCTCAGGGAAGACGCAACTATTAACGACAACTAAGGTATCAGAAGCCCGACCGTCAGGGAGGGCTACCAGGAGAAAATCTACAATGAACTTAAGTTCGTCTCACGCAAAGTCGCAAAGTCGCAAAGTCGATCTGAAAAAACGGACTATGCGTTATCTCTTCAAGTCTTCGCCTCTCTGCGCGATTCTCTTTCTAACGCTGCTCCTGGCGTCGTCCGCGCCGGCCCAGGAAGTCGTGGACACGATTCGCGTGCGCACGCGCGTTGTTTTTATGGACGCGCTGGTCAAAGACAAGAAGACCGGGATTCCGATCTCAGACCTGAAACCTGAGAACTTTGAGCTCCTTGATGATGGCAAGCCGCGCAATATTTCTTATTTCACCCGCGAAGGCCAGGCGCGCAAGCCCCTCGCTCTGATCATAATTTTGGATTGTCGAGAAGATGGCGCCGGCAGATTTCTGAAGCGGCCAGAGATTCTCAAGGCCATGGCGGATGAGCTGGCCAAGCTGCCTCCCGGCGACGAGGTAGCGATCATGGCGATGAATATAGGCGAAGATGAAAACCGGGCGTGGCTCACTCGCTTCACCAACGATCGAGCGCAACTCGCCGCCGCGCTGGCCCGCGTGCCGAAGTTTGTTGCGGGTCAGGTTGAGAACGTGCCCGATGAAGACGAAGTGCGCAAGAGTGCGCAGCAGGCCCAGAAGGAAAACCAGGGTAACAGCATTACCATCGGCGCCAGTTCCGAACCAAAAAAGTCCGAAGACAAACCAGCTCAGACCGCGCAGAACCAACCGAAGCCGGAAGACATCGTCGAAACTGAAACGATCAAAGGCAAGAATGGCTCGGTCGTAACTCGCACCGTGCTTAAAGACGGCTCGGTGAATCTCAAACGAGTTAACAAGGACGGCAACGTTACGATCGAGTTGAATGATGTTTACGATATGGCCGCGGCAGTCCGCGACGCGACGCGGACCGCGGCGCAAGAGCGACCAAACTCGCAGACTTCGATCGTGTGGGTGTCTGACGGCATCGCGCCCATCTTTTATGAAGACCGCGACGCGACGGAACAAATCCTGATTCGCTCGAACTCCATATTCAGTTCACTCACCGTGGATCTGCGAACCTTATTCAAATTCCTTCTGCCATTCGGCAAACCAATTGCCGGATGGATGGGCGTCAGCCTCTACGGCAGCGCCAAACATCTCGCCCAACAAAGTGGCGGTGAAGCCGTGCGCGTCAATCGCACTAGTGATTATGGCGCGGGCCTCGCGAAGATCATCGGCAATCTGACCGCGCGTTATAGTCTGGGGTTTGCTCTCAGTGAGCAGGAAAAAGACGATGGACGAATGCATGAACTGTCGCTGAGAGTGAAAGCGCTGGACGCGAAAGGTAAAACCCGCAAGCTGGAAGTTAGTTCGCGGCGTGGATACTTCATGCCAAAGAGTGACGACCAGGCCGCTGCCAATCAGTAGCTTCTATCCGACCAAGTAAGTAGAATAAGCTTCGTTGCAGGAGATCGACCGACGCATCACGCCAACGGGCATGGTGCGCTTGGTCCGGACCGTAATGAAGCTTTTCACAATAGAAGAAGCCAACTCTCTACTCTCGAGCGTGCGACCGATAGTTAAGTCAATTCAGCGGTCGCATCGCCGTCTGAATTCATTTCAAACTGCCGCGAAACATGCGGCCGAAGGCGCCGAGAGTGGCGGCGGCGGCATGATCCAGGGTCAACGATACGCGCGCCTCTTGCTGGAGCTGTCGTTCGGCGCCGGGCAATTAGAGAGTCTGGGCGTGCAACTCAAAGATTACTCGCAGGGTCTGATCGATTTTCCTTCCATGCGCGAGGGCCGCGTTGTTTTGCTTTGCTGGAAAGCGGATGAAGGCGACCAGCTCGAGTGGTGGCATGATGTAGAAGACGGATTTGCCGGCCGACAACCCCTGTAGCATAGACTTCCCTGCCTTCTCTCCGGGCTAGAAGGCGTCACACCCAACCTCAAGCCCTGCTATATTTTCTGGTTGACGAGTTAAAGTAATGTCTGATACTATCCCGCCAGACTGCGCAAAGGGTTTGGGCCCAACTGGTTTTCGCCCATCCTGATTTGTTTTATTTAGCTGACGGAGATCCTTGCTGATGCAGGCTTGCTCTTGTGGCGTCGCGCATGACGACAACTCTAATACCTGCCCCGAGTCTCTATCACAATCCATGATCCAGGAAGTTATTCCTAATTCAACCGTTGGCGCGATCACCAGCTCTGAACCAGCTGAGATCGTTTGCGACGACGCGAAGCCCAACGCTGACCACACAGTAATACTTGATTCTGCTGAAGCAGGGTCGCCGCCGACAAATACCACGCAGCAGCCTTCGACGCTGATTGAGTTTCCCGGGTCCGCGCGCACCGTACCGCCGTGGCGAAAGCAGTTAAGCCAGCGCGTGCGCGAGGTGCAGGAGCGTAAGGCGCGCGAGGCAGCTGAAGAAGTAGCGGCAGCGCAAGAGGCTGGCGCCGTTTCCTGTTCGTTGCCTTCAGCCCAACTCGAGCTGGTGCCCGACCTCGAGCAGCCTTTGATGAATCCGATCGTCTCAAAGGCTTTAGAGCGGCTTGAGCGCGCGCGCATCGTCGACCAGGCTCCGACAGGTTTCACCGCCGCGGCAACCGCCCCTGCTCTGGCGCCGGACGTTCTGCCTGAACCGGAGGCGAGCGAGCCGAAGGTTACTGAGACTAAGCACAAGCTCACGGTCGTCGCTCCTGCACAGACGACGTCCGAAACGAACGACCGAAAACCGGTTCGGGTGATTTCAGGGAGCGTTGACGACGTAGCTCTCTCTTACCTGGAAAGCTATCTTTCGATGCCGGCAGTCGATTCGCCCCGGCGTAGCGATTACGCGGGCCACGCCCGGCGGGCCATCGCCGGAACCCTGGATCTCTTGCTGGTGTGTTTGATGGTTTCGCCGGTTGCCGCTGTCATCGAATTCACCGACGGAAACTGGTTAGACCCGAGAGTGATTGGTGTCGTGAGCGGGATCGCGGTAGTCACAATGTTCGCTTATCAAACCATTTCGATCGCTTTGACGGGAAGGACGCTGGCAATGCGAATGCTGTCCCTGCGGACCATCGACACGCGCACCGGCTTGATTCCGACTGGCGGGCAATCGCTCAAACGCGCGCTGGCTTTTGTCTTCTCACTGGTTCCACTGGGCCTGGGTCTGGCTTTTGCTTTGCTGGATCCGGATGGCCTGACACTTCATGATCGCCTTTCAAAAACACTAGTGGTTCGCGATTAAGGTTGCACGGGCGGGATGCGCTGGCCACCACACAGGCGAAGGCTTCGGCTTTCGCCTTTTTCTTTCCGAGCAAAGGAAACACATATTTCCGATGCGCGGTGTGCCCGCATCATACCGGCGCTTTTGTGCTACTTTCATGACCGAAGCGATGGACGATCAATCAATCAGCGCTGTGATTGCAGAAATAGAACCGCTGCTGGCCGGCCGCGCTCCGGGAAAGATTTTTCAGCTTGGCCCTCTGTCGCTGGCAATTGATTTTCGACTGCGTGAACAGACCTATCTGTTCGTTAGCATTGAGCCGGCACTATCGCGAATTTATCTGATCAAGCGCCACGTTCGCGATCTTGAAAAGCAAAGCACCCAGCTCTCTCAATTCGCTCTGGCACTACACAAGGAACTATCGAACACAATCGTCCGATCGGTTAAGAAAGATGACGGGGATCGGGTGGTTCGATTTCACTTCACCGGAACCGACGAGTTGGGAGCAAGCCGCGACTATACCCTCCTGTTACAGTTGAGCGGTCGTTCCGCAAACTTGTTTCTTCTCAATCCCGCCGGCGTCGTCGTTCATCGCGCCCGTCCCACCCACAATTCCGGGCAACAGGTTGGCGACAGTTACGAAACACCGTCCGCCCAGATCGACCGTCAAACACCGACGAGTGAGAACGAGTTGCTTCAGATAATCCGCAGTGGGCGCTTTGGATCAGCCTCAGAAGCGGCCGATGAATACTTCAGTTCCCTGCTCTCTCGACAGACCTTTGATGCGCACGCGGCCGGCGCTCGTGGCGAGCTGCGAAAGAAGATCTCTCAACAGAAGAAGTTGCATAAGCAGCTCCAAAAGGATCTCGCGAGCCATGCCGGCGCCGAGCAGCAGAAGCGCCTGGGCGATCTTTTGCTGGCTAATCTAAGTACAGCGATGCGAGCGGGAAAGCGGGTAGTGCTGATTGATTATTTTGCCGACGACGCGGCGTCGCTCGAGATAGAGGTAGACGAGAAATTAACGCTGCAGGAAGAGGCCTCACGTCGCTTCGGGCTCTACTCGCGTTCAAAGCGCGCCGTCCAGCAAATCAGCTCTCGAATCGAAACAATAGAGGCCGAGGTCGCTAAGTTGGAATTACGACTCGGACAGTTGGAAAAGATAATTGCCGAGCGTGATGAAGAGGCTCTGGCGAAGTTCACGGCGAAGACGTCAACAAGATCATCGAGGGCAGACTCATCAAAGAAAAAGAAAGAGAAAAAGATTCCCGGCACGCGCCGTTACGTTTCGTCAGACGGATTCGAGATCCTGGTCGGCCGCACGGCGCGGGATAATGACCATCTCACTTTCAAAGTTGCAAAGCCCAACGACCTCTGGCTGCACGCGGCAGACTATGGCGGTTCGCACGTTGTCGTTCGCAACTCAACCCGCAAAGACCTTCCGCATCGCACCATCATCGAGGCGGCGCAACTGGCCGCTCACTTTTCGCAGACCCGCAAGGATCCAAAAGTTGACGTGAACTATACGCAGCGCAAGTTTGTCTCTAAATCTAAAGGCTCAGCGCCCGGACTGGTGCGCCTCACGCGTTTCAAAAGTATTACTGTTGAACCGAAGGAAGCGATTGAACGGATCTGACGAAGTTTTCATCAGGCAAGAAGGTACCGACCCCGGATTTCCAACTCACCATCGCCACGGCTTGGCCATGCCGGTGCGCGCGTAGCCGCTACTACCGCGCATGAGCATCGGTTAGTGGAAGTTCGATCCGGAAGGTTGTGCCCGTCCCGGGCGCGCTCTCGACTTCGATGGTCCCACCGTGCAGGTCGATGATCTGTCGCACGATGGACAGACCGAGGCCGGTACCCCGTTTCTTGGTGGTAAAGAAGGGCTCGAAGAGGCGTGCCTGAGTCTTCTTGTCCATGCCGGTTCCGTAATCCGTGATTAGGATCCGCACGCGACCGCCGCCGACTCGCCCCTCGGCGGAAATACTCCTGGCGCCTGAATTGGACTCGACCGGCGACGTCGATATTCTTACCGACGACTTCGGTTCGCTGGCGTCAATCGCGTTTGCCAGCAGATTTACGAACACCTCGCGCAACTGTTCGTCGTCCCAGTGGCCACGAATCGCGTCCGGCGCATAGTTCTTTTCAATCGGAGTGTCTTTCTCGATCACTCGATCTGTCACCAGCTCAATGCTCGAATCAATCAGTTGGTGAAGGTCGGCTTCCGATGGATCCAACCGCCGATGTCGCGAAAACTGCGTGACATCGACTACCAGTTTGTTGAGGTGGTGAATACCGCGCTCGACCAGGCCGATAGTCTTTAACGCGTCCTCTGAAACCACGTGGTCGCGAAGCATCTCGACGCCCAGGCGAATGCTGCCCAGAGGATTCTTGATCTCGTGCGCAAGTTGCGCCGCGGCCTCACCAACTGCAGCCAGCGACTCGCTGCGACGCAGCGCGGCTTCAGACTTTGCCGCCTCAGTCACATCGACGAGAGTCAGAATCTGGCCGTGCTCGCCGTCGATCTCCAACGGCGAGGAATACACGTCAAAAGTGCCGGCCGCATCATCCTCATTCAATTTCCAACGCCCTCGATACGTGGCGGCTTCCACACGCGACGCAGTCGCCGCTTCCAGCAACTTAACTCCCTCGGGCGAAGCAACGCGATCGTGAATTGACGATCCGATGCCGGCCTGCGGGAAAATCTGAAGGAAGGCCGAGTTCGCGCTGCGGATGCGATCGCTCCGGTCGATGGCGGCGATGGCGCTGACCATTCCTTCCAACATCTGATTGCTGAACTCGCGCTCGCGCCGCGCGGCTTCAGTGCTCTGCTTGGTTTGACGAAAGCGCCGCTGCACTTGCCAGATAGTAGCCACGGCAACCAGGAGGCCCGCCAGCAGGGCAAGCACATTCCACGTCCGAATCGATCGCGTCGCCTGCGTTTGCATCGCGTCGATGCGTCCAAATACCTGCTCCTGTTCTTTAGCCAGGTTGTTGATAATCCCGTTGAGTCCCTCGTCGACGTCGCGGAACTTCGCGAAACCGTCCTGCGAATAGCTATTGTTATTCTCGGTGATTGCCAAATACGCGGCTAGATCGTCGCGCAACTTGCTCCAACCGGACATTTCTGAGAGAGGCAAATGATCCAATTGAGGCAACAGGTCGGTAGCCCTGGCCCGCGCGGTATTGAGCCGCAGGTCAAAGGGTGGCGTTAGTTCATGACGCGCATTCGCCTCCATCCGATTGCGGGCTTCGTTGTCGAGGCGGTTCAATGCCACCCGGAGTTGCAGCAGCAGAGTCGTCCGGGCAGCGTACGATTGTTCCAATTGCAGCGCGTTGCGATTGGTATCTTCCAGGCGGCGCACGCTCAAATTGCCCAGCACCAGGATCAGTAACAGCAGAACCGCAAAACCAACTATGAGCGGCGCCAGTGTCGGATCAAATCGCGGTTCCCGGGCTCCCGAGCCAGGCGGCGCGGGACCATCGGGCTGCATGCGACGATAGACGACTTCACCGTCGGTCGGTTGGTTTGATTTGGGTTTAGAAGCCATTGATCGATCTAATTCGTGGAGCCCTCCCTCACGGTCGGGCTAGTGCCCCTCCTGTCTCCTGCCTCTTGCCGCCTGGCCTACTGCCTACTGCCTACTGCCTTCTGCCTACTGTTTTTTCGCGTCCATCCAGTTGTCGCCAATCCCCGTGTCTGCAATCAGCGGCACGTCGAGTTGAACTGCCCTTTCCATTTCGCGTTTCAGCGTCGCGGCAACCTTTTCGGCCTGATCGGCCGGGCATTCAACCAGCAGTTCGTCGTGCACCTGCATCAGGAGTTTCGCATCCAGACCTTCACGGCGAAAAGCGTCTTCGGCATGGAGCATCGCGATTTTCACAATATCACTGGCCGTGCCCTGGATGGGCATGTTGATGCCTTCGCGTTCAGCAGCGCGGCGAATGTTCGCGTTGCGATCGTTGATGCCCGGCAACGGACGTATGCGCCCATATAGCGAGCGCACGTAACCATGCTCACGCGCCTGAACCGGAATCTCGTCCATGTAACGCCGTACGCCTTTGTAGGTATCGTAGTAGTTATCGATGACCTTGCGCGCTTCCTGCCGGCTGATTCCGACACGTTGCGATAAACCCCAGGGCTCGATCGCGTAAGCGATTGCGAAGTTAACGATCTTCGCGAAGCGCCGCGCTTCTTTCAGCTCTTCGTCCGTCTTCGCGTTGAAGACCAGTCGTGCGGTGCGTGAATGAATGTCCTCGCCTTTTTGAAAAGCGTCAAGCATTACTTCGTCACGCGTAATGTGGGCCAACAAACGCAGCTCGAGTTGCGAATAATCCGCTGAGATAAGTTTGTTCCCCGGCTCGGCGACGAATGCGCGCCGGATGCGACGGCCGAGTTCCGTGCGAATCGGGATATTCTGCAGGTTCGGCTCGCTGGCTGACAACCTGCCCGTCGCCGCCACGGTTTGATTCAACTGGCCATGAATCCGCCCGTCCGCGGCAACCTGATGCGGCAGCGCATCGGTGTAGACGCTCTTTAACTTTTCCATCTCGCGGTATTCGATGATCAGGCGTGGCAGCTCGTAGGTTTGCGCCAACTCTTCGAGCACGGCCTTGCTGGTCGAGACGCGACCGGTTGAAGTCTTGCGCCCCGAAACAATGTTCAGCTCTTCAAAGCATTCGGCCACTTGTTTGGGAGAGTTGATATTGAATTCGCGTCCGGCCAGTCCGCAGATTTTGCCGGTCAGCCTTGCCAGCTCTTCACCGAGGTGCCGCGACAAGTCAGACAGTACCGCGGTGTCGACCCTTATGCCGGCCTCCTCCATTCGATACAGCAGGGGCGCCAGTGGCAATTCAATCTCGCGATAGATGTTGCCCAGGCCTTTCTCATCGATCCTTTGACGCAACACGGGTGCGACCTGCGCCGTCATGTCTGCCACTGCCGCAGTTTGCCAGGCGGCTTCCGACCACCCTTCATAAGGCAGGCCTGCGCTCTCTGCCCCGATCGTTTCGTGAGCCAGATCCGCCAATTCATATTTGCTGCGAGTCGGATCAAGTATGTACGCGGCGAGGAGCGTGTCGTCGGTGACGCCGGCCAACTCAATGCCGAGCGGCGTCAGGAGGGCCGCCGCTCTCTTCAAGTCATGAACCGTCTTTTCCAGGAGTCCGTTAGTGAGCAGCTCGCGCACGGCCTCAATCGCGCGCTCTTTGCCTCCTTCGAAATTCTCCAGATCGAGAAAAGCCGATTCACCGGCCGTCAAAGAGAAGGCGATACCGCGAGCCACGTGCGCGGCGCGTGTGCTTTGCTGCTGCCCCGCGCCGGGTGGCGATGAATTGGCAATTGCCAGCCCCACACTCTCAGCCTCCCATAACTTCTGTATCAGTCCGTCGAGCTCGGTCTTATTGCGGACGAGAGAGTACTTACGTTGGCTTGCAACTCTTGCCGTCGTGGTTGCGCCATCGGCAAATTCAGTCGTCAGCGCGGCAAATTCAAGTTCGCGAAACAACTCATAAGCAGCGGCTCGATCCGGTGGGCGCCTTTCGAGCTGATTGAGATCGAGTTGCACGTCGACATCCGTTCTAATTTCAGCGAGCTCTCTCGATTTCCGAATCAGCTCGGCGTTATCGCGCAGGGACTCGCGATATTTCTTATGTTTGATTTCTTCCCAGTGCTCGAGCGCGCCTTCAATCGAACCATAATCCTGAATCAGTTGGACCGCGCCTTTTGGTCCCACGCCTGGCGCGCCGGGAATGTTGTCAATCGAATCTCCCATCAAGCCGAGCAAGTCGACCAGTTTGTTTGCGGGCACTCCGAATTTCTTTTCCACCCAGGCTTCGTCACACCACTCGATCGGAGGCACCGGTTCTTTCCGTTTGATGACCTGCGAATTCTGTCGCATGCAGACAATCAACGGGTCACGCACCAGCTGGCACATGTCTTTGTCATTGGAAACGATTACCGCTTGCAGTCCCCTGTCAGCGGCTTGCGTTGCCAGGGCGCCGATTACATCGTCGGCTTCGAATCCGGAAACGCTGATCATCGGCACGTTATAGGCTTCGCATAAACGCTTTATATAAGGCAGTTGCGATGTCAGGTCATCGGGCATTTGCTGGCGGTTTGCCTTGTAGTCGGTAAACGTTTCATGCCGAAAAGTTTTCTCTTTCGACTCGAAGATTGCGGCGATGTATGTCGGCTGCTCGTCCTGCAAAAGTTTGCGCAGCATGTTGGTGAAGATAAAGACGGCCTGCGTGACCTGACCTTTTGAAGTTGCCAGGGGCGCCGCACGATTCGCCATGGGCGCATAGAAAGCGCGAAAGATGTGCGACATCGAGTCGATGAGAAAGACCCGCTCAGCCGGCTTGGTCCCGGCCAGGAACTCCTTTTGTGGCATTATGAATTGGATCATAGGGAGGCGCTTTGAGTAACGCAAGCCCTCAGCCAGCGCTATTAGCTCAGCGCTTGCGTAAAATCAGACCGTGGCGAGTGCGCCGCGCCGCGTGCCCAGAGTAGTGGCACCTGCGCCACAGATCGACAAACACTTACGCGGGTTTTCTGAGATCGATGCTGGGCACAATGCTTGCTTTAGACTGTGGCTCAGTTTCCGCTTCTCGCAAATGAAAACATCCGTAGTCCACAACGCCAAACAGACGACGCTGGCCGATACGGTTGAGGCCAGGGGCATCGGCTTGCACACTGCGGTTCCGGTGCAGGTACGGCTGATGCCGGCCCCACCGGACACCGGTTATGTATTTCTCAGGACAGATCTGGGAGGCTTTGAAATTCCGGCCACAGTCGAATCGGTTGCGCATTGCAGTTACGCCACCACTTTGATGCGGACCGGCGTGATGCTTTCAACCGTCGAGCATCTGCTGGCGGCGCTGCGCGGCTGTGGCGTCGACAATGCCTACATCGAAGTCGACAACCTGGAAGTACCAATCATGGACGGTTCGGCGGAAGCTTTTGCAGAAATGATTGAAAGCGCCGGGCTGGCAGAGCAGCCCCTGGCCCGTCGCGCGTTACAGGTGAGAGAAAAAGTATCAGCCGTTTCCGGAAATCGAAGTATTACGATCGAGCCTGCCGACGCTTTTGAGATTGACTGCGTAATTGACTTTCCGCACCCGCTAATCGGAGTTCAGCACCGGACGATCACTCTGGATAATGGCTCGTTCGCACGTGACATCGCTTCGGCGCGCACCTTTGGCTTTATTGAAGAGGTCGAGGCCCTGCGGCGCGCGAACCTGATTCGCGGAGGCTCTCTGGATAATGCGATTGTCTTGACCAAACACGGCATGCTTAACGAAACGGGCCTGCGCTTTTCCGACGAGTTCGTGCGGCACAAGATTCTGGACATCATTGGTGATCTGGCATTGCTGGGCATGACCCTGCTGGGCCGCGTAACGGCGGTACGCAGTGGACATCTGCTGCACGCGGCGCTGATGTCCTCGCTGCTGAGAAACCGGGCGGCGTGGGAAATCGTTGATTTGCCGGCCCCAGTCGACGCGCACGCGCCGGTGCCAGTATGAAGCTTGCCCTTCAGGGTATCGACTTTATTCCGGTCATGGAGTCAGTACCGGGAGCAGTAGCGACCGGGTCCCAGCTTATACAGACAATCGAGATTGCCAGGATGGTCACCCGGTCGCATCCACCACCCCACGCGGGCTGCCCGCGCGGGGACCCCGGTCCGCTCCCGGTACTGACCTCATCCTCAAATCAAGACTACGCTCTTACCTCCCGGTTACGGAACTCGCCGACCTCTCTGCTAGAATTAAACTCCGGTTAGACGTTTCTACGGATACTGGCATCTAAAACTCCGATTCCTGTTTTTGGAGGCATTCTGCTCTTGATGAAACATCGGTTTACGCTCGCCCTGCTTTTCGTTCTGGCTTTCGGTTGTTCCACAATCAATCGCCTACAGGCACAGCCTCGTACCGGCGCCGGAGTCCAGGAAACTGACGACGAATTTAAGGTGACTACTTACAAGCGGTTCGTCGATAACCGCGAGCCGAACCCTGTGGCCGCATATCAGGCTGCCCGGGAGTACATGGCCCGCTATAACAAGGAAGACGATCAATACACGCGATATCTAAGAGCCTGGATCGCCGCGTACGAGGAAGACGAACGCGTGCGGAGGCTGGCGGCCGAGCGTGAGGATCGGGAACAGCGGCTGTTGCAGTCGGTGACTCAAAAGCGGTTCGCCGACGCTTATGCTCAAGCCAAACTGGTGCTCGCCGATGATCCGAACAATGTGAAGGTCCTGATCCCGCTCGGCTACAGCGCGTTTATTGCCAGCACCGAAAGCAGAAACGAGAACTTCAACGCCGACGCGACCACCTATGCGACGAAAGCGATTCAGTTAATCGAGTCGGGTCGCGCGCCTGACACCTGGAGCCCGTTCAAGAACAAAGAGGACGTGCTGGCCTCTCTGCATTACGCGCTGGGGTTTTATCAATTGAAGTCCACGCCTGAGGCGGCGATCGGTCAGCTAATCAAGGCCGCGCAGGGAGACAGCGATCGTAAGACGGCGCCTTCTACCTATTACTATCTGGCGCTCGCTTATCAGAATGGACCGTACAAAAGGCTCTCAGAAGATTTCAGCAAGCGCTTTGGTAGTCAGGGCGAGACGCCAGAGAGCAAAGCGGCTCTGGAAAACGTCAACAAGGTAGTCGACAAGATCATCGACGCTTACGCTCGAGCCGTGGCACTGGCGGGAAGTGATCCGCAGCATCAGAATGCGAAGACCCAATGGATGGCCAGATTGACGGAACTCTACAAGTTTCGTCATGCCGGATCAGATATAGGTTTGAACGAGCTTATCGCTGGATCTCTAAAACAGCCGTTGCCGCAGCCGTAGCGTGTCAGAAGCCCAACCGTCAGGGAGGGCAACTCGGCCCAACGAGCCCTTGCTTACGCGCGGGCTTCTGACACCACTCCTTGACAACCTACTTCCAATCATTAGAATCGAATCTCGTTACGAAAAAGCGGGAGTAGCTCAGTGGTAGAGCATCGCCTTGCCAAGGCGAGGGTCGCGAGTTCAAATCTCGTCTCCCGCTCCAAGTTTCTGGCACAGGCCGTTCCAGCAAACCGAGCGACACCAAATCTCCTCACAAGAAAGAGAGAGAAGGTCCTATGAAGCGCCTCTTTTCCCGGCGGTTTTCTGCGCTGCTGTTAACGGTGTTCCTGTGCTCAAGCGCCTCGGTGGTTCAGGCGAGAGGCGGCAGAGGTAAGCCCAGTCGCGCGAAGACGGTTACGGTGTCAGGCTGTGTAAAGGCAGGAGTCGAGGCTGGATGTCTGGTACTTACCGATCCCAAAACGAACGTGATGTACCAATTGGCCTTCAAAGGTAAGAAACCCGCGGCCGGCACCGCCATTCGTTTTACCGGTGTTGCGCACGGCGGGATCACTATCTGTATGCAAGGCATCGGCATTAGCGTGAAGACGTGGACACGTATCAAGAGGCAGTGTTCGCGGGATTAGGAAGGTGGCACGCGCATCTTGCGCGTGATCACTGGCGAGACGCCCGTGCAACCTTAGACTTCATGTACCCAGTTGTTATAATCCTCACAATTCGTTCTGCGGCGGCGTAGCCAAGTGGTAAGGCAGAGGTCTGCAAAACCTTTATTCATCGGTTCGATTCCGATCGCCGCCTCCAAACCCATCAACAACCCGGGTGAAATCCACAGTTACTCAGATTACACAGAGCCAAAGGCAGTTCTGACAATAGAAATGTGGTGTCTTACCTTGCGGTTACTCTGCGGCTCTGCGCCTTTGCGTGAGAGTTCTGGTGGGCGAGCCGCCCGCTCCGCGGTGCGTTTGGTTCATGCTGCGCGACTGTACTACTATGGGCGCCCACTAGCTAAAGAAATCAGAGGCCAGAAGTTAGAGGTCAGTCCAACTAGAGAGGTCAGAGGCAAGAGGTCAGTCGAAAGGCAGGATTCCCCCAATGCTTGGCAGGACTATCTCGCACTATCGTATTACGTCGCAGCTCGGTGAGGGCGGGATGGGAGTCGTCTATGAAGCTGAAGACATCAACCTGGGTCGTCACGTCGCGTTGAAGTTTTTGACACCGGCGATGGCCGGCGATCAGACTCTGCTGCAGCGCTTCCAGCGAGAGGCGCGGGCCGCATCGGCACTTAATCATCCCAACATCTGCACTATCCACGGCATCGAGCAATTCGAATCAGAACATTTCATCGTCATGGAGTTGCTGGACGGTGAAATGCTGGCCGACCGGATTCGTCGCGGTCCACTCGACGTCGATTCGCTGCTGACGCTCGGTGCGCAGATCGTGGATGCCCTCGAGTCCGCACACTCCAAAGGAATCGTCCATCGCGATCTGAAGCCGGCGAACATATTCGTAACCTCGCGCGGGCAGGCGAAGATTCTCGACTTCGGTATTGCCAAGATTAATCACCAACAGAAACCTGACGGTTCCTCGCTGGTGGCAACCATGCGCAAGGACGAGTTGACTTCAGCGGGCACGACGATGGGCACGGTCGCCTACATGTCGCCCGAACAGGCGCGCGGAGAGATCACCGATGCGCGGACGGATCTCTTTTCCTTCGGCACTGTTCTGTATCAGATGTCGACTGGAGTTCTTCCTTTCCAGGGCGAGACCTCGGCGGTCGTCTTCGACTCAATCCTGAATCGCGAGCCCACGCCGGTGAATCAACTCAATCCTTCACTGCCGCAAGATCTCGGCCGGATTTTGGACAAGGCGCTCGAGAAAGATCGCTCACTGCGCTATCAGTCGGCTACTGAGGTCAAGACCGATCTGCTGAGGCTCAAGCGGGATCTCGACTCTGGCCGCAAGCGTTCCGTGGACGCCGACAACTCGGGCAAGGTTGAGGCAGCAAAACCGTCACAGCGCCCGATTGCCGTGCTGTATTTCGAGAACGCAGCTGGCGCGAAAGAAGATGAGTACCTGCGCGACGGCATCACCGAAGACATCATCACCGAACTTTCCAAGATTAAGGACCTTCACGTGTTCTCACGTCCAACGGTGCTTACTTTCCGCGACAAGCCGGTCACGCCCACGCAGATCGGCCAACAACTGTCGGCCGCTTATGTGCTCACGGGCACTTTGCGCCGGTCCGGCTCGCGTTTGCGGATCAGCGCGCAACTGGTCGACACGAAAACCGATTTCCCCGTGTGGTCCGAGCGATACGATCGTGAGATGCAGGACATCTTTGAGCTGCAGGACGAGATCGCTCGCAAGATCGCGGAAGCGCTGCGCGTGACTCTCTCGCCCCAGGAACAGGCAGAGCTGGCCGCCAAGCCGACTGAGAACCTGCAGGCGTACGACCTGTACCTGCGCGGCAAGAGCTATGCGCGGCGCGAGTCGCGTCAGGACCTCGAACTGGCTCGCGAAATGTTCGAGAGTGCCGCGGCGCTGGATCCGCAGTTCGCGCTCGCGTATGCGGCGGTCGCTAACGTGTCAGCGCTGCATTACTACCGCTACGGCCACGAGCCGGTGTGGATGGAGCGCGCGAAAACGGCCGCGGACCGCGCAGTCGCCCTGCAACCGCATCTGCCTGAAGCGGACATTGCTCGTGCCTGGGTATCCTACGCCGATGGACAATATGACGAAGCGGCGCGGCTGGCGCGCGGCGCGCTCGATCGCAAGCCCGACTGCGAAGGCGGGTATTACGTACTCGGCCGCGTGCTCTTTTCCATGGGCCGCTTTCACGAAATTGTCGAGATGGCCGAGACGGCAGTGCAGATGTCAGGCGAGGACTACAATATGTACACGCCGATTACCAACGCGCTTGGCGCCCTCGGCAAGACAGAATTGCTGCGCCACTGGCAGCTTCGCCGTGTTCAACTCTTTGAATCACACCTGCGAAAAGTTCCTGAAGACGTCCGTGCGCGCACTATGTTGTCGAACGACTACGCCAGTCTGGATCGCGTCGATGATGCCCTGCGCGAGGTTAATCTGGCGGTTGGTTTCCGGCCGGACGACGCGTCCGTGCTCTACAACGCCGCCTGCACGTTCTGTCTGTTGAACAAAAAGCCGGAAGCGCTCGACGCCTTGGCAAAAGCGCACGCCGCCGGCTTCCGCGATTCGGATTGGGCACGAAAGGATCCGGATCTGGCGCTGGTGCACGACGATCCCGAGTTCGACCGTCTCTATCCGCCATCCACTGCTTGATTCTGTTGTCTTAGCAATCTGCACCCGCGCACCTCGCGTGGGGTGTGGGATGCGACCGGGTCAGTCCGTGGAGCGGACGCCAGAGTCCGTACCGGGAGCGATAGCGACCGCGTCATAGAGATTAGTGTTTGGCCGCTCGAATCTGTTCCGCAACCTTGATACGCCTGGACAACTCACCCCTCATTTCAGGCTTTAGGATCAAGGCCTGATCGAAGTCCTTCTGAGCCTCGTTGTCCTTGCCTTGAAGCAGCTGCGCCAGTCCACGATTCATGTGGGCATTGACGATCGTCGGATCCAGTTCGAGAGCCTGGCTGAAATCGCTGATGGCCGAGTCAAAATTACTCTGAAACATCTTCGCGGTACCGCGTCCCTGATACGCCCAGGCCATCGTGGGATTGAGCGCGAGGGCCTTGTCGAAATCCGCGATTGCTCGTTGCGCGTCCAGCTTGTCGATCCAGGCATGACCTCGATGGATGTAGGGGTTCGGATTCTTCGGATCCAACTCGATGGCCCGATTCAAATCAGCGAGCGCCTCCTCCGTCTTACCCACGCCTTGTAACAGCGCGCCCCGGTTAGAGTAGGCATCAGCCATCCGCGGGTTAATCTTCAAGGCGCGGCTCCAATCATTTAGCGCGGCAGCGTTGTCGCCCTCAACGTAATGGCCACAGCCTCGATTCAAATAAGCAACCGCCAGCCCCGGGTTGATTGTAATTGCTCGATCCCAGTCCAGCATTGCACTGGTAACATCACCTCTCCGGTAACGGGCCAGGCCGCGGCTGGTGTAGGCATCGGCAATGACAGGATCGATCAGGGTGATGCCGGTGGCGTCGTCTCCCGGATTCATAAAGCTGTTCGAGCGAGGAGTGCGGGACGCTGATCGATTCCGGTCGAGCGGCAGGCTCAAGTCGATCGCTCGCGAGAGTTCAAAAATGGCCCCGTCCAGATCGCCTTGCAGAAGTTTCTTATTTCCACGTTCAAGATGCTCAGTCACAGCCCGAGGTGTCTGAATCTGCGCGGATACATGACCTGCAAACAGGCAAATCGCCAGCAGGAAAGCGGCACAAGCGTAACGCATTGGTGACCTCCTTCGAGTTCAACAAGCCGGGCGGCAACAAACAGGTTAGACCCTGTCCGCTGAGTAGGCCGTTGCGACTTGTCCAGCTCACTTAAAGCGTCGCGAAGTTTGAGGCGCGGTCACCAGATGCGCTAAGATGCCAAAACGACAGACAAAGCATTTTCGCGCGCCGCACAGGCAACCGGAAATCGCGTTTTGTCAGCAAGGCCTCGTGGCTATCGCAAGTAGCGGCGAGGCCCTTTTCTTCTCAGCCTAAATATCAAAACGCCCTGGGGCATCAAAAGTTCGGCAATAAATTCTGACGCAGATGAATTCGATCTCACGGAATTCAATCAATAGAATCTGCTTACACGAGTTAGTGAAGCGAGCGATGAAAAGGTTTCAATTGGAGTTTAGGCGGGTCGCACAGTTCTAATTGAGCACATTGAAATGCACGGCGGTGCACTTGAACATCCACTTCGTTGGATCAATCTCCCGCGATCAGGATGTCGAGTGTTTCGCGCGGCGAAGCACCTGGTCTAGTCCACGCCGAAATCGTAGTAGGAGACGCTATTCTGAGCTAGACAATACTCCCCTGGACGAAGCGGCACAGTCGGTTTCATCCGATACCGCTTGGTAGAGTTAGGTCCGTCTCCGATCTCTTCCAGGCTCGTTGGTACGATGCGATCCTTTGGTATCTTGAAGACCGCAAACCCGCCTGAGCCCCTGGCAACTCTGATTTCTCTCCTATCAGAGCGCGTTTCAAACTTGAACAAATACACGTCTGAGGCCACCTGGCTTGGGTCTGCGTAAAATTCAAATTCAGGGGTTGTGTTTGTCAGGCGCAGGGACGCTCTTGGTCCTCGGAAGACGTAATACTGCTTGCCGGTGCCTATACCAAGGCGGCCACTACGCGAGGGTTCCGTGGCTTTCATTAAGACCGAGTGAGTACCATCTTTGAGTGTTACCGCGTCAGTGTTAGCTGGAGAGTCAGACTGACGCTGACCCGAGAGAGCCGGCGCAAGCAGCAAAACGAGGCCCAGGGATAGAATTCGCATTTTGTACTCCCCTCGAAACGTGGCCGTAAAGATCCAAAGTCTATTTGGTTTCAACCTGACAGGCAAAACTCCATTGATTCACTTCTCCAAAGGCTGAGCCATTAAGGAATGCGCCCGTACGTCCCAGTCATATCTCTAAGTCGATCAGAATGAGCCTCGGTTAAAGCCTGTTCGCTAAATCGCCACGTCCAGTTGCCCTGAGTACTATTCGGAAGATTCATCCGCGCTTGAGATCCGAGGCCGAGGACATCCTGTAACGGCAGAACCGCCGTGTCGGCAACGGAAGCCAATGCCGCGCGAATAAAGTCCCAGTTGATCTCTGCGCCGTCCGTGTTGAGATATTTCAGACAAAAATCTCTTTCTGAGTTAATCTCTTGCGCGCTCCGCGTCGAGCCTTCACCGGCCGAACTATTGAACCAGCCAACGGTGGTGTCATTGTCATGCGTCCCGGTATAGACGACGACGTTGCGGTGATAGTTATGAGGGAGATCAACATTCTTCGCATCGCTGCTGAAGCCGAACTGGAGCACACGCATGCCGGGAAAGCCGAAGCTGTCACGAATTTCTTCGACATCCGGCGTGATCACGCCGAGGTCCTCGGCAATGATCGGCAGATCGCCCAGAGAGTTTCGAATCGCCGCGAACAATTCCCTTCCCGGCGCTTCGACCCAGCTACCGCGCTCGGCTGTGGTGTCGCCCGCGGGAATTTCCCAACACGCTGCGAAACCGCGAAAGTGATCGATACGCACGATGTCCACAGCCTGGAGACTTGATCGCACGCGCTCGATCCACCAGCGGAACCCGTCCGCCAGCATGTGGTCCCAGTTGTAAATTGGATTCCCCCAGAACTGCCCGGTGGCGCTGAAGTAATCAGGTGGCACGCCGGCAACGACCGTGGGCCGGCCGTTCTGGTCCAGCTTGAACTGATCGGGATTTGTCCAAACATCGGCAGAGTCCAATGCCACAAAGATTGGTATGTCGCCGATTAATCTGATTCCGCACTGGTTGCAATACGCCTTGAGCGCCAGCCACTGTTTGAAGAAAAGAAACTGAAGGAACTTCTCCGCTTCAATTTGTTCGCTGAGTTCGGCGCGCGCACGCGCCAGGGCGTCCGGCTCGCGATGGGCGAGCGAATGCTCCCATTCGAGCCACGCGGCGCCGCCCTGCGCCCACTTAAGCGCGCGAAAGAGTGCATAGTCGTCAAGCCATGAAGCATTCTGCTCGCCGAAGGTTTCAAACGCGCGGCGCAGCTCTGTGCCGGTCGTCAGTTGATAGCGCGCGAACGCCTTGCCCAACAGGATGTCCTTCGTCTTGCGAACCTGATCAAAGTCGATCCGCTCGGCAGGCAGCGAAGGAGTCTCGTCCAGGTCAGTTCTGGTCAACAGTCCGTCTTCGAAAAGCTTCTGCGGACTTATCAGCAGCGTGTTACCCGCAAACGCTGAGTAGCATGCGTATGGCGACTCGCCGTATCCGGTAGGTCCCAGCGGCAAGATCTGCCACAGACTCTGGCCGCTGCTCACGAGAAAATCCGCGAAGCGATACGCCTCGTCGCCCAAATCACCGACGCCAAAACGTCCCGGCAGTGATGTCGGGTGAAGCAGGATGCCGCTGGCTCTGGGAAAGTTCACTCCGCCTATTCTCCCTCCGTTTCTGTAGCGGACTGTTTTGTCGCCACGTAACCCATGCTAACTGCAAGCGTCAAACTCATCTTACTGTGAAACGTCCATAAGATCATCGCGGCGCGCTTTTGGATACATTGAGAATATCGAGAGAACTTCTGTTACGCCATGGTTGTTTGCGGCAGCGAAGAAACGCTCGACGTAGCCGCAAGACTAGCCGAACAAAAGTAAGGAGATCGATCGCTTCTACCGGCAGAAATTTGGCAGGTTACTCTTCCAGGCTTATGAGTCCGACTCTAACCGCAAAGCGGACCAGGCTGGCAATATCGTGCAGATTCAGGCGATTCATCAATTCTGCCCGATGAGTCTCCACCGTCTTAACGCTTATGTTCAGGCTCAGAGCAATACCCTTCACGGAACCGCCCTCCGCGAGCAAACGCAGCACTTCGCTCTGACGTGGAGTCAGTCGTTCGAGCAAAGCTTTCTCAGCAGCGCCATCTGCAACAGCGTCTGGCAGACCCAGATATGTTTTGCCGCTGGCAACGATTGCTATCGCCTGTTTAAGTTGATCAGCCGAGCAGGTTTTCACCACATAACCAGCTGCGCCTGAAGCCAGCGCCCGTGACACGTATTCCTCATTCGAGTGCATCGAAAGGATGATCACACGCACATTCGGGAAGTCTTTTGTGATGCGTATTGTCGCTTGCAGGCCACTCAGGTTTGGCATTGAAATATCCATCAAGACTACGTCGGGTTGATGTTCCTTTACTAAGCGCAGGGCTTCGTAACCTTCGCCGGCCTCGGCGACGACCTGAATTTCGAAAATGTGATCGAGCAGCGACCGGATTCCACTCCGTACAAGCGAATGATCGCATGCCAGCAAGACCCTGATGTGCTTCACTCTCGCAAGATAACAAACCCACCCGCAAGCGAATATCAGTACGAGTTTGATTTTTGTGTCAGTCTTTGCCTGACGAACTTGTCCGCGTTTACCCTACAAACTCAGACTGGACTCAAACTTCTTTGTAGCATCGGGCGAGTGATGACGTCAGTCCACGGTCAGTTGTGAGCAAACACTCGGATTGGGAGGGTTACTGTTTGGCTGGTTTCTAATCTACCAATTTGTTCTGAATGGCGTAGCGGATGATTTCTGCGTTTGTCTTCAGATTCATTTTTTCCAGGATGCGCGCGCGATAGGTGCTAATGGTTTTATCACTAAGAGAGAGTATGCCGGCAATTTCGGAGACCTTTTTCCCCGAAGCAATCAACTTCATCACTTCAAACTCACGGTCGGAAAGAGCCTCGTGAGGCGGACGGTCCGTGCCCCTTTCAATGTCGAATACCAGTTTCTCGGCTAGAGTTGCGCTAACGTACCTCCCGCCCTTGATTACGTTATCTATTGCTTTGAGCAACTCTGTTCGCGGGCTATCTTTGGTGATGTAACCGCCGGCGCCTCCTTTAAAGGCACGGCGAGCGTACTGTTCTTCCGAATGCATGCTGAGAATAAGCACCGGGAGTCTGGGGCGGATCTGCTTCAACTCTTTCAATACTTCGAGCCCACTTCGTTCGCCTAAGGAGAGATCGAGCACTACAATGTCCCAGTCCTCGTCGCGCGCCAGGCTAAGTGCTTCGGCGGCGGTTCCCGCCTGGCCAAAAGCTACTGTTCCGGGTTGCTCATCGAAGATCCTCCTAATGCCGTCTCGGACAAGTTCGTGGTCATCAACGATGAGGATTCGCTTCATTGTGGTTGTCACATTTTCCGCCAACGATATTTCTGTCATGGTGGCGTTCGGTCATTTGCCGGCTCCGAAGGTTCGCCCAGCGCGACCAATTGGCACTCTCAGCGTAATCACGGTTCCTTTTCCCGGAACGCCGGCGATGTCGATCTTCCCTCCAATCAGAATGGCCCGTTCTCGCATCCCCAGCAAGCCAAGCGACTGTGGCCCTGACATTTCATCCTCCGTGATGCCTTTGCCGTTGTCACTGATTGTTAATACAACTTCGCCGCCTTCTTCCGACGCCTTGATGTCAACTCGGGTCGCTTGCGCGTGACGCAGGACATTAGTCAAAGCCTCCTGAAGGATGCGGAAGACAGCGGTTGATTGCTCCTGGTTCAAATCAACGTCGTCCGGAGTGCAATCGCAATGAACGGCTATCCCGGTTCGATCGTGGAACTGACGCGCTTGCCATTCAATTGCGGGCACCAGCCCGAGATCGTCTAAAACGCCTGGACGCAGTTCAGCGGAAATCCTTCTGACGACATCGATTGTGCCATCAACCAAACGCGTCATCGTTAGGGCCTTCGCTTTCATTGATGCGAGTTCCGAACCAGATTTCGGCTCAGACAGCGCCTTTTCCATCCCTTCGAGATCCCACTTAAGACTGGTCAGCGCAGAGCCGAGTTCGTCATGAATCTCACGAGCAATGCGAGTCCCTTCCTCTTCTCTGGCAGACTGAAACCTGGCAGAGAGTGCGCGCAACTGTTCGGTGGTTGTCTTGAGCTGCTCCTCGGCGCGCTTGAGCTCCGTCACATCCTGCGTAGCTCCAAATATCCTAATGGGCTCTCCCCGTTCATCGCTCATGATGGACCCTCGCGAACGAGCAATCCGTTGGGTGCCGTCGGGTCTAAGGATGCGATGATAATAATCGTACGGCTCTTTACTCGCGACCGCGCGTTTGACGGTATCCCAACCCAAATCCAAATCGTCCGGATGGATAAATCGGTCCACCTCCTCCGCGACGCTAATAGTTCCCGGTTGAAGACCGAAGATATGATAAAGCTCGTCAGACCAAGTGACCGCATTCGTGCGCAGGTCCCAGTCCCAACTACCTATGTGGGCCAGACGCTGAGCTTCAGCCAACTGCCTCTCGCTCTGCCTGACCTTCTCCTCGGCCTGCTTGCGCTCGGTGATGTCCTGGGCGATGGCAATTTTCGTCCCGTCCGAAAGGTGGACGACGGCGCAAGCCGCATCGATCACCCGTCCGTCCCTAACCTTTATTCTGAGATCAGCCCATTCACCAGTTGCGGCGGCAACGAAGTCCAGGATCTCCTGGCGGTACGACGGGTCAGGGTACGCCTCCGCAAATATGTCCACATTTTGTTCCTGTAATTCTTTCAGCGTCCATCCTATTGTTCGCTCCCATTCTGGATTGACTAGCTTGACGGCGCCGTCGTCGCCAACGAAGCCGATCATCACCGGGATATTCTCAAAGATCTTCTCCAGGATCTCCTTCTCCTTTTTCAGCTCTTCTTCGGCGATCCTGCGCTCAGTGATGTCTCGCGCAATCGCCATCACGTTAACTATCGATCCGTTGAGATCAAGTTCAGGAAACAAACGAATACTGTAGTGCCTGCGGCCGGTAGGCATTGGCCAGTCGTTCTCAAACTCGTAGGATTTACCGGTGTCGAAGACGGCCGCGATTCGTTGGCGGAACTGCACGACTTCGTCCTCTTTAACATCCAGCCCCGCATCGTGAACGACCGAGCCAATGGGCTTGCCGGTCAAGGCTTCCGCCGGCAGACCGTAGGCCTGGGCCACTGCAGGATTGACGTAACTCCGACGTAAGTCCCGGTCGTACCTGATAATTTGATCGGGAGCGTTCTCAACGATGGCCCGAAACTCCTGCTCCTTGGCTTGTAGCGCCGCTTCGGAACGTTTGCGTTGGACGGCAGCCGCGAAAATTTCTCCGACGAGACGCAGTCGCGCTACCATCGTGTCGGGCCAGTCGCGGTAGGCTACTATTGAGGTGAACGTAATTGCACAGATGACCGACCCGCCCATTCGCACCGGTATGTTCAATCCCGACTTGACTCCAAGCCTGGCGGCATACTCCTTTTCTTTCACGGCTTCATCAGGCATGTCATCGGGGATGCGCGACCACTTGACGGTAATTCCTTGACGCAACTGGTCGGTGATCCAGGGAAATTGATCCTTCATACCGAGTGGCGCCGGCGGCAGAGGTTCGATTCCGGGAACCGTGTATGAATGACTCCGGTAAAGCGTCATCCAATCCTCCTCGAACTGAAAGAAGGAGGCCCGATCCACACCCAGAAACTCGGCGAGAGTTTGAAGCCACTTATCTATCTCGCGATCAACTTCATTGGTTGATAGGTTAGCGAATGCCGCCGAGAGTTCGGTCACCAGCGTCTCAAAGCGCAAGCGTTCGTCGAGCGCCTCTTCTGCCTGCTTGCGCTTGGTAATGTCCTTGCCAATGCCAATCTTCGTCCCATCTGACAACTGGACCCTGACAAAGGTCGTATCTATCACCCGCCCGTCCCTGACTCGGGTTTTGAACTCGGTCCACTCACCTTCGGCTTCGGCCACGAAGTTCAGAACCTGTTGGCGATACTGCGGGTCTGGATAGCACTCGGCAAAGATATCCAGGTTCTGGCGCCGGATTTCCTCCAGCGACCAGCCCAGCGTGTGCTCCCATTCACGATTGACCAGCTTGAGGTGACCCTCCTCGTCAACGAAGCTGATCATGACGGGAATATGATCGAAGATCTGTTGGAGAATCTCAGTCTGCTGTCGGAGTTCATCTTCCGCCTGCTTGCGCTCGGCGATCTCCTTCCTTAGCTCCTCATTCGCCGCTTTGAGTTCGTTGGTTCGCTCAAGGACTCGTTGCTCCAGTTCTTCATTGAGTCGCTTTGTTTCGGCCTTGGCTTGCATGAGCTCCGGCGTTTCAACGATCTCCCATTCCCCTTGCCGTCTTGCGATCGCAAACTGGTGTGTGCGCACCACGTCAAAGATTTCTTCAGCACCGATAGAGGCGAGCGGGTAAGTACATGATGCGATGGTGCGTTCGTTGGGAAATAATTTGTCGAGTTCTGCTTCAAACTTGCGAAGCTCTTTCTGTCCCGCATTGCGTAGCCAGGCCGGACTTCCGTTGACTCTCATTCCTTCATAGCCTCTGGCCAATGCCTCATTAAGTCTCTTTCTGAATCGACTGGCGATTTGGTTAGGATCAAAAGTGTGGCCGCTAAGAAACCAATCATCATGCCCAACAACCTCGATGCTTCGCTCGGCCACATACCGGTCAAAGTCGGGTAGTGCATTTCGAAGCGCGCTCTCTGCTTCTTCTACAGTCAGCAGCTCGGAATTCGAAATCACCCAAAGGCAGAACTCCTTATTTTCCAGTCCAGTCTTGAAATAAGGAATCAGAATGTCGAGCAAGTCTTGTTTTGTTTCGTAGAAATAACAGAAGTGTGCGCCCCACGGCAGGTCGCCGACGACGCTGATGCCGGTCTTCCGTAACTCTGTTGCCATGGTGTTCAGCTCCCGCGAATCCCGGGTTTTCACCAGGTACTTGGGTCAGGGTGTTAATAAAAAGTCCTGCCAGATGCTCGTCGTTACTGAGGGTCAGCAACAACAAGGTCGCGGACACGCGGCCGGGTTGCGCATACTTTAGGACTGTCTTGCGTTCTTGTCTAGGGTTGAGGAAGGAAGGCTTTTAGAGGACGTGGACTCCCAAAACGAAAGCGGCGATGCCTCACTCATCGCCGCTCTCAAGGCGCTGCCTTTGAAGGCGCACCGCGGGAAGACATTCAGCCTTCACCGTTATTGCCGCCCATTCTAACCTATTCGGTCAGGCCGTCAAGTAGTCTTTTGCTGCCGGTGCTGTTCGCACATTTGGGCCGCATTTACAGTACCAACTTCAGTTGGGCCGCTTTTCACTAAGAAAAAGCCCGACTAAAGCCGTTACTCTAAACACGGGTCAACGGGTCTGATGCGTCAGCGGCCGTCGGCTCAGGCCATCAAAAAAAGGGCGAAATCAGGACAAATTGAGGGGGGAATATCTGACTACCTGTAACGATAGGTGATTCGGCCCCGCGAGAGGTCATAAGGCGACATCTCGACGCTGACACGATCACCGACCAGGATGCGTATGCGGTGTTTGCGCATTTTGCCGGAAATTGCGGCCAGCACGACATGTGAGCTGTTGTCGAGCTTAACTTTGAAAAACGCGTTGGGCTGCTTATCGATAATCGTGCCCTCTGCTGGAATTAGATCGTCTTTTGCCAATAGTCTCTCCTTTGATTGTGCCCGGCGCGTGATGGCGCGTGGCATCATGGGGGTCTCAATTACTCTTGATAGTGATCGACCATGCTGCGACGCAACGATGGTGGAATGACTTTCCAATTCGTCGTGCACAGTGTGCTCGGTGATAAGTCGGCCGTCCGCACGCGGGCAACCCGCCACTGCCTGACCTTTTCTTCATAACTCCAGCGATAGTAAGGACCATCCTCGCGGCGGCAATAAAAAATACCATAACCACCCTGAGTTTCCTGACTCTGAGGATTAATGAAAACTCGCAGTCCGTTCATTATCACAACCTATCGCTCCGGTTAATCTGTTTAGCTGAGCACCAGGTAATCCGCTCTCATGACGTTGCGGCCAGGCGCGCCGTCCGCTCGTCTTTGTCAAAAGGCGTAAAAGGCACCAAACCTCGCTTAACTTCCTCAAGGGCGATGCTCGAGTTTTTTCTTCTCAGTGGATCAGCTTCGATCCTGGCCATCGAGCCCCGCATCAGCTGTTTACTTCTCAAGGCAGCTACAATGATCAAGCGAAATTGTGAATCAATGCCCGGCCACTGCTCGCTGACTTCAACCGCGGCCAGTTTTTGTTTGTTGGATTTGCGTTTTGACATAGCGACCTTTCTAAATGAACCTAAGCAGTAAGAAGAGTGCCGGGACAACCACGACTGCACCCATAATCAAATGCAACCAACTGAGCGCTGCCTTGTGGCAATTGGAGCACTTCATCTTCCATACCGGCAGCACCGTACCGCAGCTCTGGCAGGACCAAATTATTTTTGTCAATCTTCACGTCTTTCACCCGCTTGGGTTTTGTGCGCCGGTTTTACCGACTTACTCTGCCGTTTCGCCGGTATCGATCAAGTCTTCATCGCGCCAGGTCGTTGACTCGCCCATTCGGGACAGACAGCCCTGGGCGTCAACTCGGTAATCAGGCACTCCGTAACTCTTCCAAACTTTCGGGTGATATAGCACATAGCCTCCACCGCGAGAGGCAAAGCTGGCAACAAGTTCCGCGCCGTCAGGCAAACGATAAAGGCCACGATCTCTAAGCTCCTTCATAGGAGCCCTTTGGCCTTTCGCTCTCCGGTTACGAGTTGCCACATGGTGGCCGAGCTGTTAAAGCGAACTCGTTTGATCCCTCGCGCCAGTCCCATGAATTGCAGCGTGCGAATACCCCACCAGTTAGCGTCAACCTCGTACCACCTGAATCCATGACGAGCCGACGTTGGATGTGCGTGATGGTTGTTGTGCCATCCTTCACCGAAGGTCAGCATCGCGACCCACCAACTGTTGCGCGAGTCGTCGCCGGTGTCGAACCGTTTTCTGCCCCAAATGTGCGTGGCTGAATTAACCAGCCAGGTCGCGTGCAGAGCCAGCGTGGCGCGGGCGAAAATGCCCCAAAGCAGCACGCTCCAACCGCCGAACACGTAGAGAACGAGCGCGAGCAAAATCAGCGGCACAAAGTGAAGCCGGTCCAGCCACACATAGAATCGATCCTTAGTCAGGTCAGGAACGTAGCGATCGGTCACCGCCTGATCGTACTGCTGTGCGGCGCCAGTCAAAAGCCAGCCGACGTGCGACCACCAGCGACCGTCGCGAGGAGTATGCGGATCGCCCTGGCGATCGGTGTGCGCATGATGGATTCGGTGTGCGGTCACCCATTGAATCGGGCCGCCCTGCATGGCCAGCGAGCCGCAAGTCGCTAGAAAATACTCGATCACTCTCGGGACCTTGTAGCCCCTGTGTGTCAGCAGACGGTGATAGCCCATCCCAATTCCCAGGCTTCCGGCTACCCAATAGAGAACTACGGCGCTCACGATCCCTTGCCAACTCCAGAAGAAGAGCGCGGCCAGCGCACCCAAATGAAAGAGGCCCAGGAAGAAGGCATTTGACCAATTGATCTTTCGCTTTTGCCCTACCTGAAGTATTTCGGTTCGCTCGTTTTTGCGCATTTACTCTCCAGCTACTGCTAAACCCCACCTTGCTCCAACCAACAACAACAAATTCTAAATAGGCAACGGCTCGAATTCGGTAACTGCATGCTGCCCTTGCAGGTTCATCAGTTCCACCCGTCCGTTGGCCAGCACGCGAGCGACTTCAAAAGTGCGCTCAAACGGCTCTCTCCCGGGCATCACCTCGGCGCGAAAGGTCAGCAACATTCCCGCAGCGGGGCTGCGATGGACGGCCTCCCGGTTTTTCTTCGCGCGCAGGCGGCGTCCCAGTCTGCCTTTAAGCATGCGAGTGAACGAGCCGCCGCATTCGATCCGCAAAGAGAACGTCCATCTTGCGCGGCTCGATCAGCGCCGTCACTTCACCCTCACCAAAAGTCGGGTGAAGCAGAGTCTGTCCCCGGCGATAGGTGCGTGTCTGATCATAGGGCGCGCCCGCTTTGGTGGATGTCCGGCGCGTCGCGCCGGCCTTGTAGGGAACGCGCGAGCCGCATATCGGGCAACTAACCCGAGTGATCCGGCCCTTCTTGGTAACTGAAGCGACGATATGACCTCGCTCTTCGCCACAAGTGACGCACATTTGTTCGACTCGATCTCCGGCTGCGAAAATTTGCTTCTCTTCCATAAGTCCTCCTCTGTACCTGAAACTTCTTTTGCCTCAAGTGTGTCAGAAGCCCGACCGTTACTGACGGCCAGCATCGCTACTTGCCCTTGCCTTACGCGCGGGCTTCCGACAGATCGCGTTTATCTCGCCCTGCGTGGGCGAAATGAACGAACCGAGCTACTAGTTCCGCGAGCGAACCGCGCATAAGTCGGCTTGCCGGCGCTTTGGTTCGTCGTGTGAGTTGCTCCGCCAAACGCGGGCAACACAACGCGTTTCACTGTTTGGCCGGTAAGTTGCTCGATCGCGCGCATCGAAAGCTCATCGACGGGCGCCACGATCGTGAAGGCCTGACCTTCATTGCCGGCTCTGCCGGTACGACCTACGCGATGCACATAATCTTCCGGAGCGGCCGGCACGTCGTAGTTGATGACGTGTGAAACGGCATCGACGTCCAATCCGCGCGCGGCGATGTCGGTGGCCACCAGCACTCGCGTGCGGCCATTGCGAAAGTCGCGCAACGCGGTCTCGCGCTGTGATTGAGTGCGATCGGCATGAATCCGATTCACGCTGTGGTCACGAGCTTCAAGGATGTGCGCCAGGCGTTCAGCGCCGCGCCGAGTGCGAGTAAACACCAGTACGCGCTCAAATTTCTCGCGCTCAAGCAAATCAAGCAACAAAGCAGTCTTTGATTCCTGGGCGACGGGATAGGCCGTTTGCTCGACCATGGTGGCCGGGCGACCGCGCTGGCTGACCTCGACCAGTTTCGGCTGTTTCATCGTTGATCGCGCCAGTTGCTCGATGCTCGAAGACATCGTCGCCGAAAATAAAAGCGTCTGCCGCTGGGTTGGCAGCATCGCCAGAATCCGCCGAATCGCGGGCAGAAATCCCATGTCCAGCATGCGGTCGGCTTCGTCCAGGACCAAAACTTCTACCGCGGACAGATTAACTGCGCCGCGCTCTGTTAGATCGAGCAGGCGTCCGGGCGTGGCAATCACTACCGCCGCGCCGCGCCGCAGACTCGAAATCTGTGTTCTCATATTCGCGCCGCCGATCACGGTGACGCTGCTATTGGACTTGGTACGATTTAGTTCGACATAGTTCTGTTCGATCTGAAGCGCAAGTTCACGCGTCGGCGCAAGCACGAGTACGCGTACGCCCGGCCGTTTTCGCTCACTGATTCCTTGAATGATGGGAAGTAAGAAAGCTGCCGTCTTGCCTGTGCCGGTTTCGGCGCAGCCGATCAGATCAGCGCCAGCGAGGACGATTGGGATCGCTTGCTTTTGGATCGGTGTGGGTTCTGTGTAACCGAGAGACTCGCAGGCGCGCAGTTGTGCGGGCGCAAGTCCCAGTTGAGAAAAATTCATTAAACTCCTTCTTGTAGCTGACGACACCATGCCGTCACAATTCTTTTGTTTGAGTGACAGAGCAGTCCTCTGTATCCGCTATGGATTAGCGCTTCGCGCCGTAATTCACCGTGGGGGACACGGAGGAACTGCTTACTGCTCACTTCCTATAGCCTACTGGTTATTACCAGCGTGGCTCGCGTTTGCCGCCGTAGCCGCCGCCGCCGCCGTGGTTTCCACCACCGCCGTAGCCGCCACCACCACCGCGGTTGCCGCCAAATCCGCCTCGTCCACCGCCGCCGCCGCGATTCTCACGCGGTTTGGCTTCGTTGACTTTCAAAGCGCGGCCATTGACTTCTTTGCCATTGAATTGATCAATGGCGGCTGCGCTCTCTTCCTTCGTGGACATTTCGACGAAGCCAAAGCCCCGTGAACGGCCCGTGTCGCGGTCTTCGACGACCGCCGCTGATTCAACCGTACCTGCCTGAGCGAACAATTCCTGCAGCTCCTGACTAGTGGTTTGGAAAGCGAGGTTTCCAACGTAGAGTTTCGTTGACATAGATATACCTTTCCCCTTTTTGGGAATGAAAAGAAGCTGCGAATCGGATTGGCTTCGGTGAACGGTAGCAGTCGAAGGGACCGTGTTCGGATGCTCTTACAGAGCGGCTTCGGAGTTTGAAACAAGCCTGCTCTCGAACTATCCAAAACGCCGGCGCTAATCGATTTATGCGCGGGGCGCATCACCGCTGATGCGCGAGAGAAGGATTAACCGTAAGCGAGTATGGACTAATTGACTGAAAGTAGCAAGGCGGGAAGCCTAACACGCTGAGCCAGGTCATGTTGGACGGCTTGAAAGAGGGAGCCGGGAGAGGTGCCTGGACAAAGTCATGCGCTCATTCTGCTCCTGATTTGGCCGGTTCGTCTCAGGATGATTGACTAGTGGTTTCTCGAGGAATATTCTCTCGGCGTTTTCAACGTGGCTGTATTCTCCCGAGCCTGCTCGTCCTTGCATACCGGGCATACTCGCTAGATCCAGCCCTGGTTATGCAAAACTCCGTTCCGCATATTCCACCGGCCAGTTAACAGGTGAAGAACATGACAACCGACGAGCCTAATCCTACGTCCCCAACAGAACAATCAAACAGCCTGACCAAAGAACAGGCCAAGACGTTTGACCCAACTGCCAGACCAGACATTGTGAAAAACCTTCACCCTGTTCGGTTCATTCCAACTGACGACCCGCTGAAGAAACCATTTCCAGGGATCGGACTCTGCCTTTCAGGTGGCGGTTATCGCGCCATGCTTTTTCACCTGGGAACTCTCTGGCGCCTGAACGAACTGGGACTACTGAAGAAGGTCGTCAGAATCTCGAGTGTTTCCGGTGGATCACTAACAGCGGGAAGACTCGGGCTGATGTGGAACAGTCTAACGTTCGGCGCTGACAATATTGCGACCAACCTGGAGCCACTCGTGGTGCGCCCGATTAGACATCTCGCCTCCCAAACAATCGACGTGTGCGCAGTACTGTGCGGGAAACTTCTTCCCTGGAAAACCGTCCCCAGGGAAATGGCGGCAATATATCGCAAGCATCTCTACGGTGACGCGACCTTGCAGGATTTTCCGTCAGATACGCAGGGCCCGCGATTTGTCCTTAACGCGACCAGTTTACAGACGACGGTTCTTTGGCGCTTCAGCAAACCGTTCATGGGTGACTACCGTGTAGGATTGATCAGGAACCCTAAGCTGGAGCTGGCGACTGCGGTCGCTGCCTCCGGGGCTGGTCCGCCTTTCCTTTCCCCGGTTGAACTCAAACCAAACCCGGCAGACTTTGACCCGACTACTAACGGCGGCCTTCAATTCCCGCCTTACACGACGGACATAAAACTCACCGACGGGGGTGTGTATGACAACCTGGGCCTGGAAACTGTCTGGAAAACTTACGACACCATCCTCGTAAGCGATGGCGGCGCCGCCACCGCGGACGAGCCCAGACCGAAAAGCGAGTGGTTTCAGCAAACCTATCGCGTACTAAACTTAATCGACAATCAAGTTGGGAGTCTGAGAAAGCGGCAGCTAATTGCCGCGTACCAGTTGAAACTACGCAAAGGCGCCTACTGGGGCATTCGGACCAATATTCTCAATTATGGTTTGTCCAATGCCCTTAATTGCCCATTCAATCAGACATTGGTCTTGGCAAACACGCCAACACGCTTGAAAGCAATGTCTGAAGTCTTGCAGGAGCGGCTCATCAACTGGGGCTATGCGGTTTGCGACGCCGCAATCCGTACCTATGTGGAACCTTTGGCGGCGCCTCCTCCAGGTTTCCCTTATCCTGCAGCGGGCGTCGGCTGACACGCAGGATCTTTCCTGACAGCCTTTCAGGAACCTCGGACTTGGGTCGTCTTACGCTCGTATCGACACGCATAGTCCGGCGGTGCAATCACAGCCTTCAACCTCGGATCGTCGACCGGCGCCTCCGCAATCATTCGCAACGGAACCACCCCTGCCCAGACGGGAAGCTCGTAGTCTTCCTCATCGTCGAGGGGCGGACCGTTGCGGACCTTTGCTGATGCTTCGGTCAGCGGCAATGAAAGCACCGTAGTCAATTGCAGTTCGCGCTCGTTGGGTTCGCGCACGTCCGCCCACCGTCCGGGGATCATGTGCTCTGATAATGCCAGCAGTGCGTCCAGCTTCTCTTCTCGTTCCTCCACGACCGTCGCGCGGCCCAAGACAACTACCGAGCGATAGTTCATAGAGTGATGAAAAGCTGAGCGCGCCAGTACCAGGCCATCCACCAACGTCACGGTTACACAGACATCAATTCCCTGTCCGATCGTGCGCAACATGCGGCTGGCCTGCGAACCATGGATGAATAGCTGGTCACCTACGCGCGCGTAGCCGGTTGGTATAACGAAAGGTTGTCCGTCAGCGACAAAACCGACGTGACAGATAAAGCCTTCGTCCAGGATCTGGTTGATCAGTTCGCGGTCATAGTGGCCGCGCTGCGGCAGGCGCTTCAAAGTTGTGCGTGGCGTGCGGGGAAGCTTGTCCATTTGTAGCCCTCGATCGGTTGAGATTGTGACGAGGATAGTTTAGTCGCACGCCGGCAAACAAGCATTCAGCCGAAAACAAAACACGCGCCGAAGCCTGGTCGCTCCGACGCGTTTGTGCTGGGGTACTGGGCCCGTCCTGGTATGAGTTCAGATCGGGCCCAGGGACACGACTAATCAACTCTAACTTGGGAATCTATCCTACGATGATCTGATTATCGACTTCCTTTACTCCCTTCACGTCGCGCACTGCCCGTTCGATCTGCGCTTTCAACCGTTCCGTTTTGACCGTGCCGGTCAGCGTCACCCTGCCGCCAACCACGGTTGATAGGATACCGAGAGAGGAGAAGGTCGGATCATCACTGAACTTCTTGTCGATCGCTGCCTGAATAGTCGAGTCATCCGGTCCACTGGCGCTCGTCGTTCCTCCGGAAGCAGGCGCCGGCTGCCCATTAATGATTACCGGGGCCGGTTGAGTCGCCGGCTGCTGTACCACAATTGGCGGCTGCTGGGCAGGTTGTTGCACTATCGTTGTTGGCTGTGTTTGGGTCGCAATGTTCTCGTTCGCAGTGTCTTGCCGATTTAGCGCGAACAGAACGATGATCGCTGCCAGTGCAACCACTCCAACGACGATCGCGGCCAGGGCAGCGCCCGATACGCCATTTCTTTCGGGATAACGACTTGCTTCAGTCTGAACTACCTCGCGCCGTGATGTCGGCGTTTCGACTACCACTCTTCTGCTCTCAGCCTGTTGTTCAGCCATCGCTCTTTCTCCTTTTGTTCGACTCCCCAGAATTTCCACTAGACGTATTGTAAGAGAACCCGCTTGGCTCTTACTGCAAGCATCATTCCTCTCTCCAATTTAGCGGCGTTTTTGTAGCGATGATGCAAGAATTTGCCTGTTAATCCCTGAATTGCGGCGAACATCGGCGCGCGTCAGAACCTAAGATTGGAATGACGCAAGCGTACGATTTCAATTCCAAACATGATTTGTGTTGCATCAGGACAGGCCGCAAGATCGCCGCTCCAACTTGACGCAATGCGTATGATAAGAGTAGGTTCCGCTTACTTCAGACTGGCTTTAGACGCCGAGTGGTAATCAATAGGAGCAGACTAACGATGACTTCTGACGAGAGACAAGAACTGATCGCCCAATACAAGAACGGCTTCAGCGAAGTTGCCGAAAACCTGGAAGGCTTTCCGCCTGAATCAATGACCGCGCACCCAATTCCGGGAAAATGGAGCGCGGCTGAGATCGTTCACCACCTGGCAGACAGCGAAACCACCAGCGCCCTCAGGCTACGACGCTTATTGGTCGAAGACCATCCGCTGATTCAAGGTTATGATCAAGATGCGTATGCGGCCCGCCTGAATTACAACAATCGCGAGGTCGCGCCTGCACTGGAGGCGTTTCGCAGCGCGCGCGCAACCACTGCCCAACTGCTGGATTCCATGACTGACGGCGATTGGCAACGCGAAGGGACGCACTCAGAAAGCGGATCGTATACGGCTGAAGACTGGCTAACTATCTATGCAGCTCACGCTCATAATCATGCCAGCCAGATTGGACGTTTGCGCGAAGCACTGACTAACCCGGCAGAGAATGCCGCTACTGCCTGAGATCACTTTCTTCTGATCTGCAATCTTCCGATCATGGCGCTGAACAGCGCAGTGATCGGTTTTATTTTGCTTCATTTCTTGACACGCCGTAGTTGAATCAGCAAAATCGCGCTCGCTTCTCTTTACTGATTTCGAGTTCGAAAGAAATAGCGTAATGGCATCAGTTGCTCCCGTAATCGAAACCACCTTTTCAGATCTAAAACTCGTACGCCGGGGCAAAGTTCGAGATGTTTTTGCCGTTGACGAGGACCGCCTGCTCATAGTCGCAACGGATCGGATCTCGGCTTTCGACTGCATTTTACCCACGCCTATTGAACGCAAGGGCGAAGTCCTGACGGCGCTCTCCCGCTTCTGGTTTGCCAAGCTTGCGCATATCGTTCCTCACCACTTGATCACGACCAGCATTGAAAACATGCCGGACGTTGTCCGCGGTCATGCCGACGACTTGTGCGGACGCTCGATGCTGGTGCATCGCACTGAAGTCTTTCCGGTTGAATGCGTCGTTCGTGGCTATCTTTCAGGTTCCGGGTGGAAAGATTATCAGCGCACGAGCCAGGTTTGCGGCCATCAATTGCCGGCGGGTCTGCGAGAGTCGGATCAACTGGCAGAGCCAATTTTCACGCCGGCCACCAAGGCCGAAACGGGACACGATGAAAACATCAGCGAACAGGAGATGGCGACGATTATCGGTCCGGAAGTAACCGAGTCTTTACGGAACGTGTCGCTCCAGATATATCGGGAAGCCAGTGAGTATGCCCGTACTCGCGGAATTATCATTGCCGATACCAAGTTTGAGTTCGGCCGCGATCGTGAAGGCCGGGTCATTCTGATTGACGAAGTGTTGACCCCTGATTCATCTCGTTTTTGGCCGGCCGAAAAATATCAGCCCGGCGCATCTCAAGCATCGTTTGACAAGCAATTTGTTCGCGATTACCTGGAAACGCTCGATTGGAACAAGCAGCCGCCGGCTCCCCCTCTGCCCGCGCAGGTGGCGCAGGCAACGACCCAACGTTACCTGGACGCGTATCAATTGCTGGTGGGCGAAAGCCTGTGAACTCAGCCTAAACTGTTGTCGGAGACCTAAATGCAAATACGCCCCCGCCTTGAAGCTGTGATTGAAGATATGCTCGATGGCCACATCATGCTCGATGAAGCTCTCGAGGAATTCGAGAAGCTCTATATTCAGAAAGCCTACAATCGAAACAAGAAGCGCATCTCGCACACGGCTGAGGCCCTGGGTATCCACCGAAACACGATTTCAAAACGCGTCAACTCCTATCGCGCTCAGGAAAGAAAACGCCCCCAGCACTCCGGTAACCATCGCGCCAGCCACAAAACCCACTAGTTTTCGGCCCTTCAGGTCAGGAAATAGACGCGAAGCCAGTCGCCGCCTACCCGGTTGACAAGCTTTCGCAGCTTCATTATATTTCTTGGCACTCATCGTTCACGATTGCTAAATTTGAGTCAACGTTATGATGATTGTTTGAGTCCAGTTGTGTCTAAGCAGGAAACCGAAAGGAGCATTTTTTGAGTATGGCAGTAAACATCAGGCCGCTTCATGACCGTGTGATTGTGAGGCGGATCGAAGAAGGTGAACAGGTGCGCGGCGGAATCATTATTCCCGATACCGCGAAGGAAAAGCCCCAGGAGGGCGAAGTAGTTGCCGTCGGCGAAGGCAAGTATCGCGAAGACGGAACCCGTCAAACGCTCGACGTTAAAGCCGGCGACCGGGTCCTTTTTGGCAAATACAGCGGCTCGGAAGTCAAGATTGACAACGAAGAGCTTCTGATTATGCGCGAGGACGAGATTCTCGGGATTATCCAACGTGCTGCGGCAGGTAAAAAAGGCGGCAAGTAGTCCCCGGCCTTTTCAACCAATATCGACTTTACTTAGGAGAAGAAAACAAAAATGGCAAAGCAAGTAGTTCATGGCGAAGAGTCACGCGCAGCTATTCTGCGCGGCATCAATCAGCTCGCCGATGCAGTCAAGATCACTCTCGGGCCCAAAGGCCGGAACGTTGTGATCGACAAGAAATTTGGCTCGCCGACCATCACGAAGGACGGCGTGACGGTCGCAAAGGAAATTGAATTAAAGGATTCCCTGGAGAACATGGGAGCCCAGATGGTGCGCGAAGTCGCGTCCAAGACTTCCGATGTCGCCGGCGACGGCACAACCACCGCAACTGTTCTGGCCCAGGCGATCTTTCGTGAAGGGGTGAAGACAGTGGCGGCAGGCGCCAACCCCATGGCGCTCAAACGCGGCATCGACAAAGCCGTCGAACGAGCGATTGAGGAAATCCACCGCATGGCAAAGCCGGTTAAGGGCGACGCCATCGCGCAGGTGGGCACCGTCTCAGCAAACGGTGACGCGACGATCGGCACGATCATCGCGAAGGCCATGGATCAGGTGGGCAAAGACGGCGTGATCACGGTCGAAGAATCAAAGACCATGGAAACCTCGCTGGAAGTAGTCGAGGGAATGCAATTCGATCGCGGTTATCTCAGTCCGTACTTTGTGACCGATCCGGAGCGCATGGAAGCCGCACTTGAGAACGCGCTGATTCTGATTCACGAAAAGAAAATCAGCTCGATGAAGGATTTGCTGCCATTGCTGGAGCAGGTCGCAAAGCTCGGCAAGCCAATGCTGATTATCGCTGAGGACGTAGAAGGCGAGGCGCTGGCCACCCTGGTAGTGAACAAACTGCGCGGCACGTTGAACGTGGCTGCGGTTAAGGCGCCTGGCTTTGGCGATCGCCGCAAAGCGATGCTCGAAGACATTAGTATTCTCACTGGTGGCAAAGTGATTAGCGAAGACCTCGGCATCAAGCTCGAAAACGTTCAGCTTTCCGATCTCGGCAAGGCCAAGAAGATTACGATCGATAAGGACAACACCACGATCGTCGAAGGCGCCGGGAAACAGGCGGACATCGAAGGCCGGGTCAAGACCATTCGCGCTCAGATTGAAGAGACGTCATCCGACTATGATCGCGAGAAGCTGCAAGAGCGTCTGGCGAAGTTGGTCGGTGGTGTGGCAGTGATCAAAGTCGGCGCGGCCACTGAAACTGAAATGAAAGAGAAGAAGGCGCGGGTCGAAGATGCCATGCATGCCACGCGCGCGGCTGTCGAGGAAGGTATTGTTCCCGGCGGCGGTGTAGCGTTGGTTCGTGCCGCGAAGGCGCTCGAGAAATACGACGTGAACAAAGACGGTGGTGACACGGACGAGCAGATTGGCGTCAACATCGTCCGTCGGGCTCTCGAAGAGCCACTGCGGCAGATTGTTCAGAACGCCGGCAAAGAGGGCGCGGTGGTTGTCGAACGCGTGCGCAGCGACAAGAACGACAGCTTCGGCTTCAATGCTCAAACCGAAGAGTACGAGGACCTGGTGAAAGCCGGCGTCATCGATCCGGCGAAAGTTACGCGAACGGCTCTGCAAAATGCAGCGTCGATCGCCGGTCTCATGCTGACGACCGAAGCAATGGTTGCCGACATCCCGGAAGAGGATAAGGCGCCAATGCCCGGCGGCATGGGCGGCATGAGCGGCATGGGGATGTAACCCCAGGCCTGCCTTCACAAACAAACAGAGCGGCTTCGACAGGTTTTGCCGAAGCCGCTCTTTTCCTATTCATCCAACCCATAAAGACGCGTGCCAGCTCGAAGGTAGCGATCACGGGGGGCGCGATTCGGCGGCCGAGCTGGCACTGGCGGGTACTTTTGATGTTCAAATGCCGGATGAATCTTGCAACCGGCTGACTTTGGGGTCAGCCCATCCGACGACCAAATTATACACCCGCGAGACAGACAGTCAACGGCTTTTTCAAAGTCCCCCGTTCGTTTAGCTCGTCTAGCCAAAAAACAGCGAAAATCTGCAGAGGTTCGGTAAGAAGGGTTTCACGAAATGGCTTGGAGTCCCCTGATTTGACACTCTCAGCCGTCGGTTCCTATACTGCAAACTCCTTACTCGCCACGGCCAGGTAGCTCAGTTGGTAGAGCGCGGCCCTGAAAAGGCCGGCGTCGGCGGTTCGATTCCGTCCCTGGCCACCATTCATCAAGTAGCAAGGCAAAAGTAAAAAGGCAAAAGAAAGAAGGCGAATGTTGGCTCTTTCCTTTGCCTTTTACCTTTTTACCTTTTACTTGTTTCTACCGCGGCTAGAGATTTCGAATCCGCTCTTCGAGAAAATGGAAGGGTATATAGTCGGCTTGTCTTCCAGCCCGCCGGAGCTCTTCGACCATGCGCATGGCACCATCAGCGTTAAAGCTATGGACCATGATGGTCGCCGATCGTTGCAGGTCAGGACGCGCCGCCAAAAACGCCGCGATTGCATACCCCGTCCGTTCGTCATCCGATTCAGTCGCGCCGTAGTGCTCGGGCATCAGGTCGTGATCGAGAAAGATAGAATCATAGGTTCGCGTCTCAAGCAGTTCCCTGGCCTGCGAGACATCGTCAACAATATCGAGATGATCTCCCTTGAACCTTCTTGCGAACCACTGACATCGCCGCTCGTCGTCCTCGAGCAGGAAAATACGAATAGGATGGCGTTCAGAATTGGAATGCGCCAACCCAAGTTTGTTTAATAATCGCGTGACAACTTTCATAAGTCATATCAACAATTCTCGGAAAACTGACGACCTCATCGATCATACTTCAAAATTAGTCCGTCTTTGCCGACCGCCCAGCCGCTCTTCTTATCCATGAACAGGGCATAAAGATTCTGCTTGGTAGTGCTCTCCTGCTCCACCCACGTGCGCCCGCCATTTCCGGAGCGCAGGATCACACCGCCGCGTCCGGCGCTCCAAGCCTCGTCTTCAGTAACGAATTGAACGCTGAGCAAGGTAGAACGCGTCGACGAGTAAATCTTGCCCCAGGTGAGCCCGCCATCGTCTGTGCGCAAGATCATGCCACGCTCACCAACCACCAAACCCTGACGCTCGTTGCGAAAATCGACGTGGTAAAGAGTTCCGCTAGTATCGGATTTCTGTTTCGTCCAGGTTTCGCCGGCGTCGTCAGTGTGAAGGATAGCGCCGGCGGCGCCCACTATCCAACCGCGCTTTTCATCGACAAAGTCGATGTGAATCAACTCCTGTTGCGTCGGCGCCCGCAAGATCAACCA
>Ga0070707_100000227_pt1 | contig 56258 bp, 49 predicted proteins | sample KBSK5502metaG_FD_65468 | JGI IMG/M metagenome (GOLD analysis project Ga0070707, IMG submission 65468) | Corn, switchgrass and miscanthus rhizosphere microbial communities from Kellogg Biological Station, Michigan, USA - KBS K5-50-2 metaG | ecosystem: Host-associated > Plants > Roots >... | reverse complement strand
AGGCCAAGATCAATGGGACACTCAGTAATAATCTCGATGCGATAGGGCCCGGTGGCGCGCGAGTAGCACGCGAAGGCGCGGTGGATCGCTCTCACGCTGTCGCGCAGGACCTCAACGTTCTCGCCTCGAGTGACAAGGCGAAAGACCAGCTGCACCGGCCTGGCTGGCGCGAAAGCCAGCAGCCCGGTGCGCGATGCCAGGCTGGGCACCCCAATGGGCGCGGGGTTGCCACGCACGGCTTCGGCGAACAGAAACCAGCCCAGCCACAGGATGAGAGCCAGGGGAACGGGCGCCAGCCAGCTCAGCTCTGCCCACTGCACGAGCGTGTGCCAGATGGACATCGAGCGATGCACATGGTCAAGGATTGCCTGCAGCTCGAACAAAGCCAGCGTCAGAATCATGGTCGCGCCGATGAGCCAGGCGCGATACGTCCAGGAGAACAGCGCCGCCACAAAGGCCGATCGCTGCCTGACCTCTGCTCGCACACCAGGCAAGGATTCGACGGCCAGAACAGGAGCATATACAGCGGATGCGTTGGCTTGAGCTAGGTTCCAATGGACCTGTGGAGCTAGCGCGGGCAGAGCATCTGACGCAATGACCGGCTGACCCCCTACAGGCATGCCAGCTGCAGGCCCCATTGACAGCTGTTTTGGTGCGTAGACGGGTCCTCCGGACTGCAAGGTCGGGAACGGCATCCCGGGCATCGGTACTGCGGAGGTCCTGGTGGCATCAGTCAGGAACGGCATCCCGGGCATGGGGACTACGGAGGTCCTGGTGGCGTCAGTTACATATTCTGTGGCCGAAGAAGACGTGCCCCTCTTCTCAGCCTTGCTAGGCTTTCGCAGGCGCTGCCGTGTCAACTGGATCAGGCGTGCCTCCGCTTGATCTTCCAGAAGATCAGAGTACATAGATCATCCTTGTCTAAAGCCAGGAGATATCCAGGCTCGAAAAGTTGCGTATGTGCTTCTGCCTCCCTTCCTATCCTCTTCCCTTCAGGACTGCTCACCCCTTTATTCTGCCTGAATAACCAGAGATGACAATGATGTGATTTGTCCTGGGTTGCTTGTCTACAATGCCAGATTGACATAAAAAAGAACTATTACCGCCCGTGAGAAGCCTCTCGAAGACAAATTTGTCTCAGACGGGATTTGCTTACATTTTACGTTCCTTCTGAAGAGGAAGCAAGCAGTATACATCAAATCTGGTCATGAACTGATCAGGTTTCAAAAAACATAACGCTTCAGCTTATTATCTAGTTGCTTTGCGGGCCTGGATAGTTATCTAGAATGGTACGAAAGTACTGAAGAACGTTTCCTGGGCGTTTCTGATACTGTAATTGGTTAACCTACTGCTATGTTTCTTAAATGCGATAACAATTGCTAGCAAATTGAGCATTACTTGACTGGTGTAAGTGCTATCATATGATATGAACCGCACTTCGAAGTACTAGCCTGGTTACTCAGAAACTGAACTTGCGTCCTATTCTATTGGGGGAATCAAACGCAATGACGAAAGCAGAGTTGCATGAACCAGCAAACACAGCGCCAGAAACAACGTACTCCCTGGCAATGGTATCGATCAAGGACACGCAAGATAAAGCTGAGCCTGATATGTGGGACGTTCACGGCAGTGCTGCTGTTTGGCTTATGTGTTAACGTAGCAATGGGGAGGGGCAGTTCATCATCAACAAGACATTCGTATGCCAATTTAGCAGTTCATACAGCGACACCAAGTCCTACAGCCATACCAGCATTGGAGCTTACACCGATGCCTGAACAAAAATCTTCCCCAACGCATACGACTAAACCAACGACTTCAACTACAACCTCCCAGCCAACCGCACTTCCTGCGTCCCCGGGGGTCTATTACGGCGTGCATGTTGCGCTTTTAGACATGTCACTCGTAAACGCTTTTGAAGCGGATGCACACAAGCCGGTTGCCATCGTAATGTGGTATCAACAATGGGGATTGACGAACGGGTATCAATATTTTCAGCCCGGCTGGATGGACGCCGTGCGTGCCCATGGCTCTATCCCGCTTGTTACATGGGATCCATGGGATCCGACGCAGTCACCAACAAATCAACCGGCTTATACCTTACAGAATATCATCAATGGGAACTTTGATTCCTACATTATTACATGGGCGCAGGCTTCGAAAACATGGGGACACCCTTATTTCTTACGTTTTGCGCCTGAGATGAATGGGAACTGGAATCCCTGGTCAGAGCAGGTGAATGGCAATAAACCGGGGCAATTTGTGCTGGCCTGGAGACATGTACATGCTCTCTTCACCGCACAGGGCGTTACCAATGTGACGTGGGTGTGGTCTCCTAACATTGAGTATTCAACCAGTACGCCGCTCAGCGAATTATATCCCGGTGATGCTTATGTGGACTGGGTCGCGATGGACGGCTATAACTGGGGGAATGTCGGTGCCTGGCATACCTGGGAATCGTTTTCCGCGCTCTTCCAGCAAACCTATAATGATCTACTTGCGATTACTGCTAAGCCGATGATGATTGGCGAAATGGCCTCAACGGAGCAAGCTGGCAATAAAGCGAGTTGGATTAGCGATGCCTATACGACGCAGATCCCTCATTATTTTCCCCGTATTAAAGCGGTGATCTGGTTCAATATAGACAAGGAGACGGATTGGAGAATTGAATCTTCTCCGGCCGCTCAAAACGCTTTTGCAGCGACAATACAGCCGGGTATGTACGCATCCAACCAGTATGCATATTTGCATGTGTCTCCGATTCCGATTCCCTGACACTCCTAGGTCTACAAGCAGTACAGCCCCACTAACTGGTGAAAAAGGGGGACCGCTTGAAAATTCAGACGGTCCTGGGCATCTTGTGTCCCACGAGGCAATCATGCAGGGGCTACACCACCCCGGATGAAAGCAGAAGAGAATCTTTGTTCATCCACACCCATGTTGGAGCATTTCCGCGCGGCGAGGAGTACGCAAGTGCTTGCACAGGAGCAAAATTTGCGGGGTAGGGATGATCTATGCTCCCCTATGCAGAAAACCGTCGGATGTTCTCTAGCACAAGCACCTCGGAATCGATAGCTAAAGTAGCTATGCGGAGAAAATGAATAACGTAAATTTGCCTATTGACGCTTGTTGAGTCAAATGGTATGGTTAAGTCATCCTCAAACTTATACAGCTTCAACCTACAGGACATTGAGGGATTTAGATGAGCGCATCTGCACCCACCGTTACTCGTTACCGGGTTGCAGCTATTCAATATGAGCCGGTACTGGGCGAGACGGAGAAGAATGTAGCCGATCTTCTCTACCTCGTTGAGGAGGCAGCCCAGCATGAAGCACGCTTGATTGTTTTACCAGAAATGGCGACAAGCGGCTACTGCTGGGAGTCCCGCGCTGAGGTTGCTCCATATGTTGAACCAGTTCCCGGGCCAACCACCGACCGTTTTCAAAAACTCGCTACGCAGTATAACTGTTACATCGCAATCAGCATGCCCGAAGTTGATCCAGCTACAAATGTCTACTACAACTGCATGGTATTGATCGGCCCAGAGGGTATCGTCGGAACATACCGCAAAATTCACTCGTACATCTCTGAACCACGCTGGGCACGCGATGGTGACGTGGGTATGCCTGTGTGGGAAACTCCATTGGGCCGTCTGGCAGGACTTATCTGTATGGATGCTATGTACTTTGAGGCAGCACGTATCCCTGCATTGCACAATGCGGATGTTTTGCTTTTTCCGACGAACTGGCTGGAAGAAAAATGTCCAAGTAGCTGGTGGATGGCACGAGCATTTGAGAATGGCGTGTACTTTATAGCTGCGAACCGCTATGGTCTCGAACGTGGCGTGCAGTTCAGTGGCGGCAGCTGTGTCATTGATCCTGATGGAGCAATCCAGAACTACTTGGACAATGGTGAGGGGATTGTCTATGGCGAAGTTGATTTGACTCGCAGCCGCAACAAGAGCTGGGGGGCAAATCAAGAAGAAATCGCTGGTGACCGGCTGGCTGACCGCCAGCCAGCCGAATATATTACCATTGTCAATAATACATACCTGTGGGAGCCTCTGAAATATCATGGTCTGTATGAACTGGGAGAGCTTCCGCCGGGACAACTTGCCTGCGTCGGCTTTATCCAGACCGATCTGCGAGCGTTTTTCCCTGAAGGACACCCGCAAGGTTCACCCATAGGGTTGTTACGTGACACGCTTAGAACACTACTGAACAACCATGCCCCGGCACGACCGGATTTGCTGGTACTACCTGAACTGATGCTACCAGGACCGCTGGATGTAAGCGACGGGACATCTAACGCCGTAGCTGCTATGCAAGCAGGGGCTATCCAGATTCCAGGGCAGGAAACCGACACCCTGGTTACGCTCGCAAATGAATTCCAGTTAAGCCTGGTATTGGGAGTTGCAGAGCGGGTTGAGGGCACAGGCAATCAAGCGACAAAGTATTACAATACTGTTTTGTTGATTGACCCGGAAGGTGTATATGGCAGGTACCGTAAGCTGCACCTGACACGTGGCGACCGCCTTTGGGCCAGCTCTGGCAACCTGGGATTGCCTACGTTTGATACGCCTACAGGACGCATCGGACTGGTGACGGGTTACGATGTACTCTTTCCAGAAACTTTGCGCGTGCTCGCTGGGAAAGGCGCTGACCTGGTATGTGCTCCAGTGTACCTGAACTTCCCGCAACCTATCGGCCTCGGCCCATCGAGTATTAAGTATAGTCAGCCTCTCGCACCTGACGAATATGATCCTACACATTCCTTGATCTGGCGCGTGCGGGCTGCTGAGCACAATGTCTACCTGGCCCTGGCAAACTGGACTGGCGAATCAAAAGGATTATGCGCCAATGGGTACAGCGGCATCTACTCACCTGCTTACTCTACGTATCCATGGCCGGAAGTCATTGCCGATGATGACGACGAGCTTACACTGACAATGATGACCATTGATACGCGCGAACAACGCACTGGACGGCGTTCAACAACAGAACTCAAGTATGCCCCTGGCGAATTGGCGGGTTCGCTAACCGGGGAGTTGGCCTATGATATTCGCGAAAGCATTCCAGGCAACGTGGTACGCAGTAAACCACTGCTGCGCAAACGTATGCCGTTCTGGTATCTTGACCTGGTAAGAAAATTTTAAAGGAGACACGAACCACATGAGATTGCAAGACAAAGTAGCGATTATCACTGGCTCTGCAGGCGGCATGGGTCAAGCTGCAGCAGAGCTATTTGCGCGAGAGGGCGCGAGTGTTGTGATTACCGATATCGCCACGGATGCAGGCGAAGAGGCCGCTCAGAAAATCCGCGATTCCGGTGGCAAAGCCCTATTTGTCCAGGCTAACGTTGCTAATGAAGCTGATGTTAAAAATATGGTTGGCGCGGCTATTGATGCGTTTGGTCGTGTGGATGTGCTCTATAACAATGCAGGGATTATGCCATCCGATGATGGAAGCGTTACGGATATTTCTGAGGAGCTCTGGGATAGGGTGATGGACGTTAACCTTAAGAGCGCTTTCTTGTGCTCGAAGTACGCTATACCGCCTATGGTGAAGCAAGGCAAAGGTGGTTCGATCATCAATGTGGCATCATTTGTTGCCTTTATGGGCTGCACGGTACCACAGGATGCATACACCGTTTCTAAGGGTGGTATGCTCTCGTTGACCAAGTCATTTGCGGTGCAATATGGCCGTTACGGTATACGCTGCAATGCTATTTGTCCAGGACCCATCGAGACACCCCTACTGCGCTTTCTCTGGACAAGCGAAGAGGCGCGCAACCTGCGTCTCAACCGTATTCCGCTGGGCCGCTTTGGAGAGGCTAAAGATATCGTCTATATGGCGCTTTATCTTGCCTCTGATGAATCATCCTGGACGACTGGGGCATGGCTTGTCGTTGATGGTGGTATCACGTCGAATTATTTCTAAGAACAGGCGGGTGCAATAAATTGCCCCTACGAGCTAATATGACAACAATAGACCCTTTTGTACGTTTTCAAGAGCGGCTTACTGCCGTCGGAGGTGAGGCGCATGCCGTTGCAGGGATAACGCAGGCGGCAGAGGTCATATCTTCTCATCCAGCGCTAACAGATGGGGAGGTCATTGTTGCCCCAAATTTTGCTGCGTGTCAACCGTGGGGAGCAATTCTTCCACTATTAACTAGCAAAGGTATTAAAATACGTGAGGCAGGAAGCCCGGCGAGTGTTGCTGATGCTCCCGCCGGCATCTCTGGAGCTGAACTGGCTATCGCGGAGACGGGCAGTGTGCTCCTGGCAGAAAATTCGCTCGAGGCTCGAGTAGTTGGCATGTTAACCCTGACGCATTTTGTACTCGTGCGTGAAGAGAGGCTCTTACCTATGCTAGAAGATGCAGGGAATCTACTACAAAAGCTTACCGTGGCAGGCCCTGACCAGCGCCGCTATATCTCACTCGTCACGGGTCCCAGCCGTACAGCCGATATTGAGCGCACCTTGACTATAGGAGTGCAAGGCCCAAGGGTATTGTGTGTTATAGTTGTTGGGTAAGATAGCGAAGAAAAGTATGAAAAATAAAATACCCCCTCAACAACAGGAATCCCTCAAAAGCGCTGCAGTAGAAGACGACGCAAATCCGACCGACGAGCACCAGCCATTTGAGCAACGGTTAGAGCATGCGCTGGCAGATGGGCAGATGCATAGTGCGCTGGGACGCTTCGCTCCCTCCTGGCGTGCATCACGCCAGGCCGTCTTTGGCTATGAAGAGGACGAGTATGGCCCAGATTATAGTTTTACACACATGCGCTCTCTGTTGCGCGAGGCGAAAGATTATGCTATTGAGCATCAATCCGAGTTGCTGGCGCAATTTAGGGCTATGGCGGAGGCAGCGGGAGCCATCGTGTACGAGGCCCGTACGGCGGAGGAGGCAAACCGGTATATTTATGAGTTGTGCACGCGCAAGGGTATCGATCTCGTTGTCAAATCGAAAACGATGGTGAGCGAAGAGACAGAGCTGAATCACTACCTGGAAGCCCGTGGTATCAAGGCTGTTGAGACCGACCTCGGTGAATGGGTTGCGCAGCTCGCTCATGAACGGCCATCGCACATGGTGATGCCGATTATCCATAAAACGCGGCAGCAAGTGGGCACGCTGCTTACAGAGGCGACCGGACGTGAGATCTCGCGCGAAAATGTTGCTGAGCAAGTGGCGGTAATTCGAGTTGAACATCGCAAATCATTTTTGAACGCTGCTATGGGCATCAGCGGAGCAAACGCGCTGATTGCCGAGAGCGGCACGGTAATGATGCTAACCAATGAAGGGAATGGACGCCTGGTAACGTCTCTACCACCTGTGCATGTCGTGATGGCAGGCTACGATAAGCTGATCGGGACATTTGCAGAGGCTATGACGCAGTTACGCCTGCTCGCACGCAGCGCAACCGGACAGCATATTACAAGCTATACAACGTTTATTACGGGACCTGCCACGTCTGATAAAGAGATGCATATTGTGCTCGTCGATAATGGGCGTAGCAAGATGAGGGCCGATCCTCGTTTTAAAGATGCGCTGCGCTGCATACGCTGCGCGGCGTGTGCGAATATCTGCCCACCCTATCAGCAAGTCGGAGGACACGCCTTCGGTTACATCTACAGCGGCGCAATCGGACTGGTCGTGACACCATTTCATCATGGTATCGAGGCAGGAGCAGGACCACAGAGTTTGTGTGTAAGCTGCAATGCCTGTGAGACTGTATGCCCGGTCGAGATACCGCTACCTAGCCTGATCCTGGATGTGCGGCATCGCGCCGTTGAAGCGAAAGGCTTGCCGTGGCTAAAGAAAGCGATCTTTGGAGCGCTGGCACGTCCACGCTTTTTTGATGTCGCGGTTCGCTTTTTCAGCCTCGCTCAGCTTCCCGTTACACGTGGCAGCAATTACGTTCGCACTCGCAGCCTGGGCATACTTGGCAAGCTTCCGGGTATGCATGCAATTGTTAAACTGGCGGGCTGGCGCAGCCTTCCTGCTTTCGCGACGAAACCGCTGCGGGATAGAGTGAAAGGGCAAGTGTTGTCTCCTTCGAAGATATCAAGCAAGGACGAGCTAGGACGGTCTACCATAACAGTCTGCTACTTCGCGGGTTGTATGACTGATCGTCTCTTTCCTGAGATGGGCGAAGCCGTAATTAAAGTGCTGAGAGCCTGCGGCGTGCAGGTCACGTTCCCACAAAAGCAAAACTGTTGTGGCCTGATTGCTCTCAACTCGGGAGATTGGGCGGACGGGGCGACAATGGCACGCCAGACGATTACAACGCTTGAGCAGGCGCTCGAAAAAAGTAAGGCCGACTATATTCTCAGCGCCTCGGCGAGTTGTGTAGTGAGTATAGTGCAGGACTATATGAAGCTCTTTGAGGATCTCCAGCAGCCAGGCTGGCTGCGGCGCGCGCGGGCGCTTGCTGAGAAGGTGATGGATTTTACAAGCTTTATGGATCATGTTTTGCTGGCAAACGGTACGAAACTCTCGGTTCGTGAAGGTGGTGAGAGGACAGATGATGTTATTGTGACGTATCATGATTCTTGCCAGTCGATCAACTGCCTGGGACTACGCTCAGAAGCTCGTCATATCATCCAGGACGTATTGGGGTTGGAATTACGGGAAATGCCACAATCGGATGTTTGCTGCGGGTTTGGAGGTTCGACTTCGATTGAGCATGGCGAGGTGGCAGAGCGCATTATGAATAATAAGTTGAATAATGCCGAGAGTACAGGTGCGGCGGTGCTTGTGGCAGATAATCCAGGGTGCCTGATGCATCTGAGGGGTGGAGTTGATGCGAGTGGGAGGAAGATGCGGGTGCTGCACCTGGCGCAGCTCATGGCGGAGAGATTAGCATAGTGCTAATGCAGTAAATAGCAAACAACATTCCAACACATCCAAGACTAGTTTCTCATGGTCTCATCTAATCGGTAAGAACATATTCGTGTCCTTGCTGACTTTTCCACGTAAAGCCTTCTCAAAGTGTTTCGTGTTATCGTAAGTCAATACAATGTATTGACATATCGTAACGGTCTTTGTTATGATATACCTAGGATGCCCATCGTGGTAATATGTGAGAAATCTTTCTCCAGGAGGTATCTGATCGTGACGATCTCTTGCAGGCTTCGGCTATTACTCGCCAGGGTAAATGTTGAACGAGCCACACAGGGGAAGCCGCCTTTGAGTTTGCGGCGCCTTGCTGGGGAGAGTGGTGTGTCTTTGAGTGCGCTGACCGCGTTAAATACAGGCCGCAGTCAACGCATTGATTACACGACGATTGATCACCTGCTGCGCTATTTCAATACTTATTTTAATGTTACAACTAGTGACCTGCTTGCCTGGGAGCAAGATCAGGAGGAAGATAGCAGGCTTGCTTCTCTTGGTTGAGAGATGCATGTGGTGCTATCCACAATTCAGGACAAGGTTGTAGAACGAATAAGTGGTCACGAGATGCAAATAGGATAAAAGAGGAAACGATGGCAGTTATGTTAAAATCACGGCAAGAGATCGCGCAATTACGTGAATCTGGGCGTATTGTTGCTGAGACATATGAAGTATTACGCCCCTATGTTGTGCCCGGTACTTCCACGGCAGAACTAGACAGGATTGCGGAAGATTATATCCGCAGCAAAGGGGCAAAGCCTATCTACAAGGGCTATGGCGCTCGACCTGCCAGGAACGGGCTGTCTGCTGTTCCAGCATTCCCTGCTACTATTTGCGTGGCGGTCAATGATGTGATTTGTCATGGTATCCCCAGTCCCAAGCAGATTCTGCACGAGGGAGACATTATCGGTATTGATATTGGGGTGCTTTATAATGGCTGGGTTGGGGATTCATGTGTGACGTTCGCTGTTGGCACTATCGATAGTGAGACGCAGCGGCTGTTGGAAGTGGCTCAGCGCTGCATGGAACTGGGCATCGAGCAGGCACGCCCGAATAAACAACTCGGTGACATCGGTGCTGCAATTCAAGCATATGCGGAATCGCAAAGCTTTTCGACGGTACGGGAGTTTGTTGGTCACGGTGTCGGTCGTTCACTCCACGAGGACCCGCAGGTACCACATTATGGTCATGCAGGTACTGGCCTGAGGCTCCGCCCTGGCATGGTTTTTACTATTGAGCCGATGATCAATGCCGGGGGTTACCAGGCACGAGTGCTGGCCGACAAGTGGACGGTCTGCACTGCCGATGGCTTACGCTCGGCACAGTTCGAGCATACTATTGCGATAACTGAGGGTGCACCGCAGTTGCTTACACTACCTTAGCCGATTGCCTTATACCTACCCAATTGTAACACCTCCCTTGCCTGGGCGGGTGTTGCCACAGGGCGGTCCAACTCTTGAGCGATACGTACAATACGGGCTACCAGTTCAGCGTTAGCCTTTGCCAATCGGCCTTTGCGGTAGTAAATGTTATCTTCAAAGCCTACGCGCACGTTACCGCCCATTGCCAGGGCTATGGTACCCAGGATTAATTGATGACGCCCGATACCTGCTACGCTCCAGGTACTTCCTGCCGGCAGGCAGCGTACCATGTGAACAAGATGAGCGGGGTCAGTACCGATAGCGCCCGGGACACCCATCACAAAATCGAAGTGCATCGGATCGGTAATCAAACCCATATTGCGCAAGCGTAGGGCTTCATCAATCATGCCTGTATCAAATATTTCAATTTCTGGCACGATGCCATAGTCAAGTAAACGTCCGGCAAAACTCTCAACGAGCCCACGGTTGTTCATAAACACACCATCACCGAAGTTGACCGTACCTGTAGTGAGTGTTGCCATGTCTGGCCGGCACTCACTACTCTGGAGGCGTTCTTCGGCACTCATCCAGATGGCACCACCCGTCGATACCTGTGTAATCACATCACAGCGCGCACGAATGCCCTCAACAACTTCGCGAAAGATATGGGCGTCTTGCGTGGCGTTTCCCCCGGCATCACGTACATGAATGTGGATAATCGCAGCACCCGCTTCATAACATTCCACGGACGCGGAAATAATCTCCTGTGGTGTTACGGGTAAATTCGGCTGTTGATCTCTAGTTACTTCCGCACCGACCATAGCTGCGGTAATTATGACTGGTTGCATCGGGACTAATCCTTTCTTCCTCACTGTAACATGGGTACCATTAGTACTACCACAACTGTATGTAGTACTCATTGGCCTTGTCAAGGATATCTTATGTATGAATGTGACAAATTATATGCTTTTCAGGTATACTATGGAGGGTCTTTTCTCCACTCCATTCGTCATTTAACTTCAGGGTATCACTCACTGAGAGAAAACCATGCAAGTACGGTTGCCTGAGTTATACAAGATGAGCGCAACGGATAAGTTGACGCTGGCCTATCTACAGAAACTAAGCCGGCAAAACTATATTGCTACAGCAAGTGCTGCCTTGATTGTCACCTTCAGCCTGATCTGGTTGATCTTTCAGTTTGGTGGATATGCAGGCCCGGCTGTTACCTTCTTCGCCAACTCCATGTATGGGGTGGCCTCCTTGATTGGCGCATACTGGGCATGTATGACGGCTTATCGAGCGCGTTATGGTCCCTTGCGGCTGGGACCACGTCACCAATTAGCATGGCTTTTGATTGGCATAGGTTTATTTGCAAATGGCGTGGGGGGAATAATCTACACCTACTTGGAGGACTACGTTCAGAAAAATCCTGTGCCATCCCCTGCCGATATCGGTTTTACGCTTTTCTATATCTTTGCCTTCATTGGCTTGCTCTATATGCCCACGGAGTCGAATCGTCGAGAATCATCTGTACGTATTGCTCTGGATGCTCTGATAACAACGGTCTGCGTCCTGGGAGTAAGCTGGTATTTTGTAATTGAGCCAATATTTGCATCGCAGATGAGCGCCCCACATTTTTCCTTAGGGAAATTGTTTGTCTCGGTATCCTACCCTTTCTGGGATATACTACTTATCCTTGCTATTGTGCTACTTATACGGCGGCGTGTAGTACGCATCTTGCATCCATCCCTGCTACTACTTGGCGCAGGCATCCTCAGCCAAATTTGGGCTGATACACTTTATGCCTATACGGTTCCGATGAATACGTATAATACCGGCACACCTTATATTGATACATTCTGGTTTATCGGCTACTTGCTGATAGGGCTTTCTGCACCATACCAATATGCAACAATAGCTCGCGGAGCCTTTCACGAACGATCCAAACCATCTCAGGTAGGCAATAATACAGAGTATGTACCCAATAGCGAGGATGAAAGATCACGTCGTCGCTACGTACTCCTGCAAAGCTTACTTATTTATTTCCCTCTTGCAATTCTGCTGGCCCTAACACTTTATAGCGAGATCACGCAGGATAATCAACTTTCATTCTTCCTGGTTGTAACGACTATTATCGCTGGCACGCTCGTGACTATTCGTTATCTTCTTGCTACCAACGAGAACGAAATACTCCTAAGAGAACGGGAGCAGCGGCGTGAAATGGCCGAGCTCCTGCGTATGCTTGCCACTGAATTGACTGGAGAACTCGCGCTCGACCCTTTGCTTACACGCACTGTAAGCCTGGCAACATCAGTCCTGGGTTTTGATGCAGTGATGCTCCTGCTGACAGAGGATTACGACCACCCACTTGATAAACAGTCTATTCTGCTGGTTCGTGCAGCATCGACCACTACACCGGAGGTGTACACCTGGAGATATCAGGGAGAACAGCTCAATCTCTGCACTGTTGTTGCGGGCAAACAAATTGACATAGTCTGGGCTGAGCAGAAGCCTAATTTACCAGCGGATATACAGGCCTGGCAAAAAGAGCAGCAACTTGTCGCAACACATTTTGTACCGCTTACCTACCAGGGAAAAACCCATGGAAGCCTGGGATTCGCCCGTCGAAAAGCCAAGCCTCTTAGCGAGCGCGACCTATATCTTGCCAGTGCCTATACGAAGGAAGCTGCAACAGCAATTGAACGTGCATATCTTTATGAAGCGGCTCGCGAGCATGAATTATTCGCTCAAGCATTGGCTAATGTCGCAACGCGTCTGAACAGCGCTATCGCCACAGGCCCAGGTGTCGGGGTCGAAATCCTTCAATTGATTTGTATGGAAGGCGCAAACGCATTACAGGCCGATTATGTGTTATTGTATGTGAATAACGATGGAAAACTTGTACCATTTGCTACTTACGTAAGTGAGAGGGAACCGGTAATCAGGCCCAGTGAATGGCCACCCATTCGTAAGCACGACTACGAGGCCAGGGCACTCGACTCACTTCAGCCAACGCTCCTTCAAATTAACGACCTGTATACCAGTAGTGGTCATCTACCGGCTGTAAGCGGAAAAATGCCGGCTTTACCGACGCCCCTGGAAGGGCAAAGTTTTTCCAATACTCTTCCTATGCGTATCCCAAAAGCTGGACTACGAGCACGCCGGAACCCGAGCCTGCGAGAAGTTTTGCAACGGCGTAATGTGCAGACGGCGATACTTGCACCACTAATTTCCGGGAGTACACCTGTCGGACTGCTCATCCTTGCTCGCTCGTTACGCGGAGGAGTGCAGCAGAAGAAAGCTTTTGCGGTGGCAGACTTGCCGCAAGCCCAGGATTTTGCGGAGCAGGCAGTCGTCGCCTTTACCAACGCTCAACTCTACCAGGAGTTACGCAATGCACATCAACAACTGCAAAAGCTCGACCAGATGAAAGATCAATTCATGATTACTGCCTCACACGAACTACGCACACCTCTTACAGCAGTACAAGGCTACCTTGAACTGCTAGCTGAGTATGGAGAGGCACTCTCGCCTGGCCAGCAGCAAGAATTCCTGCAAAAAGCACGGCGCGGCTGCGATGAATTAGTGCTACTTCTGAGCAATGTAATGGATGCAAGTCGCCTGGAGGTCGAGGCAGGGATACGTCCCCCTCACCTGGAACGAGTACCCGTCCAGAATGAGATACGGGGAGTAATTGAACTGATCGAGCCGCAGGTAAGGCAGGAACATCGCGAGGTATACATGTATGTTCCAAACAAACTCTTTGTAAAAGCAGATCCAGTGCGCCTGCGGCAGGTACTGCTGAATCTCAGCGTAAATGCTCTCAAATATTCGAATGCAGGCACACCAATCACATTCTCTGCTCGCGCTGTGCCCGACCAAGTGCCAGGCGCTATTATCAGCGTAACAGACAAGGGGAAGGGCATTAAGCCACAGGATCAGGAACAACTTTTCCAGCGTTTTGTGCGACTGGAAAGTGATTTAAATAGCATAGTACGTGGCTCCGGCCTGGGATTATATATCTCTCGCCGCTTGATTGAGGCGATGGATGGAAATATTTGGATTGAAAGCAGCGGCGTTCCGGGCACCGGCTCTACATTCCATATCCAGTTGCCTCTAGCCTGATCTTCCTATCCAGTAGAAATTCTACTCGATACGTTGAATCGGGTATGAGTATCAAGGACTTAGACGCAGACCTATCAGAGGTAAAGTGCTCGACACACCAGCCAGAAATGCCTTTACAGGGTTATGCACAAAAATCCCAGTCATGGTATAAACGCTGGCTGAGCAACAACAAAGAATTTACTACTCCAAGGCTTTCTACTGGCCACTTTTGTTTTGTCTGCTGATCATAGCAGAGATAGCTAACACGTATGAGGGAGAAGCGCCGGGCGATCGTGCCCGGCGCTTCTCCCTCATACGCTATGTCTAAAAGTTCTGCTACTTCTTCTCTTTATTTGCGGCGGCAGCTGATTCGGCCTGTTTCTTTACAAGCAAAGGGACATGCTGCTCACAAAAGCGAAAGGTACGCCCACCAGGCAAAAGCTGAGCATAGGCAGCCGGTTCGCCACAGGCATCACAACGCCCAACATGTGTTTTTACGGCTTTCATGGAAAAAAGTACACCTCCTCCATATCTATTACTCCTTATCATATCACAAAGTGATCGGTACCTGCTTGATGGTTGTCTTATGTAAGACTGATAGAGAAGATTATAAATCAACCGGATTATATATCGCTGAAATGGCTTGTCAGGGGCTTAGAAACATATATACCGTATGAGCGTGATTTGATTTAGATTGAAGTACAAAATAAGGGCAGGTAAAGTGGCTATGTGTATACTGTTGGTAGTGGTGAGTGGTGATCGTTGGGGTGCCAATTTGCTCTGTTGAGCGCTGCTCCGGATTATGTCTGTTGAGCTTCGCCTGGGCTATGCTCTGTAGAGCTTTGCTCCGGACAAGAGCTGCCAGGTGTCGTTCCGGGTATGGCCTCTGTTGAGCTATGCTCCAGACAAGCTTCGATCATCGCCACCACAAGGTGCACATTCTTATTGCTTCAGAAGGATAGACCTGCTTTATACTGCATCGACTTTGACATCTTCCTCTTCTACCTCAAGCTTCGCAGGCTCCTGTATATCGATCGTCAGCTTCCCATCCTCGGCGCTTACCTGCACCTCGCCTCGTTCGGGAATATTTGCCAGCAGAATACGCAAGCTCAGGGGCACCGTGAGCAGTTTTTCGATGACGCGGCGTAATGGTCTTGCACCTTGCGTCTGGCTAAAGCCTTCTTTACAGAGAAGATCTATAGCACTATCATCGGCGTGGAGGGTGAGTCCCTGTTCTAAAAGACGTGTGGCCAACTCGTTCATCTGTAACCTGGTAATTGCCCGCGCCTGCTGCTGGCCCAATGGTTGGAAAATTACGACTTCATCAACACGATTGAGGAACTCGGGACGGAAAGTTTGGCGCAAGCGCTCCATTAAACGATCGCGCTGCATCTCTTCGCCTGTACCTTTTACATTCGCGCGGAAACCGCTGGGCATCGAACGGCCTAACATATCAGTGCCCACATTCGAGGTCATGATCCAGATGGCATGCTGCGCATCCACGGTATGGCCCTGGGCATCGGTCAGGCGACCGGCATCAAAGACCTGCAAGAAGAGATCGAAGACTTCTGGATGGGCTTTCTCAACTTCATCGAGTAACACAACACAATGCGGGCGGCGACGTAGCTTGCCTGTCAATTGACCTTCCTGGTCATGACCAATATAGCCTGGAGGGGCGCCTATCATGCGCGAGACGGCGTGCTTCTCCATATACTCTGACATGTCAACGCGAATAAGACACTCGTCGGAGCCAAACACTTCAGCCGCCAGGGCACGTGCTAATTCGGTCTTGCCCACCCCGGTCGGACCCAGGAAGAGAAAGATGCCAGCGGGATGATTGCGCGGCTTCAAGCCGGCACGTGCTACCTGGATAGCTTGGGTCACGCGGCTGATCGCTTCGTCCTGACCAATGACGCGCCTCTTTAGAAGAGCTTCCAGGTTCAGCAGGCGATCACGTTCCTCGCGGCCAGGTGCAAGCACCGGAATGTTTGTACGCTGTGAAATTACTTCTGCAATCATCGAGGGGACAATTACCGGTCGTTGCATAACCAGTTCGTCGTTATCGTCTCCGGCAGCTTCTAGTTCACCGCCTACTTCATCCTCTGCCAGGAATACACGCGCCTGTGAGCAGGCTTCATCCAGCACGCTGCATGCTTTGTCGGGCAGGCGTAGATTGGGCAGGTATCGCACAGATAGTTGTACCGCCGTGTGCAATGCCTCTTTGGTGATAGTGACATGATGATGTTGTTCATATAAACCGCGCATGCCGGTCAAGATATCCAGGGCCTCCTCAGTCGAGGGTTCTTCAATCATGATCGGGCGCAGGCGGCGCTCCATAGCCGCATCCTTCTCGATGGCACGATACTCTTGTGGTGTGGTGGCCCCGATGCAGCGCAGCCGTCCACCCGCAAGAGCGGGTTTGAGTATGCCTGCCGCATCAATACTACCCTCAGCGGCGCGGCCCGTGCCTATCAGAAGATGCATCTCGTCGATAAACAGGATGATATCACCGCTGCTCTCGGCTTCCTCAAGCACCTTCAAAAGCCGTTCCTCAAATTCGCCACGGTACTTGGTTCCGGCGACTAGTGAGCTGGCAGAAAGCTCGATTAAGCGCTTGCCGCGCAGTTCAGGCGTAACCTTGCCATCGACGATACGCTGGGCAAGGCCAGCCACGATGGTTGTTTTGCCAACGCCCGAATCGCCGACCAGGATTGGATTATTACGGTCCTTGAGCATCAGGGTCTGGATCAACAGGCGCATTTCCTTCTCACGTCCAATAAGTGGCGGCAACTGTCTCATGCTGGCCTGTTTGGTCAAATCACGTCCCAGGCGATCAAGGATTGAATTTCCGCCCCTAAGCGCCCCTTCAGGGCCGATACCCACGGGTAACTCAACCGGAGCAGCGGCAGGATTGGCGCTGACTGAAGGTACGAGTTCGAGGAGGGCACGCGCATTACTCGCCAGGATTAGCTCGATCAGGTGCGACGGGTTAATGCCCATTTTGGTGAGGAGTTCATAGGTGACCCCATCTCTCTCGCTCAGGACTGCCTGCGCTATCGCACGCTCATCAATGGAGGTCGAACCGGCGTTACTAGCATTGCGCTCGGCCGCTTGTAAAATCTCCTTACAGCGGCGCGTTGGCAGAATTGGCGTATCGGTGCTGGCTTTGCCGGGGCCGAGAGCAAGCCGAATGACTTCACGCACCTGCTTGGGGGAAAAACTCAGGTTGCGCAAGGCATCTTGCATACATCCTCCATCCAGTTTGGTGAGAGCGATGAAGAGATGCGGCGTACCAAGGTAATCTTTGTGCATGCGCCGCGCCTCCGTGAGCGCGATACCCAGCACTTCCTGTAAGAAGCGGCGGTCAAGCGCGTTGGAAGAGGGACCCATGGGCGGGATTATGTGATCTTCGTCGAGCGCATCAAGGGAGAACTCCATGGTGCGGTCACGGCCAGCAGGAGCACTTGTCACCAGCGAGATTGTCGGATCACCATAAAGGACATAGGATATCCAGGAGATTTCATCTGGACGACGCTGAGCCATTGTTGAGCGGGCACGACGCATTGCTTCACCGAGCGAGAACCCATCGGCTAATTCCTGGTAGAACAGAGTAGCAAATTCACGCGCACGCTGCATATTGACAGGCCATCGCATGACGACAACCGCTCCAGCTCCGGCTGTTAAGAGATTACCGGCGAGTAGCTCCATTTCGTGCGCAGGAAGTACGCCAACCTGTGAGCTGTCATAACAACTGAGAAAAACCAGGGGACGCCTGGGGAATGCTTGAAATAATTGTGATGCCGCGTTTCTATCTAAACGAGAGCTGCCCGCCAACGCCAGCAACGGTTCACTCGACGCGGTTGTTACAGGCACCGGACCTGCATAGTGCAACACCTTGGGAGCGTCGGCATTAATACGCATACGCATCTCTAACTGATTGGCCTGCTGACGATATAAAATAATACGCGCTATTGCTTCGGGCATAGTCGTACAAAGAGTGGCAACCTCTTCTTCGGCCAGCGAACATTCCCCGGTAGGATTGACGAGAAATAAAATCGAGAGGCCCTGTACTTCAGGCCGTCCAGCCTTTCGGGCTTTGTGAAGCGGGGTGTCACCGCCTGTACGGTCTGATAGTGGAATACGATGTATTGTCGTGTTGCGACCGGTATTCAACTGCCTGCTAACGCTTAAATGCTGGCATAGGAAGTGCCCAGGCGCGGCCTTACTGTCGTACAATAGCTCCCAGGGGATATCGGGTGCATTAGAGCTGATCAGAAGAGGGATATCGAGATGGTGCAAGGCTTCCTGTACGGGAGTTGGAAGAAGTGAGTCAAAAAGTAACCGCCCCAGGGAAAACAAACTATCAACAGCTCCGCCTCGTCTTACCTGGGCCTTCGTCTCCAGAGGTTGTATATACTGCGAGGTTGATAGCAAGGCACGACGCAGCCGCTCATTCAACTCGGCAGTAAGTTCAGTTATACACTCCGGGGGATCAGTAGCGGGGCCATCGGGAAGATCGAGACGAAACCGATATGTCATATCCATGCGGATAACATTTAATAGTGCTATTTGTTCCATAAGTGTTCGTTCCCTTCGTACTGCTCTTCCACAATTCTCTTCTATCTTCCTTATCCAACCATCAAAATACAGCTAAAAGCATCAATGGCACAAGCAGTATACGTGTCGGGATATGCGGGTGTCAATAGTTGCGATTCCAAATTATCTTTGATAAAAACACGTACTCCCGGAAGAGCACCAAAGGTTTCAGGGTAGGCTCCGGCATGTAGAGCCTCACGCACAACTTCGTGCACCAGTGGGGCCGCAATTGGGCCGGTTTCGATTGCCAGGCGATCTCCCTTTTTGATGCCCAACGAGTAACGGACTAATACTTGAGCCATGCGTTGCAGGCGGGTATCAGGCATGAAATTTTCTCCTTGCATATGTGCTTGGTATTTATGTCTCTTCTGGTCCAGGCAATATAAACCAGCCTCAGAGTGTTTTGATAGTGGCGATATTGTCATTCACATCTCTTGAGCAGTATAACACCGGCATATACCATCGTCTAGATATGTGATCAAGCACATGTTCTGAACTAGTATCTTTCCAATCAGGTTTGTATCGGACTGTGATGGCGAATGAGCACTCGCGTTTGCTTTCTGCCAGATATGGTGCAACTGTGGCGCATTTGCGCCGTATTTTTTTTATTTTTCCTTCACCTCCAAGGTAGAGTCAGATGAGACGGTATTCAAAGGTGTGCAAATTATGCAAATCACGCTCACTTTAGTGAGCTTTTAGCACTACAGGTGGTGGTACCACGCCCATGGGAGAGAGAGTTCTCCCTTCTTCTCCTACTTATTCTTTTTATTACACTTATACCTGATACTGTAACGGTTGTGTATGAGTTACTCACATCGTAAAGTGACAAGATCAACCGAACCATCACCCTTTAAGCAAGGAGGGCACATGCACTTCACATTCAAACCGATGGACGAGGCGGATGCACGTGCTATACAGGCATGGCGTTATGAGGGACCTTACAGCGTCTATAATCAGGACGACGATGATGGCGGTATACCAGCAATGCTGGATCGACGCAGCCCCTACTATGCTGTGCAGGACGATAAGGGCGAGCTGATCAGTTTCTTCTGTTTCGGGTCTTCGGCCCAGGTATGGGACAGTGGTGAACCTCACCTGTATAGCGAGAACAACACGATTACGGTTGGACTCGGTATGCGACCGGACCTGGTAGGTAAGGGGCTGGGCCTTGCGTTTGTTAATGCGGGTCTCGCCTTCGCAAAAGAGCAGTTCAAGCCAGACTATTTTCGTTTATTTGTGCTCACATTCAACGAACGCGCTATCAAGGTCTATGAACGCGCGGGATTTCAACGGGTGGGAATATACGTGCAACACACGAAACAGGGAGACCATGATTTTCTGGAGATGAGTCGCAAAGCGTAGTTTTTTCCTCCCGGGCAAAATGCCCACACGCTTCTAGGCATATTGCCTATAGTAAAAAGTTTATCCCCCATAGTATAGTGATATTCCTCGGAGATACAATCGTAGCCTGTGTAACGGGTTTAGTTAAGGAAGAGGAAATGTCACATACAATAAAGCGTTCGATACTTCTTTTACTTGCTTTGTCCTTTTTAGCAAGTGCGACGGTTCTTACTTTTACCCATCGAGGCGTGTCCCATGCTGTGACAGCATTGAGCGTCTATTTCGGTTCAGATAATGACTATTTCTATGCACTTGATGCACCACATGGAACACTACGTTGGACCTACCAGTATCAGCAAGGTGGCAATACCTGGTCTCCCGCAGTTGTGGTTAACGGCGTGCTTTTTTTCGAGGTAGCTAATAGCAGCAGTACGGCCGTGGTATCGCTCAGAAACGATGGCTCGAAACGCTGGATCTATACATTCCCCGCGCAAACCTCTGGCGCAGACGCTGTAGCAGTGGCTAACAACCTGGTCTATTTTGCGGTAAATAGCAACGTAAGTACCAGTAAAATCGATGCCCTCAATGTAGCGGGCGGCTCGACGGGCTGGACGTATGCAGCAGGGACCAACGATGTCTTTGGTAACCCGCTTGCATACAATGGTGTACTCTATGTTGCAGAACATTCTCTGACTTCAGGAAGTACTCATTCACTGGATGTTCTCAACGCGACTAACGGCTCAGTGATCGGGAACTATCAACTACCCGCAACGCCTTTAACCAACCTGGCTATAGCCAATGGAGTAATCTACTTCGGTGGTCCCGCAGGCACTCTCTATGCGGTGAATGCTTCCAACGGCAATTTGATCTGGAGTTCCCAGATAGATGGTGGCCCCGTATCAACACCAACCATAGTGAATAGCATAGTCTATTTTGCCGCAGCAAATGATTTTGTAACTGCTGTCAATGCGAGCGATGGTTCGCTCAACTGGCACTACCAGGTAGGAAAAACTTTCGCGGTAACGGCTTCACCGGTAGTGGTCTCTGGGGTAGTCTATATTGGTTGTATGAATACAGTTATGTATGCCATTAATGCCAGTACGGGCGCTCTGGTCTGGAAGACGAAAATAGGGACTCCGATTACTACCACGGCGGCGATAAAGAACGGTATCATTCATGTTGGCTTGCAAAATGGTACCTTGCGAACGCTCAATACCAGCAACGGAATACAAAGGTGGTACTACCACACGGGTGGGACAATTTATTCCTCCTCGCCACCGGTAGTGGCGTAGCTTGAACCACTCCAGGGATAGTGAATAATAGTACGACTACGGTTAGATGTAAACGGCGATTGCAAGGCCTGCTGTGATTTTCAGAACAGGCCTTGCAATCGTCGTTGTAATTGCAAGTCTTAATACATTCACTCGTCGCATCGCTCGCGAACTGCTTGAGCAAGGCGCTTACATGAGTATGGCTGAGGAGATGATTTCAGGGTCTGAATTCAGATTGCTGTTTGGATGAAGCGTGCAGCTAAGGAAAATATTGGAAGCCTGATCTTAGTGTGCATCAAGAGGACTTGCCGTCTATAATAATAATAGAGGAAGAGGGTCAAAAAAGAAATTAGCACTCTTGATGTTCTAAGAAAAAAGGGCAACACTACAAATGAAACCGGCGAATAAAGCGCCTTCAAAGAATACCGATGATTTGACACAAAAGCTGATTGCTGGCCGTGGTCGGATAGGCACAGTTCCATTATGGACAACAATAATTGGTATACTGGCAGTAGGTATTATCTATGCTGTTCTCCCACCAAACCTGAGAATCGGGCCTAACTGGCTACTACTGGTAATCGAAGCAGTAATGCTACTTCCATTGGTAATAACTATATGGGTTAGACCGGTTTTTTCACATAGAGCTATACGCGCGTCCTTTCTCATACTACTTGGATTGCTTACCTTAGCGCTGATTATAGGTGTTGTGCTCTTGATCATTACCTTACCAGCCGATAAACATGCTACTAACTTGCTGCGCTCTGCGGCGCTCCTCTGGAGTTTCAATGTACTCGTATTTGCACTATGGTACTGGGAAGTAGATGGAGGAGGCCCACTGAAACGACACCTATCTGGACATCAAGCAGCAGACTTCATGTTTCCACAACAGGCAAAGGGAAATACCAGCGGCTGGGCGCCACATTTTCTCGATTACCTTTTCCTGGCTTTTACCGGGGCCACTGCCCTTAGCCCAGCTGATACCTATCCTCTAACTCGAACTGCGAAAGCCCTGATGATGATAGAGGCAATAATTTCAGTGACAGTCATTGTGATACTTGTTGGTCGTGGAGTAAATATTCTCGGAAGTTGAAAATGAGTTCCTACATCAGGGCAAAATCAGGTGCAGGTCACCAAATTCATGCCAGAGGTAGCCTTGACGCAGTGCTTCTTGATACGTGATCTTTAAATGCTCAAGCCCACAAAGAGCCTCGAGCATAGCCAGGTGTGATGCGTATGGTTCGTGTAGCCCGGTCAGCATTGCGTTCACAGCACGTATGCCCCGCTGAGGGGTAACAACAAGACCCGTCCAGCCTTCTCCGGGGTGGGCAATTCCCTCGACGTCTGTGACGGTTTCAAGCGCCCGTACGACCGTTGTCCCTACTGCAATGACTCGTTTCCCCGCCTTATGTGCTGTATTTACCAGGCGGGCGGTTTCCAGAGGTACGCGGTAAAACTCCTCGTACGGCGGCTCGTGATCTTCCAGGCTGGCAATGCCTGTATGCAGGATCAGAGGAGAGATTTGTACACCGTGCGCGACAAGCCGTGTGATCAGTTCGGGAGTAAACGCGCGTCCCGCCGAGGGCATCTCTGCACTGCCTGGCTCGGTGGCGTAAACCGTCTGGTAGTAGCTTATCGGCCACTGCCGCCTGATGTAGCTATAGCGAATGGGGAAACCGTAGCGCGTGAGGTAATCCTGTAAGGAATCGGGCAGTTGTAGGGTGGCGACCCACAGCCGGGTGCGGCTTTTTTCCCCGGCAGGTACAAGAGGCATGCTTTTCGAGGAAGACAGCATACCTCCTGAACGCTGCTGAGCGTAAGGCACATGTAGTGTTGCCGTTGCACTGGCAGGGAGTTGTAATACCTCGCCCACCCCGGCATCGTAAAAAGGTTGCGTGGTTGTTCCAACCGGCAAGCGTACTTCGACTGTCCACAGGTCTGCAGGGAGATGGGTTGAAAGATGCAACTCACAGGAAGTGCCATCTGCACGCGTGGCAGGCAGCGCTGCATTCAGTGTGCCACTGGTATTGATTACTAGCAGATCACCAGCTTCGAGGTAAGCGCCAAGCTCGCGGAACCGCGTGTGAACCACGCGATCGTCTGAGCGGTAGGAAATCATCAGGCGCACCTCGTCACGCGCAAGGCCGTGTGCTTCCGGCGGTTCGCTTGCTTCAAGTTCCGCTGGCAAAGTAAAGTTGAAAGGACTATCTATGTAGTGACTGGATGCGGCAAGCAGGTTCATATTCTTTCCAGTTCCTTATGAGAGTGCACGGGCCGCGTAACGTCCGCTGGGCCGATTACCTGTGAGCAGTTCGAGCAGACCTGGCACACTCACTTCCGGCAGCGGGCGATCACTGATATCCTCACCTGGATATGCCTCCTGGTGCATCTGGGTACGCATATCGCCTGGATCAACCCAGTAGACACGCCATGCAGGATTTTCGGCGGCGAGAATGTTCGAAAGTTGTTCGAGCGCTGCTTTGCTCGATCCATAGCCACCCCAACCCTCATATGCCTCCACACCCGCGTCGCTGGTAATGTTGATTATGCACGCGCCAGGTTTCAAGAAATGCTGCATCGCCTGGATAAGCGCCAGGGGAGCAATAACGTTGGTGCGGTACACCTGCTCGAGCACTTCGAGCGGGTAGTCTAGCAAAGGCGGCTGCGGGCTAGGCCCAAGAATGCTGGCGCTGTTGACAAGAGCGTCAAGACCACCCAGCTCTCGCGCTGCATTGGCGAGAGCACGACGGTGAGCAGGATCGGTGACATCACCGGGTATAGCAACGACTCGCGCCTGATCTGCAAGGAGTACGCGGGCGGCTTCGAGCGCCCCGGCTCCGCGAGCGTCGATGATGAGCTGCCAGCCTTGCGCGGCAAGCTGGCGGGCTAATGCCAGGCCAAGCCCGCGCGATGCACCGGTAATCAGTGCCGTGCGAGATGTATCTATCGTCATTGCGCTTTTCCTTTTTCATGAGCAGGATTGATTATAAATGATCTCCTCCTACTATAACGAGCAATCTATGTAGTTGCCCCAGTCAAAAGGCCAGTTCTTTCCTGCACGAAGGTACAGTTCTATGCGGCCCTTCAAGAGCGATTTACGAGAGGGATAAGGTGGGCGACTATTTGACAGGGTACGTGAGCTTTGGTCAGCAGACACTTTTAACAGGGCGCGATTCATCGCGCCCCTACCTATTCTAACACCTTACGACTATAGCCCCAATTGCGAAGGATCCCTGGGCGATGCCACCACCCGCCTTGGATGTGTTCTACGCCAGATGAACCATGCTATCAACGCTGCCGGAACAAGGTAGATGCTGATTGACAAGAGCCAGATCAAGAACGTAGCCAGTACCTGGCCAAATGACAGCACAGCCGACCATGAGTCATGGAAAACCTGGCCGATACTCCATGGAGTCTGTTGCGTGGGGGGCGGTGTAGCAGCGGGTGCCATTGGCTGCAGATTGATAGTTACTGTATAGAACGTGGTCTGATTCTTCAAGGCATTGAGATGGGCTTCAATGTCTTCGATCTGCCCCTCCACATTCGTCAGCTTATCCTCAACCGTGATAATATCGCCCAAGGCTGTGCTGTTGCTGAGCAATACCAGCAGCCGCTGCTGCTCACCACGCAGGTTCGTGAGTTGTGATTGCGTATCGACGTAGTCATTGGTTACATCCTGCACGCTTTCGTGCAGGGTGAGCAGTTTTCCTCCATGCTGCTGCGCATAACCGGCGAGATACTCCTCAATTTGCGTATACTCTGTGGACTCTACCGAGAAGGTCATGGATACAGTGTAGAGATTATCGCCCGTTTGCTCATAGTCAATACCCGCTGAAGATGAACGTGGGTCGGTAGTGCTGATCCAGGACTGCAAATTACTCGCCACCTGCCGCGTATCCTTCACCTGCATGTTGACCTGGAGCGACTTTATCAAGTACTGGGGCCCGTATGAGGCTGAAGAACTACTTTTCTGACTTGAAGTCGTGCCTGAATTCGTGCTGGAACCCTGCGAGGACGAGCTACCTGATAGCTGCGCAGGAACGTGGGCAGATGTAGGCACGCTAGCACTGCCAACAGTTGATTCTCCACCACAAGCTGCCAGCAGAAAGGCCAGGATGAAGAGGATTCCCAGGCTGCCCTGGAGAGTTAAACGTTTACGGTTGCTTTTCACGAAATTCTTTTCAAGTAGATTACGCATAGAACCACTCCTTTTGATTGCAATGAACAGATGCGCAGAATAAGCGATCATATTTTATACGCTGGGGGCAAGCTAAAACTCCCCTCTGTCATCGATAGTGACGGTGCTGAAGGGCTAAAAGTTCCGCCTCTTGATTTTTACTGCCTAGCGTCTTTCCAATCAGGTTTGTATCAATTGTATCAATTGTATCTTTTGTATCGGTTGTATCGAGATATCCCAAACACAACAAAACACTGCGGCAGAGGAAGAAATGCGACGATGCTACAGACAAAAAGCCGAGTCCCTTTTCAGGGACCCGGCTTACTTTGCAACGTTCACGCTGGGGTCTCAACAGCGTTGTGAAAGCGCTTTGAACGTTCCCAGGTAGGTGTAAAGGCCGTTGATGGCGATCGATGGCGTCCGGCGTGCAAACCAAGAGAAGAAAGCCTCATCCTGCAGGTGCGAGCCACTGAAGCCGCTGACGGTGAAGACGACACCGACCAGTGGATCACCAACCTCAAGCACGTTGCTGCATCCGTACTGCGGCGCAATCGGAGAAATCCAGTTGGGTACAACGTTGGTGCCAAATGGATCATTCAGCCACTCTGCCAGTTCGTGGCTGAGCGCACTCACATCCTCAGCGAACCCGCCCTGGACACCGGGATCAGCGTCGTTGGTGAAGATGTAGGTTTGCAGGCCAGCATTATTGCTGACGGCATTATGATAGCCCCCAATGCAGCAGTTGCTGAGGGTGGGGCTGCCCTGGGACAGGTAGACGTTGTCGGACAGGAAAATCGGCAGCATATTGGGGGTGAAACCCTGAGATATCAGCAGGGATTGCAACTGGGGATCAAACCAGTTGACGTTGATGATGCCGATCGTCTTACCGCTGCTTGAGCCCGTCACGGTAGCTCCATCGGCTTTTGGTACAGCCAGGCTGACAGCCGTCGCTACCTTAGGAGTTCCTACAAGCACATGATAATTGGGGCTTGTCGTCGAGACGCTCTTCCAGAACTCCGCACGCTGAATCGCGTCACCGTACTGGGTGCTGCCGCTGATAAACGGTGCATTCTGGAAAATCGGTGAACCGGTAGTCTCCGGCACCTTGGTCGTCCCATCAAAGGCCTTACCGTTGGAGAAGGTGAGCCTGAGAGGCACGATAGTCACCGGAACAGTGGTGGTGGCCGAGCCTATCTTGGGGTTGGTCCCAACCATGCTGAACTTATACGTCGTTCCCCCAGAGGTGAATGACGATGACCAGTGCTTCAGGTGCGCGCCAGCAAGCTGTGTGTCGGAAAAGTGATTCGAGAAGTGTACGAAACGCGGCTTGCCATCGCTTAGGACACCTGCTGCATGGGAGCCCGTGGTTGTAGTGAACAGGCTAAATGCCATAGCAGCTACTACTACCACCAGGCTGAGAGCAGCGAAGAGCTGCAGCAAAGTCTTCTTAGAAGCCAATGTTGGTTGATCCTGCCTTTCATCATCGATAGTTCACGAGGGAACTGTTTGTAAGAGGCAAATATCGTTGAGCAGAGTGGCTTATCTTCCCCCGTGTCACTCTTGCTTCTTGACCAGCAGTATACGTGTTTCAACTTCAAGATGACTTCATTGAAATACTGGTGAGAAATATGCTTGCCTGCTTTACCTGTGAGCACGGAGTCTTAGAGAAGAGGGCTTGCGCAATTATATAAGACACAGTGGAAAAGGGCACCCTTGGTGAGCGCCCTTACTACTATCTTTCCAATCAGCATTGTATCAATTGTATCATTGTGTCACTTGTATCGGTTGCATCGCTTTGTTGCCCACTGCCTATCGAACCAGGGCTACTTTTATCGCTCCCTCCGCCTTAATCGTCTCCAAATCAGAATCAAGGCTCTCAGTGACTTCAATTTGCCTGGCACGGGTGACACTCATGATATCGTCCCTGGCTTCTTGCAGTATCCCGGCGGTAGCGGATTCGGTAGTTGCCAGTTGCAATCGCTTCAACTCGGTTCCCAGCGAGATGTTGGACTCGCTCTTGTAGCGACGAACGACAGTGGCAACTTCTATCAGGGCTTCGCCAGCGGCATCGGCTGTATCGCTGAGCAAGGCTTCACTGGCAATTGGCCAGCGGCTATTGTGAAGCGAATCCTCTCCCTCACTGGTCGCGAAGAGCGATAGGTAGATCTGCTCTGTGATATACGGAAGGATGGGAGCGAACAGCTTGATGATTGTCAAAAGCACGTGATAGAGCGTGTAGCGTGCGCCATCGCGCATCTCATTTGTCTCGTCATAAAGGCGCTCCTTGGCCATCTCCAGGTAATTATCTGCCAGGTCCCTCCAGAAGAAGCTCTCAGTCTCGCTTTTAGCCGCTGCGTAGTCGTAGCTACGAAAGAGTTCAGTCGCACGCTGGATTAACCGCTGGGTACGGGAAAGCATCCAGCGATCAGTAGGTGTAAAGCCTGGCAATTCGGCTGGCGGTTGATAGTTTTCCAGGAAACGCTGGCTGAATTTAGCCACGTTCCAGAGCTTCGTTACCAGTTTACTCCCGAGGGCAATTTTCTCCTCGCTGATGATTGTGTCCTTGCCTAAGCCAATGCTTGCTGCCCAGTAGCGAACGGCGTCAGCCGAGTATTTATCGATCATCTGCATAGGAGGCATAGGGCCACCCCCCCGGCTCTTGCTGATCTTGCCTGCTCCCTCACCGGCCAATCCCCAACCGGAGATGGCTACCACTTTCCATGGCAAAACGCCAAAGTGGTAGTGGGACTTCACGATGGTATCGAAGGCCCAGGTGCGAATAATCTCGTGTGCCTGTGGGCGCAAGGTCATAGGGAAGACTCGCTCATACAGTTGTTTATCGCTTAGCCAGCGCCCACTGATCTGCGGTGTCATGGAGGAGGTGGCCCAGGTATCCATCACGTCTTCTTCTGGTGTGAAGGAGGTGCTGCCACAGTCACAGGCTTCGGGCGGATTCTGCTCGGTTGGGTCCACCGGAAGTTGCTCTTCGCCGGCAAGTATGATCTTATCGCAGGCATCACAATACCATACGGGGAAAGGAACACCAAAGTAGCGCTGGCGGGAGATGCACCAATCCCAGGCCAGGTTCTCCACCCATTCACGATAGCGCGCCTTCATATGAGCGGGGTACCAGGTAACCTGTTCGCCCGCTGCAAGCCATTCTTGCTTAGAGTCAAGTATGCGAACGAACCACTGCTTCGTGACGATGTACTCCACGGGTACGTCATCGCGCTCATGAACGCGCACAGATTGGATGATAGAGTGCTTATCGAGCAGCAAGCCACGGGCCTCAAGCGCCTGGATGATGCGACGCCGGGCGACTTCAACGCTCAGGCCCGCGAATTCGCCGGCCAGGCCGGTCATTGTTCCGTCTCGCTCGATAGCTATCTTGAGGGGCAGATTGTACTTGTACCACCATTCAACATCGGTCACATCTCCAAATGTGCAGCACATGACAGCGCCGGTGCCTTTTTGCGGGTCTGCTTTCATATCTGCAAGTATAGGTACCTCAAATCCAAACAGAGGTACGGTCACGTGCTGTCCGATGAGCTCCTGGTAGCGTGCGTCGTTTGGATGAACGAACACGGCGACACAGGCAGGTAACAGTTCCGGCCTGGTAGTGGCGATAGGAAGCGTCTGCCCATTCTCAAGATGAAATGCCAGGGTGACAAACTCGCTCTCGCGTTCGAGGTCGTTCAGGTCCGCCTGCGCCAGGGCCGTTTGACATTCAGGACACCAGATGGTCGGGGCCTCCCGGCGATAGACCAATCCTTTGCGATAGAGGTCGATAAAAGACAGTTGGGAAGTGCGCCTGGAGAGGTCATCGATTGTGCGATAGGAATAACGCCAGTCTATCGAGAGTCCAAGCCGCTGCCAGAACGCCCGGTAGTCCGTCTCGGCCTCCTCACCGACCTCCAGGCATTTCTGGATGAAGGCCGTACGCCCCACTTCGGGAGCAGTGGTATGTAAGCGCTTTTCAACAAAGCGCTCGGTGGGAAGGCCGTTGTCGTCGTAGCCCATCGGGTAAAAGACATTGTAACCACGCATGCGCCAGAAGCGGGCGAAGAAATCGGCCTGGCTGTACGAATAGGCGTGACCAAGGTGAACATTCCCCGAAACCGTTAGCGGGGGCGTGTCGATAGAGTAAACCGGTCGCTCGTCTTCAAGAGAAAAGTGATAGGTGCCTGATTTTTGCCAGTAGGCCTGAAGTTCTGGCTCGGCTGTTCTTGGATCGTAACGTTTTGGTAAACTCATGACAATCCTCTCCTGTTGATGCCAATAAAAAAGCCCAATTCATCCTGTATGAGGACGAAAAGGGCACATTTTCGCGGTACCACCTCATTTCGCCGGACGTTGCCGCGCCGGCGCACTCACCACCCGACAGCTCTACCTGGAGGAAGAGGTCTATCAGGGTCTCGCTATAATGGGCTCACCCATGCCGATCTAGTCTCCGCTATGCCAGGCAAAAGCGGGTTTCTCCAGCAGTCAATCCGAGCGACGTTCAACAGTGGGACTTGCGGGGGCTTCCAGCCTATGGCCGCACCTTCTCTATCAAGCACACCTGCTGTTTACTTTTCCCGGAGGAGATTAGTATTTCATCGATTGTGAATAGTGTATCTAGTTTGAGAGGCAATGTCAATAGCTACTTCCTTTGGTCCTGCCTGACTGACGCAGTCAGTAGACGCGCCAGCGTCGTTGGCAGGACCCATTTAAAACTACCTCCTCCACACTTTTCTTGGCCGCTCCTCGGGCTTCGGTTCGAGCGCCGGGCGTTCCTGGATCAGGCGCAAGGCCTCGGCAATCGCTCGATCCAACTGGGGATCAACATTGTTCACATAGTCTTGTGGCGCAATATCAATCTCGATGTCAGGATCGGTGCCATAGTTTTCTACGTTCCATCCTACATCCTTGAACCAGAAGGCGAACTCGGGTTGCGTAGTCACTGTGCCATCGACGAGCGTATATCGAGGACTGATGCCGATTACGCCGCCCCAGGTGCGTTTGCCGATTAATGGTCCCAGGCCCATGAGCTTGAAGCCGTGGCTGAAGATATCGCCATCCGAGCCGGCATGCTCATTGGTAAGGGCTACCATTGGCCCACGAGGCGATTCCTCTGGATATGGCGCAGGCTGACCCCAACGGGGGAAATCATAGCCGATGCGCCGCCTTGCCAGTTTCTCCAGCAACAGGCCGGAGACGTGTCCCCCGCCGTTAAAACGCACATCGACGAGGAGCGCGGGGTAGTCATACTCGGCCAGGTAACTGCGGTGAAATTCCGCAAAGCCTGCTGGTGACATATCAGGGATATGGACATAGCCCACCTGGCCATCCGATCTTTCGTGGACGATGCGGCGGTTATTCTCGACCCATTCTCGATAACGCGCAGGTCTTTCATCCCCTATGGCTTTGGCAGTGACGATACGCGTCTCTTTTGAACTGGCATCTTCGATAGTGAGTTGTATCTCATTGCCTGCCTGATTCACCAGCAGTTCTTGTGGGCTGCGCTCAGGTCCTACGCGCTGCCCATTAATGGCGAGTACGGCGTCACCTACGTGAATATTCAGTCCGGGGCTGGTGAGCGGCGCGGTCGCATTACTGTCAGTTGGATCACCCTGCAAGATGCGCGCGATACGATAGCGGTTATCTCCGGCATCATAGCTCCAGTCTACCCCCAGGAAACCCTGCTGGTAGTGGGGTCCATGGCGATACTCACCACCTATTTCATAAGCATGTGAGGTGTTCAGTTCGCCCTGGAGTTCCCAGAAAAGGTCGGAGAGTTCTGAGCGTGAACTGACGCGTTCGACGAGAGGGGCATACTGGGCGTAAATGGCATCCCAATCGATGCCCGACATGTCTTCCGTCCAGAACTGCTCGCGCTGCAAGCGCCAGGCCTCGGCGAACATCTGCTTCCATTCGGCAGCCGGTTGCACCGAGACTTTGACGCGGTTTAGATCGAGCCAGCCTGATTCGCGGCTGGGGCGATCACCATTGTCTGATTTGGAGGGTTTCTCGCCAGCCTTCAGCACACGCAGGCGTCGCCTGCTGCGATAGATCAAGGTTTTACGGTCGCGCGAGAGGTTATAGTCACCGACGCCATCGATGAGCGTCTCGTATTTACGCTTTTCGAAGTCATAGCAGTCGATATGTCCCTTCGGTTCACTCTCCCAATCCCCGTGCTGGTTAATCGATCCCTGGATGGGGTAGACCAGGAAGAGTACTTTGCCTTTCATACCGCGCACGGAGTAATAGCGTCCCTCTGCTACGGGGAAGGGTATAGCTCGCGAGGTAATGCCTTCCAGGTCGATGACTATTGCGGGGGGCTTTTTATCTTTAGCGGTCTCTTCCTGATCGGCATCCTCCTCATGTGAAGATTCCTCGTTGTCACCCTGCTCTTTCTTAGAGGCCGCTTCTTCCTTCTCTTTCTCTTTGTCATCGGGAGCTTTGGGCTCCGGGATGAAGGGAGAGCGCAGGTCGCGCTGCAGTGTGACGAGGTAGGGTTTCACACTTTGAGGAAAGCTCAACTCGAATTGCAGGCTGTCGTACACGGGGTTGAGAATACGGTGTCCCAGGAAGTACAGGTACTTGCCATCGGGATCAAAAGAGGGCGCGACATCTTCGAGAATTGGCTCGGTCACGAAATGGGTTTCGCCGGTCTCCAGGCTGCAGAGTTTGATAGCGGTTTTCTGATTCGAGAAGGTGAAGCCATAGGCCAGCCAGCGTCCATCCGGAGACCAGGCAAGGCCCCTTATACGGCCGTAGTCGCTGCGATCAAGCACACGCGAGGTACTTGCCTCAAGGTCAACCGCGAGCAGTTCATTGCGATGATTGGTAATAGCAACCACGTCATCGGTGGGCGAAACAACCATAGAAACGGCTCTTCCAAACTCGATATCGGCAAACGTCTTAGGCTCGCTGCCCTCTTCGGGATTGAAGATGAGCAGGCTCTCGCGACCGGTTGCGTCGTTGATGGCAACGAAACGCTTGCCATCATTGAGCCAGTTCAAATTGCGATAGCGCACGCCATCGGGTTCACCATGCTGGAGTACAGGTCCTTCCCAGTTGCCCATTGAGAAAGCCTTGCCGCGCGTGGTGAGCGCGACGGAATACCCCTGGGGGTTCAATGCGTAGCTATCGAGGTAGTTAGTGGCCGGGACGAACTTGCGGTTGCGCTGAGTGCGTATACTCGGCAACTCTGGAGTGAGGTGGCGTACTTCAGCAGTTGCGGGATCAAACAGGTAGAGGTCAGCGCCCGCGTGATATACCAGGCGTTGCCCATCGCTCGACAGGTGACGGGCATAGAAATCCTGGTGATTAGTGTGGCGGCGTACATCCTCGCCCAAGGGCGTGCAAGAATAGATGTTGCCAACTCCTTCGTGGTCGGAGAGAAAGTAGATGCGCTCGCCCACCCAGCACGGGTCGGCAATGTTCCCATCGAGCTGAAGCAGTCGCTGGAACGTTCCGTTACCGCCGACATCGCACCACAGGTGCCCAACCCTGCCGCCCCGGTAGCGTTTCTGGTAGGCAAAATCGCGCACGTTTATATTGCGGCCGAGCACGACGCTCCCGTGGGGGCCATATGAGATGGCATTTGCCAGGCCGAAAGGAAGCTGGCGTGGTTCGCCGCCCGTGGGATTGATCGAATAGATGGCCTCAAAGCGTGCAGCGAATTGTCCTGTATTACTGGAATAGAGTATCTCGTCTCCGCCAGGTGACCAGCCTGCTGCCTTGCAAGAAGAGGCGGCTTGAAAGGTAAGACGTTTGGCAAGCCCGCCTAGCGCAGGCATGGCGTAGATTTCGCTGGGGCCTTCTTCCTCACCTACAAAGGCGAGTTGTGTCCCATCGGGTGAAAAACGGGGGTACCTCACTTCAGCCACACCCGCTGTCAGGCGCTCGGCTCGTCCGCCCTCGCTCGACACGAGCCAGAGGTCATCTTCAGAGACGAATACGATAGTGTCCTGGTGGATCGTTGGGTAGCGTATATAACCCTGGGATGACATATGTTCTCCTTTTTAGAAGCCATTGGGGGCATTCGTTGAATTGACAGGTTAGCAATCGACATTGGATTTAGTAGCACTAGAGAACCTGAGGCTGTTTTTGACCTTTTGCGAAGGCCAAAGGCTTCGGTAGTGTTAATTCTACACCAGGAATGGCGGCATGAGCAAGAGGACGAGTAACTCTCGTCACGCAGGAAAAATATGGTGCAGATGTGGCGCATTTGCTCCGTATTTTTTGGCTTTTTGGCTTGCTCGTTGCATCGCATTACACAAAAATCGATAGAACATCGAATAGCGTGCAACTGTGGCGCATTTGCACCGTATTTTTTTTATTTTTTGGGCTTTTTTGGCTTGCTTCTGCCTTAAACCAAACGGGGAGCTTTGCTGTTGCTCTCTACCAGCCAATGATGGTTTGCTCATGATCGATACACCTCAATAACTCGCTCTTATTCCGACCGGCAACGGACTGCGTCCTTCTTGTAAGCCAGCTTGTCAACGAACTGCGTTCTAGCTGCGCTCAGACAAGCTGCAAGGAGTGCGCTTCGCTCAGCCGGTCGGAAAGGTAGTACTTATGGGTAGTGATGCCAAAATGTGGCAACAGGTTTCCTTTCATACCTGCTAACGTAACTATTCCATTTGGGCCTGCTTTATCCAGCAATATGTTGTTTGGTTAGGCAAGGTTTAGTTGTTGCTATCTATGTATGGACTCCCTGGTACTCCTTGCGTCACAGGCGGGGAACGCAGCATGCGCTTGGGGCGATTGAGGACCCGGTACGCTACTTCCTGCTCCATCGGGAAAAATCCACACAGCACTATACCCCTTCCAGCATCACATCATATTTCTGTAAATGTGATAATTGAATGGGCGGATTGTTAAAAATTTTGACAATTATTTGTGGGGATGAATATAGGTTTTCGCATTCGGAACCTGAGTTTGTCGCACATGGCACCACTCTCTTGCAGGAGCCTCGCAAGCCGCGTCAACAGGAAAGAGAAGGAAAAGTATAGAATTCCAAAATTTGCACTGACAGGAGATGTACCATGAATGAGTCTATGCTGTTCCATAATCAGTTGCTAGCTACCAAATTCTTTGTGCCTTCCGCATCACATTCTCTCATCGCGCGTCCCCAACTGACCGCCCTGCTCGATCAGGGGCTACGACGCAAACTCACCCTTATTTCCGCTCCGGCCGGCTTCGGCAAGACCACTCTACTCTCGACCAAGGTGCAGTCTTTCTCACAGAAGAACCCTGAAGCTCCGCGTGTGGCCTGGGTCACCCTGGACGAGGGCGATAATGAGCCGGTGCTCTTCTGGACCTATGCACTCACAGCGCTGGATACTTTGCAGCCAGGTCTCTGTGCTCCGCTCCTGTCATATTTGCACATGCAGCAAGGGCCGACAGCGCAATTGCGGTTCGTCTTGCAGGCGCTCATCAATACCCTGGCGAGCAGCACCGGGCAATTTCTCCTCGTCCTGGACGACTATCATCTGATCACCGAACCTGAGGTTCACCGCTCTCTCACCTATCTGGTGGAGCATCTTCCTCCTCAACTACATCTCATCCTGGCCACGCGTGCCGATCCCCCTTTGCCACTCTCTTTACTAAGAGCACGTGGGGAGGTGCTGGAAGTGCGCACCAACCAGTTGCGCTGCACAGAGGAGGAAGTGAGAGCTTTCTTCAAGGAAGTAATGGACATGCACCTCCCTTGGGATCTCATCCAGAAGGTCACTGCTCGTACCGAGGGGTGGCTCGTCGGCTTGCAATTGCTCGGCCTCTACTTGCAAGGGCACACTGCTCCTGACGATCTGCTGGATGAGGTAAGTGGGAAACAGCACTACGTCCTGGACTATTTGATGGAGGAAGTCTTGCAGCGGCAACCGCCGCCGGTGCAAGCGTTTCTATTGCGGACCTCTATTCTGGAGCGGCTTTCGGCCTCCCTCTGTAATGCAGTGCTCCAGCAGAAGGACAGCCAGGATCTACTCGAGTTTCTGGAGCGTACCAATGTTTTTGTCGTGCCGTTGGATGGGGAGCGGTGTTGGTATCGCTACCATGCCTTGTTTGCCGAGGCTCTGCGCGCACGACTGGAGCAGACGGAAGGCGAAGCGATGTCCGCCCTGCACCTGCGCGCCAGCCAGTGGTATGCTGAGCAGGGATACTTCAACGAGGCAGTGCGTCATGCTATTAGCGCAGGCGACTGGCCGCGAGCGGCTGACTTGATCGAACAAGGGTATCCATACATCTGGGGGAGTAGTGAACATGGGATGGTAAGGCGCTGGCTAGAGAAGCTCCCAGACGAGGTGATTCGCTCGCGGCCCCGTCTGTGCCTGGGATATGCCAGGACCTTGTATATGGATTCTCCATACACGAGCATGGAACGCTGGCTGAACGATGCAGAAAGAGCATTGTGGGCCATGATACAGAACTCCGCCAATGAGATCTCTGAAATGGGAGTATCTCCATCATACGCATGCCCTGAGTGGAATAACCTGCTTGGAGAAATCGCTGCCTATCGCGCCTTCCTTACTGGCTACTATCTTGGTAATGGACCTGCCACCCTGGCATTTTGTCAGGATGCCCTTGCTCATCTCTCAGCACAGAATTTCGTAGCACGAGCATCAGTTGCATATGCCAGGTCGCTGGCCTATCATTCCTTTGGAGATATTGTGGCCGCTATCCAGAGCACACGAGAGGCCACAGCCCTCGCGCAAGTGGCAGGGGACATCTCATTCACCATTCCCTATCTGTGCAGGACGGAGTATTCTTTGCTCGTGCATGGTAAGCTGCACGAGGTGGTACAGGTGGCCGAGCAGGCAATGCTTCTGGGAAGAACCACGCTGGCTGGATTGCCTCATCCTATGGTGTGCTGGGCATATATCCATCTTGCAGACGTCCTACGACAGTGGAACCGACTGGATGAGGCGCTGGAGTGTGCATTACAGGCCGTCCGGCTGGGTGAACAGGCCGAAACTATCGTTGCCTTATACTTAGGATACACCGAGCTGATGCGCGTCTACCTGGCGCAAGGAGAGATGGACGCAGCACGCACTGCCATCCATCAGGCAGAAGCGGCCATGGCGAAAACCTACTGCGGTCCGTACCGGCGCGATGTCTACGTCATCGTGGACTGGGTGCAGTTCTGGCTGGCAAGTGGGGCGATGGACCGCGCCACCCGCTGGGCAGAGGAACTCGTCCAGGAGGCCAACATGTCTTCTCCATTAGCCCGTGAACGCGAGGATGTGGCACGAGCACGCATTTTGTTGGCCCAGAAGAGGCCAACTGAAGTTCTCTCGCTCCTGGAACCCCTGCAAGTCATCGCGGAGCAGCAAGAACGAGTGAGCCACGCCATTGAAATAAAGGGTTTGCAGGCCCTGGCCTACCAGTTGCGCCAGCAGGAGCAAGAGGCGCTCAACACGCTTGCTCAAGCCGTACGCCAGGCCGAACCCGAGGGCTACATCCGCTGCTTTGTGGATGAAGGAGCCCCAATGACCGTCCTGCTTTCCAGGCTCCGCGAACAGGAGCGCAAACAAGGACCAACCCCGTATCTGGATACCCTGTTGGCAGCGTTTGCCCCTTTCCCACACAATGACCAGGCAGAAACGCAGCTTGCTGGAGGGTCAGGTCGTTCAAATGAACCCACGGCACTACTCATCGCACAGTTGAGCGAACGCGAACGAGATGTGCTTCGCTTGATGGAACAGGGTGCCTCCAACCAGGAGATTGCTGAGGCCCTGGTGCTGGCTCTCAGTACGGTCAAAAGCCATGTGCGCAATATCCTCTCGAAACTGGAGGTGAGTAATCGCGCCCGGGCGGTAAAGCGCGCGCGTGACCTGGGCCTGCTCCCCGACAAGCCATAAGTCACCGGTCTGGCACCAGCAAGGGCCCATCCCTGTATTCTCGATCTTCCAACTGCCGCTGAGGAAAGAGTGAGAAACCGAAGCTGAGCTGAATCCATCATCCGAAAGGATGAAAGAATTGTCAGAGCATTATTCCTCCTTTTGACTCATGACATTGTTCATCTCCTTTCCTATACTAGCGGTAGGTTGTGGACTCGGGAAATACCGTATCCCTGCTTTTTTTCAGCCAGAAAGAGATGGAAATAGATGAACAAGTATATATTAGTGGTCGATGATGATACACAAATGCGATCCATCTTACAAGCAGTACTAGAGAGCGAGGCGTACGTCGTAGACACGGCGAGCGATGGGCTCATTGCTCTGGACAAAATCGTCCACCAGCAAGCAATGCCCGAAATAATCTTGCTGGATCTGCAGATGCCACGCATGAGTGGCCTGCAATTGATCAAGGCATTACGGCAGCATGAAGAAGTCAGGTTAGATTCCATTATTGTACTCAGTGCGGATCGGGACGCACTTCAACAGGCCGGCACGCTGGGTATTCGCCGCTGCCTGGCAAAGCCATTTGACCTGGAGATGTTACTGGAACTCGTCTCCACTTGTGCAGCTTGACGAAAGTATCCACCACTGTGTTCATCTCCAACGTGCTAAACGGGCAACTGTTCGCTCACGCCCAACGAGATATATACTCTCAAAAAGAGGAGGGCTCACATCGCCTCCTGATACGGCCACACGCAAAGCTAATAATGCCTCTCTCGGTTTGAGGGCCAGTTCATCGATCAGTGCTCTCGTTGTCACTTCAATGGATGAGATGCTCCACTCGACCGTCTTCATTGTCTCGTGCTCTGCTGGAGAAATGGCCTCATCGCCGGAGTGAGGAATTTGTTGACCGCTCTCTCGGAGTAGTCGAGTTCATCTGCGGCTCAGTCCAGATGATGGTTGATGGGAGTTCCTGGGCTTGTCACTCTGGCATAGAATGGGAGTATGAGTGAAGGACTCTCTGAGGAAGGAGTGGATACCCATGACAACGACCACCTATGCCGCAGACCGCAGCGCCCTGCTGATCGTCGACCCCTACAACGATTTCATGAGCGAAGGCGGCAAGCTTTACGAGGCTACCAAGAAGACGGCTGAAGCGGTCGGCTTCTATGACAACATGCGCAAGCTGATCCCTGCGATCCGGGCGGCGCGTATCCAAGTCATCATCGTGCCTCATCACCGCTGGCGAGAAAGCGACTATAAAGGGTGGAAGCATATGAACCCAAGCCAGGTTCTGGGGAACCAGATCCAGGGTTTCGCCGCCGGAAGCTGGGGCGGAGAGTTCCATTCCGAATTCGGTCCCCGCGATGGCGACGTCGTCGTGCTTGAGCACTGGGCACAGAGCGGCTTCGCCAATACCGATCTCGATGCCCAACTCACACAGCATGGGATCGAGAAAATCATCCTCGTCGGCATGGTAGCGAATACCTGCATCGAGGGCACCGCTCGCTTTGGCATGGAGCTTGGCTACCACGTCACCTTGATTAAGGATGCGACTGCTGCCTTCGAGCAGGAAGGCATGCATGCGGCGCACGAGGTCAATGGTCCGCGCTTCGCACACGCTATTCTGACTATCGAGGAGTTACTGGCCCGACTGCCGTACTGATTCGGATCACCGATGTCGTGGTCGCGTGATGCGCTTCGATGAGAGGAAGGAAAGAAAACATGATGATTAAAAGGGTCGAGATCGAACGGCTCAGCGTGATATCTTCCAAGCCGCTCGAGGTGGCCGTTGGGCATCCGGATATGGTCGAGTTCGTGAAGGCACCTCAGAGCGCACGGACCTTTGCTGAACTGGAAAGTGTGGTCCAGAGGGGCCTCGGCAGGACGGGGCTGATGATGTTTATGGAACTCGATCCTGGCGCGATTCTGCGTAAGGAGACCGGGCGCGACACGCCGAAAATCATGCGCTTTCTGATCGGCAATCCGCTCATCATGAAAGAAATGGCAAAGCATGTTCCCGATGCTGGAGCTTACGCTCCGGTCACCATTCTGGTGGATGAGCGGCCCGACGGCGTGCATTTGACGTATGACAAGATGGCCAGCCTTCTGGCCCCCTACGGAAACCCGGACGCTCTCGCTGTTGCCCGGGATCTGGATTCGAAAATCGAGAACCTTCTACGCGAGTCTGCGGTTTGACGATCTCACTGTGAGCTGATGGAATAAAATGATTTACAAGTAAGGCGCCAGCTTCGATGATAGGAGCATTTTCTTTATTGTCCAATCCCGTCGGCGATAGCCTTGCCCACGAGAGTGGAGGGACTCCACTCGGTGGCGATCAGGCGTCGCCCGGTTACCGAGCGTGAGGCATCCGAGGCCAGAAAAACGGCAGGCGCTACCATAATCTCCGGCTGAAGCAGATGGGCGCGCACCTCCTGTGGGGTGTTGGCAGGAATCATGCCGGTGTTGGTTGCGCCACCGGGCAGCAGGGTGTTCACGCGGATGCCGGTCTCGGCCAGGTCCTGTGCCCAGATAGCCGTTTCGGACTCAAGAGCCGCTTTGGAGGGGCCATAAGGAGAAAAGCCACGACGTTTCATGGTCTCATAGTTCACACTGATATTAATGATGCTGCCCGTTCCCCGCTGCAGCATATGCGGCACCACGGCTCGCGCCATGTAAAATGGCCCATCGACATTGGTCGCTATGATCATGCTCCAGATCAGCGGATCCACTTCCCAGAAGCGCGTCGGCTGCGTCATAAAGGAGGAACTGACATATTTCATGCCACGACCGGCATTATTGACTAGCACGTCTACCTTGCCGAAGCGCTGGAGCGCCTGCGCGATGACCTGCTCACAAGCGTGTGCATTGGTGATATCGGCCAGTTGCCCCAGCACTCGCTGGGACCATTCCTGCTGCGAGAACCAATCCAGTTCTGCCTGCTCTCGCGCCGCCGTTACCACGACAGATGCCCCTTCGTGCAGATAGCCGGCAGCAATGGCACGCCCCATGCCCCGACCGGCCCCGGTCACGATGGCGACTTTCCCGTCTAACTCGCCCATCTTTTGCTCTTCCTTTCTCACTCAGCTCTCAGACTCGACGGTCAACGACAGGCGTTGATTGTATGAGCCCGGTGCGTTTCCAACCGTGAGGAATAGTATATCACAGTAGCCTTTCCCAAAATGAAAGGCTCTGAATTGGCCTGCGGAGGCCTTTCCGTGGTTTCTGAAAGAGAAAGGCAGTCCCGCTACCCCAGCGTCCCCATCCAGTCAGCGATGGCCTGTCCGATCTCATCAGGAGCGTCCTCCTTAGACTGGTACCAGAGAGGGCATGGACTCGCCAATTGGAGAGGTGGTCCAAACCTCTGCTGGAGGGCCTTTGCGTGATGAAATGCTCTCAATTGGAAGCATAGAGTGTTCACAAGGAGTTACAGCGATGACACAAGCAACGAATCGACCAGGTGCTGCTGGCCTATCGAAACGGACGCCAGAAGAGATCTTTGCGCACCATGGTCAGGCCCTGGGTGCTCAAGACCTTGACGCAACAATGATGGACTTTGCTGATACGGCCGTCCTGGTCACCTCTGAGGGTGTCCGGCGTGGCAAGGACGCCATACGCAATTTCTTCGATGGCCTTTTCAAAGCTCTCCCTAAAGCACAATGGGGCCACAAGACCATCTACTACGCGGACAATGTACTCTTCCTCGAGTGGACTGGCGACTCCGCGCGGGCGAGCGTTTCCGACGGGGTGGATACCTTCCTCTTTAAGGACGGCTTGATCCAGGCCGAAACCGCGCACTATACTCTTGTCCCTAAGACGTGAGGGGCTGGGATGAGGGGATCAGAAGGTGTTGAGAATCCGATGTGCAACAATGTAGCCCGATCCACCATTAATTCCGTGTCCCGGCCATGTTGCTGCTCCCAGCATAAAGAGATTCGGTACTGCGGTAGCATGCCCCGGCTGACCAGGCAAAGGGCTGAAGAGATAGCTTTGGGCCAGGTCGTGGGCGCCGCCGTATGGGTCGCCAGGTCCCTGATTCGGACTAAACTGTGCCAATGTATCGGGGGTAATCACAGCATGACCGATGATCGCACTGGGAATATTCGGAATATGCTTGCTCACAAGATTGATCACGCGCTCAGCAAAGCGTTCAGTGAGATCGTGAGTCCACGTTCCATCACCAACCTCAATCAAACCTGCACTATCACCACGAGGGTGACATGGAACCGCGAGAACCTGGATACGCATGATGGCTTTGCCTTCCGGAGCACGTGATGGATCGAGATTTGTCGGGTAGTCAATTGTAAACGTAGGCTTCGCTGGGAGTAATCCTGCCATGCCCTGAGCAATGGCGAGGGTACATCCATCAAGCCCATCTGTCAAGTGTGGCTGTCCGACACGATTGAAGCGCGCATCTGACCAGCGAGGAGGCTCATTGAGTGCAAGGTGAATCTGTACACATCCACGTCCATACCTGAACTGTTTCGCCTGCGTACGCAAAGAGACATCGACATCCGACTCCGCCAACAGCGAGAGGTAGAGTTGATCAGGATTGGTCGAAGCGACAATGGCCTGCCTGGCTTGAAACTCTTCATTGCTAGATGTCCGTACTTTCACGGCACGTCCCTTTTCTACAATGATACGGCTGACCCGCGTATTGGTGCGAATCACGCCGCCCTGATCTACCACCAATTGCGCCAGAGCACGTGCAAGCATCTCGCTACCACCTTCGGGTATTGGCATTCCAGAACCCATCAACGCCAGGATAAAGAGTTTGACCCAGATCCCACCTCCAATCTCGTCGGGAGTACGGCCTGTGTGCAATACCCACGGCGCAAACATTGCACGCAATACGGGTGACTGGAAGGGATCGACAACCGTTCGCGCAGTATCAAACAGCGAAGCCGCGAAGGTTGAATATCCGGGGCGATCTCCATCATGCAACAACCGTGCGATAATCTCCATCGCCTCAGGAGAGGTCAGATCTAAGTTCAGCAGGGCGAAAACATCATGCATATAGGGGTTCAGCGAGTCCAGAAGACGCGTGAGTGTTGCCCCATCGCCAGGAGCAAGTCGTTCAGCTTCTGCAACAAGCGCCTCAACAGAGCGTGGAAAGACGGCGGTCTGACCATCTTCCAGTGAGACACCCGTCGGCAGATCGGTATTTAAATACTGCAGCCCTCTCTCGGCCAACGCGCTTCCAAGGTCAGCATAGGAAGGTCCGGAGAGAAAGAGTGGGTGAGAAGCTGAGAACACATCGTGTTTAAACCCAGGAAGCGTCAACTCATCCGTGCGAACCAGACCGCCTGGACGGTCGTTCTTCTCAAGCATCAGGACACTGCGCCCTGACCGGGTCAGATAGGCAGCAGCAATGAGCGCATTGTGACCACTACCAATAAGAATAGCGTCGTATGTTTCCATTGTTTGATTCCCTTTATCCTGGCTATAACGCGCATGAGATGCGCAACGAGCTGTACCTTCGGCTGAAGTGCCTTCACAGGCCCGTTCAATGCGCTCGCTTTTTTCTGACAAGGGGTCAGCAAGAGTTCCGTGAGAGCAGTTCCTCACTGGTCCTAGTGTAAGGAGGAAGCGTCATGAAAGTGTCATGAAAGCGTCATGGGCGGTGGCCCCAAACGCTGACCCACCCATGTGTGAGAACGCGCCTGGCAGGAAGACTACCGACCTCGGCCCCATCCGTTCAGCTCAGCTTTCCCTTATTCACCCATAAAAACCCGCGTGATATCTGAATACACGATGTAGTGATCTCTTGACCCACCAGGCGGGGCCTCGGTGATGTCCACAACCTATAGGAAATACACACCTGCGCTTCTCACTTTCGCCTCCACTTCCATCATGCGTTCATGGTGATAGTATTTCAACCTCGTGCCAGGTTCTAGCGGTCGCGCCCCGATAATGACCTCTTCGCACATGGTTTTCTCCTTTGCTTGCAGCTCTACTTCCTAATTTGAATAATCACTATTGACTCTTCATTCACTCTAATTCATTTTTGCTAAATTTTCAATGACTGTTCTGTCTGCTATGATGATGGCACCAATTGAGAGGGGCTTGCATGGCTATTCGTCTGAGGGTAAAAGAGGTTGCTGAAGCGAAGGGTTACAACATGAGCACGCTCAGCCGTGCCGCCGATGTCCCTTTTAGCACCGTCCGCCGCCTCTGGCGCAACCCCTACTACGAGGTGCGTTTAGGGACGTTGCAGAGAATAGCCAAAGTCCTGAACGTGCCAACCAGCGAGTTAATAGAGGATGCATGAGGGCTCTTGTGGAGCGGCTGCCAGGTGCTGAATTTTCGTCCACATATTTCTCGCCACGCGTCTCCACGTGGATGTCGTAGGCTCGAATCCCACTCTGCCAGCCAAGCAGAAGTACCTTGATTAGTGGTATCATACTTCCATGAGTGCCTACCAGACCGACTCCCGCATCGACGAATACATTCAGACGCTCCCTGGCTGGCAGCAGGAGATTTGCCGCCAGGTGCGAGATCTGGTGCATGCCGCCGACCCGGAAGTGACCGAGACCATCAAACGCACAAAGCAGCCATATTTTACGCTGAATGGCAACATATGCGCGCTGCTCGGAGCGAAGGATCATCTCAACATTTTCATCTACGACCCCATCGTGCCCGATCCCGAGGGCATTATTAACCAGGGGCAAGGAAACCTGACAGCGCGGGCGATTCAAGTCCGTCAGGACGAACCCATCAACGAGCGCGCCCTTTTGAACCTCTTTCAAGCCATTATCGCTAATAACCGTGCGGGCGGGTGGCGCAAGCTAAAAGGTAGTCATAAGAATCTATCCCAATAGGTCAGCAGGGCGATAGGTACAAGCCAGTCAATCGGGTTTTTCTCCTTCCAGATAGAGCATGGGCACGGTCATACACAGTTCACCATGAGCACGCGCAATCTGGTTGAGCTTGTTTTCCAGGAGCGCAAAGACGTGCTCTTCGTCCTCTGGATCCACCACCCGTCTCCAGCCATCTAAGAATCCCAACTGTGTTAACAAGTGATTGAACAGGGCGCTTCCGTCCAGATAGCGGAGGTGAAAGGACTCCTCTGCTGCGTTAACGATACGAAACCCTGTTGCCTGGAGCATGCCACTGATGGATTCTCTAGTGCCCCGATGCGCCTCATTCATGTGTAATCGCTCCAGGTAGGCAGGCTTCTGGAGTTCCAGGAGCGTCTGGCGAAACACTGCATAAAACTCGGGCATATGCCCGGTGATATTCGTCGTCAGCACAATACGCGCCTTGGGTTTGGCGACACGAAAACATTCTGCAAAGACCGCGTAGGGATCAGTAAAATTATTGGCACCCAGATTGGAAACGATCAGATCAAACTCGCTCTCCTGAAACGGGAGATGTGCGGCATCCGCCTCAAGAATCTTCATGTTAGGGAACTGATAGGTGTTCAACTTCGACCTGGCTCGTTCTACCGCTTCCTTCCAGCTGTCGATTCCGGTCACCTGACAGGAGGTTCCATAGACCTGTGCAAGTTCGAATAATGGAAAACCTGTCCCACACGCCAGGTCCAGGATGTTCAGGTTGGGGCGAAGTTCCAGGTGCTTGAACAGGAAGAGACCGAATCGGGCAGACCAAAACGAAACCTGATCGAATGCCGAAGCCATCTCCGATTGGTTCAAATCATACGTGCGGTGAAGAAAATCTGGCATGAGCAATCCTTTCCTCCGTGGTAGATGCTTTTACACACTGTAGCTTCTGCAAACGGCCATGTCGAGGGACAAGAGGGAGATCGTAGGGGAGCCAATAAGGTCTTTTACGATGTGATGGTCTTCTGCCGTTTGCAGTGAGATGTACCCAACAGGTATATGAGTACACTGCGGCGTAAATAGATCCATGATGGAACTTTCACTGTATTAGTGAGCACGTTCGCGGCGCACCTGTGGGATCACAGTCACGATAACTGTGATTACAAGCAGCCAGGCCCATGCCAGCCAGATACTCGGGAAGATGCCGATCCGCTGAATCAGGATGCCTGTCAAGGCCAGCCCCAGCGGGCGCATCGTGCCTGGAAAAAGGCGGCAGGCGCTTATCACCCTGCCCTTGAGTTCGTCAGGAATCAGTTTCAGACGATGGCTGAAGTAGGGCACATCCTCAATCGGGTCAACCAAGCCGGTACCAAATTCAAGTGCGCCGAGCACCAGGGGAAAAGGCACAAGCGCGTACAAGGGCCAACTCAGCACAAAATACCAGCGTGTCAGCAGGATGGATTGCCCGACCGTCAGGCGATGTTCCAGGCGGGGAGCCAGCAGCGAGCCCAGAATCGAACCGATACCACCAGCGGCGAAGATCAGGCCAATCACCACCGCAGAAGCATGGTGTTGTTGCGCCAGGATGATAATAATTAAGGCGTTGCCGGAAAAGACAAACGCTCCTGCTCCCATCAGCAACGTCATGGTGAGAATGAAGGGTTGATGCCACACCCAGAGCACGCCTTCAGCGATCTCTGCCCAGACGTTCCGATGGGTTGACGTGCGTTCTCGCTGAAATGGTGTGCGAATCAACACGATGGTCACGATAGAGATGAGATAGGAAAAGGCGTCTGTGAGAAACGGGAACATCGCGCCCAGTGTGTACAGGACTCCTGAGAGAGACGGACCCAACAGCGCAGTGGTGCCTTCGACAAACTCCTCTTGCGCGACGGCAGTCGTGAGTTGCGCCCGCGTGACCACCTGCGGTAGGGCTGCCGTCTTTGCCAGTTTGAACACGATCATCAAGGTGCCCTCAAGGAAAGCGGTTATGTATAATTGCCAGATGGTCAGGTGTCCAAGCGCGTAAGCGGCAGGGATGCTGGCAAGGCTCAGGGCGCGCCCGGTGTCGCACACGAGCATGACCCGTTTGCGGTCCCAGCGATCCACCAGCACGCCTGCGAGCAGGCTAAAAAGCGTGGCTGGCAGCGCACGCAGGGCCGCAACAAAGCCCGCTTGCGCCGGAGAATGCGTGACGGCCAGCACCAGCAGTGGAAAGGCGAGTTCTGAGACCGCGCCCCCGATATCAGAAAGCGCCTGCCCACTCCATAAGAGCAGATAATCACGGTTGCGCCACAAGGATTTCGGCTGGCCGGATGAGTGAAGCTGCCTTTCATCCGTTACGTTGTCCTGCGAGGTTGACATGTGTTCTTCCTTTCTTCAAAAGCCTTTGACGAGGATGCATGCACAGGGATACAAGGATACAAGGAAATGCAGGCGTCTCACATGCCGCGCAAAGCAGATTACTTGAGGAAGACAAAAAGAGCCGGGCTGCCAGCATGGAAACGGCGAGAGCCCAGCCACATATGAGGGGAGGTGTTTGATACGAGGGGAGAGTGTGTTCCAGCGTGTCGGGTGGCACCACTTTCTGCCGCGTAAGCACATGTGCCAGGCTTACGCGGCGAAGTGGCTTGTTTTTCTATTCCGGTTGCGGTGGATCATCCAGGATTGTTGACTTCTCATGGTTTCATGCTAGCATACCCGGTCAGGAAATGTCAATGCTCTGATTGACAAAACAGAACTTACCGCAAGCTACGGGGTTTCAACCCCTGTAGTGAGGCGGGTTTCTCACTGGCTTTAGCCCTTGCGTAGCTTGAACAGGTGCGCTATATTCTCTTGAGACGAGTGAAGCGTCTGATCGCTTTTCAAGGGGCAACCGTACTTACGAGAAGCTTTGCCGCTTATGGATTTTGACAAATTAATGGGGGTACGTGGTGGGTTTGCTGTGGGCCGAGGATGAGGTTTAAGAAATTAAGTGGGAGAGCGGGACAGCCGGCAAAGGCCGATAAATCGGCGGTGTGCACGATAAATCGGCACCTACTGATATCCTGCGGAGTGTCATTGGAGTGACAGAGATGATACGCATAGACATTCCCCAGCGGGGGATCATTGAGCTTCAACACGCGGTTTTTGATGTCAATGGGACACTTGCTGTTGATGGAATACCCATTCCTGGGGTGGTGGATCGTTTGAAAGCTTTAGGGGAACATCTTTCCTTGCATGCGCTGACTGCGGGGACGCATGGCAATATAGCAGAACTTGAACGTGTGTTGGGCTTCCCTCTTCGTATAATCGCTAGTGGAGAAGAGAAGTTGCACTATGTGGAGCAACTTGGTCCGGCCCATGTGATCGCTTTTGGCAATGGTATGAATGATGTTGGTATGCTGCGTTTGGCCGCTATTGGCGTGGCAGTCCTGGCAGGTGAGGGTGTGGCAATCGGTGCGCTGCAAGCAGCAGATGTGCTGGCTCCTGGCCCGGTTGATGCTATTGACCTGGTGCTGAATCCCAAGCGATTAGTGGCGACTTTACGAGGGTGAAGTACCGATGTAGAGGGCGTAAGATAGAGATCATCAAACCCCGTTCCGCTGCACCACAGACCCCGATTCTACCACTCGCTTCCCAGTTATGAGTGGATGTCAGTCTCCAGACCCTTGCCACTCAAACGGTTTGGTGATATGGTAGACACAGATATATTGTTGTCAGCCAGCTCCACTGAAAGGAGATGAAGGGGCATGGCGGCAAACGATCCCTTGGCTCCCGTTCGCAAACTCACCCCGCAAGAAGTAGCCGACTTGACTGCTCTGGCCATTCCAGCACATCTGGCTATGCTTGATCCTACGGGGTTCCCTCGCGTTATTCCGCTCTGGTTTCTCTGGGAAGAAGGCCAGACGGAGGCGGGCTATCGTCCGTTTCGCCAGATCATGGTGCAGGGCTATGCGCAGGTCCAGCCTGACCCTGATGGAAGATGGGCTTGCAAGCTGATCGGTAAGTATATTACTGGTCAAGCAGCGGAAGTACGAGCACAGCTTGAGGCAGGAAAGCCCCATGTAGTTATTGCATTACGTCCAGAGCACTTTTTGACCACGGGGTTCTTTCCTGCTCACTAGTTCAGCGTCATCGAAAGGATTATGCTCTTTGGCTTCGGCTGGCAGGCTTTCAGCAGATCCTTGACGACGATCAAGATGATCCGGCTCTCGACCTGGAAAGTCGCCGACTTCGGTTCTTTCTGGGCAACCTGGGTGTAGACTGAAGCCGAAAATGACGGCAAGCCTAGAGGAGGAGAATTATGTCTATGCTCTTTTCCTATTGCATTCCGTACGATGACGGAGCTGCTCCTAACCCTTTCTGGGGACTGTGCACGCTAGCTATCTGTAAGCCAGCCATCCGTCGCAAGGCCAAAAAGGGAGACTGGATCGTCGGGACGGGCTCCAAACGCTCGCCCATTGGGGACATTGCAGGCCAGATCGTGTACGCCATGTGTGTGACCCGGGAGATGAAAATGGAGGAATATGACGAGTTCACCCGATCAGAGTTCCCTGACAAGATCCCCCAGATGGAGAGCGCCGACCACCGCAGACGTTGCGGAGACTCAATCTACGACTTCTCGACCCCCATCCCGTCTCTTCGCCCAAGCGTGCATAACGAGAAGAACCGACGCACTGATCTGGGTGGGGAATATGTCTTGCTCTCCAACCACTTCTTCTACTTCGGTGACCAGCCGGTAGCCCTGCCTGAGGAACTACAGGCAATCGCGCAGCAGCAGCAGGGCCATCGGTCACATCTCAATGTGCCATACTTCGATGCTTTCGTTCACTGGATTGAAAGCCTCAAGTATCCGAGCACCGTGCCCATCGGGAACCCACAGTGGTGGTCGCTGTCGGATTTCCAGGCTTCGTGTGATGCCTGCGCAACCGGTCGGTGGCAGGAGGACGAAGCTGACTTGGCGGAGCCCGAAGCTCCATGCAGCAATTCCTGCTAGTACTACAGTTGTAAATAGGCGGAAGTAAAGAATGCGAGAAAAACCAAGTGGGCAAACAGAGATCAGCATTCACAAGGATGAGAGTACTGACAGGCCGGTGCTGCGTTCCTTAGTGAGACGCCTCTGGGGACGGTTCACTCTCCATCGTCAATCCCGGCGGGTGAAAGTCGGACCTGTGCGCGTGATGATCTGTTCACTCCAATGCCCAACAAAAGGCAACTGATACGACCTTCCTTGCCATGCCTGGACCATTCCCATCATCCAGACGATGACCGTGAACAGGATGTTCAGGAGCAAGAGGAGAGCGAGACCTGCTTCAAGATACTGCTGCCAACTCGTAGGTCCTGCCTGGGTGGCACTCAGCAGTACAAGGCTCACAAGCAGTGTCATTGAGAGGACCTGTGAACCTCCGAAAAAGAGGAGCGATTGCAAGCTATGAAAGCGAACAAAACGCTTCTCTCTCACCAGCAGAAACAGGAAGAGGCCACTGACCCATCCCAGCAGATAACTCAGACTGGCCAGTCGTCTGGAAAGCTGGTCCACTGTCTGAGCCTGCCGATCCGGGAGTTGAGGGCCGCTCCTTTCTTCAAAAGATGATTCCTGAATGGGTGAGGGAGAAGGAGATGGCTTTTGCTCGCTCTCTGCCTGCTTATCTGGCAGAAAGCCCAGATCCTGAGTACTTTTCTCAAAGAGGCGACACAGGTGTTCGCGGAAATAGGGGGAGGGAGTCGCATATCCTCGTTCCCAGCGGCTCACGGTGGCGGCATCGGTGCCAATAAGCTCGGCAAGCCGCGCCTGGGACCACCCACGTTGTTCTCTTTCCCCTTTCAGGATCTCATTTCTTCCTTTGCTCATTGATTCACTCTTTCCTCGTACAAGCACTTTTTACACCAGTTCTCTGCTTCCCTCTCACCTGTCTCCCTTGACACAAATAGTACGCATGACTGATCACGAAAGTTCTCTCTGCCAAAAGCCCAGTCATCGACGAGTCATCGACGAGTCTTCGTCATGGTTCCTGTTCCCGTTTCCTGGCATACTCCTGTTGTGTCACCAGTGCTCCGAATTTCGGGATCTTGCTGAGATGGTCTTTCCCTTTTAGTCAGTGCGTCATTGCCTGGCGCTTCGGTTTGCTCATTGCTCCGGTTTATCAGGTTTACCAATCTCTGTCGAGATCAGTAATGAAAGATGGCACACAGCAGCCTGCCTTTTCCCATCTCACTTGGTTCAAAATCGTGCGAGCAAGATGGATGTCGTGGCCAAAATGACAATCGTTTTGACGCACTTCCTTTATGGCAGGTAGAGGATGTAGATAGCTACAGTAGCTCTCTTGAAAGGAGAATGCAAAAGCATGCGCAATTTTATCATAGGAACCAGCCTGCTGGTCGCACCTTTTGGACAAATAGCAGCAGGGATTATCCTGGCTGTCCAAGGATCAAATCAGGGGTGGGTTCTTGCTCATCTCCTCATGTTGGGGAGTCTCTTTTTCTACGTGGCAGTCACTCTGGGAGCCAGCCAACTCCTTGGCATTCACAAAGGGCTTTGGGGAGTGCTCGGAGATGGAGCAACGGCACTGGCCCTTGGAGGTCTCTTGCTCTCAGTGAGCCAAATCACCATCGACATTACGGTGGGATTGCTCGCCTCAACCCCCGCTGAGATGGAGCAAATGTTTGGGAAGATCCGCGCGATTCCAGGGATGGAATATGCTTTTTACAGTATCGGTCCGTCCTTTTTCTTTCTCGGATTTTTCCTGCTGATTCTTCTTCTCGGGCGCTTCCATGTCATCCCGTTCTGGGGCGCCGGAGTGGCCGCTGCCGGAATCGTCCTTGGAGTAGTTGGGAGGGAACTCAACATTCTCCCCGATGCTTTGCTCGCTCCGCTGGCTCTGGGATGCATATGGATCGGATTTCTGCCCACTGCCTGGAAGCTGCTGACGAATCGGTAACGGAGGTGGGGGCAGCCGCAGTCGCCGACGCGGTTGGCCCTCCCTTTCTCGGCAAACACGCCTGTCGCACCATTCGGTTGTCTCACCATAATCCGTCCGGTTGCCCGATCCCTCTCGCATCGTGTTCCTTCTCATGAGGCGATTGCCTCATCGGTTATCACTCGCTTCCTCACATGCCATGCCCTTTGCCGAATAGCCTGGATAGAAAAGAGCTTTTCACGTATGCATCCTCTCTCTCCTGAAATCGTCTGGACATCCACTTTTGATAGTCTCGTCCAGCAGATGCGGCCCTGTTTTGTTCGTCAAGGGACCTGGCATCGAATGCAAAGCTATCTGCGAGGGCTCCTCAGCCCTGTCGAACGGAAAAACGGATGGCGGATCGCTGAAGAAATCGGAGCAGTCACCCCCTATGGAGTTCAATATTTGTTAGATCGGGCAAAGTGGGATGAAGATGCCGTGCGTGATGCACTCCGAACGTATGTGTGTGAGGTACTGGCAGATCCACCGGCCATCTTGATCCTTGATGAAACTGGCTTCTTGAAAAAGGGAACGAAGTCTGTCGGTGTGCAACGCCAATACAGCGGGACAGCGGGACGGATCGAAAATTGCCAAATTGGGGTCTTTCTCGCCTACGCGAGCCCGAAAGGGCATGCGCTCATTGATCGGGAACTCTACCTTCCCAAGAGTTGGACCCAAGATCCAGAACGCTGCCGCGCAGCACATGTGCCAGAAGAGATCACGTTTGCCCGGCATTCCAACACTCGCACTTCGCATGTTGCAGCGCACATGGGATGCTGGCATCGGAGCGACGTGGGTCACGGGTGATACGGTCTACGGAAGCAATCCACCCTTGCGAACTGCACTGGAAACGAGGCGACAGGCGTATGCGTTAGCCATCTCGTGCCAGGAACAGGTTGATGTCTCAGGGAGGCGAACACGTGTGGATGATCTCGCCCAGGAAAGAGCGCATTCGCAGTGGCAGCGACACCGTGTAGGGAATGGAGCGAAAGGACCACGACTGGATGACTGGATGAGGATTGAACTCAGCAGTCCTGAAACAGAAGGATGGCAGCATTGGCTGGTCGTCCGACAGAGCATCTCCACCTCTGGAGCCAAACCGCCAGATCAAGCGTTCTTTTTGGTCTTTGCTCGTACCGGTACACCTCTTATCGAGATGGCAGAAGCAATTGGTGGACGCTGGAGCATTGAGCAATGCTTTGAAGTTGGCAAAGGTGAAGTTGGTCTCGATGACTACGAGGTTCGCTCCTGGCACGGCTGGTATCGTCATGTGACTCTCTGTCTCTTAGCTCAAGCTTTCCTGACGATTCTGCGGATACAAAGCGAGGGAAGTGAAACCTGTCATCAGGAGGGAAAAGAAAATGGCACCGAGGGCACAACGCCAGCCCCCGAGCAGACTCAAGATCAGCAAGAACCATCACGAGCCAACATTGATTTGCCTGTGATGGTACCACTGACGCTTCCTGAAGTGCGCCGATTATTTTACTATTTGATAGAGGTGCCTCCTTTTTCTTCTCTCTACCACCTTGCTTGGTCATGTTGGCGACGTATGCATCAGGCTACCGCACAGCTTTACCATTACAAACGTCGCATTGCTTCTCTCCCTCACTTACAACTGTAGTACTAGGACCCACAAGGATCGAAAGTCATATCTGGTGATACCTTACGTAGCACCGGGCCAAAAAGGGGAGGCTGATTTACAAGGTATCGATGGAAGGAAGGAAACTAGATGTGGAGCGGATTTCCCAGGTGGTGGAGCATACGATTCTCATGATTCGCGCCGATTTCTCAACCAGAAACATGCCCAATGCCACCGCGACGCGTACACTGAAGTGCGTGGCAATGCAAGCAGGGACGAACTGGGAAACCAAGACACTCAGCAGCTCTGCTGGATGCCAGGCAGTGCCACCTTCACAAGAGCGGCATCCAACGCGTCCATAAACAGCGCGAGCGAGACGATGTAAAGCGTACCCCACCAATCTCCCGGCTTCTTCCCGGAAAACGGTGCTGAGCGCAGCATGCGCCTCGTCGTGTGTTGCCTCCTGCATCTCGTCGCGCTCCTCACCAGTTATGACCGGTCAGAGCTGACGAGCGGCCGGATCTCAACGCCGCCCGCGGGCCACGTTTTAGCCATCTGCAGAGCCTCGTCGAGATCGGCAACGTCGATTTCGGCATAGCCACCAATCACTTCGGTTCCTTCAAGAAACGGGCCGTCGGTGACCAGCGGCCGACCGTCAGCGGTAAAATGCACGCTGGTCGTCGCGTACGCCGCTTGGAGTTGAACTGCTCCACCGATTTTGGAGCGGTATTCGGCGAACCACTGGCCAACCCTTGCATCGCGCTGGGCACGGACTTCCTCAGGCATGGCCTCCAACCGGGCTGCATCCTGTAGGTTTCTTCCGCAGAACATGAGCACGTACTTCATGGGGTGTTTCTCCTTCTTTATCAGTAATCTTCCTAAGAAAGAATCTGAACGATCCTTTCATTCATACGACGAATAGACGTGGCCCCAAAAGGACATGTCTCCAGCACATATACGGTCATCGCCGCACAGCAGCAGGTTTCTCTCGCTCAGCTAGATCTCTCTCATCAAGCGTTCTTGCCTTTCGGGAACGGTGAGGTTACGTGGCGAGATGGGCCGCTGCTGCATAGGCAGCAGCGATGTTGCTCTGATCCTCAGCCAAGATCTCATGAAACAACTGGGCGACATCAGCCTTGCTTTCTTCTCCCAAATCGTCCCTGGAAAACACGTCTTGGGCACACACGATCAGATCTTGCACGACCCGTTCCCAGCAGTAGTATGTGAGTGCCACCCAATCGATCTCCGCCTGTCCGTAGCCTTCCCAAAACGCATCGGCTTGTGGTTCCCTGACAAAGATGAAATCGCGCTCTTTGGGCGCCAGCATTACCTCATCCCAATCGATCACATGCACGTGACCAGCATGATCACGGAGCAGATTGGCTGGATGCAGATCCGCGTGACAGATGACGTAGGGGAATGGGCGCGCCTTTAGCACCTCTGCCAGCTTTTCCAGGGAGGTCACTCCCGTGTGAATCGTGGACTGATGCGCCTGCCAGTCGGCGCGAAGAGCGCGCTCTGAGACACTTCCACCATGTCGCGAATGCAGGTGTTGGGTCTCAAAGGCACGTACCCATCGGGCATACTCGGTCGGATCAAAGGTTTCTTTTCGCAGTGACTCAAAGCCTGCTGGCGGCAGCATGATCTGGTGAATCCGCTTGAAGATGGTTCCCACCTCCTTCCACTGCTCATTGGTCATCCCCATCCAGCTCGTATCTCCGTCAATGAAAGGGTACACGATCACGGTCCACTCCTCCAACTGGGTCCACAAGGCACCGCTCCTGGTGGGAACGGGAGCCACGACTGATGTGATTCCCTGATCGTTGAGATAGCGAGGAACCAGGCACTGTGGTTCGTAGAGAGGTCTAGACGTGACTTTGAGCAAATAGGGAGTTCCCTGCTCGCTCACCACACGATACACCCCGGCATGGTAATCCAGTCCCAAGGGAAGAAACTCAAGTGTGACGGGGATCAGGTCATACTGGTCCTGCAAACAGGCTCGTAGGCGTTCCTCTGGAATCCCTGGTTGTTCACGCATAACTTATTCTATCCTCTCTTTTCTTTATCGAGTCAATAAAATGTCCCAAAAGCTGGGGATTGAGGATTTCAAACCCTAGACTTCCAAACAGGAGCAAGGCTAACAGGCTCACTTTGAACCGGTGAGGTTTGAGATAGGTTCTCAACAGCGAAATTGAGGACCTGACTGGAATCTTGACACCCGTTGTTTCTTTGGGATCTGCTGTCATGTTTTTCCCTTTTCATGCTAACCAGAGTAAGATGAGATGTGAAACAGAAGAGGCACACGAGATGTCACTGACGAAAAGGCATGATATGGACCTTGCGGCACGTGTCGTCCCCAATCGGTCGGTGCAAAGGAATCGAGCGAATCTGCTTCTCTCTGTTTGCGCATACAGAAACCACCGCCCTTGCTCGAAAGACAGAGCAAGAGGCAACGACCATGAGTATGATTGTGCATTTCAGTCAATGGTAGGTATAGAGGTTATGGAGAGCACCTGTGAGGCAAATGACACAAAGAGACCCTCAGGCAAAGAAACGTTCCCCGAGGCCCGGCTGAGAGCAGCTAGTGGAGGGCTTCAGGGTGGGCATCATAGAGCTTGATATGCATACGTGTCCCCCTTCAGGCTAAAATAAGAGTGATATCTCAGCGAAATGATACACTGAAGCAGCAAGAGTTGTCAATGGCGTACAAGTCATCAGAAAGGGGCCGTGATGAAATACGATATGCTCAACGAACAGATTGCCTATTATCGAGCGCGAGCCCAAGAATATGATGAATCGGTCGGCGGAACCGAAGAAGCGAAAGGGACTTTCATCTCGGCTTTGAGAGTACGATCCACCAACTCGATGACAGCTTTGTCTTTTTCTCAGCAAGAGGGCGACCCGTCTAAATTTTTCAGTATATGATATGCCTCCCTCCTAATTCACGACCTGGTCAATCGCCTGGTCGCTCTGTTGGTCGCTGCCGGATGGAGTTACCTCTGCCGGTCGAGCGATGTCGCTTTTGCGCAGGGGGATCTCGCGCAGGAAGAGTACCGAGAACAACCCCAGCAGCATGATGAGGAACCCCAGGAAGAAGACATTGGTGATGGCCGATGACAGGCTCACCCTGATGGCTTCAATGAGCTGGTGAAAGAGCGCCAGGCCCTGGGCGCCGAACACCGCAAAGCCGCGCTGAATCTTCGCTACCACATCTGGCGTCAGTAACAACTGGGGGTTCTGAAGCTGGGCCAGGGGCAAGTGTTTTGCTGACGCCAGCCGCGTGAGCGCCTGGGGCATGTTGCGCTGCAAATTGCTCTGAAAGGCGTTGGTCAAAATCGTGCCCATCACGGCCACGCCAATCGTCGAGCCGATGGAGCGGAAGAAGTTGAG
>Ga0070707_100000225_pt1 | contig 56340 bp, 54 predicted proteins | sample KBSK5502metaG_FD_65468 | JGI IMG/M metagenome (GOLD analysis project Ga0070707, IMG submission 65468) | Corn, switchgrass and miscanthus rhizosphere microbial communities from Kellogg Biological Station, Michigan, USA - KBS K5-50-2 metaG | ecosystem: Host-associated > Plants > Roots >... | reverse complement strand
GGGGTTGTTTGTGGTGGCGCGGCTGGCGGCGCGGCATGGGATCCGGGTGCGGTTGCGGCCGGCGTCGATGGGCGGGCTGACCGCGCTGGTCTGGCTCCCCGACGAAACCATCGCCCACGAAAACACCGTCGCTCCGGGCCTGCGCCGGTTCGACGTCCCCGTCCCGGACGTCACCGGGCCGGCCGGCGGCCCCGGTCCGGGCGCTCCCGGCCACGGTCTCCTCGCCCCCGGCGCTCCACGGTTTACCGATACCGCCATGGGCGAGGCTGCGGCGAGCAACGGCGTGCTGGAATCCGGCCCCCTGGACCCGGCCGCGCCGAGTGAGCCGGACACCGGCCCGCTGGACGCCGGTCCGCTGGGGACCGGCTCCGGCGGAGGCAGCGTCGACGACGCCCTGGCCCGCGCGGCCGGGCAGGGCACCAGCCCGCTGCCGGCGCTGAACGCGCCGGTCCACGGCGCTCCGCCACCCGCCGGCGTGGTCGTACCGCCCGCGGTGAGCTCGGCCGAAGAGAACCGGCTGCCCATCTTTGAGTCCGTGGAATCCGACTGGTTCCGGCGCAGCCGGCGAATTGGCGAGGTGCCCGGCACCGGCGGGCCGCCAGAGCCCGGCGGGCAGGCGGAAGCCTGGTCGTCGCCGGCGGACGAGGGCTGGCGCGCGGCCGAGGTGGCGCAGGCGCCCGTGTCGGACGGCGTGACCGCGGCCGGCCTGCCGCAGCGGGTGCCGAAGGCCAACCTGGTGCCCGGCCGGGCCGGCCTCGCTGGCGGCGCCAGCCAGCCGGTACCGCACCGGTCCGCGGCACAAACGCAGGCGCGTATGGCCAGCTTCCAGAAGGCGGTCCGGGACGCTCGCGCCGCCGCCGAGGCCGACGGGGAGCCGGAGGGCGAGGAAGCCAACGGCCAGCCGCCCCAGGCGGACTTACCCGGGCGTCAGGAGGGCCGCCACCAGGCGGACTTACCCGGGCGTCAGGAGGGCCGCCACCAGGCGGACTTACCCGGGCGTCAGGAGGGCCGCCACCAGGCGGACTTACCCGGTCGCGGAGGACGGCGGCGCGCCGCGGGCCGCCTAGGCCTTCCGCCGGCTCACCACGATGCTGGCCAGGGCGCACAAGATGCCGACGGCGAAGATCGCGCTGCCGAACACGAACACCTGCGGCGGAATGCCGACCCGGGTGGCCCCGTACACCCAGACCGGGAACGGCACCACGTTGCCGCTGACGAAGTTCGAGGTCACGAAGTCGTCGATGGACAGCGCGAACGACATCAGCGCACCCGCCAGGATACCGGGCATGATGAGCGGCAGCGTGATCTTACGAAAGGTGGTCCAGGAGTTCGCGCCGAGGTCCGCGGCGGCCTCTTCGAGCGACCTGTCGAACCCGGCCAGCCTGGCCCGCACCGTCACCGCGACGTAGGCGATGCTGAACGCGACGTGGGCCAGCAGCAGCGTGATGAAGCCGCGGGCCAGGTTGATGGTGACGAACAGGCCGAGCAGCGAGGCGCCGAGGACGATCTCCGGCGCCGCGATGTTCAGGAACATGATCTGTTCCACGAAGGTCTTGCCGTGGAACTGCGGCGGGCGGTAGCGCACCAGCGCCAGGGCCAGCAGGGTGCCCACGACCGTGGCGAGCACCGTGCTGGCGATGCCCAGCCGGATCGTCAGCCAGAACGCCGAGGTGAGCCCGGGGACGCTGCTCCACTGCTGGTACCACTGTGTGGTGAACCCGTTCCAGCTGAAGCTGACCTGCGGCAGGCCGGTGTTGACCTTGTTGAAGCTGTAGGCGACCATCACGAAGATCGGCAGCACCAGGTAGGCGATGACCAGCCACGAGTAGACAGGCAGCAGCCACCGGCGGCGCCGCGGCCGGCGGCGTGGTGCCCGGTGCCCCGGCGCGGCATCGCGCTCCGGAGCCGCGACGACCGTGCTCACAGGTACTCCTCGATGGTCCGGGAGCCGAGTATCCGGGCGTAGGCGAAGATGCCGATCAGCGCGATCGCCAGCAGCACCGCCGACAGCGCGGACCCGCCCGCGTAGTCCAGGTTGGTCAGGAACGCGTTCTGGATGACCGTCCCGATCATCGTGTTGCTCGTGCCGCCGAGGATCTGCTGGTTCACGTAGTCGCCGAGGATCGGGATGAACGTGAGCAGGAACGCCGCGAACAGGCCGGGGATCGTGAGCGGCAGGATGACCCTGGTGAACGCCTCCCGCTTGCTCGCGTACAGGTCGTAGGCGGCTTCGAGCACGCTCTTGTCGATCCGCTCGATCGCCACGTACAGCGGCAGCGCGGTGAACGGCAGATAGTTGTAGGCCAGGCCGGCCACCACCGCGTACCCGGTGGCGAGCACGTGGAAGTTCTGCGGCAGCAGGTGGGCGTTTTTCAGGGTGCCCAGGACGATGCCCTGGTCCGACAGGATGAACTCCCAGACGATGGTGCGGATCACGAACGAGACAAAGAACGGCACCAACAGCATGAGCAGGAAGAAGTTCTTCTTCGAGCCGCCGTAGAACGCGATCCAGTAGGCGATCGGGAACGACACGACCAGGTCGATGGCCGTGGCCGCGCCGGCAAAGTAGATGCTGTTGAGGAACTGGGCGTGGTACAGGCTGAGTTGCTGCCCGAACTCACCCCAGTGCCAGGTCATCACGCAAGCGCCGGTGCCGAAGTTGCAGCTCTGCAGCGACAGCGACAGCATCACGGCCAGCGGCACGAGGAACAGCGCCAGCAGCCACAGGCCGGCCGGCAGGCTGAGGAGGTAAGGCGCGAGCACCTTTCCCAGCCTGACCGGCCGACGATGCGTTACGCCCGCTTGTGGCGCAACCCCTTCCGCGCTCGTCATGCCCCCTGCGTGATCGGCAGGAACAGGTTGTTCCACGCGGTCAGTTCTTCCTGGGACTTGTACTTGTAGTAGTTCCTGGAGTTGTTGACGTACTGCTGGTTGGGGAAGACCAGCGGCGCGTTGGCCGTGGTCGTGGTGGGCAGGCCGATCTCAGGCCGCATCGCGTGGAGAGCGGTCTTCGCCCAGCCGGTGGGCGACAGCAGCACGCCCTTGGCGTTCGGCACCGGGCAGACGTAGTCGTTGTAGTACTCCACGACCGCCTGGACCTGCGGGTCGTAGTAGTAGTCCATCAGCGTCATGGCGTCCCTGGGGTTCTGCGAGTACATCGGGATGCACATGTTGTCGGTCCAGAACATGCCGCCCTCGTGGGGGATCAGCAGGCGCAGGTCGCTGGTCTTGCCGTTCAGGTCGGCCTGGAAGATGTCCCCGGACCAGGCCTGGGAGAGCACCGTGTCGCCGTTCTTCAGGTGGTTGATGTAGTCCTGGTCGTAGTACGCGCGGACGATCCCGTCGCTCTTCTGCAACTGCAGCTTCTTGGCCGCCCGTGCCCAGTCGGACTCGGTGGAGGTGGCGGGCTCCACGTCGATCGCCAGCAGCCCGAGGCTGCCGAGTTCCTGCGGGTCGGCCATCATGCCGACCCTGCCCGCGTACCGCTTGTCGAACAGGATCTGGACGCTGTTGCCCGGGTTCTTGACGACCGAGCTGTTGTAGCCGATCGCGGTCCACCCCGACTGCCAGGCCATCGTGTACTTGTTGCCCGGGTCCCAGGAGGTGTTCGCCACCAGCCGGCTTGCGTACTTGTGGAAGTTGACCATCGCGCTCTGGTCGAGCGGGGTCAGCCAGCCGTAGTCGATCAGGTAGCCGAGCGGCGGGCTGTTGTTGGTCATCACGATGATGTCGTAGCCGGTGTACTGCTGCGCCTGCAGCGACGGCCGGATCTTGGCGTAGAACGGCAGGTTGTCGCTGATCGGCTCGCTGTAGTTGACCTGGATGCCGGTGAGTTTGGTGAAGTGCTCCAGCGTCGGGTGCTTGCCCTTGAGCACGTCGATGTAGTAGGGCCAGTTCGCGAAGTTGACCGTGTGGTGCAGCTTCTGCTTGGCCCACCACGAGGCCGAGCCGACGCCGCCGGCCTTGATGGTGTGATTGGCCGTGGTCGCGCCCTTGACGCCGCAGGCGGCAAGGAACGCGGACACGCCGAGCGCGCCCATGCCGGCACCCGCGGACGTCAGCATCTGGCGGCGGGATACCCGCCGCTGGGTCAGCCCGCGCCAGACGGACGGGTCCATGCCGGGGTTGACCGGCTCCGGCTGCGCACTGTGTTGATCGTTCATCGATTCCTCCGAAAGCGACGGTCCGGAACGCAGGCGGCCCCGATCCGCTCGCGGCCTAGCCAATTGGATACGAGTGCTCTGGCTGCCATGACAGCCAGACGCTGTCTCCCTGGGCGGCCACGTCACCGGCGGCAGCCGAGTTCTGCTGGAAGACAACGATGTCGGCGCCGGTAGTGGTGGTGACCAAGAAGTTGGTAGAGGTGCCGAGGTAGGCGACGTCGGTGACGGTGCCGCGCAGCACGCAGCCATAACCGGCAGGCCGCGTGGTGGAAAGCCCGACCTTCTCCGGGCGGACCGTGAGCTGCAGCGGCGAGCCGGCGGTCACGGCCTGGCCGGTGAGCGGCACGACGATCCGCTCCTCCGTGCTCACCTCGATGACGGCGCGGCCCGCATCCACCCGGGTCGCGATCCCGGTGAGCAGGTTGGACGTGCCGATGAAGCCCGCCACGAACCGGGTCCTGGGATGCTCATAGATATCCCGCGGCGTGCCGAGGTGCTCGATCGCCCCGTCGTTCATGACCGCGATCCGGTCCGACATCGTGAGGGCTTCGCTCTGGTCGTGGGTCACGTAGACGAACGTGATCCCGACCTCCCGCTGGATCCGCTTCAGTTCCACCTGCATCGCCTGGCGGAGCTTCAGGTCCAGCGCGCCGAGCGGCTCATCGAGCAGCAGCGCCCTGGGCCTGTTGACCAGGGCACGGGCGAGCGCGACCCGCTGCTGCTGCCCGCCGGACAGCTCCCTTGGGCGGCGCTGGCCGCGGCCGGACAGGTCGACGATGTCGAGCATCTCGCTCACCCGGTGGGTGATCTCGCTCTTGCCGGCCTTCTTGCGCCGCAGCCCGAAGGCCACGTTTTCGAAGACGCTCATGTGCGGGAACAGCGCGTAGGACTGGAACACCATGTTCACGTCGCGCTTGTTCGGGGGGATCCCGGTGACGTCCGAGCCGTGCAACCGGACGGCGCCCCTGGTCGGCTCCTCGAAGCCGGCGACCATCCGCATCGTGGTGGTCTTGCCGCACCCGGACGGGCCGAGCAGGGAGAAGAACTCCCCCTCGGCGATCGCCAGGTCGACCCCGCGCACGGCGGTGACCACTTCCCCGCGGGCGTGGAACTCCTTGACGACACCCGCAAGCTCAATGGCGGGCACGTCGGTCCGCCGGCTCGCACCAGCCCGGGCGCTGACCTGCCCGTCCGTCGCGGTCGGCGGTCTCGCCGAGTCCTCAGCTGGCTCGGTTCCCGCCAGAGCGGGCACGTGGCTCTCGGTCATGAACTGTGGCGTGTCTCTCTCTATCCCACGATGGGCCGCCCTGAGCTGATCCACAGGACACGCCCCCCAGATACCTCATCCTGGCCCCAGACGTCTGATCCTGGCAGACAAACGAAATGAAATCCACCGAATCAGTAACTATACCGGCCTTGTCGCCACTGATTCAGTCAGCCCCGGCGGCCGGGCGGCCGCCCGGTGGCGGACGGCGCCTCTGCTGCCGTAGTGGCGATCACATTGTGTGACAATCCGCGCAGTCATCTGCGGCAAACCCCGTCCCTGCCAGCGCAGGAGTGCACCGGTTTCGCACCGGGCGCCCGTCGGCGGAGGTCTCGGCGGCCCGGGTGAAGGGGTTCTGCAACACCCGGCAACACCGGCCGCGCCGCTGGCAATGCCGCGGTAGGCGCCCGGCCGGCGCTCGACCATGCCGTGCCAGCTACCTGGTGTTCCTGCCCTGACCCTATGATCGGCGGTGCCGCGGGAGCGGGCGTCGGCAGCGGCGGGAGGCAGCGGATGGACTGGGAAGGGCCGGGGGCGGAGGCCCAGTCGCCGGGGGCGGAGGCCCGGTCCGAGACCGGCCGCGTCGAGGCGTTCAGCGACGGCGTGCTCGCGGTGATCATCACCATCATGGCCCTGGAACTGCGGGCACCGCTCGGCGACCATTTCGCCGACCTGCGCGCCCGGCTGCCGGCGCTGCTCGTCTACATCCTCAGCTTCGTGCTGATCGGGATCTACTGGAACAACCACCACCACCTGCTGCGCGCCGCCCGCCGGGTCACCGGGGCGGTGATGTGGGCCAACCTGCACCTGCTGTTCTGGCTGTCGCTGTTCCCGGTGCTGACCGAATGGATCGGCGAGCACTACAGCCACACCGCGCCGGCGGCGACCTACGGGGTGGTCGGCCTGGGCGCGGCGACGGCGTACACGATCCTCACCCTGGCGATCATCCGCGCCGACGGCCGCGCGTCACCGGTGGCCGCGGCCATCGGCCGGGACGTCAAGGGCCGCGCGTCACTGATCGCCTACGTGGCCGCGACCGGCCTGGCGTTCGTGAGCCCGTGGATCTCCTACGCGCTGTTCGCGGGCGTGGCGGTGCTGTGGTTCGTGCCCGACCGCCGGCTGAGCCGGCGATAGCGCCGCGGCCGTCTTAACGGGCCGCCAGGGGCTGACCGCCGGCCTGCTCCGGGTCACGGCCGGCGGTCAGCGGCGTCGTGTGCTGGGCTTCCAGCGGCTCGCCGCAGGCCTGGCAGACCACCGTCGCCACGACCGGGTGCCCGCAGTGGTGCTGCAGCACGAGCGGCGGGCCACCGTCGCCGGCCAGGTACTTGTCGCCCCAGCGCATCAGCGTCGTGATCACGGGATACAGGTCGCGGCCGGCGTCGGTGAGCCGGTACTCATACCTCGCCGGGTGCTCGCAGTACTGGCGCCGCTCCAGGATCCCCGCGCCGACCAGCGTGCGCAGCCGCGCCGCCAGGGTGTCCCGTGGCGCACCGGTGCGCCGGACCATCTCGTCGAACCTGGGGTTGCCGAGGAAGACCTCCCGTACCGCGAGCAGCGCCCACTTCTCCCCGACGATGTCGAGCGTGCGCGCCACGGAGCAGGGACGCCGGTGTGCGGTGGCCGCGGTCATCCCCCCAGTGTACTTGTTAGTTGGAATTCTGGACGTACATGAGATACGAAGGTACGGTGGGTCCAGATTCCGGACTGACTGGAGGGCCATGGTGAGCCAAACAGCGCCGATACCGGCCGCAGCCCCCGTCGCGGAGCCGGCCGGGGCCCTGGGCAGCCGCCAGGTGACCGCGATCGTCGGGGTCCTGTCCCTGGCGGTCTTCATGTCCAGCCTGGACCTGTTCATCGTCAACCTCGCGTTCCCCTACATAGGCAGGCAGTACCCCGGCACCAGCCTGGGCTCGCTGTCCTGGGTCCTCAACGCGTACACGATCGTGTTCGCGGCGGTGCTGGTCCCGGCCGGGCGGTGGGCCGACCGGGCCGGGCGCCGGCGGGTGCTGATCGCCGGCCTCGGCACGTTCGTCCTCGGTTCGGTGCTCTGCGGCGTCGCGCCGGGCGTCGCCGCGCTGATCGCGGCCCGTGTCCTGCAGGCGGCCGGGGCCGGCCTGATGGTGCCGGCGTCGCTGTCCCTCGTGCTGGCCGCCGTGCCGGCGCGGGCCAGGCCGCAGGCCCTGGGCACCTGGTCCGCGCTGGGCGCGCTCGGGGCCGCCCTCGGCCCGGTGATCGGCGGCAGCCTGGTGCAGCTCAACTGGCGCTGGGTGTTCTGGATCAACGTGCCGGTCGGGCTCGCCGCCGTCGCGCTGGCCTACCGCCTGGTCCCGGAAAGCCGGGATGGGGCGGCCCGGGGCCGGCCCGACCTGATCGGTGCCGGGCTGCTGGCCGCCGCCGTCGGCCTGGTGGCGCTTGCGCTGGTCAAGGCCCCGGACTGGGGCTGGGGCTCGGCGCGGTTCAGCGGCGCGCTGCTCGCGGCGCTGGCCTGCGGGGCGGCCGTGGTGTTCCGGTCACGGCGGCACCACTCCCCGGTCATCGAACTCGAACTGCTGCGGTCCCGGACCTTCAGCGGCGCCTTCGCCGCGTCCATCCTGTACTACGCGGGGTTCGGGGCCTTCGTGCTCAGCTCGGTCGAGTTCCTCACCGGCGTGTGGCACTACTCCGCGGTGGTCTCCGGCCTGGCCATCGCGCCCGGTCCGCTCATGGTGCTGCCGTTCGCCCGCGTCGTCGCGCCCGCTCTGGCCGGCCGGCTCGGCGGGCCCGGGCGCGCCGCGGTCATCGGCTGCGCCGTCAACGCCGGCGGGCAGCTGCTCTGGTACACGCAGATCCAGGCGCACCCGGCCTACCTGACCCACCTGCTGCCCGCGCAATTGCTCGGCGGCGCGGGCGTGGGCCTGACCATCCCCTCCCTGCTCGCGGCCGGCAGCGCGACCCTCACCCCGGCCAGGTTCGGCACCGGGAGCGGGATCCTCAACACCGCCCGCCAGGTGGGCACGGTGCTCGGCGTGGCCGGCCTGGTGGCCATCCTGGCGCACCTCTCGGCAGCCGATCCCGTCGCCGGTTACCGGCACGCGCTCGTCCTGATCGTGGCATTCTTCGCGGCGGCGGCCGGGACCGCCGCCGCCTTGCTGACCGGGCGCCCGCCCCGGCCGACGGCCGCGGCCGCCGCCACCGCGGCCGCCGCGACTCCATCCGCCGGGGCTCCGCCGGCCGCGGCCGTGGCCGCTCCGGTCGGGCCGCCACGGGGCAGCGGTGCGGCGGGTCAGGCCGGCCTGCGCGCCCTGGGCAGCGACGCGACCACCAGGTCGTAGGAGTCGGTGAGCAGGTCGGTCACCATCTGGTCGGGCAGCGACCCGTCGAGCGTGACCGTGTTCCAGTGCCGCTTGTTCAGGTGGTAGCCGGGCGCGATGGCCGGGTGCGCGGCCCGGAGCTGGACCGCCAGGTCCGGGTCGCACTTGACGCTCAGCTGCAGCGGCTCGCCGTCGAGGACGGACAGCGCGAAGATCTTCCCGCCGACCTTGAAGACCGAGACCTCGTCCCCGAACGGGAACTCCTCCACCGCACCGGGCAGCGCCAGGCAGGCTGCCTTGAGGTCATGCTGGTCCATGAGGAACCCCTGTCACCTCGACCGCCTCGGCCGGCCCCATCGTGGCATGGAAGCCGGCGGCGGGCGCGATCCGGTAGTGGTAGGCGTGGTGGCCGGTGAAACCCGCGCGGGTGTAGAGCGCACGGGCCACGGCGTTGTCCTGCGCCACCTGGAGGTAGAGGCAGGCGGCGCCCTGGCCCACCGCGGCCCGCGCAAGCGCCGCGGTGATCGCCGTCGCCAGGCCGGCCCGCCGGTACCCGGGACGGACCGCGACCGCGGACAGCCCGCCCCAGCCGGCCGCGACGGCGACCCGGCCGATGGCCACGGTGCCGCTGCCGCGCCGGATGCGGGCGAACGCCTGGAACGGCGCCGAGAGCAGCAGCCGCCGGGCGGCCCGCGGCGGTTTGTGCCCGCGGAGGCCGGCGTAAAGGTCAAGCCAGGCATCGTCGGGCTCGGGCCGCAGTTCGGCTTCCCCGGCCGGGCCGGCACGCGCCACCTCGGCGCTGGCCGCGGTCATCACGATCGCGGGGCCGGGCCGTACGCCCCAGCGGCGGCGGCCGAGGAACCGGTCCACGTGGCTGTCGCCGGGCCGGCCCAGTGGGTGCGGCACGGCGATCATCGGCGGGAGCCCGCGCGCGGCGTACCAGTCGCACACGTGGCCGATCGCCTCGGCCAGCGCCATGCCCGGGTCTCCCACCGCGAGCGCGCTGTTGGCCCGGCCGCTGAAGCCCTCCGCCGCGCGGAGCAGCCACTGGCCGAGCGGCGCTTCCTCGGGCGCGCGCCAGCCCCGGGCGGCCACGGCCTCAAGCTCGGCAGTGGTTACCGGCATGGCATCGAGCATGCCAGCAGCACCTGTCATCACCTAGCGTGGCCTGCCGTGGGATACACCGCGGGCGGCTGGGCGAACCTCGCCTCGCGGCCGCCGTGACCCTCGACGGCTGCTGTTCGTCGCGGCGTCCATCAACCTGCGGCGGATCCTCGCCTTCACTGCCGCGCCGCGCAGACGCTGATCCAGTTCACCACGCCACTGGTCACCGGCGTTTCCTTGCCACAATCCTCTCCGGCTCGTCGAGGCATGGGTCCTGCTGGTGGGGGATCATGCGCTGACCCGCCCGGGGTACCCCGGAGTGAGATCACAGTCAGCCGAGCCAGCGCACCCACGTGCCGTGCGGGTCGGTGTGCGCGAGCGGCATCCGCGTTTGCCCGGGCGTGGGCGTCGTGGCGCACGGTCGGCAGGCACCCCGCGCCGGCCGATGGGGGCATGAACATGGCAACGAGGCCCCTCTGTGGGCATCAGCCTCGCCTTCATGCCCCCGGAGCGGGGGGGCCCTGGGTACTCGTCGGCACCGGCCTGTCCCTCATCGGCCGGTGGCCGGATTCCGCCAGGGATCGCGGCCGGCCAAGACACCTTCGTCCCGGCGACGAATAAGGGGCGTGGAGACCGGACCCGGCCGCGTGTCGCCGCCGCGGTGCACCGGTGGTGCCGCCGCGTCCGCGAGAGACCTGGCGGCCCTGCTCACCCAGGTGGCGAAGGGCGACCACGCCGCCTTCGCGGAGGTCTACGACCGGGTCTCCGCGCCGGTATTCGGCACCGTGCGCCGCGTGGTGCGGGACCCGTCGCTGTCGGAGGAAGTCACGCAGGAGGTCTTCGTCGAGGTCTGGCGGGCCGCGTCCCGGTTCGAAGCCGGCAAGGGCAGCCCCCTGGCGTGGGTGGCCACGATCGCGCACCGGCGGGCGGTGGACCGGGTCCGGTCCGAGCACCGGTCGGCGGAGCGGGACCGGCGGGCCGCCGCGCCGCTGATCGCCTACGACGAGGTCGCCGAGACCGTCGAGGACAACCTGGACCGCGAGCGGGTGCGCCGCTGCCTGCGGGCACTGACCGAACTGCAGCGCGAGGCGGTCACCCTCGCCTACTACGGCGGGTACACCTACCGGGAGGTCGCGGGCCTGCTGGGCGTGCCCGCCGGGACGGTGAACACCCGGATGCGCGACGGCCTGATCCGGCTGCGGGACTGCCTGGGGCCGCGCGATGAGTGAATGGCAGCCCGAGCCGCACACCCTCGGGGGCGCGCACGCGATGGACGCGCTGGAGGGTCAGGACCGGACCCGGTTCGAGCGGCACCTGGAGCGGTGCGAGGAGTGCACCAGGGAGGTGGCCGGGCTGCGTGAGGCCAGCGCGCGGCTCGCCGCGGCGGCAGCGGCGCAGCCGCCGGCCGCGCTCATATGGAACGCGGCCTGGACCGGCGCGCCGCGGTGCTGCCGATGCCGAGCCGCGGCATGAGCGGCCCGGTGTCGAGTCCGGCCTGCGGTCGGGCGACCGGCTGGGCCTGAGCGTGGAACCCGTCAGCGGATCCAGGCGCCCCACCTCGCCGATGATCCTGGTGCTCGCGCTGTAGGCGCGGTGCGGGGGAGCGCTGCGGTCCCGCGACACCGCGCGTGCCCCGGCCGGGCGGTCCCGGCCGGGCGCTCCAGGCGTCAGTGCTTGCGAATGATCGCCGTGTCGGAGCCGGTGTTGTCGGCGGGCGTGGTGTCGCTCGGGCTCACCGCCGCGGTGGCGTCCCGCGTCTTGCCAGCCTTCGCGTTGATCCACACCGTGACCGTGATCATGGTGCGCTCACCGGCGCCGAGCGGCGCCGCCCGGGTGCAGGACGTGGCACGGTCCTGCTTGTGGCATTGCCAGTCCGTGCCCTTGCCGCCCTGGACCATCGCGATCCCGCGCCCGGTGTTCAGGGTGACCACCATGGGATGCGCCTTGGTGGTCGCGGCCGTCCCGGTGTTGGTGATCCAGATCCCGTAGGTGCCCAGGCGGTGGTGCTGGAACACGCCCTGGTGCTTGAGGAAGACCTTCAGGTCGGAACTGCCGGAGGGAGGCGGCGGGGTCGCCGTGTAGGTGATGCTGACCTCCGCCGCGCTCGTGACCGGCCCGGCGTCGGTGGTGGCGAAGCTGGAGCCGGCGCCCCCGCCACCGCCGCCACCCCAGTCCGGCACGCCGGAGACCGCAGCGCCACCGCCCCCGCCGCCACCGAACAGGCCGCCGCCCCCGCCGCCCCCGCCGACGGTGGCACCGGCGCCGCCGGCGTCCTGGGTGACGGTGCTGCCGTCGCTGCCGGTGTTCCCGGCACTTCCGGTGCCGGCCCCGTCGGCGCCGCCCGAACCGCCGGTGCCGCCGGCGCTCGCCGTGGCGACCGCGCCGCCGCCTCCGCCGTGTTCGACGCCGGTGCAGTCGCCGCCGGTGCCCGCCCCCGTGGCGCTGGTCCCCCCGGCGCCGCCAGTGCCGGGGCCGCAGTCACCGCCGCCGCCACCGCCGCCGCCGCCTGCGGCCACGATCAGCCGCGAGGACAGCGTGCCGCTGTCGGCGCTGGAGATGGTGCGGATGTCGGACGCGCCGCCGCCGCCCCCGCCGGCGGTGTGCGACGCGGCCCCGTTCGCACCGCCGTTGAAGCCGCCGGTGCCCGCGGTGGTTCCGCTGCCCGCGGTGCCGACGCCGCCGACCTCGACGAACAGCGTGCTGCCCGGGATCACCGCGAGGGTGCCGGACACCTGTTCGCCCTTCCCGCCCGCGCCGCCGGCGCCGCCGCTGCCCGGCGTGGCCCCGCTGCCGCCGGCCGCGCCGATGGCGATCACGGCGATCGACGTCACCCCGGCCGGAGCGGTGAAGGTCTGCTCCGCACCCGTGGGGGTGAAGGTGACCGTGGTGCTGTTGGTAACGATGTGCCCGCCCCGGGGCAGCGAGCGCGCGGAAACAGCGCCCGCCGGTGCTGCCGTAGCCAGGCCTGCCGCCGCCATGGTGGCCAGACCGGCCAGCGCCGCTACGGGCCGGCCGACCGGGGCCAGGCGCGGTATGAGCTTATTCATGGAAGAACCTTTCCCCTGCCTGGAATACCAGGCTCGGTCCCTAATCTCACCCCTGACTCGATTTGAACGCCTCCGTGACCGGCGGCCCGTTTCAGCGCTTTTGGCGGCTTCACCCATTGCCGTGGCAATGGGCGTAGGCCCAGCCTGGAGGCCAGATGGCGGCCCCGGAGGCCTCGTCAAACCGGCCGGACCGAGCAAAGACGATACCGCCTGACGAGGTCGAATCCCGGCATTCCGCACTCCCCCGTGGCACGGATTCCCCGATACGCGCATCGCAATCATAAAACATATTGCCAGCAGGAACCTATGAGGGTCCCATGCCAGCCGTTTATCAAGTCGCGGAGGGCCCGGCGCCGGCCCGGGGCCGCCGGCCGGCGTGTCCCAAAGCCCGCGGGGTTCCCTGGGGCCGTGCGCGGCCGGCCCAAGCCGGCACGAATCCGACAGCGGGCAACCAGCTGGCCGGGTTCCGCGCGCTCTGGGCGCGGTCAGGACGCCGTGGTCTTGGCGGCGGGGCTGCCGCCCGGGTGGAACACGCCGAGCACGCGCAGCGTGGCACGCCCGGTGTTCTCCAGGCAGTGCGGCTGCCCCGGCGGCAGGTGAATACAGGTGCCCGCCGCGATGGGGTGCCCGACCGGCCCGGCGTGCAGCACGCCCTCGCCGTCCAGGACCAGCACCACCTCGTCGTAGGTGTGGCTGTGCAGCGGCGCCCGGCCGGGCGGGATCTCACCGACGAACTGGGTGGCCACCTCGCACCCGCGGCCCGGCCCGAACAGGACGCGGAACCGCCGGTCCCCGGTGACCTCCACGGCGCAGTCCTCCAACCGGGCCAGCTGTGGCACCCCGGTGCCGTCGGCGCTCCCGGTGGCGGCGGGCAGCGTCACGCTGTCGATCATGAGGCTGCCCGCGGCGGCGGTCAGCCGGTAGCGTGCGCCGGGCGGGAGCCATACCGCGGTGCCCGGGCCGAGGCCCGCGGCGGGTCCGGCGGCGGCCGCCAGCCCGCCGGTCCCGCCGGTCACGTACCAGAGTTCACCGCCCGGCCCGGCCGCCCCCCCGGCGTGCGACCCGGGTGGCAGCTCGACCTGCCTCCTGACCAGGCCATCCCGGCCCTGGCCGGTGTCCAGGAGGATACGGACGACCGCGTCCCCGATCCGCGTTTCCGCGCTCGTGCTGCTCACCACGGCACCGCCGCCCTCGCTCATCCGGGCCTCCTCGAGGGCACCGCGGGCGCGAAACGCCCGCCCCTGGCCCCTATCGTCCCAGATACGCGCGTTTGAGGTCTTCGCTGGCCAGCAGCTCCGCCGCGGTGCCTTCGAGCACGATCTCGCCGGTCGACAGGACGTACCCCCGGTCGGCGATCGACAGCGCCATCGCCGCGTTCTGCTCCACCATCAGCACGGCGACGCCCGAGGCGTGGATCTCCTTGATGATCTGGAAGTTCTGCTGCACCAGCGCGGGGGACAGGCCCATAGACGGCTCGTCCATCAGCAGCAGCCGTGGCCGTGACATCAGGGCACGGCCCATCGCGACCATCTGCTGCTCACCGCCGGACAGGGTGCCCGCGAGCTGGCCGCGGCGTTCGAGCAAGCGCGGGAACAGCGCGTGCACCCGGTCGAAGTCCTCGTCGAGCTTCGCGCCGCCGGCGCGCAGCACCGCGCCCATTTCGAGGTTCTCCCGCACCGTCATCTGCCCGAACAGCCGGCGGTTCTCCGGGACGATCGCGATGCCGCGGGCGATCCGCTGCGGCACCGCCCAGTCGGTCACGTCCTCGCCGCCGAGCAAGACCCGTCCCGCGCGCGGGCGCACGATGCCCAGGATCGTCTTGAGCGTGGTCGACTTGCCGGAGGCGTTGCCGCCCAGCAGGCAGACGAGTTCGCCCTCGGCTACCTGCAGCGAGATCCCTTCGAGGATGCGCATCTGTGCGTAGTAGGTGGTGATGTCGTCGAAGCAGAGCAGCGCGGGCGGTCCCTGCGCCCGGCCGGGCGGCGCGCTCATCCGGCATCCGAGAGGGCTTCGGGGTCTCGGCCCAGGTAGGCCTCGACGACGGCGGGGTGGCTCGCGACCTGGTCGAAACCCCCTTCGGCGATCTTGACCCCGTGGTCCAGCGCGACTACCCGGTCGGAACAGGACGCGACCACGTGCATGTCGTGCTCGATCACCAGGATCGCGACGTCGCGCTCGGCCCGCAGCCGCTCGATCAGCTCGGTGATCTCGTGCGTCTCGGCCGGGTTCATCCCGGCGGCGGGCTCGTCCAGCAACAGCAGCCTGGGCCGGGTGGCGAGCGCGCGGGCGATCTCCAGCCGCCGCCGGTTGGCGTAAGACAGCGAGTAGGCGGGCTGATCCCACCGGTACCCGGCCAGCCGCTGGCCGAAGAACGACAGCACGTCGGCCGCCAGCGCCCGTACCTCGCGCTCCTCGCGCCTGGCCCGGGGCAGGCGCAGCACCGACTCCCAGGGCATCGCCTTGGTGTTGCCGTAGGTCGCGGCCATCACGTTCTCGATCACCGACATGTTCAGGAACAGCCGCAGGCTCTGGAAGGTCCGCGCGATCCCCATCCGGGCGATGCTGTGCGGCGCGAGCCCGGCGATCGGCTTCCCGGCGAAGAAGACGTCCCCGTCGCTCGGCTCGTACACGCCGGTGATCACGTTGAACACCGTCGTCTTGCCCGCGCCGTTCGGCCCGATCAGGCTCACGATCTCCTCGTCGCGCACCTCCAGGTCCAGGCCGGACAGGGCGCGCAGGCCGCCGAACGACAGCGAAAGGCCCTCCAGTTGCAATACGGAACGCCCGTGGGCCCCGCCGTCCTCCGGGCCGGCCGCCGCTGCCACGTCCTCACCCGCGCTCATGTGATGGCCTCCACGCGCCGCTGCCCCAGCAGTCCCTGCGGCCGGGCGTTCATCATCACGATCAGGATCGCACCGATCATCAGCTGCCTGGTGATGGCCGGCTCGGTGACCAGCCGGGTCTCCCAGACGAACGACGCCAGATACAGGGCCGGGACCAGCAGGATCGTCCGCCACCGCGGACCGGCCTGGACCAGCGCGATCAGCAGGCACACCAGGGCCACGAACCCGTAGTTGCCGGCGACCGTGGCGTTGGCCGGCACGATCACCCAGTCGTGCAGCGCGCTGGCGATCCACCCCGTCGAGCCCGGCCCGCCCGCGACCGCGCGCGCCGAGATGGCCGCGGCGATGGCGTGGGCGGCGAAACCGAACGCGACGCACGCCCCGAGCACCACGGCTAGCCGGCGCCAGGGGCGCAGCTTGACGAGCAGCGTCAGCAAGATCAGCCCGTAGAACAGGTAGCCGGAGTCGGACGGGCTGCGGAGCAGGCCGTCGTAGATGACCATGACCACCAGGGCTCCGGTGGCCGCGCCGGCGATGCTGCCCGCGCCGCCGAGAATGAGCCCGGCATAGACCAGGATCAGGATGGGCGTGTCGAAATCGGTCGGGAACACGCTGATCTGCTGCGCCACGAAGACGGTGCCCGCCAGCGCCGCGACCGCGGCGCCGAACGCGAACGCCATCAGCTTCACCCAGTTGACCGGGACCGTCATGGACGCCGCCGCCAGCGGGTCCTCGCGCACCGCCCGCCAGGCCCGCCCGGTGCGTGAGAATTCCAGCAGCCGCAGCACCGCCATGGTGACCACGAGCACGACCACCAGCAGGTAGTAGTACCCGCCGTTGCTCGTGATCTTATGGCCGAAGACGCTGACCGGGTCGATCCCGACGATCCCGTTGGGCCCGCCCAGCGCGCCGGGCGCGACGTTGTTGGTGAACTCGACGAACGCCTCGCCGAAGAACAGCGTGACGATCGCGAGGTAGTCACCGATCAGCCGCCTCGACGGCAGCCCGACGAGCAGGCCGAGGACCGCGGCGGCGAGCATCACCAGCGGTATGGACACATAGCTCGGCAGGTGGATGCCGTCCGCGCCGATCTGGCCGGAGGACACCAGCGCGAACCCGTAGGCGCCGAAGCCGAAGAACGCGACGTAGCCGAGGTCGAGCACCCCGGCCCAGCCCACCACGATGTTCAGCCCCACCGCGAGCAGCGCGATCACCAGCGCGTCGATCCCGACCTGCAACTGGAACCCGCCGAGGCCGAGCAGTGGCAGCGCGGCCGCGGCCAGGCCCGCGACCGCGAGGCGCGGCCACCAGCCGACCCGATCGCCCAGCCGCTGCGCCCGGCCCAGCCAGGACGGCAGGTACTCGCGGCGGCGTGCTTGCCTCGCGACCCACTCATCCGCCCCGACCTGCGGGCCCTCCTCTGCACGCGGCGCCGGCGGCGGCGCATCGAGGCTCACGGCGTCATACCTTCTGCAGTTGCGCCCGGCCGAGCAGCCCGCTGGGGCGCACCAGCATCACGGCGATCAGCACCGCGAACACGAACAGGTTGGTGTACGTCGAGTACCCCGGGGGGGCGTAGCCGGTGATCATCGACTCCGCCACGCCGATCAGCAGGCCGCCGAGCATCGCGCCGGGCAGCGAGCCGATGCCGCCGACCACCGCGGCGGTGAACGCCTTCAGGCCCGCGATGAACCCGATGGTGGGCGTCACCTGGTTGAACAGCAGCCCGGCCATGACGCCGGCCACCCCCGCGAGCGCCGACCCGAGGAAGAACGTCGCCGCGATGGTGAAGTTCACGTTGACGCCCATCATCTCGGCGGCCTCCCGGTCGGCGGCCACCGCGCGCATCTGCTTGCCGAGCTTCGTGCGGTTCACCAGTTCCCGCAGGCCGACCATGAGGGCCAGCCCGAGCACCAGGACCATGATCTGCACCGAGTCGATGGTGACCGACCCGATCGTGATCCCGGACGAGAGCGAGATGAAGTCCGCGGTGTTGTACACGCGGAACTGCGCGCCGAACAGCAGCAGCGCCGCGTTCTCCAGGAAGAAGGAGATGCCGATCGCGGTGATCAGCGGGGCGATCCGCGGGGCGTCCCGCAGCGGCCGGTAGGCGAACCGCTCGATCGCGACCCCCAGGCCGCCCACCACCGCGGCCGCCAGGACGAACATGATCAGCAGCAACAGCGGGACCGGGATCGACACCGCCGTGGGCCCCCCGAACCACTGGATCACGAAGAAGCCGACGTACGCCCCGACCATATACAGGTCCCCGTGGGCGAAGTTGAGCAGCTTCAATACCCCGTAGACCATCGAGAAGCCGAGCGCGACCAGCGAGTAGAGGGCGCCGGTGGTGACGCCGTTCACCAGTTCCTGGAAGAAGAAGGCCATGCGCCGAGGTCCTGCCTGGGTGGGTCCTGCCCGGCCGGCCCGGCAGCACGCCCGCCGAGGGCTGGCGCGCTGCCGGGCGGTTGGCCGGGCCTGCGCCGGTCAGCCGGGGATCAGGTTGTACTTGCCGGCCGAGTCGATCTTGAACAGGAAGAACTTGCCGTTCACGACGTCACCGCCCGGCGTGAACTTGATCGGCTGGCCGAGGATGGAGGTCGGCTCGTTCGTCTTCTTGATCGCCGCCAGCACGTTGGCACGGCTCGGCGTCTGGCCGGCCTTGCAGACCGAGGCGATCGCCTCGTCAAGCACGTGCGTCGCCGCGAACACCGGCTGCATTCCGGGGCAAGGGAAGGGTTTTGAGGTTCGGCTGCCAGTTGTGATTCGATCGAAATCTAGGCGTTCACCAGTGCCGACGCGCGAGAGGTAGCCGCCGATGACCGAAACACTCCGCCCGAGCCTCGACGTCGCCGCGGTACGGGAGCGCTTCGCGTCCCTGCGGGGCTTCGCGTCCCGGCGGGGCTTCGCGTTCCTCGATGCTCCCGGCGGCACCCAGGTGCCGGACGAGGTCGGTGAGGCGATCGCGCGGGCGCTGCGTGAGGCGAGTGCCAACCTCGGCGCGGGCTACGCGACGAGCCGGCGCGTGGGCGAGATCCTCGGCGAGGCCGAGCACAAGGCGGCCCGGTTCATGGGCTGCGAACCGCACGAGGTGATCTTCGGCCCGAACATGACCTCGCTGAACTTCATGCTGTCGCGCACCGCGGGGCGTGGCTTCCGGCCCGGCGACGAGATCCTCGTCTCCGCGCTGGACCACGACGGCGGCGTCGCCCCGTGGCTGGAGCTTGCCCACGACGCCGGGCTGGTCGTCCGGCACGTCCAGCTGCACGACGACACGACCTACGACTTCGACGACCTGCGACGCAAACTCGGCCCGCGGACCAGGGTGGTCGCGTTCGCCTGGGCGTCCAACGCCGTCGGCACGGTCGTGGACGCGCGCCGCGTCTGCGAGCTGGCGCACGAGGCAGGCGCGCTCGCCTGGATCGACGCGGTCCACTACGCCGCGCACGAGCCGATCGACGTCCGCGAGGTCGGTGCCGACGTGCTGATCTGCTCGCCGTACAAGTTCTGCGGCCCGCACCTGGGCCTGGCCTTCGGGCGGGCCGAGGTGATGGAGGGCTGGCGCCCGTACAAGGCCCGCCCGGCCCCCACCACCCCGCTCGGCCGCAGGTTCGAGACCGGCACGCTCCCTTACGAGCTGCTCGCCGGGTTCAACGCGACGATCGACTACCTGGAGTCCATCGGGGGCTTCGCGGCGATCGTGCCCTACGAGCGCTCGCTCGGCCAGCGGTTCCTGGACGGCCTCTCCGAGGCGGTCACCGTGTACGGGCTGCCGGGGATGGCCGGCCGGGTACCGACGTTCCTGGTCAACGTGGACGGCGTGGCGGCGCCGGACGTGGCGGCCCGCCTGGCCGACGCGCAGATCGGGGTCTGGGCGCACGATTCGTGGTACTCCCTCGACCTGTACCCGCGGCTCGGCTACGCCGGCAAGTCGGTGCGGATCGGCTTCATCCACTACAACTCGCCGGACGAAGTGGACCGCCTCCTCGAAGCCCTGGACGCGGCCCGGCGCCCATAGCCCCGCCGGTCTCCCCGGCCGCGGGCACTCATGGGCCTGTGCCACACCCGGAGCACCCCAGGGGCTGGACGCGGCCCGGCGCCCATAGCCCCGCCGGTCTCCCCGGCCGCGGGCACTCATGGGCCTGTGCCACACCCGGAGCACCCCAGGGTCCTGAGTTCCATGATCAAGTGAGTCTGTTCGCCGTATTGGCGAACAGACTCACTTGATGACGGAGGTGGGCACTACGCGGTGGCGCCGGTGAGGATCTCGGCGAGCTTGCCCAGGTTGATGTTGCCGCCGGAGACCACGCACACGATCTTCCCGGACCCGGCCTGGCCGGCCAGCGCGGCGGCCAGCGCGAGCGCGCCGGCGCCCTCGGCGATCACCCGGGCGCGCTCGGCCATCAGCCGCACCGCCGCCGCGGCCTCGCCGATGCCGACCGCGACGGCGCCGTCCACCAGCGGCCTGACCAGGGGCCACATGCTGTCGAGCACGCGCCGGCTGCCAGACCCGTCCACGAACGAGGCGCGGTAATCCACATCGACAGGGTGCCCGGCGGCCAGCGCCGCGGTCAGCGCGGCACCCGTCTCCGGCTCCGCCGTGAAGATCTTCGTCTCCGGGCGCAGCGCCTTGATCGCGCTGGCGATGCCGGCGGTCAGCCCGCCGCCGCCGTACGGGATCACCACCGCGTCCGGGCCGGGCAGGTCCTCCAGGATCTCCAGGCCGATCGTCCCGTTTCCGGCCATCACCCCGGGGTCTTGCACCGGGTGCACGAACAGCCCCTCGGCCCCGGCCACATGGCTGGTGACGATCGCGTTCCACCAGTCGTCGTACGGCAGCTTCAGCACCTGGCCGCCGAGGCGGGCGATCGCCGCCAGCTTCGCCTGCGGTGCGTGCTCGGGCACGGCGATCGTGGCCGGCACGCCGAGCGTGCGCGCCACCCAGGCGACGCCCTGGGCCATGTTCCCCGCACTGGCGGTGACCAGGCCCTTCGCCCGGGCGCTCTCCGGGGCGAGCAGCACCGCGTTGGTCGCGCCACGGATCTTGAACGAGCTGATCGGCTGGAGGTTCTCCAGCTTGAGGTAGATGTCCGCCGGGGCGTCCTCGACGGGCAGCCGCACCAGCGGGGTGCGGATCGCCGCGCCCGCGATCCGATCCCGCGCCGACTCGATCTCGGCCAGTTCGATCACAGCTCCACCTCCGTGCCAAGGCCCTGCGCCCTGGCCGCCGCCACCGCGGTCTCGGCGGCCGCGAGGTCTTCCACGGCGATGCCCAGCGAGCGGAACAGCGTCAGCTCAGCGTCGTCCCGGCGGCCCGTTGCGCTGCCCGCGAGCACCTCGCCCAGTTCGGCCCGCACGTGCTCCTCACCGGTGATCGCGCCCTCGCGGATCGCGAGCTGGAACTCGCCGGCCTCTGTGCGCAGCGACTCGCGGCTGTCGCAGAACAGCGCGCTCGCCGCGACGGTCGCGGTGTCGATCTCGCGCGCCCGCGGGGTGCTGGCACCGACCGCGTTGAGGTGGGCCCCGGGCTTCAGCCAGGCATGGGCCAGGACCGGTTCGCGCGCGTTGGTCGCCGCGACCACGACATCGGCGCCGCGCACGGCGTCCTCGGCGCTGGCCGCGACGCTCACCGCCGCGCTGGTCAGGCCGGCCTCGTCGGCCAGCGCCTGCGCGTGCGCCCGGGTGGGCGCGTAGACGCGCACCTGCTCGAAGTCCCGCACCGGGGCAAGCGCCTCCAGGTGAGCGCGCCCCTGCACGCCGGCCCCGAGGATCGCCAGTGTCCGCGCGCCGGCCCGGGCCAGCAGCCCGGTCGCGACCGCACTGACCGCGGCGGTGCGGATGGCGGTGACCGCGGAGGCGTCCAGGATCGCGGTCGGCACGCCGGTCTCGCCGTCGAACAGGGTGACGGTGCCCTGGTGCGCGTCGAGGCCGCGCGCGGGGTTGCCGGGCATCACGCAGATCGCCTTGAGCGCGAACACCGCGCCGCTGCCCCGCTGTGCGCCGCGCCAGCTGGGCATCAGCCCCATGAACCCGGCCGCCCCGGGCGCGGCCATGATCGACCGGAGCGGCAGGTACGTTTCGCCCCGGGCCCGCGCCGCCAGCACCGCGGCCATCGACTCGGCGCAGGCGCGCGGCGGCAGTGCGGCCACCACATCGCGGTGGCTGAGAACGAGTACGCGCATCAGGCGACCGCCCTTTCGGCGTCGGCCACATCCGTGGCGGTGAGCGGGTGCTGAAGTGCTTCGTGGACCGGTTCCAGGTGCTCCGGGCGGCCCGGGCCGATCACTACCTGGGTGACCCGCGCGTCGGCCAGCAGCCAGGCGAGCGCGAGGCCGGCCATGGAGATGCCGTGGGACGCGGCCAGCCCTCCGAGCCGGTCGAGTGCGTCGTGGGTCGCGTGGGTGACCAGCCCGCGGTAGGCTTCCGGCCGCTGGGTCATCCGCGAGCCCGCCGGGAACGCCTCGCCGCGGCGGTACTTGCCGGTGAGCCAGCCACCGGCCAGCGGGCTGTAGGCCAGGTAGGCGACGCCGCGCCCGGCGCACAGGTCCAGCAGCCGGGCCGAGTCCCGCCGGTCCAGCAGCGAATAGCTGTTCTGCACCGCCTGCGGGTCGCCGGCGTCCAGCGCCGCCTCCAGCTGGGCGGCGGTGAAGTTGCTGACCCCGTAGGCGCCGACGGTGCCATGGTTCCGGGCTTGCTCGAAGGCGCCGAACGTTTCGGCCAGCGGCACGTTCGGGTCGAAGTCGTGGGCCAGGTACAGCTCGATATGGTCCACCCCGAGCCGGTCCAGGCTGGCCGCCAGCTGGCGGGCGATCCTTGCGGGGGCGAGGCCGTGGCCGGCCCCGGCCGCCATCGGGTTGTAGGTCTTCGTGGTGAGCCCGGGCCGCAGTCCGCGGGTGGCGATCCAGCGGCCGATCGACGCCTCGCTGCGCCCGCCGCCGTAGGCGTCGGCGGTGTCGAAGTGGGTGATGCCGGCCGCCCAGGCCGCGTCCATCACCGCGAGCGCCTGGTCCTCGCTCAGCCCCCGGCCGAAGAACTCCGGCGCCGAGCCGACCCCGCCGAAGTTGCCGCAGCCGAGCGCGATCCGGGGGAGGGTGAGGGCGGGGCGGCCCGGCGGTCGCGGGATCTCCGGTGTCTCGCTCATCGGCCGGAACCGCCACTGATGATCATCCGGGTTATTCAACCAGGCGGCCGATTCGCTCGGCAATGCCGGGCCGGCCCCGCCGTCCAGCGAGGCGCAGTGCCACATGGCGTCGGGGACCACGGCCTGGACCGCGGAGTTGCGCTCCCGTGGCCCGTGGCCGGGCCGGCGCGCCCGGCGTGTCCGTGGCGCTCAATTTTCGTTACTAGAGTGACTGGTGGGGGATGTGGAGTTCCGGTCGCGCGAGAGCCGGGCTTGTGATGGTTTCCCTTGGGTACACTGACCGCCACGGACGCCATGGCCGGTGCGCCGCCATCACTGGGCGGCTTCTGGTCCCCCCGGCGGCAGCGGCCGCGGGCTTTCCCCTCGATGGCGCAGCGTGATGGGAGTCGGAATGCGCGTTATGGTTTTGGGCGGTGATGGGTTCTGTGGGTGGCCGACGTCGTTGTACCTGTCGGACCGCGGCCACGATGTCACCATCATCGACAACCTGAGTCGCCGGAAGATCGATGTCGAGCTGGAGGTTGAGTCGCTGACGCCGATCCGCCCGGTGAGCGAGCGGATCGGTGTCTGGCACGAGGTGTCCGGGCACGCCCTGGGATTCGTGAACCTGGATCTGGCGACGGAGTACGACCGGCTGGTGGCGGTGCTGGAGAAGTACCGGCCGGAGGCGATCGTGCATTTCGCCGAGCAGCGGGCGGCGCCGTACTCGATGCGGAACACCCACACCAAGCGGTACACCGTGGACAACAACGTGCGGGCCACGCACAACCTGCTCACCGCGCTGGTGGCGACCGGGATCGACGCATCCCTGGTGCACCTGGGCACGATGGGCGTGTACGGGTACGGCTGGTCGGGCAGCGCGCCGATCCCCGAGGGGTACCTGACGGTGAAGGTACCCACGCCGGACGGTGAGATCGAGCGGGAGATCCTGCACCCGGCCAACCCGGGGTCGGTGTACCACATGACCAAGACCCTGGACCAGCTGATGTTCTCGTTCTACGCCAAGAACGACGCGCTACGGATCACCGACCTGCACCAGGGCATCGTGTGGGGCACCCAGACCGGCCAGACCAGCCGCGACGAGCGGCTGATCAACCGGTTCGACTACGACGGTGACTACGGCACCGTGCTGAACCGGTTCCTCATGCAGGCCGCGATCGGGCACCCGCTGACCGTGCACGGCACCGGCGGGCAGACCCGCGCGTTCATCCACATCCGCGACACCGTGCGGTGCATCGAGATCGCGATCACCAACCCGCCGCTGGCCGGCGACAAGCCGCGGGTGCTGAACCAGATGACCGAAACCCACCGGGTGATGGACCTGGCCAAGATGGTCGCCGACGTGATGGGCGCCGACATCGCCTACCTGCCCAACCCGCGCCGCGAGGCCGAGGAGAACGACCTCGCCGTGCGCAACGACCAGTTCCTCGCCCTCGGCCTGCAGCCCACCACCCTGTCCGAGGGGCTGCTGGACGAGGGCCGCCAGGTCGCCGCCCGCTACCGCGGCCGGGTCGACCCCTCCAAGATCGTCTGCCGCTCGGTCTGGCGGGCCGGCATGGAAACGGCAGACGACCTGGTCACCGAACTGCCTGCCTAGAGGTAACCGGGCGGCCGTGGCGCGGCACCGTGCCACGGCCGTCGCGGTGCCCGGCCGGTGCACTTGCCGGCCCAGGTATTTGCGCTCCCGTCATGTGACCTTCATGATCTCTTCAGCGCCCAGCGTGCTCAGGGGGGCTGCGAGTCAAATGGGGGCAGGTGCACATGGCCGAGGTCGTACAGGGCGCGCTCGTAGCGCAGGAAAAGGCCAAGCTACGCAAGGTGCTCGGGCGCGGCGACTTGGTGCTGTTCACCGCCTGCGCCATCGTGGGCCTGGACAGCGTCGCGTTCGCCGCGCAAGCCGGTGCCCAGGCCATTACCTGGCTGGTCATCTCGCTGGTGACGTTCCTGATCCCCTACGGGATGCTGGTCGCCGAGCTGGGCTCGGCGTTTCCGGTCGAAGGCGGGCCCTACGAATGGGTGAAGATGTCGTTCGGCCGCCTGGCCGGCTCGGTCACCGCGGTCTTGTACTGGCTGTCCAACCCGATCTGGGTGGGCGGTACCCTGGCGGCCACGACGATCGCCACACTGAACACGTTCGTGCTGAGCAAGCCGCTCGGCACGACCGGCGAGATCGTCGTCGGCCTGGTCTTCACCTGGGTTACCGTGGGCACGGCGATCGTGGCGTTCCGTTACGGCAAGTGGGCGCCGAACCTCGGCACGATCATCAAGATCGCCATTATCGCGATCTTCACGGTCCTGTTCGTCGCCTTCCTGGTGCACCACGGCCGGCCGCCCGGCGGTTCGACCGCCGCCGACCTCAGGCCCAGCCTGAACGGGTTCCTCGCCGTGATCGGGGTCCTGGTCTTCCTCTGGGTGGGCTTCGAACTGTCCAGCGGCGCGTCGGAGGAGATGCACAACCCGCAGCGCGATGTCCCGCGCATGATCGTTGGCTCCGGGATTATCGGTGCCGCTCTCTACGGCCTCGCGATCGCCGGCATCATCCTGGTCATCGCCAAGGCGAACCTATCGAGCGTGGGCGGGTTCACCGACGCGTACAAGGCCGTCACGACAGACCTGCACTCGCACGTCCTTGACGTGACGTTCGGGGTGCTGATCATTCTGACGCTCATCGGCAGCGGCTCGGTATGGCTGGCGGGCGCGGACCGGACGCAGGCGATCGCCGCACTCGACGGCGCGGCACCATCCTGGATGGGCCGGTTCGCCAGCTTCGGAACGCCGATCACGGTGAATATCCTCTCCGGCCTGCTCGCCTCGGCGTTCGTCTTCTTCGTGTTCCTCATCACCAGCGGCAGCCTGGCCAACTTCTTCGCGGTCATGATCGCGCTGGTGATCTCGACCACGTCGGTCAGCTACGTGCTCGTCTTCCCCGCCCTCATCGCGCTGCGCCGCAAGTACCCGGCCGCGCACCGGCCCTACCGGGTGCCCGGCGGCAGCGCCGGGGCGTGGGCCGCGGTGGTCGTCACCGAGTTGTTCGTCATCGTCACGGCCGTGACCCTGCTGTGGCCGGGGGCGATCAACTCCTGGTTCGGCGAGCCGTATTCGATCGAGAGTGGCTACGGGGTCTCCCGGGTGTTCTTCGAGTCGGTCACGCTGGGGGCCTTCGGGGTGATGATCGCGCTGGGCGTGGTGTTCTGGGCCGTGGGATCCCGGGGCCGGCGGCGCGGCCTGACGGGGGAGATCGAACTGGTGGCGGAGCAGCCGGCCGGCGATTCTGGCGTGCACGGCTGAGGTGGCTGGCCAGCGTGAACGCCGCCCTCGCGCGGTTCGCGTCCCCGTGCGAGGTCCATTCGCTGGCCGAGGTCCGACTCTGGTAGCGGCTGCCCATCGGCGCTGAGCCTAGCTGGCCGCCGGGATCGCGAAGGTATCGAGCATGTCGTCCTTGCCCGTGATGAAGACGGTGCCGTGCGAGACGGCGGGGGAGGTGTGACGCCGGTCGCCCCGTCCCCCGGTGCGGGGCGGGAGTTGCGCGGGCGGCCGAACCGCCGGCGCCGGCCATCGCGAGCAGCCCGGTCAGCGCGGCTGCCACGGCCGCCTTAAAAATGGCATACCAAATAGAACGGATGTGCCCATGCATCCTGCTCCCCTGTTTAGGCGGTTAACCACGACGTACGCATATGCGATGGTTCAGCCGCATACACCGGTCACCCCATAAGAGCGGAATGGTACCAAAGTTTTGCCCGGAACATCCATATCCTTGATGGTGCGCACCGTATTCGCTTGCGCATACGGTGGGAGCCATGCGCGCGTGGATCGTGGACCACCCCGGCCCGATGGCGTCGGGGCCGTTGCGCCTGGTCGACCGGCCCGTGCCGGAGCCCGGTCCTGGCGAGTTGCTCGTCCGGGTCATCTGCTGCGGGGTCTGCCGGACCGACCTGCACCTGGCCGAGGGGGATCTGGCACCCCGCGCCCCCGGTATCACCCCCGGGCACGAGGTGGTGGGGGAGGTCGTCGCGATCGGTCCCGGGGCCGCCAGGTTCCAGCCCGGCGACCGGGTCGGCGCCGCCTGGCTGGCCGGCACCGACGGCACCTGCCGGTACTGCCGCCGGGGGGCGGAGAACCTCTGCCCGGCGTCGGTGTACACCGGGTGGGACCGGCACGGCGGCTACGCCGAATACCTGACCGTGGCGGACGCGTTCGCGCACACACTGCCGGAAGGGTTCAGCGACGCCGAACTCGCCCCGCTGCTTTGCGCCGGGATCATCGGCTACCGCGCGCTGCGCCGGGCGCAGGTGCCGCCCGGCGGCACCCTCGGCATATGGGGCTTCGGCGGGTCCGCGCACCTCGCCGCCCAGATCGCCATGGGCCAGGGCGCCGAGGTGCACGCGTTCACCCGCGCCCCGGCCGCGCGAGACCTGGCGCGGTCACTCGGTGCCGCGTCCGCGCAGGACTCCTTCGACCCGGCCCCGGTCCCGCTCGACTCGGCCATCATCTTCGCCCCGGTCGGCGACGTGGTGCCCGCCGCACTGGCCGCGCTCGACCGCGGCGGCACGTGCGCCATTGCCGGGATCTATCTCACCGACATCCCGCCGCTCAACTACGGCAAGCACCTGTTCCAGGAGCGGAACCTGTGCAGCGTCACCTCCAACACCCGGGGCGACGCGGCCGAGTTCCTCACCCTGGCGCAGCGCCTGGCGATCAAGGTCACCGTCACGCCGTACCCGTTTGACCAGGCCGATAAGGCGCTGGCCGACCTGGCGGGAGACCGGATCCACGGCGCTGGCGTTTTGCTGATGAAAAATGCGCAGACGGGCGGGTAGCGGCGAGCGTGAGCTGCGTAGGCTGACCCGGTGACCGATCACCTCGACGACGCCACGGCCCTGCTTGCCCGCTCCCCCCTCATCGACGGCCACAACGACCTCCCCTGGCAGCTCCGCGAGGCGGGGCCTGGCGCCGCGCGGACCGACATCGCCGCGCCGGTCAGCTTCACCCATACCGACCTGCCGAGGCTGGCGCGGGGCAAGGTGGGCGCGCAGTTCTGGTCCGTGTTCGTGCCGGTCACGCTGGCCGGGGAGGCGGCCGTCGCCACCACGCTCGAGCAGATCGACTTCGTCCGGAGCATGGTCCGCCGCTACCCCGGCGCGCTGGAACTGGCGCGCACCGCCGCCGACGTGGAGCGGATCAGCGCCAGCGGCAAGGTGGCGTCGCTGATGGGCGCCGAGGGCGGCCACTCGATCGCCGCCTCGCTCGGCGTGCTGCGCATGTTCTACGAACTGGGGGTGCGCTATATGACGCTCACCCATAACCGCAACACCGGGTGGGCCGACTCGGCCACCGACCAGCCCGACGCTGGCGGGCTCAGTGACTTCGGCCGCGCCGTGGTCACCGAGATGCAGCGGATCGGGATGCTGGTGGACCTGTCCCACGTGGCGCCCGCCACCATGGCCGACGCGCTGGACACCGCGCGGGCGCCGGTGATCTTCTCGCACTCCAGCGCGCTGGCGCTGTGCGACCACCCGCGCAACGTGCCGGACGAGATCCTGGCCAGGCTGCCGGGCAACAACGGCGTCTGCATGGTCACGTTCGTGCCGGCGTTCGTCTCCCAGGAGTGCCGGGACTGGGACCGCGGCGTGGAAGCCGAGATGAAGCGGCGCGGCATGGACCGCGAGGACTACCCGGGGTACAAGGCGGTCCGCGGGGAACTTGCCGCGGCCAGCCCGCCGCCACGGGCGACGCTTGCCCAGGTCGCCGACCACGTCGAGCACGTGCGCGAGGTCGCGGGCGCGGATCACGTCGGGATCGGCAGCGACTTCGACGGCACCACTGACGTGCCTGAGGGCCTCGGCGACGTGTCCTGCTTCCCCGCCCTGTTCGCCGAACTACTGGACCGGGGCTGGAGCGAGGACGACTGCGCGCGGCTGGCCGGCGGCAACGTGCTGCGGGTGATGCGCGATGCCGAGGCGTTTTCCCGCGCCGCTAACTGAAGTGCGTCCGGGGGCGTTCCTGTAGCTCGCCGTCCAGGTAGATGTCCGCTTTTTCGTTAAAGAAGCAGGCCAGGCCGGCGATCTTCTGGCTTTCGGGCAGCGGCGTCCGGTAGATCCACACGATGTCGGCGTGCACCGCCTGGCCGGTGTCCACCGACCAGTACCCGGCCGTCCCCTTGTACGGGCAGTGGGTCTGCGTGCCCGAGGGCCGCAGGAGGTCCATCCGCAGGTCGGTGAGCGGCAGGTAGTACCGCGGCGGCAGGCCCGTCTCGAACAGGATCCGCGGCTGGTGCGAGTCGGCGACGGTCACCCCGTCGATGTCCACCCGGACATGCCGGGAACTGGCCAGGATGTCCACGCGGCTATAGGGGTCGCGCGGGTGGACGTAAACGGGCTCGTCCTCCTCGAACCACTCGCTCATCGACTGCCACTCCAGCCGCACGAGGTCACGCAGTGCCTCGATGGGCGAGTCCAGGTAGCGTAGTGCCGCGCCGTCGGCGTGGGCCCCGGCCACCTTCACGTGGTAGACCTGCCCGTCCCCGCGGCTGGGCGAGTGCTCGGTCCCGCCGGCCGGCACAAGTTCGGCGCACACGTCGCCCGCCGGGAAGTAGTACGTGGGGTAGTAGGGCCACTCCCAGACGAGGAACGGTGTCCGGGTGTCGGCCACAAGCTCGCCGGCCAAAAAGGCGCGCACCCGCTTCGGTCCCTGCTCGACCCGGATCCCGCGCGTCTTCTCGGCCATGGCTGCCTCTCGGTCCCGGCTGGTGCCACCCCGGGCGGGCGGACCCAGTAGCGTCAATCTATGCGACTCGGTGTCCTGGACGTCGGCTCCAATACGGTGCATTTCCTTGTGGTCGACGCCCACCAGGGCGCCCGCCCGCTGCCGGTGTTCTCCCACAAGGCCGAACTCCATCTGGGCGATCACCTGCAGGAGGGGAACCTGCTGTCGGCCAGCGTGGCCCGGCGGCTGCGGGCCTTCGTGGACGAGGCGCTGCAGATCGCCGAGGACAAGGGCGTGGGGGAACTGCTCGCCTTCGCCACCTCGGCGGTCCGTGACGCCGCCAACGGGGAAGAGGTGCTGGCCTCGGTACGGGACGCCACCGGCGTCGCGATCAGGACGCTGCCCGGCGAGGAGGAGGCGCGGCTCACCTTCCTGGCCGCACGGCGCTGGTTCGGCTGGTCCTCGGGGCGGCTGCTGATGCTGGACATCGGCGGGGGCTCCCTGGAGATCGCGGCGGGCATCGACGAAGAGCCCGACGTGGCGATCTCGCTGCCCCTGGGCGCGGCGCGGCTCACCAGGGACTGGCTCACCGGGAACCCGCCAGCGCCGGAGCACGTGCGGCAACTGCGCAAGCACGTGCGCGCCGAGATCGCGCGCCACGCCGCGGAGGTGGCCAAGGCCGGCCCGCCCGACCGCGCGGTGGCGACGTCCAAGACGTTCCGGCAGCTTGCCAGGATCTCCGGCGCCGCGCCGTCCGCGGACGGCCCGTACGTGCGGCGCAGCGTCAGTCAGGCCGACGTGGCCGACTTGGCAAAACGCCTGGCGGCCATGCCCGCCGACCAGCGCGCGGAACTGCCGGGGGTGTCCCTGGTGCGGGCGCCGCAACTCGCCGCGGGCGCGCTCGTGGCGGATGCCGCCATGGACCTGCTCGGCCTGGCGGAGCTGGAAATCTGCCCGTGGGCGCTCCGTGAGGGCGTGCTGCTCCGGCGCATCGACACGCTGGCTACCTGATGACTAGCTGCGCCTTGCGGGGGATGGGCGTCCGGAGGGTTACCTGGGCGCGGGCTGAACACCCGTGCCCAGGTAACCCCCGCCCGCTCGGGTCCTCGCGCTGCGTGGCCGGACTCGCCATCAACCGCGATGATCGTTGCTGGCATGCACTCCCGCGATGGCACGCAGGTCTTCAGGCAGTGGACCGGCCGGGAAGTCCATGATCTTGATAAAGATCATGGGGTGGGTGCGCAAGTGACAACGGACCCAGATCCCTCTGGGTCCGTTGCCGGCGGATTGCGGCTGGTCGGCTGGTCGGTGTCGGCTCTCGTCGGGTGGTGGGCTGGGCCGGTGCCGGTTCTACTCGGGCTGGTTGTTGGGGCGGGGGGTGCTGGCGTGGGCCCCGCCGCCGTTCGCCGGCGTGGCGCGCGGGACGGGTTTGGCCGGGTCGCTCGCGGCGGGGCCGGCGGCCCGGGCGGGCAGGTCTTCGCCGGCGTCGTTCGCGCGCTGGGCGGGGCGGGCCGGCGTGGCGCGGGCCGGCTCCGGTGCCGCGTCCCGGCCGCCGCGGCCCGGCAGTTGCTGGCCGCCAGGGGCATGCCTGCCGCCTTCGCCGGCGGCCGCGCCGCGGGGAGCCTGAGCCGGGGCGGCGACCGTGGGGGCGGCACCCGCCGCGACTGACGTGGCGACCGACTTGGCGACCTCTTCCTCGAGGGAACCGCGGGCGGTCTCGCTGGACACCAGGTTCGTGACGACGTCGCGGATCTCGGTGAGCCGGCGCATCGTCTCGGTGTGCCTGGAGGTCAGCAGGTTGAGGCGGCGCTCGGCACCATCGTGGATGGCGGTGGCGCGCATGGTCGCCTCGTCAAGCATCTGCTTGGCCTGTGCCTTGGCCGTGGCGAGCGTGGCCTCCGCTTCCTTGGTGGCCTCGCCGACGGCCCGCTCGCTTTCGATCCGCGCCGAGTTGCGCTGCTTTTCCGCCTCGGCGCGGGCGGTCGCGATGGCGTTCTCCGCCTGCTCCTGGGCCGCGTTCAGCATCCGCTCGGTCTGCTCGCGGGCCTCGGTGCGGTACCGCTCTATTTCCTTCTTGGCCTCTTCCCGCTGCTTGACGATCTCGTCCTGGGCCCGGGACCGCTGCGCCTTGGCCTCGTCGTCGGCGAGCTTGAGGATCTGGCCCACCCGCTCGCTGATCTCTTCGTGGGGGGGCTTGTTGCTGAGATCCTGCCGCGCCGCGGACAGTTCCAGGCGGACCCGTTCGGTCTCGTCCATCGACCGCGAGACCCGTTCTTCGAGGTCGCGGATCTGGCTGCGGGTGCGGGCGACGAATTCGTCCACCTGGCGGCGGCTGTAGCCGCGCATCTGGACTTCGAAGGCGTCTTCCTGTCCCAGGTCTGGCATCAGGTCTGAGTCATTTGTCATGGTGGCACCCAAGGTGAGCAGGGCCGTTCCGGTGCGCTCCCCGCGCCGGGCAGCCTGGTCGCGGTCATCGAAGGAAGCCGCCCTGGCGGGCGGATGGTACGGGCCGCCCCGAGCCTGGTCACGGCTGAGACGGGTCAAGCGGGGAAAGCGGGGTTCTCCCACGGGGGGACTGAGCACGACTCTTGTCCCGACTGCGCGAAGGCGCAACCGAAACGAACGATTGTCCCGGTTTACCCGAATCGCAGAGCGTAACCGGACGGGTCGGGTGAGTTACTTTCCCTGTCAGCTTAGCATCCGGGCGCCAGACGCGGGCGCCCCGGGGGGCACACGCTGCGGGGCACGGGCGCCCGGCGCGCGATGCGCCGCATCCGTGCGGGCGCTTCGCCCGGTGCGCGCGGTATGGGTACGTGAGATGCGCGTATACCGGTTGTTCGGACACGGCGCAGTCACTTGCTGGAATTGTTACCGGGGCGACGGGTAAAATCACCCGAAGATCGTCCAGGAATGACCCTTGTGGGTCATGCGGGGGCGCCGGGCCGCGTCGTAGCCTTGTTGCCAAGAGGTTCCGCGGATCCGCTCAGCAACGGAGGTGGGCGCGGTGGGAGAGCGTCTCGATCTGCGTGTCCACGACAGCGTGGCGCTTGACGAGATTGAACTCTACGCGGAAGTCCTCAGCGCCGTGGCCGCCAGCGATCACGTGCTCACCCCAGAAGAACTCGACGAGGTCCTGGGGATCCGCTCGGTCGCTTAACCTCGGCCTGTTCGCCGAGCAGGGCTTGCACGCTCGACGGCCTGCGGCCGTCTTCGCCGTGTGCCGCAGTGCTGGCCCGGGGGCCGAGCCCCCGGAACCCCCACGCGTCGGCCGCCCGGTCCGGTAGGTACTGCCGTTTCTGCCGTACGCCGGCCTGCCAGGCCAGGGGCGAGCCCCCGGAACCCCCACGCGCCGGGTTGCCGTGTTCGGTAACTGGCGCCGTTTCTGCCGTACGCCGGCCTGCCAGGCCGGGGGCGAGCCCCCGGAACCCCCACGCGCCGGGTTGCCGTGTTCGGTAACTGGCGCCGTTTCTGCCGTACGCCGGCCTGCCAGGCCGGGGGCGAGCCCCCGGAACCCCTACCACGCCGGGTTGCCGTGTTCGGTAACTGGCGCCGTTTCTGCCGTACGCCGGCCTGCCAGGCCGGGGGCGAGCCCCCGGAACCCCTACACGCCGGGTTGCCGTGTTCGGTAACTGGCGCCGTTTCTGCCGTACGCCGGCCTGCCAGGCCGCAGCCGGGCCCCGATCTTTGGTGCTATCGCCCGTCCGGGGTGTGTTCGAACATGACGTCGGTGCTGGCGATGGCGAAACCGAGCGACTCGTACAGGCGGATCGCGGCCGTGTTTTCGCCATCCACGTAGAGCATCACCGAGGGAATTCCCCGGCCGCGCAAATACCGCAGGCCGGCGAGGGTGAGCGCGCGGCCAAGACCGGTGCCCTGCTCGCCGGGGTGCACCCCGACGACGTAGACCTCACCGGTCGGCTCGCCCCCGTCGGCGGGCTCGTGCACCTTGGTCCAGTGGAAGCCGGCCAGGCGGCCGGCCCGGACCGCGAGGAAGAACCCGTCCGGGTCGAACCACGGCTGCGCTTCCCGGTGCTCCAGTTCGGCCCTGCCCCAACCGCCCTGCTCCGGGTGGCCTGCGAAGGCTGCCGCGTTCACCGCCAGCCATGCCTCCTCGTCCTGGCCGGGCACGAAGGCGCGCAACGTGATCCCGTCGGGCAGCCGGGGCTCCGGGATCGCCTCCCGGAGCGAGCGCCGCATCAGGTACAGGGACCGCACCGGGATGAACGCGGCCGCGGCCGCGAGCGCGGCCGCGCCGGGGAGATCTCCGTGCGCCCAGATCCGCAACGGCGCCGGGCCGGCCTGGGCCACCGCCGCCCGGGCCAGGGCAAGGCCCAGCCCGCGCCGCCGGTGCGCCGGGTGGATGACCAGTTCGCCCTCGCGGCGCCCGGCCGGGTCCGGCCCGCCGAGGTGGGAGTACCCGGCCAGGGCCGGGCCGAGCCGCAGCAGCAGGTCCCGCGCGCCACCGTCGCCGCCGTAAACCAGGTGCAGCCGGACCTGCTCGGACAGCGGGCCGACGCCGTCGGCAGCGGCGGCGTCGTCGGCGAGGCCAAGGACCTCGCCCGCCTCGGCGCGGCTGAGTTGCTCCCGCGTGGCGATGTTGACCTGGTCGCCGGTCGGCCCGGACAGAGCTCAGCCCTCACGTACGGCGCCGCGCACCTGGGCGCGTGCCGTGCCGGTGCCGCCGGTGCCGGGGCCCCTGGTGGCGGGGCCCCTGGTGGCGGGGCCCCTGGTGGCGGGATCGCGGCTCGTTCCGTTCTCCGTGGCGGCACGGGGGCCGCCGGGCCCGGCGGCGGGCCGTTCCCCGGCCGGCTCGCCCGGTCCTGCCCCGGCGTCCCGCAGCGGGCCGTGCCGGCCGTCCTCACCGCCTGTCTTGAACGGCACAAAGCGGTACCCCACATTGCGAACGGTACCGATCAGTGCCTCATGTTCGGGGCCGAGCTTGGCCCTCAGCCGCCGCACGTGCACGTCCACCGTCCGGGTCCCACCGAAGTAGTCGTACCCCCACACCTCCTGCAGCAGGTGCGCTCGGGTGAACACCCGCCCCGGGTGCTGCGCGAGGAACTTCAGCAGCTCGAACTCCTTGAAGGTCAGGTCTAGTACCCGGGCGTCCAGCCGGGCGGTGTAGGTGGCCTCGTCGATGGACAGCTCGCCCGAGCGGATCTCGTCAGCGGCTGCGGGCGCGGCGCTCGCCCGGCGGCCGATGGCCAGCCGTAGCCGTGCCTCGAGTTCGGCCGGCCCCGCGGAACTCAGCACGACGTCATCGGCGCCCCAGTCGGCGGTCACGGCGGCCAGGCCGCCCTCGGTCAGCACGGCCAGCACCGGTGCTTGCGGGGCGGCCCGGCGCAGCAGCTGGCAGAGCTGCCTGGCGGCGATCAGCTCCCGGCGCGCATCGATAAGGATCGCATCCGCCGGCACCGCGTCGTCGAAGGCGGTCACGTCGGCGGGGCCGGTCCGTACCGAGTGCAGCAGCAGGCTGAGCGCCGGCACGATCTCGGCAGCCGGCTCGGCGGCGTTGGTGAGCAGGAACAGCTCACTCATTCCGCTGCCACCTCCGCCTTACCGTGTGTGGAGAACATCCCACCATGGATCTGCCGAAGGGCCCGAGGCAGCATCGCCCGGAGCCGATGTGAGCGAGGATAGCTGACGTGCCGATGGTAACTGTGCGCTACTGGGCCGCGGCCAAGCACGCCGCCGGGGTTCCCGAGGAGACGCTGGACGCCGCCACGCTGGCCGAGGCCGTGGCCGCGGCGCTGGCGCGCCGCCCGGCGGCCGCCGAGTTCCGCGCGGTGCTGGCCCGGTCGTCGTTCCTGGTGGACGGAGAGCAGGCGGGCACGCGCGCGGCGGACGCCGTCCCGCTGGGCGAGGGAACGGTGATCGAGGTGCTGCCGCCGTTTGCCGGGGGCTGACCCCGCCGCCTCCCCACCGCGTGCGGAGCGTATGCAAGCGCGCTCCTGCTATCGGCTGGTAGCGCCCGCTCGGCACGAGATCCCGATTTGTGCCGGGCTACAACCGGTTCCCCGCCAACGACTTCCCGCGGCTGGCGATAAGCGACAGGTACCAGACGGTGAGCATGGTGTGGTATGACGCCAGGCTTCACGCCTACGGCGACATCATGCTCCAGTCCTTCAAGCGCGGTTCGCTGACTGGCACGACCGGCACCAGGCACCGGGTGAAGGTGCTGAGCAACCGCAGTCCGGGACCCGCGCGCCGCGGGTCCCGGACTGCGGATCGTTATGCGGGCGCGGGACATCGCGTGTACCGCAACCCGTGAGTAGTGTGGCAGCGCCATGCGAAAGCTGCTGATCGGCCTTATCGCCGTTGCCGTGCTGTTGGTGGCCGCCGACAGGATCTCGGTCGCGGTGGCGGAGAACCAGATCTCCGACAGGCTCACCAGCGCCTACGGGCTGCCGCGCAAGCCCGGCGTGACGATCACCGGCTTTCCCTTCCTCACCCAGGTCGCGGCCGGCGACTATCACCAGATCGACGTGTCGGCCAGCCAGGTGCCCGCCGGCGGTGCCACACTGCACGACCTGAAAGTCCGGCTGACCGGCGTGCACGCCACGGTCAGCCAGGCGCTGGGGAACGGGTCGTCGATGGTGACCGCCGATCACGCCGCCGGTTCGGCGATCGTCGGGTTCGGCACCGTGGACCGGCGGCTGCCCGGCGGATTCCGGCTCCACCCGGACGGGAAGAACCTCAGCATGTCCGGCAGGCTGTCCTACCACGGCGCGCACATCCCGGTGTCCGCCACCGTGGCCGTTGGTGTGTCCGGCACCGGGATCAGCGTGACGCCGGTGCGGGTCCGCGTCCCGGGGCTGTCCGGCCTGCCCGTGTCCGCCTACTCCTCGCGGCTGCGCGTGGTGGTCCCGCTGAGCACCCTGCCGCTGCATCTGCGCCTGACCTCGGTGCGTGTCACCCCGGACGGCCTGCGGATCGGTGCGTCCGCCCAGCATGTACAGTTCGCCCGGACGTAGCCCCACCTCCAGGCCCGGGGAGGGCCCGTGAAAGCCCCTCGTGAACCGTTCGCGTCCCGCTTGCGTGGTATGGGTGTGTCACGGAACAGGGCAGCCGGGGACTCTGAGCCTTCCCACAAGGTGAGCGACGAGGAACTCGTGCGCGCTCTTTACGCGGAGCACGCGGCAGCACTACTGCGCTTCACATTGCGCATGACCGACGGCGACAGGCAGCGGGCGGAGGATATCGTGCAGGAGACCTTGCTGCGCGCCTGGCTGCATCCAGAGGCGATCGCGGAACGGCCGGCCCGGCCCTGGCTGTTCGCGGTGGCACGTAACCTGGCAGTTGACGCCCACAGGGCCAGGAAAGCACGCCCCATGGAAGTCGGCGAGGGCGCACTCAACCTCGTCCCTGTCCCAGATGAGGCCGATCGCGTGCTCGAATCTTGGGCGGTCGCGGACGCGCTGGCAGCGCTGCGCCCCGACCACCGCCAGGTCCTGCTCGAGACGTATTACCGGGGCAGGTCGGTGGCCGAGGCTGCCGTCGTGCTCGGCGTCCCGGCCGGAACCGTTAAATCCCGCGCCTTCTACGCGCTAAGAGCGCTCAAGCTGGCCTTGGAAGAACGGGGGCTAGCACCATGACGGGCATGGCTGGATGCCGCGAGATCAGGCAGGCACTCGGTGTGTATGTGCTGGGCGCCATCGACCCCGCGGAGCGGGCGCAGGTGGACGAGCACCTCGCGACCTGCCTGGAGTGCCGTGAGGAACTGGCGAGCCTGGCCGGGTTGCCGGCCATGCTCCGCAAGGTCCCGGTTGTCGAGGCCGAACGCCTGGCGGCCGCGGAGCGGGACCCCGAGCTTGCTGGGGTGCCCTCGCCGGACATGCTCACAGCGCTGATGGGGCGGACCGCCAACGTGCGGCGAATCCACCGTTGGCGCGTCCTCGCGACGGCCGCGGCCGTGGCGATCGTGGCCCTCGGCGGCGGCGCCGCCGTTACCAGCGCGCTGCAGCCGTCCGGCTCCCAGCCCCCCGGCCCGACACACACCGTGGCCTGGCGCGTGGCCACCGGCACCGGGCCGGTGGCGGGGGCGCACCTCACCGTGAAGTACCGGCATCTGGAGTGGGGCACGCAGATGGAGGTCAACGTTACCGGCCTGCGGCCGGGCAGCGTCTGCGAGTTCCAGGTCAGGGACGCCAGCGGCGGGACCTCGGTGGTCGGCAGCTGGGTGGTGTGGCGGGACGGCTCCTGGTACCCCGCCTCGACCTGGCACGGCGAGAAGGACCTGCGCAGCTTCGAGGTGACCGTCAACGGCAAGGTCGTCGCCTCCGCGGACGCGTAGCCGGGCTTGCGGGAATGCCGGCGTGCTTCCTGGTGCTGTAGACAGGCGTGCTTACCGGAGCGATCGTGGTTGCTGCCGTCCTGGTGGTGGCCACCGTGGCCGCGCTCGCGCAGCGGCGCCGCGACGGGCGGCTCGCGGGCCCCCGCAAGACCGGGCCGCGGCCGCTGACCGGCACCGAGCTTGGTCAGCCGCTCGGGTCGCGGGCGACCCTGCTCCAGTTCTCCTCGTCTTTCTGCGCGCCCTGCCGCGCGGCCAGGCAGTTGCTTGCCGACGTGGCGGCCCGCGACCCGGGCGTGGCACACGTGGAGATCGACGTCGCCGACCGGCTCGACCTGGTCCGGCTGCTCGACGTCCGGCGGACCCCGACCGTGTTCGTGCTCGGCCCGCAGGGCCAGGTCACCCGCCGCGCGAGCGGCCTGCCGCGCCGGGACGACGTGCTGGCGGCGGTCGCCATGGCCACCGGCGGCCCAGCGGCCGGGCACGGGATGTGACAGGCCGCATGGGCCCGCATACCATCGGACGCGTGCTTGCCTCCGCGATTGCCAGCAGGCCAGCGGGCTCCGCGTCACGGCCACCGGGGTCGGTGATGCTCACTATCCGGCGCCAGATCGACTACTGCCGGGTGGCGGCGGCGCTGTGTCGCCGTCGCCGCGCCGGGACCGCATTGCCTGACTAGCGGAGCCCGGCCGCCCCAACCGGCCCTGGCTCTGCCTTTCGCTACCGCCCCGGCGCCGGATGGCGGGGGCGGTTCTGTCTCGGAACGCCCGGGATTTCGCCTCAGCCCGGGGAGCAAGCGGAAAGGATGGTGCGGCCATGAAGGTCGATCCGCGGGGACAGCGGTTCGCCGCGGCACTGTCGGCCCTGGTTCTTGTGGCAGTGCTGATCACCGGCAGCGCCTGGCTGCTGGGCGCCCAGGCGGCCGTGTTCGGCATCGGGGCCGTGTTCGGCCTGAAGTACGCGCCGTACGGGCTGATCTACCGCTGGCTGGTCCGGCCGCGGCTCGGCCCGCCGGGCGAACTCGAGGACGAGGCGCCGCCGCGGTTCTCCCAGGGGGTGGGCCTGGTCATCAGCATCGCCGGGGTGATCGGATACGCCACCGGAGTGACCCCGCTGGGCATCGTCGCGGCCGCGCTCGCGCTCGCGGCGGCGTTTCTCAACGCGGCCTTCGGCCTGTGCCTGGGCTGCGAAATGTATGTGATGATTCGGCGCTTCTGGCCAGCCAGCCCCGGTGGGGCAGCCAGAGCATGACAAGGAGGTACCCGCATGAGCCGCTCCGACGTCCTCGTGGACGCCGACTGGGTGGAGGCCCACCTCGGTGACCCGGGCATGGTGATCGTCGAGGTGGACGAGGACACCAGCGCCTACGACAAGGGCCACATCGCCAACGCGGTCAAGATCGACTGGAAGAAAGATCTCCAGGACCCGGTCCGCCGTGACTTCGTCGACGCCCACGGCTTCGAAGAGCTGATGTCGGCGCGCGGCATCTCCAATGACGACCTGGTGATCCTGTACGGCGGGAACAACAACTGGTTCGCCGCCTACGCCTACTGGTACTTCCGGCTGTACGGGCACCAGAACGTCAAGCTGCTCGACGGCGGCCGCAAGAAGTGGGAACTCGACTCCCGTGACCTGGTGACCGAGGTGGTGGACCGGCCCAAGACCTCCTACCGGGCCAAGGACCAGGACACCACGCTCCGGGCGTTCCGCGACGAGGTGATCGCCGCCATCGGCCAGCGCAACCTGGTGGACGTGCGCTCGCCCGATGAGTTCAGCGGCAAGCTCCTGGCGCCCGCCCACCTGCCTCAGGAGCAGGCCCAGCGGGCCGGGCACATCCCCACGGCCAAGAACGTGCCGTGGTCGAAGGCCGCCAACGACGACGGCACCTTCAAGTCCGACGACGACCTGCGCAAGCTCTACGGCGACGAGGCGGGCCTGGACTTCGCCAAGGACACCATCGCGTACTGCCGGATCGGCGAACGGTCCGCGCACACCTGGTTCGTCCTGCACGAACTGCTCGGCCAGCCGAACGTCAAGAACTACGACGGCTCCTGGACCGAGTACGGCTCCCTGGTCGGGGTGCCGATCGAGCTGGGTGCGGGCCGGTGAGCGCGCAACCGCAGGGCTGCGGGGCGCCGGCGGGCGGTGTCGCCGTGACGAAGAACTCCTCGGGTGAGGCCATCATCGAGGGCACGGTGACCTCCGGCGGCACCCCGGTGCACGTCGGGTACGCCCGGCTGCTCAACGACGGCGGTGAGTTCGTCGCCGAGGTACCGCTCGGCGAGGACGGCGGGTTCCGCTTCTTCGCGGCGCCGGGCACCTGGACCGTCCGGGTGCTGGCACGCGGCGGGGCCCGGGCCGACGAGACGGTGACCGCCGACCGCGGCCACACCACCACGCTCATGGTCAGCGTCCCGTCGGTCGCCCGCTAGCTGATGTGACGGCGCCGCGTGCCTGAGCGCGGCGCCGGCCGCTCAAAAGCGCACCCCGGTTCGTCTCCCATCCCCGTTCGTCGCCGCTAGCTGGGAGTTCGTTCCACAACCCGTACTTTTTTCGTCGCGATCTGGGGTACCTGCCGTTCAGCTTCCCGTAACCCGCATCTCCTTCACTGGACTGACCCGGGGCAGGAGCGCCCGGGGTTGGAATGTCAGAGAACGGCCGATCAGCTTCCCGTAACCCGCATCTCCTTCACTGGACTGACCCGGGGCAGGAGCGCCCGGGGTTGGAATGTCAGAGAACGACCGATCAGCTTCCCGTAACCCGCATCTCCTTCACCGGACTGACCCGGGGCAGGAGCGCCCGGGGTTGGAATGTCAGAGAACGACCGATTGCGCGAGGGCGAATAGTGGCTATTAAGACCAATCCTGCGGGGTTTGGGGTCCCTGCCTTCACGGGGCGGGAAAGCCTGGGTCGCCATGTCGCTCCGTTGTCCTTCGAGCGAACCTTGATCGGCGCCGGCGCTCGGTGGCTGCTCGCCGCGGCCATCCGGTGTCACGCGGGGTGATTCTCGTGCCCCGCGACGAGGAGCGAACGGGCGGCCCGCGGGGCAGGCCCGTGGCCGCCGCGGCCGTCCTGGCCGACCGGCTGGCGGCCGCGCTGGTGCATCACGAGCCGGGCTGGCGGCTGCCCAGGCTCACCGCGCTGGCCAGACGCTACAGCGTGAGTTCATCGGAGGTCGATGCGGCCATCGACGAACTCGCCGCGCGGCACCTGGTGCGCCGGCTCCCGGACGGGCAGGTGTACCGGGCCAGCCCGGCGGAGTACCGGGTGCCCATGGAAGGGATATTCGGGCTCGTCTCCCACGTGGACCCGATGGGCGGCGAGCTCGCCTGTGCCAGCAGGCACACGGCCATGCGGCGGCCGCCCGAGGACATCGGGCGCACGCTCGGCCTGGCCCCGGGTGACCCGGTCCTCACGGTCCGCTCCCTGTGGACGGTCGGCGGGGAGCCCGGTGCGCTGGCCGCCAGTTACCTGCCCGAGCGGATCGCGGCCGCGCTGGGGGTGCTCGCGGATGCGAACCCCGGCGACGCGGACACCGCGCCGGGCGCCCGGGAGCCGGAGGGCGGGGCCTTGCCGCTGGAGTTCCCCTTCGCCTGGCAGCCCGCGGACCCGGCGAGCCAGCGGCCGGTGGCGGTGCAGATCGAGATGGGCCTGCCGCCGCCCTCGGCAGCGAGAACGCTGCGGCGGGCTGCCGGTGAGCCGGTAGCGACGGTGACCCTCAGCTTCATCGACCCGGCGTCCGAGGTGCCGACCGCGCTGACCATCGTGATGCTGCAGCTGGAGCTGTTCCGGATCGTCGTGGAGACCGTGCCGCAGCGGCCTCGCGTGGACGGGCCTGACGGCCTGGTCAGTGCCTGGGCAAACACGCCCCAGTAAATCCGGTGGCGGGGGGTGAATGGACATGATCGTTAGCGGGAGCTGATGCCGGGCAGCCTCGCCCATCGCCGCAGCCAAGACCGTGGCGGGAGCGGCCGGAACCGTCTGCCCCGACAATGATTCCGGGCATGTCTCCTCCGTTTCCCGATTCTCTGGTGCACCTCGGTGCAGTATGGCCCCTGGCGTCACACCCCAGGACGGGGCCGAAGGCCCCGCCCGGCCGGGCACCTCGCTGCCCGCGCGGCCCGCGGTGTGGCCCGCGGATGGGCCGGCGAATGGCCTCGCAACCGGCACGGTTGCCGCGCTTTCGCAAGTGCCTGGACACACACCGGGGGCGGCTGGGAGCCTTGACCCCGAAATGCCTTCCGCCGTCCCCCACGCCCCGGGCCGCCAGCCCCGCCGGGCGCGCTACCTCATCCCGCTCGGTACGCCACGCCGCGGTGAGGTGCTCGCCGCGGCGGCGGTCGCGGCCGTGGTGGCGGGCGTCTTATTCGCCCCGCTCACGCTGCTCCTCGCCGCGGCGTTCGACGCCGTGAGCAAGGCGAGCAGGTGGCGCCCGCTGTGGCTGTCTGTCCCGGCGGGCTGCGGCGTTCTCTGGGCGCTCGCGGTCGGCCCCGGCGTGGCCGCGGCGGGCCTGCGCGGTGGCCCCGCGGCCGTGGCGGGTGCGCTGGCCACCGGCCCGGCAGCCCCGGCCCGGCTGCCGGGCCTGATCGCGCGCGGGCTGCCCGGCCAGTTCCCGCTGGCGCTGCTCCTCGCCGCGGCCGCGGCCACCGTGGCCTGGTGGGTGCGGTGGCTGCACACCGACGAGTGGGACACCCCGCAGGCGCGCCCGGGCCTCCTGCGCGGCTGGCGCCGGCGGCGGGCGACCGCGTCGCTGCGCGCTGGCCACGTCCTCACCAGGGATGGGGCGTGCCTCGGCGTCGACGCGACGGCCGGGCGCGCGGCCGTGCTGTCCTGGCGCGACGCCGGCGGCGGGGTGCTGGTGACCGGCGCCGCGGCGCCGACGGTGCTGGCGTCGGGTATGCGGCTCGCGCACGCGGCCATCCGGCGGCGCAAGCCGGTAATCGTGGTGGACCTCACCGGGGATCCGGGGCTGCCGGGGGCGCTGGCCGCCAGCTGCGCGGCCGTGCGCGCCCCGTTGCACGTGTTCGGGGCGCAGGGCGGCCCGCGGTACGAGCCGTGGCTGCGGCCCACCCCGGAGCAACACGCCGCCCTCGCGGCGGTGCCCTGGGGGCCCAGGGCGGGCGCGGCGGCCGTCACCGGCGCCGGCCTGGCGGATGTGGTGCGGCAGCGCGCCGTGGCCCTGTTCGCGCTGGGCGGCGCCGGCCCCCGCGACGCGGCCGGGGTGCTCGCCGGGCTGCTCGCCGCGGACGCCGCCGCCCTCTACGCCAGCCTGTACGGCGCCGCGACCGCGCCCGACGGCCTGTGCTGGCTCACCGAATGCGACGGAACCGACCCGGCGGCCCTGGCCGCGCTCGTCGCCGCGGGCAGCCCGGCCGGGCTGGCACCGGTGCTGGGCACGACCGCGCCGGCGCCGGCGGCCGCCATCGCCCGGCAGGTCAACGCCGTCATCCTGCACCGGCTCGCTGACCAGGGCCTGGCCGCGGAGCTTGCCCCGCTCACCGGCACCACGATCGTGCCCCTCTCCCGCGTCCAGGCCCCGCACGGCCCTGCCGGGGAACAGGGCGTCCCGGCCACCGCGGCGCAGGCCAGCCCCGCCGTTCCGTTAGGCACCATGGAAGTTGCCGTGGTGCATGCCGGTGCCCTGTGCACCCTGGGCGGCGGGGACTTCGTGCTGGTCACCGGCCTGGGCGCGGCGCGTGTGGGCGCGGGCTCGGTCACGGTGCGGGCCCGGTGCCAGACGGTCAGCGGATGGTTGCCCGCGCCCGCGCCGCCGCCCGGCCCGCCCGCGCGCGGGTGGCCGGCGTGACGGCCGGGCCGTTCCCGGCGGGGCAGGTCTGCCTGGGCTGGGAGCACGAACTGCTGCACGCCGACCCGGGGCTGCCGCCACGGCGCCCGGTGCCCCCGGATCCGGAGCGGCTCAATCCGGGCTGGGTGGCCGCACAGCGCCGGGAGGAGAACCTGATCAGCCGCCCCGCCAAGGGCGCGGCCTGCGGGTGTGCGCTGCTGGCCGGCGCGGTGATCCTGCTCGGCCGGGCGGGCCGGCTGAACCCGGCACTGACCGCGCTGGGCGCGGTGGTTTTCGGGGTCCTGGCCGCGGCGGCCGCGGTCTCGGTTTGGCGGGGCAGGCAGGCGCTGAAGGCCGCCGTCGCGGCGGAGGCGCGCCGGGTCGCCGCCGCACGCGCGGTGCAGGAAGCTGACCTGTTCGCTGCCCAGGAGGAGCACGCCCGCCGGTTCCGCACCTGGCAGGGCCGCCAGCGCGCGTTCAGCGGGCAGGCGCTGTGGTATCCCGTGGTGCTGCCCGAACAGACCGACCGGGTCGACCTGGTCGGCGGCACCATGGCCGGCTGGTCGGCGCTGCTGACCAGCGTGGCCGTGCCGCGGCTGGCCGCCGGTGACGCGGTCACCGTCATCGACCTGTCCGAGGGCGCGATCGCACGTGACCTGGTAACGCTGGCCGGGCGCCTGCGGGCCGGCCCGCTGGTCTGGGTACTGCCCGGCGACCTGCCCAGGTTCGATCTGGGCGTCGGGATGCCGGCGCCGGCGCTGACGGAGATCCTCGCCGCGTGCGCGTCGGCCGGCCGGGCGACGGCGGGAGGGCCCGATCCGGCGCCCGACCACGCGCTGCTGGCCAGGCTGCTCGAGGTGCTCGGGGACGGGGCGCGGATCGGCCAGGTCACCGCGGCACTGCGGGCCCTTGCCCAGGTGGGGGACGCGCGGGAGGACGTCCGCCGGGGCCTGCTCACCGCCGGCCAGTTGGAGCGCATCACCGGGCTGTTCGGCCGCGGCGCCGCCGACCGGGTGGTCATCGAGCGGGCCTGGGCGCTGGAGGCCCGCCTGCGGGTGCTGGAGCGCCTTGGCAGCGATCCCGTGCCGGTGCCGCGCAGCAGCCTGCGGGTGGTGGCCGCGGATCCCGGCGGCGGTGCGTTCGGGAACGGCGTGCTCGCGGCGTACGTCACGGTGGCCCTGACCCACCTGCTCCGCCAGGCCAGGCCCGGGCGGCCGTGGCGGCACACGGTCTGCCTGGCCGGGGCGGAGGCGCTCCCCGGCGAGGTGATCGACCGGCTCGCGGGAGCGTGCGAGGCCACCAGGACCGGGCTGGTGGTCGCCTACCGGTCGATCCCGGCGCAGGTCGCGCAGCGGCTCGGCCGCGGTAACGCGGCGCTGGCGGTGATGCGCCTCGGCAACGCCGAGGACGCCAGGGCGGCCAGCGAGCAGATCGGCGCGCAGCACCGGTTCGTGCTGAGCCAGTTCACCGACACCGTCGGCGCCTCGGTCACCGACACCGCAGGCGACTCGTACAGCTCGACCGTGGGCACGGCGTGGACGGCGTCCGTGGCACGGTCGCGCAGCCGGAGCACCGGGCGCAGCCGGGGCCGCGGCCACACCAGCGCGGGTGGCGGGCCCCTGGCCCCCCGCACCGGGTCGGGCAGCGCCGAGGCGAGCGAGTCGAGCGGCACCAGTGACACCGGCTCGCTCACCGACGGGATCAACACGAGCACGTCCTGGGGAGTCACCACGTCGCGGGCGATCGGGCTGAACGAGTCGCTGGGCCGGACCGTCCAGCGGTCCAGGGAGTTCCTCGTGCAGCCGGAGGAACTGCAGCGGCTCCCGCCGAGCGCGGTGATCGTGAGCTACGCGTCCGGCCCGCGCCGGCACGTCGTCCTGGCCGACGCCAACCCGGCCATTGCCACGTTGCCCACCGCCACCGCGCGCAGCCTCGACGAGGCGCGGCTGGCCGGCGGGCCCGCGCCGGCGCGCGAGCCGGCCGGGCCGCCGTGCGAACCAGCCGGGGAGCCGGTGGGCTGGCGGACGGGCGATCGCCGGCCACCACCAAACCTGGGCCCGCCGCCCGAGCCACCCGACTGGCGCGCGGCGCCGCTGACCCGGTTCCGCTGCCGCGCCCGCCTGGTACGGCAGTATGTGCTCCGTGGCCACTCACATCGCGCTGCTTCGCGGCATCAACGTCGGCGGCCGTAACAAGGTCGCGATGGCGGACCTGCGCGCGGTGGTGGCCGGACTCGGCCACACCGGCGTGTCGACCTACATCCAGAGCGGCAACGTGCTGTTCACCAGCGGCGAGGCCGACAGCGAGGCGCTGGCCACGGCCCTGGGAAAGGCCATCGCGGACACCCTGGGCGTCAGGCCCGCCGTGATCGTGGTCTCCCGCGATGAGCTGGAGCGGGCCGTGCGGGACAACCCGTACCCGGACGAGCCGAACCCCAAGCTGGTGCACGCGGTGTTCTTCCGCGGCACGATCCCGGCGGGCGCCGCTGAGGCCATCGAGGCGGGTCAGCGGCGCGCCGCGGAGCGGGGCAGCGGCAGGGACACCGCCCGGATCGTCGGCGGCGCGGTGTTCGTGCACACCCCGGACGGGTTCGGCCGCAGCGAACTTGCCCTGTACCTGCTGGGCCGGTCCGCCAGCCCGCTGGCCACCGGTACCGCCCGCAACTGGTCCACGGTCACCAAGCTGCTCGCCCTCTGCGACGCCTGATTCCCTGCCCGCCGCCCGGGCCCCGTTACCCCAGCGCCCCGTGCACCGTCGGCCGCCGCACCGGGGCCTTGGGCCACCGGGGGTTCCGGGGGTCGGCCCCTGGGTGGGCGCTGGGGATTCGGGGGGCGACTTGCCGCCCGGGCCAGCACAGCGCGGCCGCCCCGGCTGAAAGCCCGGCCGTAACGCCGCGCGAACCCTCCACGTGCGGCGGTACGGTACGGTCTGCCCTGGCGCCACACCAGGCACCGCAGAACCAGACTTCCGGTGTCGGTGGCGGCGGCCCGGCCGGGCTGGTAAGCACTCATCGTGATGTCTTTGCCGGTCCTGGGTAACCGGGCGGCCGGGCCGTGGATCCGGGTCCACTCCATCGGGCCACGGCCGTGCCCCGGGTCCGCCGGGCACGACTTCCTCGATGTGCTGCCCGCCGTCGCCGTGGCGGCCCGCGTCGGCAAGCCGTTCGTGGCGGGCTGGCTGTGCCGCACCGCCGGCGCGCCGCTGGAGTTACTCACCAATGCCGTGCTGCCCGCACCGCGGGGCGCGAGCGGCGGGGCGGAACCGGCGCGCCTGCTCTTCCCGCCGGGCGCCCGTGGCGTGCCCGCCACCCCCGGCTGGCTCGCCGCGTGCGAGGCGCTGGTGTGGGCGGCCTGCCCGGCCCGCCAGGCGCCGCCGTTGCTCGGCGAGCCGGCGCCGGCGGCAGGCACCGGGCCCCGCCCGCCGGGCCGGTTCGAGGCCGCGCTGACCGCCGCCCTCGGCCGGCCGTTCGGCTGGCTCGTGGTGGCCGAGCCCACCGGCCTGCTCGACGCCGAGCAGGCGGACCTGCGCACCCAGGTCACGGTGCTGCGCCAGCACGACGAGGAAGGGCTGCGGTCCGGCACCGACGAGGCGCGGCGCAGGCTCGCGGAGCTGGACGCGTTCCGCGAGGGCGGCCTGTGGGCGGTGCGCGTGCTCGCCGGGGCCGCGACCCCCGCCGAGCTGGCCAGGCTGGCACCCGTGCTCGCCGGCTCGGCCGACCTGGGCCACCACCCCTACCGGCTCAGCGCGGGCCTGGAGCCGCGGTCGTTCGCCGGTGCGCTCACCGCGACGGCCGGCGACCTTCCGGGCGGGGCGCGGGTGCCGTTCCTGGCGACCGCGGGCGTGCTGACCGCGCTCGCCGGGCTGCCCGAGCGGGAGGTGCCCGGGCTGCGCGTGCTCGGCGCCAGCCAGTTCGACGTGACCAGCGAGACGCTGACCAGCGAGGCGCCGGCCGGGGAGACGCCGGCCGGGGAGACGCTGGCCGGCGAAAGGATGGCCGCGCGGATGGCGGCCGGGGAGGCGGCGGCCGGCGAGAGGATGGCCGCGCGGATGGCGGCCGGGGAGGCGGCGGCCGCAGAGACGGCGAGCCGCGAGGCCATGACGGGCGAGGCCGTGACCGCGGCGGCTGCGGTCGGCGACCGGGCCGTGACCCGGACGGTCAGCGCCGGCGACGGGGCGTCGGGCAACGGCGGGCCGGTCAGCCTCGGCGCGATCCTCGACGCGCAGGACCGGGCCGCCGGCGAGTTCCTCCTGCCGCTGCCGACCCTCAACCGGCACGCGCTGGTGACCGGGGCCACCGGCGCCGGCAAGTCGCAGACGGTCCGGCACCTGCTCGCCGGGCTGGCCGCGGCCGGGCTGCCCTGGCTCGTCATCGAGCCGGTCAAATCGGAGTACCCGGGGATGGCGGGGCGGCTGGCCGGGCACGGCCACGGCGGCGAGGTCACCGTGGTCAACCCGGCGGACCCCGGCGCGGTCCCGCTGTCGGTGAACCCGCTCGCGCCGGAGCGCGGCTACCCGGTGCAGGCGCACATCGACATGGTGCGGGCGCTGTTCCTCGCCGCGTTCGACGCCGACGAGCCGTTCCCGCAGATCATCGCCCAGGCGCTGCAGCGCGTCTATGAGGTCAACGGCTGGGACGTGGTGACGGGCGGCCGGCTGGCCGGGGCCGTGGCCGAGCCCGCCGTGCCCACGCTGGCGCAGCTCCAGCGGGCCGCGCTGGAGGTCATCGGGGAGGTCGGGTACGGCCGGGAGCTCCAGGCCGACGTGCGCGGCTTCGTCGGCGTGCGGCTGCGCTCGCTGCGGATCGGCTCGGCCGGGCGGTTCTTCGAGGGCGGGCACCCCGCCGACATCGCCGGGCTGCTCCGCCGCAACGTGGTGCTCAGCCTCGAGGACGTCGCCAACGACGAGGACAAGGCGTTCCTCATGGGCACGCTGATCATACGGATCGTCGAGCACCTGCGGCTCGTGGCGCGGGCCGGCCGCCCGGCGGGACTGCGGCACGTCATCGTCATCGAGGAGGCGCACCGGCTGCTGCGGGCCCGCCGGGAGGGGCGGGCCAGCGCGCACGCGGTCGAGCTGTTCGCCGCGCTGCTGGCCGAGATCCGCGCCTACGGCGAGGGGCTGGTGATCGCCGAGCAGATCCCCTCGAAGCTGGTCACCGACGTGGTCAAGAACACCGCGCTCAAGGTGATGCACCGGCTCCCGGCCGCGGACGACCGTGACCTGGTCGGTGCCGCGATGAACCTGGACGACGGCCAGTCGCGGCAGGTGGTGTCGCTGGAGCCGGGGGTGGCGGCGGTGTTCGCCGACGGCATGGACCGGCCGATCAAGATCCGGGTGCCGTTCGGCGGTGCGGCGGAGAGCGCCCGGCCCGGGCCGCCGCCGCCGCTGCTGGCGTGCCGCAGCACCGCGTGCGGCCCGGTGTGCACCCGCGAGCGGGCGTGCACCCAGCGCGAGATGCGCGCCGCCGAGGTGCTGGCCGCTGCCGGGTCGCCGGACGGCGCGTGGTTGCGGGTGTGGGCGCAGGCGCTGGTGCTCGCGTTCCTCACCAACCGTGGCCTGCCCGCGGTGCCGTCCCCGCTGCGCGCCCGGTGGGATGGGCTCGGCGCCCGGGTCCGCGAGTGCGTGCTGGCCACGGTGATCGACCAGGCGGTCGCGGGCCGGGCCCGGGCCCTGCGGCCCAGCTACGACCCGGCGCGGCTGGCGGCCAGCGCCGCGCGGCTGGCGCGGCACGCCCTCGGCGCGGGGGCCGGGCCGGGCACCAGGCCGGCCCCGGGCTGGGTCATCCCCCAGGTGCGCTGGCTGCACGAGGTGGACCGCCTCTGCCCGGCCGGCGGCGGGCCGCCCGACCCGGGCCGGTGCGCGCCGCCGCTCGATTTCGACCTGCCCGGCCTCGCCGACTGGCCGGGTGCGCGGGTCGGGCACCGGCTGCGCGCCCTGCGGCGGCACCCGCTGTCCATGGAACTGCCGGAGAACCGGCTGGCCGCCTGGACCGCGTTACTCGGCGAGGACGACCAGGCCGGCTTCGGCCGCGACCTGGCCACCCTCGGCGTCGGGCTCGCCCCCGGCGCCCAGTTCGGCCAGGTCGCCACGCAACTGGGCGCCACACCCTGGCTGGCCGTGGTGCTGTCCTGGCCCGGGCGGTTCGTCGCACCGCCGCGCAGGCAGGCCGGCCGGCCCGCCGGGACGGCGCCGCGCCGGAGCGCCCGGTGACGGGGACGCTGGAGCAGTTCTGGCGCCGGCCGCTCGCAAAGCCCGGATAGCATCATCGGCCATGGGCAAGCTTCCGATGCGCGCGCGCCTGGCCACCACGCTCGGCGGCGCGGCCGGGACCGTGTCACGGCTGGCCGGGCGCGGTGACGGGTCGGTGATCGGTGGCGTCATCGGCCTGCGCCTGGAGCCTGACCTGCTTGCCCTGCTGTCCGCCGGCCGGCGGATCGTGCTGGTCACCGGCACGAACGGGAAGACCACCACGACCCGGCTGATCACCGCGGCGCTCGGCTCGCTCGGGCAGGACGTCGCCTCGAACGCGTTCGGCGCCAACATGGAGGCGGGACTCGCCGCGGCGCTGGGCAGGGCACCCGACGCGCCGCTGGCCGTCCTGGAAACCGACGAAAGGTACCTGCCCGCGGTCATCAAGGCGACAAAGCCGCGCGTGGTCACCCTGCTGAACCTGAGCCGCGACCAGATGGACCGGGCCGCGGAGATCTGGCTCGTGGCGCGGCGCTGGCGCGAGGCGCTGGCGGCCGCCAGAGGCTGCTGGGTGGTGGCCAACGCCGACGACCCGCTGATCGCCTGGGCGGCCTCCGCGGCCGAGCACGTCGTCTGGGTGGCCGCCGGCCAGCGCTGGCGCGAGGACTCCTGGTGCTGCGCGGAGTGCGGGTCGCACCTGCTGCGGGATGAGCTCGGCTGGCGCTGCGGCGAGTGCGCGTTCCGGCGGCCGGCCACCCGGTGGGTGCTCGATGGAGACCGGGTCATCGACTCGGCCGGCCGGATCAGCGACCTGTCCCTGTCCCTCCCCGGCCGGGCCAACCGGTCCAACGCGGTGGTGGCGCTCGCGGTGGCCGAGGTGTTCGGCGTGGAGACCGCACAGGCCCTGCCCCGGCTGCGCGAGGTGGCCTCGGTGGCGGGCCGGTACACGCGGCTGGCGCGTCACGGGCGCGAGGTGCGCCTGCTGCTGGCCAAGAACCCGGCCGGCTGGCTCGAGGCGTTCGACGTCCTTGCGCCGGGTACCCCGGTGCTGCTCGCGGTCAACGCCCAGGGACCGGACGGCAAGGACACCTCCTGGCTGTGGGACGTGGACTACCGGGTGCTCCGGGACCGGCCGGTGTTCGTCTCCGGTGAGCGCAGGCTGGACCTTGCGGTCCGGCTGGAAGCGGACCAGGTGGCGTTCAGCCTGGCCGACGGGGTGGACGAGGCGGTGGACCAGGTCGAGGGGACCAGCCTCGACGTGATCGCCAACTACACGGCGTTCCAGCAGATCCGGGTCGCGCTCGGGCGGGCGGACTAGGGCGGAGGGCATCGTGGCCGAGGTTCCGCGACGGCGCGGCGCGCATGAGCGCGGCGAGAGCACGCTGCGGCTGGTCTGGGTCTACCCGGACCTGCTCAGCACCTACGGGGACCGGGGCAACCTGCTGATTCTGCAGCGCCGGGCCCGGCTGCGCGGGATCGACGCGGAGCAGGTCCTGGTGAACGCGGACCGGCCGGTGCCCCGGCAGGGGGACATCTACCTGCTGGGCGGGGGCGAGGACCTGCCGCAGATCCTGGCCGCCCGGCGGCTGCGCAGCGACGGCGGGCTGCGCTCGGCAGCGGAACGGGGCGCGGTGATCTTCGCGGTGTGCGCGGGCTATCAGCTCATCGGCACCGAGTTCGGCGGCGAGGAGGGCCAGCCGGTCGCGGGCCTGGAGATCCTCGACATGCGCAGCACCCGGGGGGAGCGCCGTGGCGTGGGGGAGATCCTGGCCGAGGTGAACCCCGCGCTGGGCCTGCCCCGGCTGACCGGGTTCGAGAACCACCAGGGGGTCACCGAGCGGGGGCCGGGCGTGGCCGCACTGGCCAGGGTGCTGACCGGGGTGGGCAACGGCGACGGCACCGAGGGCGCGTGGGCGGGCCGGGTGCTTGGCACGTACCTGCACGGCCCGGTGCTGGTCCGCAACCCGGGCCTGGCCGATCTGCTGCTCAGCTGGGTCGCCGGGCCGCTGGCCCCGCTCGCGGGCCGCGAGGAGCACTGGACCCAATTGCTCAGGGATCAACGCGTTACAGCAGTGACAGCGACCGGATAAACCCTGTACGTGCGGGTTATTGGGCGGGAAGTGGGACCACGGTTGGCCTGGTAACCAGGATTCAGTAGACCAGGGCTTGGGTGTGGTCCGCCGTCACCTCCGCGACGAAGGTCGCCGCGCCGGCGATCCGCACGCCGTCGATGAGGTCCGCCTCGGTGATGCCGCGCCGCGCGGCGCACTGCGTGCAGAGGGTCACGCCGCCACCGGCCAGCACGCTCGCCAGCAGGTCGCTGAACGGTGGCGAGTGCTCGAGCACCACGTCGGCCGCCCGGCCAGGCAGCGCGAACCAGGCAGCCTCACCGGTGAGCCACAGCGAGACGGCCACGCCGCTGGCAAGCGCCGCGGCGGCCACGTTGAGCGCCTGGCCGGTGCGCTCGGGCTCGTCCTTGCCTGCGGTGACCTTGATGACCAGTGTGCGTGCGGGCATGGCCGAAACCATAGCCCGTACCTCACGGGCCGGGGAAATGTGCCGGCGCCGGGATGGCATCGGGGCCGGCGGCCCGCCGCTGCGTACACTGCGGAGCATGCAAGGGATGCTCAGCGGCGGGCTGCTCACGGTCGTTTTCCTGGTGGTGGCCGCGATCGCGCTGCTGGTAGTGGTGCGACTGTTCCGTATCAGCGGCCCCGGTCGCCCCAAGGCGGGCCCGGGTGCCTGACGCCGCGGGCTACCTGCCCGGGCCCGGGGAGCCGCACGCCGACCTGGCGCCGCTTCGCTTCCTTCTCGGCCGGTGGGAGGGCGCCGGCGTCGGGGGCTACCCGACGATCGAGAGCTTCCAGTTCGGCCAGGAGATCTCCTTCAGCCACAACGGCAAGCCCTACCTGATCTACGTCAGCCGGACCTGGCTGCTCGACGCCGACGGCGTGCCGGGGCGGCCGCTGGCCATGGAGACCGGCTTCTGGCGCCCCCGTCCCGAGGGCAAGCTCGAGGTGGTGCTCGCGCACCCGACCGGCATCGCCGAGATCTACCTGGGCGAGGTGACCGGCACCAAGATCGAGATGGCCACCGACCTGGTGGCGACCACCGAGTCGGCCAAGGACGTGCGCGCGGGTCACCGCCTCTACGGGCTGGTCGGCGCGGACCTGGCCTACGCCTACGACATGGCCGCCGAAGGGCAGGCCCTCCAGCCCCACATCTCCGCCCAGCTCAAGCGCACCTCCAGTTGAGGGAGCTTGCGCAGCGGTCTGATCCCAGGCCGACCCTGATCCCACTCTCCGTACAGGGCTGGCCTGATGGCGAGAGGCCGGCCACGTTGCGTCGTCGATCGGCCACGATGCGCGGTCAGCCTGACGCCATCCAGTAGCAGTCGAAGGACTTGCCACGGAAGATCTGGGTGGGCTGGTCGAGCACCGTCCCGCTGACGTTCTCGGTGGTCACGCTGAAGGTGTCCCACCCGGGCCCGCGCAGCCCGGCGCGCTGCCCCGCCGAGTCGGTGACCACCACGTCGCTGAAGCTTTCCGCGCGGAAGTTGGTCAGCGGCAGGATCGAGGCGCCGCTGGACGGGGCCTCGCTGATCACCTCCGCGGACAGGCGCTGGCACTGCGACTGCGCCGGGCAGCCCAGGGTATGGCTGAAGTGCTGGCCGTTGGTGGTGTCGGTCAGGCTAAGCGTGAACTTGCGCGTCCCGGAGTCGTAGTAGGCGCTGGCCACGATCGAGTTGCCCGGCCGTACCGTGATGGTGGCGTAGACGGGCGGCAGCGGGAACATTTCGTACCACGCCGAATACATCGGTGTGCTGCCCTGGCAGGCGGCCAGAATCCCGTCCTGTTCCACGGTCGCGTTGCCGGAGCCGTCCAGGCCGACCCAATGCCCGGAAAAGCTGGACGCCGAGCCTGTGCAGTCCACGTAGGGCACGAAGAAAGTTGCACGGACATAACGGAATCTGACGCCGTGCCGCTGGGCGACATAACCACCCCAGTTCCCGGAGATGAGATTGACCGTATTACCGGAGAAGGCCCGTGGGGCCGCGGACGTATTGCCCGCGGCGGCCATCGGGCCGCCCGGCTTGATCCGGGCCAGCGCGCCTGCCTTCGTCACGGCCGGCGCCGCCAGGGCGGCAGAGCCGCTGGTATACGCGCTGGCCAGGACGGTCGCGGTTAGGAGGCTTGCGGTACCGGCGGCGGTGACGGCGGCTCTGCCGAACTTCCTCATGCGTCCGTATGTCCTTTCTCCGCGCGTGTCTGCGCCGGGCCCGCGCCGGCCAGGGCATGCCACGGCGCTCATTGGCTGACGGAATTCCGATGTCCGGGGGAGACATTACGCCGGACCTTGCCTTGGGACCAGGAATTACGTGCGATTACCTTGCGCCCCGGCATGGCGTATTGCATGAATCAAGCTGACATCGAAGGATTTCGGCAGGCCGTTCCCTGCGCCGCGTTGCGGGCGTAACAAGCCGGCGCTTAACCGCCGTTGTGCTGCCAATGCCAGGGAAAGGGAAACCCCCGGGCGGCTCCCGCGCCCAGCGCACGCACACCCGCCTGCCCCCGCCCGGGCTTCAGGAGGCGCCCTGACGGAGATGTTCCGCGGGATGCGAGGCCAGGTCACGGGGACCGGCTGGACTAAAGCCGGTCAGCCCGGGGGCCCGGTGTCTGCCGTGTATTCGCCGGCCGCCGCCATGTAGCACGCGCGCCAGCCACCTGGGCTGGCCCGCGACGGCCGAAGATCGCACTGAGCGCCGGTGCCTTGCGGCACCCGCGGCCAGCACGCCCGGCGGGACGGCGGCTAGCTGACAGCCACCTCGCGAGTCCTACTGCCATGCATGCTGTTGGACCACCTCCTTTCCCGCGTAGACCGGAGGTTACGTCAGCGCGCCGCGCGCAGGCAAGTGGGTATCCGCCGCGGCGGCCCAGGCCGTGCTCACGCGGTGCCCTGGGCGGGCTACTCTCGGGCCATGACGCAGCAGGCGTGGGACAAGACTCTGCGGGCCCGTGGCTACCGCGTCACGCCGCAGCGCCAGCTGGTCCTCGCGGCGGTCACCAAGCTGGAACACGCCACGCCCGAGGAAATCTGGGCCGATGTCCAGCAGACCGCCAGCGGCGTGAACATCTCCACCATCTACCGCGCGCTGGAACTGCTCGAGCAGCTCGGCCTGGTGACCCACACCCACCTGGGGCACGGCGCGCCCCGGTACCACCTGGCCGCCGAGGCCGAGCATGTGCACCTGGTCTGCTCCGAGTGCGGGCGGATCACCCAGGTGCCACCCGGGGCGGTCGCGCCCTTGGTGTCCGCGCTGGAGGAGAACTACGGCTTCCAGACCGACGTCGGCCACCTGACCGTATTCGGCCGGTGCGCGTCGTGCCGCGCGGGTGCGCCTCCCGGCGGGACCGTGGCAACGACATAACCTGGAGGCATGCAGAGCCCGTTGCTTGCCCGGACCGGCGCGGTCCCGGCGGAGGGAATGGACGCGGGGGTCGCCGCCCACTACGGGGACCCGTACGCCGAGCAGCGGGCGCTGGCCCGCGCGGCCGGGCTGGTGGACCGCTCCAACCGGGGGGTTATCCGGATCGCCGGCCCGGACCGGCTGTCCTGGCTGCACAGCCTGACCACACAGGACCTCGAGCACCTCGAACCGGGCACCACCGCGCAGGCGCTGGTGCTCAGCCCGCAGGGCCACATCGAGCACCACCTCACCCTGGCCGACGACGGAACCGCGGTGTGGGCGCACGTCGAGCCGGGCACCGCCGCGCGGCTGTTGGCGTTCCTCGAATCGATGCGGTTCCTGCTGCGGGTGGAACCGGCCGACGTGACCGGCGACTTCGCCGTGCTCACCCTGATGGGCCCGGCGCGCCCGGGCACGCCACCAGACGGGACGGTCGTGGCGATGGCCGACGAGTTCGGCACGGACCTGGTGGTGCCCAGGGACCGGCTGGCGGACATCGCGGCCGCGGCCGAGGACGGCGGGGCCGCGGTGGCGGGGCTGGCGGCCTACGAGGCGCTGCGGATCGCGGCGCACCGCCCGCGGTTCGGGCTGGACACCGATCACAAGACGCTGCCGCACGAGGTGGGCTGGATCGGGACCGCCGTCGAGCTGGACAAGGGCTGCTACCGCGGCCAGGAGACCGTGGCCCGGGTGCACAACCTCGGCCACCCGCCGCGCCGGCTGATCCTGCTCCACCTGGACGGCAGCGAGGACCGGCTGCCGGTGCACGGGGACCCGGTCACCCGCGACGGCACCACGGTGGGGTTCGTGGGATCTGCAGCCCGGCACTTCGAGTTGGGCCCGGTGGGGCTGGGGCTGATCAAGCGATTGGTGCCGGTGGACGCGGCGCTGCGGGCCGGCGGCGTGCCGGCGGCGCAGGAAGTCGTCGTGCCGCCGGACGCGGGCGCGAACGTGACCATCGCGCTCAAGCGGCGCGCTCGCCCGCCCCGGGAACTGACTCCCCGCCCCGGGAACTGACTCCCCGCCCCGGGAACTGACTCCCCGCCCCGGGAACT
>Ga0070707_100000218_pt1 | contig 57531 bp, 44 predicted proteins | sample KBSK5502metaG_FD_65468 | JGI IMG/M metagenome (GOLD analysis project Ga0070707, IMG submission 65468) | Corn, switchgrass and miscanthus rhizosphere microbial communities from Kellogg Biological Station, Michigan, USA - KBS K5-50-2 metaG | ecosystem: Host-associated > Plants > Roots >... | reverse complement strand
TGATTTTCTCCTGTCTGGGTCACACCACAGGAAATATCAGAGAGATGGAGTGCTTTTCAACTCTGATGAGTTGAAAAGCACTCCGAATTTGCGCCGCATTTATGCGACACGCTCTAAGTAGTAGGAGCACTGAGAGCGTAGACAATTCCCTATTCTAGATCGCCAAGAAAATATGATCGTCTATTGACGGATTCGCCTAAAGGGGATAGAGTGACGGTGACTTACCCTGAGAAGGAATCACTCTATCATAGCTTGAACGCCGAGGTTAAGTTTTACACCCGCGTTCACAAGAGGCAGCACGAGCAAGGCTTGATTTGAAACGATGAGGTGAGGACACAATCCTCAACTACCCGATAGATGAAAGCAGGAAATCGCCAACGCTTAAATTGAAGTGATCCTTAGATGGAGGGACTGATGTTCCCTACTATGGTAAATCCAAGTTGAAATGGAGATCACCGATGGCATCCTTTAACAAGATCATCATTGTAGGTCATCTAGGAAGAGATCCTGAGCTTAGATACACCCCCCAAGGAGACGCTGTTTGCAACTTTTCAGTTGCAACCTCTGAAAAACGGAAGGATCAAGCTGGGGAGCCGCAAGAGGTGACTACCTGGTTCCAGGTTACTGCTTGGAGACGGTTAGCTGAACTAGCCAATCAATACTTAGCTAAAGGCCGCCAAGTATACATAGAGGGCAAGTTAAGCCAAGAAGAATTCACTGGTCGTGATGGAAACCGTCACACAGTCTTGAAGGTCAATGCTAGTGATATTCATTTTCTCGGCACTCGGGGGGAGGAACCAACTTCGCCATCAATTCCCTCCAACCAGGCGCCTAAGTCAACGGGGCGCCCAGAGAGTGACAAGGAGACCGAGACAGACCATGTCTCAGATGACGATATACCCTTTTAAGTCTAGCGTTTATGTCTAATGTCGGCACGCCGACACCATCGCCTACCCGGGCTTCGCTAATGGCGTTCACTGAACTCGCCCATCGCCCTAAATTTCTCATATCGCCTTTCTACCCGCACCTCAGGCCGGAAGGACTCTGCTTCAACAAGAGACGATTGCAAGGCTTGACTCAGGATGGCCGCCGCCTTGTCCCAATCTTCGTGCGCTCCTCCCTCTGGCTCAGGAATAATATAGTCAACAATACCGAGTTCTAGCAGATCAGCCGCCGTGAGCCTCAACTTGGCCGCCGCCTGAGGGGCTTGAGCGGCATCTTTCCAAAGGATGGCAGCGCACCCTTCGGGAGTGATCACCGAGTAGATGGCATTTTCCAAGATATTGATCACATCTCCGATGCCAATCGCCAGGGCGCCTCCTGAGCCCCCTTCCCCGGTGACCGTCACCACAATTGGCACTGTCAGTCGAGACATTTCGCGCAGGTTGTAGGCAATGGCCTCCGCCTGGCCGCGCTCCTCAGCATCGATCCCTGGGTAAGCGCCGGGAGTATCAATTAAGGAAAATATCGGGCGATTGAATTTCTCAGCCAACTTCATTAACCGAAGAGCCTTACGGTAACCGTCTGGCTTCGGCATCCCGAAATTCCGCTCTTGGCGCTCACGCACCTGACGCCCTTTCTGGTGAGCAATGATCATCACCGGCCGGCCGTCAAACCGTGCATATCCGGCCACAATCGCCGGATCATCTCGAAACGCCCGGTCACCGTGCAATTCGGAAAAATCGGTGAAGATCCTTTGGATATAATCGAGCGCATGAGGGCGCTGCGGGTGGCGCGCTAATTGAACGCGCTCCATCGCCAGGGCAACCTGCTCTCCCGGTCTGATAATATTCATTGATTGCTGCTCTGGTTTCATGGAGGCCTCAAATTTAAGATCAGGTTCGCCACCCTGGATCTTCAATCGCCCGGAGTTAATCGTTCAACACAAGGACTGTCTCCCACTCCTGATAGATGGCTTTAATGGCTTCAGTCAGTTGACTTGTAATATTAACTCTCAGAAACTGATGCGCTCTGAGGCGGGCGACGAGACGATCTTTAGTGACGACCTCAAAGACCACCGGCGCCTGCCCCTGCTGCCCACCCAAAAGATTATCTAAAGCCTTCAACCTCTCTGCCGTCAGCGAGTCCTCTGCAACCCTCAGGATAATCATCTTGGCCGCGCGGGCTCGTGCGTTTTCTAGAGCTTGAATCTCCTGGGCGATCATGGTTGCGGCCCCCTCCTCCGACACTTCTAAACGTCCTTTGACGAGGACCGCCTGATCGTTCTGAATCAGGCTCCGGTAGCGATTAAACTGCTCGGGCCAGCAGACAACCTTGACCCCTCCGTATTGATCCTCCAAGCGGAAAAGCGCAAACCGATCCCCTTTCTTAGTGGTGCGGACCGCTGAGTCGAGGATCACACCTCCCATCGCCGCCACCTCGTGCGGGTGGTGCTCAGCGAGCTTCCCGCCATCGAGATTGGCCAGCCCCTGTAATGATTCCACATAATCATCTAACGGATGGCCGCTAGCGTAAAAGCCTAGTGTCTCCTTCTCAAAGGCCAGGACCTCTTTTCGACTCCATTTAGCAACCTCTGGTAGCACCGGTTCTTCAAAGGCCGGGGCGGCGGCGGCGATGGAAAAGAGACCCGCTTGGCCAGAAGCACGATCGCGCTGGGCGCGCGCCCCATGATCGATGGCACGATCAATCACGGCGAAGACAGCCGCGCGATTGGTTGAGACGGTATCGAAGGCGCCCGACTTGACCAAAGATTCGAGCACCCGCCTGTTCACCGCCCGTTGGTCGACGCGTTCAGCGAAGTCAAAGGCGGACCGAAAAGCCCCGCCTGATTCGCGGGCGCGGATGATGGCTTGCACGGCGGAAGCCCCTATCCCTTTAATCGCCGCCAACCCAAACCGGACTGCCTGCCCGACCGGAGTGAAGCCCTCATGGCTGGTGTTAATATCCGGGGCCAGCAGTTCAATTCCAAAGTTCTTCATCTCACCGATATAACGCACGACCTTATCAGTGTTCTCAATCTCATTCGACAGCACCGCCGCATAAAAATGCGTGGGGAAGTGGGCCTTGAGGTAGGCGGTTTGATAGGCGAGGTAGGCGTAAGCAAACGAATGGGAACGATTAAAACCGTAATCCGCGAACTGGGCCATCAAGGTGAAGATGCGCTGGGCCTTCTCCTCCAGGATCCCCCGCTCGACCGCGCCACTGATGAACTTCTCTTCATGCTTGGCCATCTCCTCCTTTTTCTTTTTACCCATAGCGCGGCGCATCAAATCCGCCTCACCGAGCGAATAACCAGCCAGTTGTTGGGCCAGCTGCATAATCTGCTCTTGATAGACCAGAATGCCATAAGTATTTTCCAGCACCTCCTTCATCTGCGGGACAATGTACTGGACGCGGCGGCGGCCGTGACGGCGCTCAATGTAATCATCCACCATGCCCCCATCAAGCGGGCCGGGACGATACAGCGCATTCAGAGCCGAGAGGTCTTCAAGCCCCTCGGGCCTGAGCTTCCGGCAGATCTCAACCATCCCTGAGCTCTCAAACTGGAAGACCGCGTTGAGCAGGCCGTCAGCAAATAACTTCAAAGCCGCCTGGTCGTCCAATGCAATGCGGGCCAAGTCGGGCCGGTGCCCTGTCTCGCGCTCGATCGATCGCAGACAGTCCTCAATAATCGTGAGGGTAGTCAAAGCCAGAAAGTCCATCTTCAGCAGGCCGGTCTTCTCAAGGTCGGACATGACAAACTGCGTGGTCAGTTCATCATTCTGGCTCCGGCAAACAGGCACAAACTCATAGATCGGCTGAGGAGAGATCACCACCCCCGCGGCATGGACAGAGGTATGGCGTGAACAGCCCTCGAGTTTCCGCCCGATCTCAATCAGTTCAGCAACTTGTGCGCTGGAGTCAATCAACTTCTTGAGGTCCGGATTCTGTTTCATAGCCTCATCAATGGAAACGTTGCGGCCACGCACCGGCGGCGGGATCATCTTGGCGACCTTTTCGACCTCCGCATATGGCATCTCCAAGGCCCGCCCGACATCCTTGATCACCGCCCGTGAAGCCATCGTCCCAAAAGTGATGATCTGGGAAACATTCTGCCGGCCATACAACTCACTGACATAATTGATGACCTCAGCCCGGCCACGAACACAAAAATCAACGTCAATATCTGGCATAGTTACGCGCTCCGGGTTAAGGAAACGCTCGAATAGTAAATCATACTGAATCGGGTCAACATCAGTGATCTTCATGCAGTAGGCCACGAGACTTCCAGCCGCTGAGCCACGCCCAGGACCAACCGGGATCCCCCGTTTCCGCGCGTAGTGGATGAAATCCCAAACGATCAAGAAATATCCTGCATACCCCATTCGCTTGATCGTCTCAATCTCATGAGTCAGCCGCTCTTGGTACCGACTCATGGGGTGCTTTAAAGAACCGCTCCCTTCGAGCGGTTGCCAAACTTCACGGCGCCGCTCCTCATATCCATCGCGGGCGACCTGCTCAAAATAGCTTTCGACAGTATGGTCAGGGGGGACTGGGTAGAGTGGCACTTGGTCAACAGCCTTGGGGAACTCCAGGTTACACATCTCAGCAATTTCAAGCGTCCGCCACAGGAGCTCGGGCACCTCCCCAAAGGTCTCCCACATCTCTGCTGCGCTCCGAAAGTAGTACTTGGGTGAGCCGTAAGTCAGCCGGTTTTGATCGTTAATGGTCTTCCCGGTGCTGATACAGAGCAAGGTATCGTGGGCCTTGACGTCGCTGGCCATCAGGTAATGAGAGTCGTTGGTGGCGACAAGGGGAATGCCTGTTTTCTTGGAGAGTTCGACCAGTGGCTTTCGGATCTGCCGCTGGGCGTCAAGCCCATGTTCTTGTATTTCTAGGAAATAGTTCCCTTTCCCAAGAATCTCCTCGAACTCAAGTGCGGCCCGCGCAGCATCCTCAAACTTATCCCGGAGTAATAATGAAGGCGGCACCCCGCTGATGCAGGCCGAGAGACCGATGATCCCCTCGTGGTACTGTGAGAGGAGTTCGCGATCAATCCGGGGCTTACGCCAAAACCCTTCGATGTAAGCGAAGGAGGAAAGCTTGACCAGATTGCGGTAGCCGGTCAGGTCTTTGGCGAGCAAGACGAGGTGATTGGTGGCCCGCTCACCCGGCGGCGTCGAAGCGCCACTCTTGTCGTGGCGGCTGCCACGGGCGATGTAAGCCTCCATCCCGATAATGGGCTTGACTCCTGCATCCCGCATCTTGTGGTAAAAAGATAGCGCCCCATAGAGATTCCCGTGATCGGTTACGGCCACGGCCGGCATCTGCAGCTCGGCCGCCCGCTTGGCCAGCGGGCCGATCTTAATGGCCCCATCTAACAAGCTATAGTCCGTATGCAGGTGCAGGTGGACAAATTGTTTATCCATATATTTAAGCGCCTTATTATAGCGACTATAGCTTTAAGCTTTTGGGAAAATGCTTAAAGCTATAGCTTATCACTCCCATTCGATCGTGCTGGGCGGCTTTGAGCTGATATCGTAAACCACTCGGTTCACACCCTGAACCTCGCTCACAATCCGGCTACTAATCCGTGCTAAGACTTCATACGGCAAACGCGCCCAATCAGCCGTCATGCCATCTGAACTTTCAACGGCCCGTACGGCAATTACACGTTCATAAGTCCGCTGGTCCCCCATCACCCCGACCGCGCGAATTGGAAGGAGCACGGCAAAGGCTTGCCATAACTTATCATACAGCCCCGCACGATCAATCTCCTCCTGAACGACGTTATCAGACTCTTGCAGCAAACGAACCGAGTCAGCCTCTACTGCGCCGGGGATCCTGACAGCGAGACCCGGGCCAGGGAACGGTTGGCGGTTAATCAACGCTTCCGGCAATCCCAATTGCCGGCCGACAGCGCGCACCTCGTCTTTAAAAAGTTCGCGGAGCGGTTCTACTAACCGTAGGCGCATCCTCTCGGGCAGGCCGCCAACATTGTGGTGACTCTTAATCACGGCCGAAGGGCCTTTGACCGAGAGTGATTCAATGACATCCGGGTAGAGAGTGCCTTGCACCAAGAAATCAACCTCACCCAGGCGGTGAGCCTCTTCCTGGAAGACCTCGATAAATTCGCGACCGATGATTTTGCGCTTCCGCTCAGGATCCGTCTCCCCCTTCAATGCCGCGAGGAACCGCTCACCCGCCGCCACCCCCCTGACCTTTAAGCCCCCATACTCGTTAAAGGACTGGAGGACCTTCCCGAATTCATCCTTCCGAAGCAGTCCGTTGTCGACAAAAATGCAGGTCAGCCGGTCCCCAATGGCCCGCGCGACGAGCGCGGCGGCCACCGCTGAATCAACCCCACCTGAAAGACCACAAACTGCCCTTCCCTCTCCCACCTGGCGGCGGATACGGTCGACGGCAACATCGACAAAGGAGGCGGCCGACCAATCGGCTTGGCATTGGCAGATTCGCCCCACAAAATTGGCGAGCATATCTTTCCCATGCGGGGTGTGAACTACCTCGGGGTGAAATTGGACCCCGTAGAGGCGCTGGGCCTCATTCTCTACCGCCCCGAGCGCACTGTCAGTAGCGGCGGTGACTCTAAAACCGGGCGGCGCGACGGCCACCTGATCACCATGACTCATCCAGGCGGGAAACTCCGCCGGCACTCCTGCCAGGAGAGCGCTCGGGCCCAAAACTCTGACTCTGGCGGCGCCATATTCGCGCCGTGACGATGGCTCGACCCGCCCGCCAAGAAAATAGCTGATCAACTGTAGGCCGTAGCAAATACCCAAGATCGGCACGCCTAGATCAAGCACTTCCCGGTCACAATGAGGGGCCCCCTCCTGATAGACTGAACTCGGCCCCCCGGAGAGGATGATGCCGCGCGGCTGCAGGCGCCGGATCGCATCCGGCGGCGTATCAAAGGGGAGGATCTCCGAGTAAACGCCCAGTTCGCGGACGCGACGCGCAATCAATTGCGTATACTGACCGCCGAAATCCAATATCGCCACGGTCTCAAATGAAGTCGCCACCAGATTGCTCCTTTATCGGATGGACAGGCGGCCAAGAGGGCCAGTCCCTTGGCCGCCTCGATAATCCTGGAGAACCGAGAGTATACGCGAGGAAGGTGATGGCGACAACTAGTAGAGGGCGGCCGGGGAAATCACCGGGCTAGGGCTCGACCGGCGCAGAGGGTGGGTGTTCTTCAGTCCCCCGCCACGGGCGTCGTAAGCGATTGAGCAAGTTCCAAATCTTAAGGACCGGGCCGTGCAAAACATAGAGCATCACGATCGCCAGCAGCACCCACTTAGAGTAGAACCATATGCCGGCCACCAGCAAGGATAGCAGGGGGAGAATGATGAATGGGCGATTACTGCTCGGGCCGACGTTTTTGAAGCTCGTGTATCTGAGTGTGCTGACCATCAGGAGGGCCAGGGAGGCCACCAGCGCCAGCAATAACCAGGTATAAATTCGGCCATCCCCCGCATCGCCCTCCACCCCGCCTCGGAAATAACCCGCCACGGGAAAAGGGAAGAAATGAATAATGGCCGCAATTAAACCGGCAGCCATAGGGATCGGCAGCCCCACGAAGTAGCGCTTATCCAATTTCGGCGATGTCCCCGGCGTCGCGAAACGCGGCGCCCGTGCCTGGACGTTGAAGCGGGCCAGGCGCAGCGCCCCGCAGATCAAGAAGAAAAAGGAGACGCCCCAGGCCAGGCCTTCCAACCCTGGGGTCGAACCGTACCCCCAGGTGTAAGCGAGCACCGCAGGGGCGAGGCCGAAGGTCACGACGTCGGCAATGCTATCGAGCTCGACTCCGAAGTCGCTGGTCGCGCCAGTCATTCTCGCAATCCGCCCGTCAAGGCCGTCGAGCAAGACGGCCCAGCCGACGGCCCGCGAAGCGTTATCGAAGAGGTGTGCAGCCTGGTCAGAGGCAGGCAGGGCCTGATAGCCTTTGACCGCATTGATCACGGCATAGAACCCGCAGAGGATATTGCCAATCGTAAAAGCGCTCGGGATCAAGTAGATGCCCTTGCGAATTCCCCGCCGCGGCGCGCGTGGCCTCAGGCCCTCACCCTCATCTCTCATGCTCTCACCTTTCCCCTGCTTCTCCCCTACTTCTCCCCTACTTCTCCGATGATCGAGGTGCCGCCCTTGACGCGGTCCCCCTGCTTGACGGTCACGCTCACCTGCGGCGGGAGCAGCAGGTCAGTGCGTGAGCCGAATTTGATCAGGCCCACGCTCTCTCCGAGCGCGACCTGATCACCGACCTTCTTCCAGAAGACGATCCGCCGGGCCAAGACGCCGGCAATCTGCTTGAAGACCACTTGCACCTGGCCATTCTCGACCGTGACTACGTTCTGTTCATTCTCAACTGAGGCGCGATGATTAGTCGCGATCATAAACTTCCCCCGCCGGTATTCGATCCCTGTGATCTTTCCGGCCAGGGGAGAGCGGTTGACATGGACATCAAAAACCGATAGGAAAATGCTCACCAACGTCCCCGAGCCAGGGTCCTCAGTGTCCAGTGGCCGGACTACCACCACGCGCCCGTCGGCCGGCGAGACAATCAGCCTCTCATCTGTCGGCGCTTCACGGTGCGGGTGACGAAAGAAGAAGGCGACAAAGAGGGCGAGCAGGAAGAACAGGGCGGCGGCGGGATAAAATCCAGGCAGGTAGACCCAACCGACTACTGCGCAGATCAGGGCGAGAACCGCTAAGGGGACCAGAAAGGGATAGGCATCACGGAGCACTTGACTCTCTCCTTCGTTTTGGCGACGACTCCAGTTTCAATTCGGGTTGGGCTCCGGCATCAAGCCGCGCCGCGTTATCAGACGGGAGTAGCCCTCTTCAGCCAGCACCGAGGGCGCAGCCCTTCACTCTGTGGAGGTATACCTCAAAGGCAGCCAGGTCCGCCACCCCCTCCGCCAAGACGGCCTCATAGATGTCTCGGCTTGAAAATCCTCGACGGTACTCCGGCCTCATCCAGCATTGCGCCTTGATCTCCAGAATCCTCAGCCGCGCCGCGGCCGTCAACCGACTTTCAATCTGTTTGAGAAATTCATCCAGCACCCGGAACTGTTTTGGGCCGATGGCCCACAGGTCGATCTTCCAGGCGCCCGCGCGTTCATCTCCGAGGTATATGCCCCAGTACAAACCATCTTCTGGTAAGTCCTCGGTCCTCGCCACTCGTTCGTTCCGGAAGCTCATCTTGGTGGGAGCGAGCAAGGCGGCAAGCTCTCCACCCAGACGAAAGAATGCGGAGAGCGGGAGCTCTTCCGTCACCAGATAGAGGTCCAGGTCTCGCCAAGCCATCAACTTCAAGGCGTAGCTCCCGGTGACCCGGACTTGCCCGACGCCCTCCAGCAACGCGTGCAGTCCCTTCCCCCACAGGAGTCCATCCGCTTCCGCCCGCAGAGCTTCGTCAAGCTTATCTAACTGAAGGCTGCCTCCACTCCCCTGAATGATCATCACCTCCGCGCTCCAACGAAAACGGGAACACCTCCGAGTGTCCCCGTTCTCTTGGATAAATGATTGTGCTTGGTGGGCTGGTCGTCAACTAGTGTGCCAGCGTGCTCGTCTTATACTTGCTGGCGATCACTTCCATTTGGTCTTTGAGGAAAAGTTTCTTCTTCTTCAGGACAGTCTCTTCGAGAAGTTCATCTTCGCTCGGATGCGGCAAAGAAGCCAGCTCGCGGAGCCGGGTCTCATACTTGCGGTGTTCACTCGCCAGCTCTCGATACTGGTCGTGGTGATCGAGCAGATAGTCCTTCAATGCCGATTCGCTAGCCGGAATGCTCATTGGCGTTTCCTCCTTGGACTTAGGATGTTGGTTGTCTAGTTATAAAGATCGGGAGTTGCATCTGCGGGCCATGGTAATACAAAGAGGTGGGCGTTTCAAGCACCATTTATCGCCTCCACCCGGCCACTATCCGTTTGGCCGACGGCGTGATCCCCGCCATCAAAGATCACCTGGATCACGACTCAGCTGACGGCGGCGCGCCGGTCGGATTCGCCCCCCAAGCCTCGCCCTCACAGACCATCACTAAGGCGTCATCCGGCGGGTCCTGGTAATAGCCGCTGCGCCGGCCGACGCTGGCAAAGCCATATTGCCGGTAAAGTGTGACGGCCGCCGAGTTGGCAGCACGCACTTCGAGGACGGCACGGATTACCCCTTGCTCGTGGGCCGCCCGCAAGCCGGCCGAGAGCAGCGTCGAGCCGATCCCCTGCCGCCGCCTGTCTGAGACGACGGCCAAATTGTGGACCTCGAATTCATCGACCACGACCCGCCCGGCGAGCAATCCAGCGATTTGACCGCCGGCGTTGGGCATCACTCCAGCCCCGCCGACGACCACCACCAGCAGAATCGCTCGTGGGTTGTTCAATTCCTGGCGATAGCTTGAAAGACTCCAGGGGCTCAAGCCACACTGCTCTTCCAGGGCCACCACCTCAGGCAGGTCTGCCTCCTGCATCCGACTCACCCTCAGTCGATCAATCGTCAGACCGGGCGTCAGACCGGGCGTCGGGCCGGGCGTCAGGCTGGGATCACTCGAGCTTCGTCTCTCCATTTCAGTTCCGCATCCGAAGGCCGTAGGTAGTAGGGGTGCGCCTCAAGGGGGATCCCCGAGTTCAGCATTCGACAGGCGAGTCGGGCGATGTGGGGCGCGAGATACGGCCGGTCACTCTTCAATTGCCAGCGCAGACTTCCCTCGACCGCGCAGACCACCCGCAGCTCTGTCCCGGCTTTGAGCGCGGCTCCGGCAATCTCGGCTTGATAGCCTGCGGCGCCATCACCGATGAAGACGACCGGGCCGGGGCGCAAGCGCTCTCGGATGCCGGCCAGAACCAGACTCGTGGGACCCACCACGTCTTGGCCGGTGACGGCCGGCAACCCTTCGGCGGTGACTTCGCGGAGGCCGCCATAGACCTCGCCACGCCCCGCATCGATCATCGGCACCACTTGGCCCGCAACCCCTGCGGCCACCGCCAAGGCATCGAGGGAGGTCACGCCCACTGCCCTGCGGCCGAGCGTGCGGGCCAGGCCTTTGACGGCGGCCAACCCTACGCGCAGGCCTGTAAAGCTGCCCGGGCCGGTGGCGACGGCGAAAACGTCTATCTGGTCCGGCCCGAGTCGGGCTATCTCCAGCAGGGTGGCGAGCCGGGCGAAGAGCGTCCGCGAGTGGGGCTCACGCGACTCCACGGCGAGAGCAGCCACGACCAGTTCCCCGCGCGCCATCGCCAAGCTGATGCGCGGCGAAGAGGTATCCACGGCCAGGATCGTCGGCTCTGGCAGTGGCGGGGCCTCGCTTTCGCGCTGGGCCATCTCAGTTTCTGAAGGCGCGGTGTTTGACATGGGTCAGAACCAGATTATATAGTGTGGATTGAAACCCTGACAAATAGGTCCACACAGCAATCAAACGGATCAAAGAAAGATGAGCCATCGGATCGAACGCATCGGGATTCTGACAGGGGGAGGCGACTGCCCTGGCCTCAATGCCGTGCTCCGCGCGGTGGTGCGGCGGGCGCTCCTGGATCAAATCCCTGTGCTCGGCATTAAGAACGGCTGGCTCGGTCTGATCGACGGGGAGGTAGAGCCACTCAATCGCCACGCCGTCCTGGGGATTCTGCCGCGGGGCGGGACGATCATCGGCACCTCGCGCGTCAACCCGCTGGAGAGTCCGGAGCGGGTGCAAAAAATCCGCGAGCATTGGGCGCGCTATGGGCTGAGCGCGGTGATCGTGGTCGGCGGCGAAGGGACGCTGCGCGCCGCCTATCGCCTATATCAGGAAGAGGGGCTCCCTATGGTCGGGGTCCCGAAGACGATTGATAACGATCTGGGCGGGACCGATTACACGATCGGCTTAGACACGGCGGTCTCGATCGTGGTCGATGCGATCGACCGCTTGCACTCGACCGCCGAATCGCACCACCGGGTCATGGTGCTGGAAGTCATGGGCCGGCACAGCGGTTGGATCGCCACCTGCGGCGGGATCGCCGGAGGAGCCGACATCGTCTTGGTCCCTGAGGTTCCTTTCCGGCTCTCACAGGTCTGCGAGATCGCCCTCCAGCGCAAACGCTCGGGACGCCATTTTTCGATCGTCGTCGTGGCCGAAGACGCCAAGCCGCACCCGGACGAAGATTTTCTCACGCCGGAGCAGCGCGACGCGATCTATCACCACGAGCGCCTGGGCGGCATCGGCCAAATCCTGGCCGAGCAGATCGAACGCTGCACCGGCATCGAGGCGCGCGTCACCGTCCTGGGCTATATGCAGCGCGGCGGCACGCCGACGGCCATCGACCGCATCCTGGCGACCCGGTTCGGGATCAAGGCTTGTGAGATGGTCATCAATGGTGAGTTCGGGTGTATGGCCGCGCTCAGGGGGCGCGCCGTCATCAGCGTCCCGCTGGCCGAGGCGGTCTCCCAAATCAAACAGGTTGACCCTGAACTCTACCGCGCGGCCGAAATCTTCTTTGGTTAACCCAGAAGGGGGCAAGGAGCAAAGCGCAGGGAGCAGGGAGCAAAGCGCAAAGGGCCAAGGGCTAAGGGGAAAGGAAGATGTTCTTCGCTCTTTGCCCTTTGCTCCCTGCTCCCTGCGCCTTCCGTCGATTATGTCATTTTCCGATAAGCCCTCGCATCTGACCCCGATGCTGAGGCAATACCACGAGATCAAAAAACAATACCCGGGCACGCTCCTGTTTTTCCGGCTGGGTGATTTCTACGAACTCTTCTTCGACGACGCCCTCCTCGGGGCGCGGGAGATGGAGATCACCCTCACGGCCCGGCACAAAGAGCGCGGGGCGCCGATCCCTATGTGCGGTGTTCCCTACCACGCTGTAACCAGCTACATCGCCAAGCTCGTCAAGAAGGGCTACCGCGTGGCGATCTGCGAGCAGGCCGAAGACCCCAAGGCTGCGACCAAACTGGTCCGGCGCGAGGTGGTCAGGATCGTGACCCCCGGGACGGCCCTCGAAAGCCAACTCCTGGAGAGCAAGCAGAACAATTATCTGGCCTCGGTCTGCGGCTCCGGCGAGGGCATGGGGCTCGCTTTGCTCGACCTCTCGACGGGGGAATTCCTCGCCACTCAATTCCTTGGGGAATCCGCCTGGCAGCGGGTCCAAGAGCAACTAGAGGTCTTCTCACCCAGGGAGTTGATCTTCCCCCATTCGCTATCACCTCTGGTCCGCCGGCAGAGTCAGCCGCAGCCGCCAGCCGGGAGTCAATCAAAACCACCTTCAATTGATCCAGCGGCTGATCGATCGGCTGATCAGACTGATCAAAACGAAGCGCCCAACCCTAGCGCCAAGAACTCACTTCAGGAGAATCCACCGGAGCCCTTTGTTTCGTTATCAGACTCTGGTCAGGCATCAGCGAGCGGGCTCGCTTTGACCCCGCTCGAAGATTGGCTGTTCGGCTACGAACACGCTGAGGCATTGCTGCGTTCCCAACTAGGCGTCTCCTCCTTGGATGGGTTCGGACTCTCCAGTCGCAGCTTCGCGGTCTGCGCCTCCGGGGCGGCGGTGCATTACATCAATGAGACGCAACGCACGCAGGCGGCCCACCTCGGCGAGATCACTTTCTTCGAACCGACAGACTACCTGGTGCTCGACGCGACGACGGTGGCCAACCTCGAGCTGACGGCAGCCAACGACGGGAACGCCGCGCACAGTCTACTGGGCGTCATCGATGAGACGATGACCGGGATGGGCGCCCGCCTGCTGCGGCAATGGCTGCTCAGACCCTCTGTCAAACTGGGCGAGATCGAGACCAGACTTGATGCGGTCGAAGAACTGAAGCATTCGGCCATCAAACGCGACGGGCTCCGACGGCTGCTCGAACCGCTGGCCGACCTCGAAAGGCTGGCCAGCAAAATCACTCTCGGCCGGGCCAGCGCCCGGGACTTGATCGCCTTGAAGCAGTCGATCGAAACTTTCCCCCAACTCCGCCGCCTCCTCGCCGAAGCCCGCGCTTCCCTGCTCCAGGTCCTGGAAGAGAACCTCGATGACCTGGATGATCTGCGCTCGCTCGTCAGCGAGTCGATCGCCGATGACCCGCCGGCGAGCGCGGGTGAGCCGGGAATGATTCGCGATGGGTATCACCCGGAGTTGGACGAGCTGCGCAACCTGGCGCACAGCGGCAAGAGTTATATCGCCGCCATCGAAGCGCGCGAGCGCGGGCGCACCGGCATCCCTACGCTCAAGGTGAAATTCAACAACGTCTTCGGCTACTTCATAGAGATCGGCCATGCGCACAAGGCCCGCATCCCGGCCGACTACGAGCGTAAGCAAACGCTCGTCAATGCCGAGCGGTTCACGACTCCCGAGCTCAAGGAGTACGAAGCCAAGGTCTTGGGCGCCGAGGAGCGCATCCTTGAGTTGGAGGTCGAGTTGTTCACTGAGTTGCGCCGCCGCCTCGCCCAGGAAACGCGGCGCATACAGGGTGTGGCCCGGGCCATCGCGCTCCTCGACGCCCTCACCTCGCTCGCTGAAGTCGCCGCCCGCCGCAACTACGTCCGCCCACAGCTCCACGAGAGGGATGAGATGGAGATTCGCGCCGGGCGACACCCGGTGATCGAGACCTTAGGCGAGCGCTTCGTGCCGAACGACCTCTTCATCAACAACACGACCGACCGGCTGCTGATCATCACCGGCCCGAACATGGGGGGCAAAAGCGTTTATCTTAAGCAGGCAGCCCTCATCATCATCCTCGCGCAGATGGGCAGCTTCGTGCCCGCTACCTCAGCGCGGCTCGCGCTCGTCGACCGCATCTTCACACGGGTCGGGGCCTCTGACAATCTAGCGCGTGGCCGCTCGACCTTTATGGTCGAGATGACCGAGACCGCCAACATCCTCAACACCGCGACGCCGCGCAGCCTCGTCTTGCTCGACGAAGTAGGCCGCGGCACGGCGACCTTCGACGGCCTCTCCATCGCTTGGGCGGTGGCCGAATACTTGCACGACAGCCCTCACCATGCGGCGAAGGCCCTCTTCGCCACGCATTACCACGAGATGACCGAGTTGGCGAAGCTGCGCCCCGGCGTGCGTAACTATCAGGTGGCGGTCTCGGAGTCGAAAGGTGAGATCGTCTTCCTGCGGCGGGTCGTCCCTGGCAGCGCGAGCAAAAGCTACGGAATCGAGGTCGCGCGCCTCGCCGGGCTGCCGCGCACCGTCGTCGAGCGGGCGCGGGAGATCCTGACCAACCTCGAACAGAATGAGCTAGACTTGACGGGCAAGCCGAAGTTCGCCCGCCATCTCAGAAAACCGAGTGTGAGTTCCGGTCAACTGTCGTTGCTCGACACCTGCGACGAACCACCTCAGTCAACTGAGTAGCTCAGCCGAAAACTTCCCGGCGAGGCGCTTGGCATCAGTCGCGGTGATGCTGGCGAGGTTCGCGGGTAAGCTGGCGCCAAATCGGGTGGCTAGGCTCATGCCTTTAAGGGGTAGCAGTAGGAGGGATCTTGAGTTAATTCCCCGTATCTGACAATGAAAGATAAAACGCGTTATCTTTCATTGTCATAGGGGCAGTATAGCCCTTCTGCGAGGGGCGTCAAGTTGGATGGAACGTGGCGCCTGTGGACAAGGCAGGGAACCGACTACGGAGAAGGGATCGCCAGCGAGATTCATTTATAGGCGTCAACCGGCGGCTGATACTGCCAGTATGATTGCCGTCCCGGATGCGGCCCTCTTGCCACGTCGAGATCGTCCTTGCCCTCCTCAACCAATGCTATCGCCTCCCTAAAGCAGGCGACGAAGCTGGGCGCGATCCCGTACTCGGCGCAAGCAGCCCGATGCCGGCCAACGATCTGGTCAACGCGCCGGCGGCCTTCAGGCGCGAGTCGGTCGTAGCGTTGCCGGTCGATGTCTCCGGATTTTGCGGGTTGCCCCCCTAATGACTGACGAACATTGCGACCGGATGACACCTCGGCCACCTTGTCTTTCTTCTTGCGCGGGGCAAGAGCTGGGGACTAATCAGTGGCGTGATCGCGGCAAAGAAGATTCAATGGCGAGAAGGCGGCAACAATTAATCAATTGAGTGAATTAGGAGAACTTCTATCATGCGCCCCTGAGGAGGGGAATACAAGGAAAAGCCCAGCAAGGCATTATCGCCCTCACTACCCGGCCGCCATTTAGTACCACCCATTCGCTATCCGGAGCAGAATCGGTTACTATCACTGACCGCAGCAGGCGCCATTCGAAGTAACGGTCAAGGCTGAGTGAGACTCCGAGTGGCAGTAGAAGTAAGATCGCGAGGGAACATGCCAGTTCGTCTATTCGTTGGGAATCTTCCTTATAATGTCACTGAAGCGGAGTTGCGAGAGCACTTCTCCGCCATCGGCCCCCTGGCTTATGTCTCTCTCCCGACTGATCGAGAAAGCGGTCAACCACGCGGCTTTGCCTTCGTTGAGTTCCACGACCGCGCTCAGGCCGAAGAGGCCATCCGCCGTTTCAACCACCAGCCTTTTAAAGGCCGCCCGCTCGCAGTCAATGAGGCTCGCGCGAGGGAGGGCCGTCCCCAGACTAGTACACCACTTCGATTGCCTAGCCCCAAGTCAACTGCAGCATCAGAGATGGTCGATCCGCCGCCGCCCGGCGGCAAGCCGAGTCACAATTTTGGCCCTGATGCCTCACCACATCGCCACCGCAGCAAAGGGAAGGGAGGGCCGAAATCTGAGCGCGCGCCAAAGGGACCCATGCGCGAAATGGTCAGAGGGCAGTTCTTTGGCGGGGATGATGAGGAGGCCGACGATGAAGAATTAAACGGAGAGGACGTGGACAATGGCGAAAGCGAGGAGGAGAGCGCAAACCAGACTTAGCACGGGTTGTAGTTTTGGCCGCCTCTGCCTTCAACCAGACCTGGAAACAAGCACCGAGGACTATGTAGAATGGCGAAAAAATCGACGACCTTTCAAAAACGGGAGAAGGAAAAAGCGCGCGTCCGGAAACGACAAGATAAAGAAGCGCGGCGACTCGAATCAAAAGAGCGGAAGGCAAACCTCACCGCCACGGTTGGAAGTGAAGACCCGGACATCGCCGGTATCCGCCCTGGCCCTCAGCCCTTACCGGAGCAGTGGGATGACCCATCATCACAGCCGGGTAGAGATCGGGCAGAAAGTGCCGGATGATACTTGATAAGTGGTGTTGAGATGGCGTGAATTCGATCTCGCCTTGAAGGATGAGAGAAGGAAACCGCCGGAACAATTCCCGTTCAACTTTTTCATCAGCCATTAGTCAATGGAAAAGAACTCAACCTCACCCTTTAGCGAAACCAAGAGTCTCTTGGTCCGGGTGATTTCCTGTTTATCTTGCTCATCGGCACCGAACCTCTCCAGGTGCTGGAGCAGCGCCTTGAGGGCGAGACCATACTGCGCTCCCACCTTCAGACACTCGCGGGCGGCTGTCCTCCCTTGCTCACCTCGCCGGTTGGGGTCGTGAATCGTCCAGTAATCACTCTGCGCCTGGGCAAACGACATGGCCTCGCGATAGACTTGGTGTTGGAGCTGGAGCAGTTCAGGGTTCATGTTTGACCTCGCTTCCTGGTACGGTTTAGAGCTCGCCTTTAAGGAAACAGAGCGGAGCTGGTGTTTCCGCTCGGCTCCCCTCAGCTCGGGGATAAAAGGAAAATGGCCAGAGCCAAATTACTCAAGGCCCTGACCATTCTTCCGAAGATCGATTATCGTCTTCGCTCTCGCGGGTAGACCTTAGTACCGGCTGCCGCCACCGAACCCGCCGCGGCCGCCGCGGGCTTCTTTCGGCTTGGCCTGGTTGACCTTGAGGTTGCGGCCGTTGAGGTCCTTCCCATCCACGGCCTGGATCGCGGCCTGGGCCTGCTCATTTGTGGACATCTCGACGAACGCGAAACCGCGCGACTGCCCCGTGTCGCGGTCGGTAATGAGGCTCACCGAATCGACCTGACCCGACTGGGTAAAGAGCTCTTCAAGGTCTTGCTGGGTGGTCTGGAAAGATAGGTTCCCGACATAAAGTTTACTGGACATATTTTCTCCGTAAATGAAGCGAAGCGAGCGAGCGCAAGGCAGGAACGGTTCCCAGCTAACGACATCGGCACTCAAATTTCAGAGTGGCTTCGTAGAGTTGATAATTACCTGCTCCGTGAAGCGACCGATTGCACAAGTTCGTACCGATGAACGAGCCAACACCGTTGATGCTGCAGAGTAGGACGATGAACACTCAAGCATCATATCATCAATCAGGTGAGGTTCCTAGTGCAACCTGCACACCCAGTCGCAATCAAGGGGAGACACAAAACCCTCTATCAGACGCCAAAAAGGGAGCTGTCGAGAGGCTCCCTTTTTAACTCTACTGATTAGCGAGCAGGCGAATCACCGACGCGCGGCTGATCTTGGGCTTGCGGGCGATCTGTGATTTGTTGAGGCCTTTGCTTGGCGCTGGAGCCAATCTCTTTGACTTCCTTGGCAATGGTCAGCTTGCGCTTCCTGGCGTAGGCACGCATCGCCTTAAGTTGGAGCGGGAGTGTTTGCTGGTCGTGGGTGGAGACTCTGGCGTAGAGGGCGGCTTTCATAGTTTAGGGTTATATCTGGTGTCCAAAAGTCTGGTTTTTGGACATCTGGGGTCAGTGTAGCAGATGGGGAGCGGGGGTCAAGAGGTTTTACAATCTCCTTTTTACAAGGTGATGGTGCCGGTTATAATAAGCGACGTTTTCAAGAAACCCTTGACCAGGAGGATGCTTGTATGATGGGCTTGTTCGTCAGCGCGTCACTGTCTCTTGCCGTGCTGGTTGCCTCACTGACCCCGGCTTACTCGCAAACGCCACAGCCTCAGCCGCAGAACCCGGCAGACGATGTCATCAGACTGAATACGGAACTCGTGGTGCTGGATGCTCAGGTGCTGGACAATAAGACCAGAAGGATAGTTTCCGGCCTGCGGAAAGAGGATTTCAAACTCTATGAAGACGGGGTGATGCAGAAAATCACGTATTTCAGCTACGATCAGCGGCCACTCTCAATTGTCCTCCTATTTCAAACCCTCGGGACTGCTCAATGGGTGATTGATGAGATGCAGAAAGCTGCTCTCGCCACCCTTAATCGTCTGAAGCCGGAAGATGAAGTGGCGGTCGTGGCCTTTACGAATGAGATTCGGCTGGCCCAGGTCTTCACCCAGGATCGCCAGCGGGTGGTGGACCAACTGGCTAAACTGAAGGACAACGCTTATGTTGCCGACTCAACCCTCCTGAGCCAGCTCAACGGGTTTTCATGCATCGGAGAAAGTATCTATCAGACCGACTTGTACCTTCAGGAAAGTGCCCGCCCGCTGAGTCGCCGGGCGATGATTGTCGTCACTGAAAATTACCCGATAGATGCTTTCCCCCCTCATTCGAAAGGAGAGATCACTCGGCAGCTTCTTGGATCTGGCACGGTGGTTTTCGGGTTGGTTGCGGACAGCTCCCTGGTGCGAACGATCAAAACTTTGGAGATGCTCCCGCCGAATATGGCAGGGAAGATGGTGACTAATGCCATCTTCGGAACTGCGGGGAAAGTCAACACCTATGCGAAGCCAACTGCGGGGCAGGTGATGAGGGCCGGGAAAGAACAGGTAATTGTCAGACTCACCGAACTAATCACCCTGCTGAGAGAGCAGTACAGCCTGGGGTACACTCCAACAAACACTCGGGCCGATGGCCGCTTTCGCCGGATCAAAGTAAGGCTGACTCCCCAGACAGAGAAGCGGTTGGGTGGCGTGGCCATCAGGACGAGAGAAGGATACTACGCCCGCAAAAAACCGGGCGGCACTCCGAAGCAGGCCGACCGCTAGCACATCTTGCCAAACTCATATAGCATCTGGTCAAATCGCTATGTCCTGTTTTTACACGTATGTCGGGTTGCACAATCTTCTTTTTATAAAGTGGGTGCAGGAACTGTCAGGAGCAGGTAAAGTGTGACAAATAGGGGGTGTCCAAAAACCCCTCCAAAATTTGGCTCAAAAAACTGCGGTTTTATTGGGGTTTTTCGATGGTGATTTGGGGTGTGCAATAACTACAGATTATCAAGGGTCTAATTGTCTTTGAGCATTGCTTTCGATCCGAGGTGCTGTTTGAGCACTCTCCTGACTGCCTCAAGCAACCGTTCCTCTATGATTCGCTTCGGTAAGGGAACTGCGGCCACACTTGAAATAAACAAGTAAATATGCAGCTTGGTCTCGACAGCTTTCCGAATTGCCGCCCACTTTAGATCAGAGTTGTACAATGCGCCGCTGATGCTTACCCCTGAATCCCCCAACACAAAGGTTTGTGATCCACCAATCAGTCGGTTCTTGAAACGAACAAGCAAAACGATTAGCGCCATAAGTATGGGAGTGAATCCAATGCAGAATAGTGCGGTGAGGATTTCATACCACTGGGGATATCCACGATAAATGACACTAAGTGCAAGAAGTACCAGGCCAGTAATCGGAAACGGCAAGTTTAAAAATAACTGAAGATACGACCGCGGAATGAAATCAAGTATTGCCAAATATTGATCCAAAAACTTTGGACTATAGGTAAAACTCACTTCTTCCATCATCAATTCTGCGGCTGTTTTGAGCTAACCGATCTACAGTGATCAGAGCAAGTTTAAGAAGCTAAGAACTGATCGATTGCATTTTACTGATCGCTGAAGATAGATGCAATCTTTTACTGACCCCGCATTCTGGGGCGGTGCTAACTCGGCACATCGTGCGAGGCGCTTTCAGAAGCCGAGCGCCGGCGCCTGTCGTAGATATAGGTGTTGGTCACGTGCCGGTGGCCGAGCAGGTCAGGGACAAGCCCCCTCTTGCAGATGTGCCCAAAATCCAAGTTTTTTGGCAGGGTAAGCATAGCACGGTGAGATGATTCGTCAAGGCGGGGGCAGGAGCGCGCGGTGTGGGTTTTTCTCGATAACGCCAAAGTAAGCCGCTAAAACTCACTTTGACCTCACCTCAGCCAACCGGATTGAAGCAACCCATAGTTCCCTCCCAAGCCTTCCTTGCCCAAATCGACCAGCTTGCCAGACACCAAGACCTGCTGGCCGCCGAACGGCGCTAACCGCTGCTCAACCTTCGCCGCGTAGACGGGCAGTGGACAGACAACAAGGGGAGCAAACGAACCAACACCAGACTGCTGGTGCTAGCTCACGGTAAACTGCGGGTGGCACCTTCATCCACCCGCAGGATACTTCGATGTTTGGATTCCGAGGGAACCCTACCCGCTGACCCTGGTTGACTGGCCTCGGCAGCAGCAGACGAGTAGTCACTGCTACCTGGACCGCTATCCCTGATTCATCAACTACACCTTCCTCCGGCCCCGCCAGCCTGAGGCGCCGGCCAGGCTCAGCAGCCCGCCGCCCAGTAAGATCAAGGTGGCTGGCTCCGGGATGGCTCCCGACACCGCCCCTGAGGTGTAGGTCAGCACGGCGCGGATGCGCGTCTCGTTCGGGTCAATCGGCGTGTTGACCGGCGTGAGGGTCTCGACCGTCAGGGTAAAGCTGCCGGCGGTCGGTGAGGTGAAGCTCAAGGTCGTCGGGCTCAGCCACTGGACAGAAGTGCTGGAAGCGCCTTGGACAATGGTCCCACTCAGCGTCCCGGTGAAGGTGACCGGGTTCGGGGTCGCGTCAGCAGGCACCGTGAAGTTGACCGTCAGGGTGAAGGTGGCGCCGGAGAAGCTCGGGGCGCCGACCACTGTCCCCGAGGGAGTGGCAGAGTTGGACTGGAAGATGCCCAACGTGATGTTGGCTGATTGGCCAGGGGCGAGCGCGGCCACCAGTTCGGGGTTGCTGGAAGTGAAGGTGATGGTGGAACTGGTGCCTGCCGCACTGCCGGTGCCAGGGCGGGTGATGGTATTGCCGGAGGCGCCACTCCCACCGAAGGTGCCGGTGGTGGTGGCGTTAAAGGTTTGGACCGGATCGGCCGCCGCGCTGGTCACGCCGACCAGTAAGACGACAGCCAAGAATGAGACGCAAGGGGAAAGGCGAAAGAGGAAAGAAAAAACTTTCGCCTTCCTCCTGGTTCCTTTCGCCTCCTTGAGGGCTCCGAGGGTGAGGAACTGCCTGATGGTGTGCATCCGTCTAACCTCCTCTCAAACTGCACTACGCTGCTTCATCCTGCCGGGAGATGAGGTGTGGTGAGATGCAGAGATATACGTTTCCTAGGCCTTGATCAAAGCGTGAGAGGCCAAGACCTAAGCGATCACAACTATGGGTGAAGAGATTGGCCGGCTAGCAATCGAAATTATAGAAGACAGGAGCTATCCTAGCCATCTGCCGGGAAAATGCAAGGAAAAAATGAAATGATGAGGAAAAAGGCAAGAGAAAAAGCCCGCTTGATGGCCAACACTCAGCGGCGGCCATAGCTCATGCCCCCTCAGAATGTGAGCGACGCCGGCGTGGAGACTCTGGCGGAGAGGGCGGCTTAACCTCGAACAGAATGAGCTCGATTTGACCGGCCAGCCGAAGTTCGCACGCCATCTCAGCAAATCGAATGTGAGTTCCAGTCAACTGTCACTGCTCGACACCTGCGACGAACCATCTCAGTCAACCGAGTAGCTCAGCCGAAATCTTCCTGGCGCGGTGCTTGACATCAGCCGTGGTGATGCCAGCGAAGAGCGCGGGTAAGTTGTCGCCGGATCGGGCAGCTTAGGCCCGTTACCTTCCATGGAAGGCGTCAGGGAAGTGATCGTGGATGAGGGTCACGGCACGCAGGCGCAGTTCCTGCCAGTGCCAGGACTTATGTTCATCAAATTTCCGAGAAGTACTTGACACATCCAAGGGACTCGTTCTAGGCTCTACGCGGGTTAGGGTTATTAGCTCAGTTCGGCTGATCTGACTTCTCTTCGTGGTGAGATCTAAACCGTCGCCGTCACGGGGTGCGGCGCACGGCTGAGAAACTTCAGGCGCTTACCAGTTCTTCCATTTTCATTCAAGTAGTCCATTCCCTTGTCGATAGCTGACGGCAGCGGAATGGCCCTCATTGTTTTGCTCCTTTGGTACCAAAGCGCGGGAGGCGTGTGTCACCCGTGCAGGTTTAACTGCTGCCGACACCTGTGAGCGTAGCTTGCAGCTCGGCCGGCAGCCTGCTTGCGAGCAGCAGCCTTAACAGCAAGCAGATTCAACCAAGGAGCAAGAAATCACTATGAGCAGTGCTCAATCGAATCTGACGCCACCAGCCGCCCAAATGCAATTCGTTGAAACTCTCCTCCCTCAAGTCCAGACAGCAGTGCGCCGGGCCTGCCACAAACACCGTCATCAAGCGGCCCAAGATGAAATCGAGGAACTCTCGCAGCAGATAATTTTATTACTCATGGAGAATGACTGCCGCCGCTTGCGCTCATTTGAGCATCAATCTTCCTTTCAGACTTGGCTGCGGGCAGTGGTGAGAAACCACGTGAGCAATCGCCTGCAGCGGCAAAAAGAGGCGGAGAGCCTGGAAGCATTGGCACTTGAATCAATGATCCATCAGCCCATCCAGGAAGCAGAGCTGATGGCGGCAGAAAGACGGAAGCATCTGCGAGCCGCCATCGCCCAACTCACCCTCCGTGAGCAGCAAATCTTAGGACTGTGCTTCGGCTCTGAGGTGAATACCGCAGTTGTCGCCGCCTTGATGGGAACCAGCGTGGGGATGATCTATCAACACAAGCATCGCATCATTGCTAAGCTGAGGAAGCTACTCACTGTCGAGCCAGGCAGTTGAAGATACTTCCGAAATTAATTTTCATCGGAGGGTAAGATCTTTCCGCGAGCTGTGTCTAAGTGAGTAGAGGCACAAATTGAGCCCAGAGATTACTGCCTCAAATAGGTAGCAGTGTGCCTTGCAGTTAAATTGAGCCGAATGACAACAGTGCCCTTGATTCAAAGTAGGTAATATCACAGAGCGCCAACTCGGCCACAACTGCTTCAAGATTTTCAATTTCAAACGGTGCTCAGCCAAAAACCAGTTTCTTTGCCAACCTGCTATATATCTCAAGAGGAGGTATGACTATGAAGAGATTGTTAACGTTCTTAGTGGTAGTTGCCCTAGCATTTTTTTTAGCCGCTGACTCCCTACAGCCCACAATGCATGGCCAGGGGCAAGAAGACCCTCGGGAAAAACTTTACAAGGGGAAGATAGATAAAAATAAGCTTCCCAAGGATAAGTTCCAGAAGGGACACCCTGATGCAATCCCAAATGAGTATGTAGTGGTGTTCAAGGACTCTGTTAATAAGGCTGATGTTGCGGCCTTTGCCGATGAGCTAACAAAAAAATTCGGTGGCGCTATTAAAGATAAGAACAAAGATATCTGGACCAACGTGTTAAAGGGCTTTGCGGCCACGATGCCGGAGGCAGTAGCGCTGGCCATGAGTCAAGATCCACGGATCGACCATATCTCAGAAAGCACCAAAATACGCCTTCTAGGAGTCACAGACCCTACGATACAGGCAAAGGAAAAAAAAGCACTAAATCAAAAAGAACTCTCAGAAGAAGGCGAAAGTCAGCAAGGTAGCCGCCCGCAAAACGGCACGGGATACGCCCCCGAAGATACCCAAATCGACTTCGTTAAGTACAATCTTGACCGTATTGATCAGATCAATTTTCCCCTTAACCTCCGCTACACGTACTACAATACTGCCTATGCCATTAATGTTTACACCATCGACACTGGCGTTAACTTCAATCACCAGGAGTTCGAAGGAACGCGCGCCTTCTTGAACTATAGCTATTTCAGCGATGGCCTCGCTGAATGCGGAGGTCATGGTACAGAAGTGGCTAGCTTGGCTGTAGGAAAATATCTTGGGCCAGCTAAAAAAGCGAACATTCTGGCCGTCCGAGCTTTTGATTGTAATGGTAATATTACTAAACCAACCCTTATTTCTGCAATAAACTATATTGCAACCAATCACATTATCCCTTGTGTCGTCAGCATGGCGTATACCAGCTACGATCCTAATTATCTGAACACAGATATAGACCAAGCCGTCTATAATCTCATCCACACCTATGACGTTGCCACTTTTGTTGCGGCAGCATGGTCTTATGACGGTAGCATAGTGTACGATCAATCTAACTATACACCAGGTAGAGTTTCTGGGACCGTGACTGTAGGGATGACTGATAGCTCAGACCAAAAGGTGGATTACAATAACGCTCCACCTTACCGGCAATCCTATGGCTCCTTCATCGATATTTATGCCCCCGCTGGCCCAAACCGGACTACGAGCTACCCTCCCGACCACACTGGCGTGTCAGTTGCATACGGCTCTGGAACTAACCAATATTTCCATAACAGGGTCGGAACCTCCTATGCAACTCCGTTGGTGGCTGGGGTTGGTGCGCTATATCTAGACAGTAATCGTTACGCACACTGGTATCAAGTAAGGGATGCGGTTTTAAGTTTTGGAAATCGCGGGAAACTATCAAACCTTAATACAGGCGATAACAATGTCCTGCTCTGGGAGCTCTTCGGTATAGTAGGCAACCAGAATGCAGCAAGCTACGCGGCGGGTACAGCTCCGGACAGCCTGGCAACACAGGGCGCCGTTTATACTAATCCATTAACAGGCGCATCTGTAACGCCAGACTCTTTAAAGATTGAGGATCCAATTACGGGGCAAGACATTCCTGCCCAAACAACATATCTTAGCTCACAGCAAATTAATTATGTTGTCCCGGCTTCTATTGCGGCCGGTTATGTCACAACTACTAGAGCCTACTTAGGTACCCTCCTAGTTGGTCACGGTACAGTTGTTGTTAATCGACTAGCGTCAGCTTTGTTTTCTGCTGATAGCACCGGGCAGGGGCTGGCTTCTGGGCAACTCCTCAGAGTGAACAAAGCCGACCCGACCCAACAAACTTATGACAATCTCACGACCGCGGGGAATACTTGGGACCCGAATATAGAGGATGCTTACCTTATTCTTTACGGGACCGGATTCCGGAGGCGCAGTTCTCTGTCCTTAGTGACCTGTACGGTGGATAATATCTCTGTGCCAGTCACCTACGCCGGAGCACAAGGATCGTATGCTGGGCTTGATCAAACCAATATTGGGCCTTTGCCACAAAATCTCAAAGGCCACCTTGGAGCCAATGTTCGATTGTCTGTCGAAGGCCAGATCGCGAATATTGTGAAGGTGTATCTGCGGTAAGATTGAGTGAGTTCGTAATGGGAAATGCCTCCTGATCTGGTAAGACGTAATATTCTCACGGCTCCATCTCGCTCAGGAAGGTACTCCTTAAACGAAACCCCATGTATTCGGAAGTGCCGGGAAATCCAACCCCTGCGTCCGTGACGCAACGCTTATAAGCGTTCAGATCCCTCCTGAGCGCCTGCCGTGTCAACAAGCGGCTACAACACGGCCATGTTTAATTCCGCCTGATCTTTCCCAATGCTTGTGAAGCGCTCTCCCGGACACCCTTGCTCTGATCTTTCAAAGCTTCCATAAGGGCTGGGATCGCCTCTTTGGCTTCTAGACCGATCTCTCCCAGTGATTCAGCGGCATTCATACGTATGCCGTCATACCGGTCCAGCAATAATTGAATGAGCAGAGGCACCGCCTCTTTAGCCTCAGGGCCAAAGACTCCGACCGCGTGTGCGGCGTTCGTGCGCACTCCCACGTCCCGGTCCTTTAAGGCCTCAGTCAGGGCCGGGACAACCACTTTCGCCTCCAACCCTGGGGTGCCTAATCTCCAAGCTGTTTGACTACGAACCACCGGATCCGGAGCCGTCAATAATGCGAGCAGTGCAGTGGTGTATTCAGCCTTATCTGCCGGCGGCTTCCCTAAGACAGTAAGCACAGGATCGACTGTCACACTTGATGGGTCAGTCTTTTCCAGGAGCGAAATCTTAACATCTTCTGCCACATGATCAACCCGTGGATCTTGACTGAGTGCAATGGCTGCGGTCTCAGACATTTTGATCGAGAAGCCCTTGAGGGCAGACTTCCATACAGACCCGAGTTTCCCGCCATGAATCTGCGCCAGCTCGGCCGCAATTGAGTCAATTTCTGAAGCGGGGATGTTTTCGTTAAGAATGGCGATGTACTGATCGGGGATAGCGTCAGGGTGGCCTTTCCGAAACTTCCCTTGAGGGAGCCTGTCTTTCTGGACAGGGGGTTTATAAATCTTTTCTCTTGGGTCTTGATCTTGAGCTTGGATAAAGAAGGCCAGTGGACCAATGGTTAAAGCGAACAGAAATAGCACTGTGGGTACTCTCTTCATAAGCCCTCCAGATTTCTAAAGTGAGGCCGAGAAATGGCATTATGCCTTATAAGGCCTCATTTATAAAGTGTGGCGAATCGATTTCACACCCAGGCGTGAGCGTATCTGTCATTACTTCATCTCAATTGAATCGGGACCTGGCCAAAATGCACCTAAAACCACATATCAAGTTTACCGCTAGACTTCAATTTGGCAAAGATCAAATATGATTTGAAGGCTACGGGGGAATTGCACCAAAGAAGGTTGCTCACAGACAGGCTCTACTGGCTACGAAAAGAAAAAACCGCCTCGTGCGGCGGGTGTCCCAAAACCCTTCAAAAAATTGGCTCAAAAACTGCAATTTTATTGGGGTTTGGGGGCGGTGAATTTGGGTGTGTAATAACTACCGTTTTGGGGTAGGGTAAGCATAGTATGGTGAGGTGATTCGTCAAGGCGGGGCAGGAGCGCGCTGTGTGCTTTTTTCTCGATAACGCCAAAGTAAGCCGCTAAAACTCACTTTGACCTTACCTCAACCGACCGGATCGCAGCGATCCATAGTTCCACCCTAAAGCCTTCCTTGCCCAAATCAACTAGCTTTCCAGACACCAATACCTGATGGCTGACAAACGGCGCCAACCGCTGCTCAACATTCGCCGCGTAGACGGGAAGTTGCTGGCCTTCGGTCACCAGGGTGAAGCTGAGCGCAGCACGCGTCGCAGGCCCGAGCGGGCTGTCACGTCGGCGCAGCACTCCACGCCACTGCTTCTCCGGTTCCGGGCGAGCTTGGTACCATTCGGCCTCGGCATAGATCTTCGTCACGTCTGTCCCCTGCCTGCTGGTCGGTGAATTTACGCGGGAGCACTTGGAGTCAGTGCCCCCGCCGAAAAAGAGCAGACTGGCTGCAATCACCGACAGGAGGAAGCGACGCCCTCCGGTCGGTTGGTTCCTCAACATAGGCCCTCACGACAGACGCACGTGCGCCGCCCAATAGACCGTTTGCGAGCCGGTCGGCACGTTGTAGCCGCGGATGCGCACCTTCCACGTCCCAGGCGTCACCGACCCATAGACCCGCGCCCGCTCGAAGATGCTCGGGATCGAGATACTCGACGCCCGGACCACACCACTCGGATCCACCAGCGACAGGTCGATGTCATTATGCGACTGAGCGGGTGTCTCAGGCCACCACAAAGCGCCGTCGAAGGTGTTGGGCGATCCGCCGCTGATATTCAATGGTAGATCGCAGACCAGCCCGTTGGTGATCGTCACCTTGCCCCACCAGGCCCAACCGTCAGTCGGCAGACGCAGCGGGCCGGCCCCGCTCGTGTTATTGAACGGGTAGGGCTGCTGGCCCGAGAGGATCAACTGCGCATAGACCTGTCCCGGGTCGATACTGAAGCTCGTGCCTCGCAGCCAATTGCGCAAGAGCGTGGCCGCGCCGGCCGCGAACGGCGTCGCGCCGCTGGTGCCGCCGAAGTTCTGGAAGGCAGTGTCGGAAGCATTGCTCGCCGTCTCGGCATTGGTCGGAGCCTGAAGATCCGGCTTGTAGCGATTGTCCGGCGCCGGGCCGCGGCTTTGATAACTCTGCTGGGCCTGCGTCTGGACATCGATGGCGCCGACGCCGATCGCCTTGTGAGCGTTGGCCGGCGTGTTGACGGTGCTCGCGGCGGGGCCGTTATTCCCGTTGGCGGCGATGACGACGGCCCCGGCATCGAAGGCGTTATCGGCCGCCGTGGAGATGGTGCTGGTGTCGCTGCCACTGCCCTGCATCTCGGCCACGATCACGCGGTCGAGCACGGCGACGGCCTTCTCAAATGCCTTGACCACTGCGGTCCCGTTCAGCCCACCGCAAGAGTTCGGGTAGACCTTGAAGCTATCGAGGGTCACGCCGGTCACGCCGCGGAAGGCCGTCCCTTGGTTGGCATTGGCCGTGATGATCGCGGCGGTCGAGGTGCCGTGATTCCAGCAATCGTCGTTCGGGTTGTAGCCGGCGCCGGAGAGGATGCAGTTGCCCCCGCCATTGACGCAGTCGAACCGGAAGGCGATATGCGAGGGGCTATTGAACTGCGTGTGCGAAAAGCGCAGCCCGGTGTCGAGCAGGCCGATGTAGCCGCCCGTCAGGCCGAGATTGAAATAAGGATCGGTGACCATCAGCCCCCGCCCGTCGGCCACGTCGTCGTTCGGGTTGCCATTCTGCGGCGGCTTCTCGCCGGCGTCTTGCGGCTCGAGGTAGAGCACATCCTCGCGCTGCGCCAATTCGTAGACCGCGCCCAAGGGCATCTCGACCACCATCGCATTGACGAGCCAGAAGGTGTCTACCACTTTCGCGCGGTACCGTTCGCCGAGTTCTTGCGCCATTTTTTGGTGATCGTCGGCCCGGCTCGTCTCGAGATTTTTCACCAATTGTTCGGCGCGGGCCAGGGCCCGCCGATTGGCCGCCGAGTCGCGCGGTTCGTCTAACGAGGGCTCCGGGAACCGCGGGATTTTGAGGCGGTCGCGGAAATTGATCATGATCAGCTCCGTCTCCTGCGCGCCCCGCCGCAGCACCCACTCTTTGAGCAGCGGGTGAATCTTCTCCGGGGGGCGCTCTTCGCCCGCGTCCTCGATCGGCTTCTCCCGGAACGGCGGTTGAGAGAAGGCGTCTTTGGGCACCTGCTCGGAGGAAAACTTGACGATCCTGGCCCTTTCAAAAAGTGCGGCATTGAGCTGGTTGAAAGGCTCTTCTGCTTCTCCACGCCTGGACAGCGGCGCCTGGTTATACGGGTAGGCCGTGGCCAGCAGGGCGAAGACGAGGAGCAGGGCGATGAGGAGTTTCGAGTGGCGGTTGATGCGTCTGATGAATGACATTGTGCAAGCCTCCTTAACTGTGGATTCCAACATTTCTCACACACTCCCTCCCGGCCCCCCGACAGCACAGGAAGAGCGAGCAACTTCGCGAACCCTAGCTTGAACTGCTGGCATCCTACGTCGGGCAGGCGGTTTCATTCATGACGCTTTGGTGACGGTTTGGTGATGGTTGCGGCGCGGCCGAGGGATGCCGGCGCGCCCATCATCAATTGAGGAGCGGTCATAAAACTTGTGGCGCAAGATGGCATCTTGCGCCGGCCACTGAGGTCGAGGCAGCTTGGAAACTAAATGTGCCGGCGGTCAAACCAGCGCAAGATGCCATCTTGCGCCACAGCCAAGGAGACTCGCCAGCGAGAGGGGCATTTGGCACTGGGGAAGACGGAACGAGAGAGTCGGAGTTGCCTGCTTGCGCCTGGTCTGTCAAGCAACTGCGGCGACCGCACGACCGCCACGCCCGCTTCACAAGCGCACCAACTGGCTGCACACCGTGATCCAGAACTGCTGGCCGTCGCTGCAGGCTCCGAAGGGCGAGGGTGAAACGGGGCAGGGCGGTTGAATGGGTTGGGGTGGCAAGGCCGTCAAGTCCGTCGCCTTCCACAGCGAGAGACTGCCACCCAGCGAGTTGGTCACCAGAATCCGTTCCCCATCGAAGGCGGCGGAGAAAGGGCCATTCAACCCGTTGCCGCTGAGGGTGGCCAACACCAGGCCATCGGAGGCCCGCACCACCGTCACCGTATTCGAGCCGGTGTTGGGCACCCAGATGTTCTTGCCGTCGAAGGCCGGATGGCCAGGGTCGTTGCCGACGATGACCGGTACGGGCACAGGGCCGGCTCCGCTCACCTTCCTCAGCGCCCCGGGGCTCCCGGCTTCGGTCACCCAGATGTTGGTCCCATCGAAGATGATCCCGGTGAGCCGACCGAAGCCCGTCACCGTCGTCACACTCCAGGTGCCGGGCGTGATGATCGAGACCGAGCCCGCGTTGGCCGTCCAGATCCGGCTCCCATCGAAGGCGATCCCGGCGGGAAAGGCGCCGAGATTGGTCGCCACCGGGATGACGGGGCATGGTGGGATGATGGGGCATGGTGGTACCAGGTAGAGCTGGCCAGGAGAGGTCTGGCCGGTGACGAAGACTCGCCCCGCGGCGCACAGCACGCCGTAGGCCGCCTCGGCCCTGTTCCAGGTCTCCAGCAACACTCCGTCACTGGCCCGCACCTGATAGACATTCCCGTTCTCGGCATCCGCCACCCAGACGTTCACCCCGTCGGATTTGGCTAACTTCAGGCTCCCGCCCAACCGGGTCACGCCCAGCCCGTAGGGCAGGAGCGCCTGCGGGTTGGTTTGCCAGAACTGATCCAAGGCCGAGCGCCGGCTCCCGCGCCGCAGCGCTTGATCGAGCGTCCGGGTGATGAAGGCCGCCATCTGCTCGCGCGTCACGTTGGCGCTCGGCGTAAAGGTGGTTGCCGAGGTGCCGCTCGTCAGGCCGGTGAAGAAAGCTTCAGCGATCTGGCAGAAGAAGCCGCTGCTCATCACGTCGGTGAAGGGCACGGCGACGTTGGCCCCGCCGCAGGTGCCGGTGTCGGCCCGCAGGCGGTGGCTCAGCCCGCTCACGAGGATGATCACGGTCAAGAGGCAGACCTCCAGCGCGATAAAGCGGCGGCTGAGTCTGCTGGCAATCTGTCGTTGCTTCATAAGTTGGTCTCCTTGGAAAATGTCGGGCAAACTGTCAGTTTGCCCATGACTGCGGATCAGGCCCGTCGCCGCAGACATGGGCAAACTGACAGTTTGCCCGACAGTCGTGCCGCGACCGCACGCAGTAGATACTCAAAAAGGAAAGGGGTTGTCACCACCTGTTCAGGTAGGTATTTTGGCCGCTCTGTTACGGGTGATTGGGGGTTGGTTTTTCTTCCGCGAGTTTGGGATGGCTCCGCGTGAGCCAGGCGGGTGGGCATTTACCCTGACTGCTGGCCCGGAAGATGGCCTGCATCTCCGAGGCCGTGAGGGCGCGATGGTAGAGGCTAAGCTCGTCAATCACACCGGAGAAGAACTCTTCTTTGCCGTTTTTACCGGGGATGAATCTAGCCCCGATCACCAGCGGGTCGGGGTCGCCGTCATCGTCCTTAATGGCGCCTCTGGTCTGCAAAACCACGCTGGCGTCTAACACGCCATCGACATAGAGGCGGAACTGGACGGCCGCGACATCGCGCACCAGCCCAAGGTGGTGGAAGAGGCCATCGGCAATAAAGCTCGTCCCGGTGATGATGGTTGCTCGGCCATGAGTGTCGTCCAGTTCGGCGTTCGCTTTCCCGTCGTTGACTTGCAAATAGTAATGCGAGGCTGAAACGTTCGAGAGACAGACCTGTCCGCATTCGTCCTTGCTGACTACGGTTTGAATCCCGATTGATTTCGTGGTTTTGATCCACGCTTCGATGGAGAACGAAGCAGGCCCGGGATCGAGATCGGGGTTGTGCGCGACCTGGACGAAATCATTGATGCCGTCGAAGCTTAAGGCGCCGGAGACTCTCCCCATCACTCGCTTCGGACCGTTGACCAGCGTGCCGGGATTGGAACCGATCAGATCGGCTGCCAGCATTCCGCCCGGCTCATCCAGCGGCCACCAACTGACCAGGCCGTCAGGCGGCGGGGTGCAACTCCTTTCAGTGCGGAGCGAAGCTTGAGGCGTCGTGAGCAGCCCGAGCAGACACAAGATGAGGATCGCTCTCACCGCCGGTAGACTCCACTGGCGACGGCCGCCGATGGGGTTGGGCCAGTGCATCTTCGCGCCTCCGAGGAGGGGTTTGGAGTTCAAGCTTCAGCTTGCTTTCCCGCGCACAGGCAAGCTGAAGCTTGAACTCCAAACTCCGTCACCCGCTCCCTGACACGCTGGCCGAAGTTAAGCTGCCAAGACCATCAACGCCGGGCTAAAGTCATCTCATCGCGCTGCGGCGAATTTATGTACCAGCTTCACTCAATCGTCGCGAAAAACTGACATCCGGCCGCGGTCGCTGGAACGATCAACCAAGCAGACGGTTGCGCAGGGCTTTGGACACCGCTGCGGATTTGGAGTGAACTTGCAGCTTGTCGTAAATATTCCGCATGTGAAACGCCACCGTGTTGACGCTGAGGTGAAGCTCGGCCGCCGCCGTCTTGTAGTTGTGCCCATCAACCAACATCTTCAACAACCTGACCTCGTGCGGCGTCAGTTGATAATCGGCCTGTTCAGGCGGCCGGATCTCTCGGAACAGCTCGATCACGCGGCGCGCCACCTCCGGCGACATCGGGGCGCCGCCCGTGGCCGCTTCCTTGAGACTTTCGAGCAGCCTGGCCGGCGGCGTCTTCTTCAACAGGTAGCCGGAAGCGCCGCGGCACAAAGCATTAAAGATGCGGTCGTCATCATCATAAACCGAGAGCACCAGAAACAGCAGACTCGGATGGCGTTGCTTCAACAGCGCGATGCCCTCGATGCCGGACCGGCCCGGCAGACCGATATCGACCAAGACGACCTCGGGCAGCTCCGTGGCGATCTTTTCCAGCGCCTCTTCGATGGAGCGAAAACTGCCCGTGCACCGATAACCGGCGGTACCGTTAATCAAGACGGCCAGCCCTTCGCGGATGTCCCGTTCGTCTTCAATAATGGCGACTTTGATTACCTCTGGCGCGAGAGTCGCGGGTTTTGGCACTTGGTCAGGCATTGTCTCTTCCTGGTCTTTCTGGCAATTCACTGGTTCAAGTCTTGGCTTGAATCCTCCATTTAGTACACGACGCCGTAAATCCTGTTCGGGTTTCAGCTCGGTTTCTTCGCCGCGTGAGCGGCGGCTGATTTTAGCCGTGGATTTCAATCCACGGGAAGAAGAGAGGCATTGATCTACGTCGCGTCAGCGACGGTTGAATTCAGGCGTCGCTGACGCGACGCGGTGAATGGTCACGGATCTTCCCGGCGTTGAAACGCCGGGCTAAAGTCAGCCGCCGCGCTGCGGCGAAGAAATAGCACATCAACGCTGATTCAAAACACCCACCCCTGCGAGTCGCTCGCGCGCGTTGCGGCGAAGAAATAGCACGTCAACCCTCAACGTATTCCTGGCGGCCTGTCCTTAGCATCATTAACATCCAACTCCTCACCTCCACCGGAGACTCATAACCGGTTTTAGTCAAGAAGTCACCACCTACTTAGGTAGGTAGTCGCTGCCAGCGCGATAAAGGGCGCAGGTCTAGCGGGACTTGCAACCGCACGGAGGTGCCTTGCCCATGATTGGAGGTCACCGTCAGTTCGCCGCCCAACTTCTCCGCCCGCTCGGCCATACTGGCGAGTCCGTGTCCATTGCCAGCACGCACACTATCAATCCCTTTGCCGTTGTCGGTCAACACTAATACGAGCTGGTGTCCGTCCAGTCGGAATTCAATCTCCGCTTCCGTGCAGCCAGAGTGGCGCAGCATGTTGTTGACACTCTCCTTGAAGATCAAGAAGACCTGGCGACGCAATTCAATATCCAGTCTGACATCCGGCAACGCTTCTGGGGTGTGAAACCGGAATTTGACATTGCGCGCCGTGAAGACGTCACTGGCAAAGCGGCGCATGCGCTGCGTCAAATCTTGCAGATGGTCCCGTTTCGGGTTGATCGACCAGACAATATCGCTCATCGAATCGACCAATTCGCGTGAGCTGCTGGCAATCGTTGAGAGCGGCTCGTCCACCTGCCGATTGGTTTCGCCGAGTCGCTGGCGGACGACTTCGCTGAGGATGGCAATCCGCGAGAGGCTCGAGCCGATGTCATCATGCAGGTCGGTGGCAATGCGGAGCCGCACCCGTTCCAATTCCAGGAGGCGTTGCACGCGATAGCGATGAATCAAATATAAACTTAATCCGACGGCTGTGGCGGCCAGCAGCACAAACCACCAGCGCTGCCAGGAAGGGCGCAGGATCGTGAAGGCGACTACCGCCGGCCGGCCAGCGACGTCGTCCCGGTTCACGGCTCGCACTGAAAAGCGATAAGTCCCGGCCGAGAGCTGAGCATAGTTGACCAGGCGCTGATCGGTCAGCGGCCCCCAATCCCGGTCCGCGCCCTCTAACCGGTATTGATAGCGAGCCTCCTCATCATCATCAAAGTTGAGACTGGAGAAGTCAATGCTGAGATTGTTCTGCTCCGGCCCGATTTCGAGCCCGGAGACTTCGGTTTGGCCGAACTCAGAGAGCGCATAGGGCGCACCGGCGATGCGGAGGCCGTTGATCAGAATTGGCAATGGCGAAGCTGGCCGGCTCGGCTCAGGCGTGAGCCGCGAGAGCCCTTGATCGGTGCCAAACCAGAGCGCGCCGGTGCTGTCTCTCAGCGCCGCAGTAATAGCTTCGCTGGCCAATCCGTCGGCGGTCGTGTAGTGCTTGATCTGGCCGGTCGTCAGGTCCAGCCGGTCCAGGCCGCGAGTCGTGCCGACGTAAATCCGACCGAACAGGTCTTCCGTGATCGCCGTGACATCATCGCTGACTAACCCCTCGGCACTGGTATAGGCGATAAAGGAGAGGCGCTCCGATGCTGGATTGTCGATCCTGCCTACTCCGTGTCGGCTCGTTCCAAACCAGAGCCGGCCGGCTTGATCACAATGGAGCGCGGTAATCGGAGAACCGGGAACCCCGTCAGTGAGAGTGAAGAGCTTGAAGCGGCCGGCTGAGTAGCGTGCCAGGACCCCATGCAACCCCTTCACCTTAAAATCACCATACCCGTATGGCGATTGGACATCATGCCAGAACCCAACCCAGAGGCTGCCGGCTTGGTCCTCACCAAAGACCATCGGCACATCGAATGACGGCTGGCTTTCAAGGTCGAATTCAAGGGCCTGATGAAAAGTGCCCGTGGCTCTCTCCCATCTCGTTAATACCCCCCGGCCGGGCAGTCGCGCGCCAATCCAAAGATCGCCTCGTGAATCTTCAAAAAGCTGACGCACTTTGCTTCCGACCCAGCCGTCCTTGGTCGTATAGACAGCCTTCGGCCGCGCCTGCGCCAATTGTTCGAGCCTGTTTACCTGAGCGAAGCGGTGGAGGCCTTCGCGCGTGGGAACCCACCACTCGCCGTGGTGATCTTGCAGCGCGATGACCTCGCCATCATGGCCTGAATTGCCTGAATTCCTGGGCGGGGCGAACCGCTTGGGCCGGGCCGTGGTGAAACTCTGACGGTCAAACAGACTAATCAACCGGTTACTGCTGATGACGTATAGTTCACTCTGCCTGTTTGCGAAAATCTGTCTGATCTGAATGCCGCCCAGGCCGTCGGCCTCGCTATAAGTAGTGAAGGCATCGCGCGCCAGTCTCATCACGCCGCTGTCATAGGTTGCCAGCCAGAGATTGCCGGCGCGGTCTTCGGCCAAGGCCCGGATCGAGTTATTGCTCAGGCCCTGTGCGGTCGTGTAGCTGCGGAATCGGCCGTGGTCAAATTCAGAGAGACCGCCATCCGCGCCAATCCAGATGCGGCCGTCGGCCGCTTGGAGCACAGCCTTCACGACGTTATGGGCCAGGCCATCGGCGGTCGTGTACCAGCGGACCTCACCGGCATCACCGATTGCGGATTGCGGATTGCGGAATTCGGATTGCCGATTGAAAAATCTGCTGTGATTGCGGCCAGGTCCATCAATCCGCAATCCGAATTCCGCAATCCGCAATCGAGAGGGCGGCGCGGGCTTGAGCCTGAACAGACCGGCATCGTGGCCCACCCAGAGGTTGCCGTCGCGGTCGGTCAGCAGTGACCAGACCCGATCATGGCCGTCGATTGGTTTGATGGCGTAATGAAAAATCCGGCCATCCGGCGAGCGTCGAACCAGTCCCCCTGGAGTGCCAATCCAGAGGCTGCCCATCTGATCTTCGGCCAAGGCAAAAATGTCATCCAGCCGCCCGGTCTCGGCCGGCTGAAACCGGACTTCGCCGCCAGTCTCTGCTAACCGAAAGAGCCCGCCGTTAGCGCCAACCCAGAGCACCCCAGACCGGTCTCGATAGAGGACATTAGCGCTATTTTTTGCCCGTTCGGGACTGATCTGATAAACCTTGATCTGTGGGTGAAATTCTCGACCAATGAGGGGCGCGGTGGCGTCCGCCCCGTTTTTTGTGACCGCAGGCTCTTGGCTGAGAGAAGGATTAAAGCGGGCCACTCCGCCAGTGGTGGCTACCCAATACCACCCAGGCCGATCCTCGATGATATCCGTGATCAAGTTCAGGCCATTCTTGGCGCCGTAAGCAGTGAAGCGGTAGCCATCGAAGCGGCTCAAACTGAGGCCGCCGCAGAACCATAGAAAGCCCTGCGAGTCACGGAAGATGCGACCAATACCACTATTATCATGGCCCAGGCCGTCGGCATAGGTATAAGTCTTGATCGGCAAGCGCTCGGCTGGGACTCCGGTGAAGATAGAGATCCATAGGCCGAGCAGTAAGGCGAGGCGAAGAGAAACGCGATGCTCAGGCAATGCCCTATTCATAACTGAGAGGTTGAAGTCTAGGAATTACTAAAAACCGCCGGGCTAGCGCGAACTCTGTGTCCGCCGGTCTGAGCCAGCCCAAACGCATGACCTCGCGGCCTCGCAGCCCAAGCGTTGAGGTGAAAAACAAACTGAATGTGCGCGAGTAGCTGCGTTGAGTGATGCAGCGCGGGCCGCTCTTGAGTCGTGTTTACTCTAGTCATCGGGGCCTCACTTGTCAATTCTCGTGGGGCGGGATCGCCACCTGTTACATTTCGCGGCTTCGGGTTACACTCTCATCGATTTAGATCGGTTTGCAATTGCGTGTCTGGTAGGGGCAGACCTGTGTGTCTGCCCCGGACTGGCGAAACCGGGGCAGACACTCAGGTCTGCCCCTACTGATCTAAATAGGAGAGGAGAAAGGATGATGTCCCCCAAGGCCGCCTATCTGTTGTTCGCCTCATGGATCTTCATCGCCTGGATTGGCCTTCACACAGCTCAGGCCCAAACGAAACCGGCGGAGCAAGACCAGCCCCTCAAGCTCAAGACCGAGCTGATCGAGGTCCGCGCGGTGGTGACAGACCGGCGCGGGCAACCCATCATTGATCTGAAGCAAGAGGACTTCGAGGTGCTGGAGAACGGTCGCCCTCAGGAGGTCAGTTTCTTCTCCGTCACGCGCCTCGCCGGCAAAGAGAGCACTCAACCGGCGCAGGGGAAAGAGGGGGCGATCAAGATCACTCCCGCGCGACCTGCCGAAGCTCCGGCGCGGACAGCAGTGTTGTTCGCCGACACGCTACACCTTTCGGTCTCGAGCCTCCTGACGATGAAGCAGGCGCTCAGGCGGTTCATCGACGAGCAACTGACCGACCAGGACCTGGTGGCCCTGGTGACCAGCGCCGGGACGCTCGGGCTGGCCGAGCAGTTCACTCGCGACCGGCGTATTCTGCGCTACGCGGTCGAGCGGCTGTCGCCCGGGCCGGCCAAGCGTGAGAGTCTCCTGTCACCCTACCTGGCCGGCATGCTCGAGCGCGGCGACCCGGAGGCTTTAGCGGTGGCGATCAGCGTCTTGAGAGCGGAAGAATCTCTGAGCGGGCCGCGTCAAATGCTCGAAAGCTACACGCACGCCCGGGCCAGGGAGGTCCTCGTCGAGGCGACTTATCAGCGCCGGGCGACGTTATTGACCCTCAAAGCCGTCGCCGAGCGCTTGGCGGGCCTGCCGGGGCAACGCCTGATCGTGCTCTTCTCGGACGGGTTCACGCTGCTGGATGACGGGGGGCATATGGACACGGGCGATCTGCAATCGGTCGTGAGCCGCGCCGTGCTCTCGGGCGTGGTCATCTATGCGATCGATGCCAAGGGCCTACAGCCGCCGTCCCTCTTCTCCGCCGCCCGCGGAAACATCGGGAGCGACCCGAGAATCTCCAGCTACGTTTCAGGGTCCGAGCGAGACTTGGAAGACGGGCTCAACGCGCTGGCCAAGGATACGGGCGGCGAGCCCTTCTTCAATACCAACGATCTGCGGGGGGCGCTCGAAAAAGCGCTGGACAACAACCGTGTCTATTACGCGCTGGCCTATTACCCGCCGGCCGAGGGCGAGGCCAAGCAGTTCCGCCGCCTCACCGTCCGCGTCAGGAACCACCCGGAGTACGTCGTCCGCGCGCAGAAGGGCTACCTGCCGGCGGAGTTGATCAAAGCGAAGAAAGACGAATCGGCGCTCTCGCCGCAGGGGCGCCTGGTCCAGGCGATGGTGGCGCCGCTGCCGGTGACGACCATCGGCGTGGCAGCCGCGGCCGACTTCATCGAGAACGAAGCCGACCACACCCAGGTCACGCTGCGCGTCCACATCGACGGGGACAAGCTCGACTACCGCGAGCAGGACCGGCATTACCTCTTCGGCCTGGAGGTGGTTACGTTCATCTACGACTCGGCCGGCAAGCGCGTCGACTCGAAGGCCGAAACCATCCAAGGGAATCTGCTGCCTGAACGGCTGGAGAAGGTCAAGCAGTATGGCTTCAATTACATCAAACGCCTGGCCCTCAAGCCGGGGCTCTATCAGGCCCGCGTCGGAGTGCGAGAACTCGCCAGCGACCGCCTCGGGACGGCCTCGGCCTGGGTCGAAGTCCCTAACCTGAGCCGGAGCAAGTTGGCGTTGAGCAGCCTGATTCTGGTCGATCCGCAAAATCAGGGTGGCGCAGCCCCGGCCGAGGCGAAGGGCGAAGAGTTTGAGCAGGTGCTTTACGGCGTCAGGTTCTTCAAGAGAAGCAACTCCCTGGTCTACTACCTCAGAGTCTACCGCGCGGCCAATAAATCCCCGGACGAATCCGAGTTGGTCATGCAGTCAGAGTTCCTGCAAGGTGACAAGCCCATCGCCCAGAGTCCCTGGCAGCCTGTCTCCGAGCGCCAGGTCGGGAAAGATGACCGAGGCATCGACGTGGGCGGGGAGATCAAGTTGGGGAATCTGCCGCCCGGCATCTATGACCTGCGCCTCACGATCAAAGATTCTAAATCGAAGCGCACCGTCCAGAGGACGACGGCCTTTGGCGTGGAACCTTGAGGTCGGCGAGTGATCCGTGGCGAGTCAGGCGCCTCGGGGCGGTTGAGACGCGGCCTTTGATCAAGCCAGGTTCGCCGCCCGGCGCTGACCTTCACCGGTCGTTGCTTGCGTCAGGCTGGAAGTTCCGCCATAATCGCGACGCTGCCGAGCTTCAATTGATTGATCAGAAACATGAGGAGTGCTGGGGCTCACCAGATCGGACGCCTGCTCTGCGTCAGTTTGAGCGGGCCGGAGTTGACAACCCAGGAGCGAGACCTGTTGGCGCGCCTCAGACCGGGCGGCGTGATTCTCTTCGCCCGCAACTGTCAAAGGCCGGGCCAGGTCAGGGCGCTCACGGATGAGGCCCGCGCCCTTCTAGGCGAAGACGCGCTGGTGGCGATTGACCAAGAAGGCGGGAGGGTTGATCGGCTGCGGGCTTTTCTCCCCCCTATGCCGTCGGCCGCCGTGACGGCTGAACGCGGGGGCGCAGAGGCAGTCGCCACGCTCGGCGCCCTGACGGCCCGAGCGCTCCGCCTGCTCGGCTTCAACCTGAATTTCGCCCCGGTCCTGGATGTGCTCGCTCAGGGACAGGAAGGTTTGGGCAATGGGCTGGAGACGCGAACTTTCGGCCCATCTCCAGAGACAGTCTCCGCGTGCGCGACGGCCTATCTCGGGGCGCTGCAAGCGGGCGGCATCGGCGGGTGCGTGAAGCATTTCCCGGGCCTGGGGGCGGCCTCGGTCGATCCGCATGAGCAACTGCCGGTCGTCACTTCGACGGCGGATGAATTGAAGACGCAAGACCTGGCGCCTTTCAGGGAGGCCATCTCTTTGAGCCTGGCGCGTGCGGTGATGGTCTCGCACGCGGCTTATACGGGTTTGGGTGAGCGTGCGCCGGCCTCGCTCTCACAACTGATCGTCGGCGGCCTGCTGCGCGAAGAGCTCGGGTTCGAGGGCGTCTCGGTGACCGACGATCTGGCTATGGGCGCAGTCAAGCAGGCCGCCGGGGAGACTGCTCGCGCGGCACGCCTCGCCGTCGCGGCCGGGCAAGACTTGCTGCTCCTCTGCGCCTCGCTGAGTGAGGTCGAGAAAACTCACACGGCACTGACCCAGGCCGCCGCCCAGGGGGAAATTCCTGAGGCTCGCGTCGAGCAGTCGCTCGCACGGATCGAATCCCTACGGGCTACGCTCGCGGAGCCGCCGCCGTTTGATGCAAGGCAATTTGAAGAGGTGTCTGACCAAATCACAGCACTTCGCGTGAGCTTGGGTCTGCCCACAACAGGCATTTGACGACCAGATGAGTTCTCCTTTTCTTAGCCCAGCGCAACGTAATTCCTTTAAGGGATCACGGACTCGGTACGGTACGGGGAGCGTGAGCGACCCGAGCCTCCGCCATGAGCTGGAGATGGAAAGTGCAGGTCGCTCACGCTCCCCGTACCGTACCGGCAAACGCATTGTTCTCTTCGTTATCAGACTCAGTCTCGTCGCGGGGCTGGCGATGGCTCCAGCCTGCCGGCGAACCGGGCGCGAGGGCGAACTCGTGATGATGATCGAGAAGCGCATCCCGACCTTCGACCCGCGCTCCAGCTCGGATTCGGCCGCCGAGCGCATGCGCCAACTGATCTTCAACGGCCTGACGCGCAAGAACGAGAAGTTCGAGCCCGTCGCTGACCTCGCCGAGAGCTTCGACTCCTCGCCCGACTATCAAGTCTTCACCTTCCGGCTCCGCAGCGGGATCAAATTTCACGACGGCCGCCCGCTCACTTCGCGCGATGTCAAGTACACCTTCGACACCATGATGGCCAAAGGCTTCGCTTCGGATAAGAAGGGGGAATTTGTCGAGAGCCTGGCCTTCATCGAAGCCTCCGACCCACAAACGGTGATCTTCCGCTGCCACCGGCCCTTTCCCGGCTTCGCCAACGCGATCATCCCGGTGGGCATCATTCCCGAAGGCTCCGGCGACCAACAGGCGAAGCGGCCCGTCGGCACCGGCCCGTTCAAGTTCGAGGATTACGCCGAGGATCAAGAGGTCGTGCTCGCGGCCTATGAGGGCTATTTCGAGGGACGCCCGACGGTCAACCGGCTGCGGGTCAAAATCGTCCCCGACAACAGCACCCGCGAGAGCGAACTGCGCAAGGGCTCGGTCGACCTGGCGATCAACGCCGACTTCGAGCCGGCCACGGTCGAGTCCCTGGAGAAGGCCGAGGGCATCAAAGTCGTCAAGACCGACGGGACGAACATCGCCCACCTCGCCTTCTACCTGCCCGACCCGATCCTCAAAGACCAGCGGGTGCGCCAAGCCATCGCCTACGGGATCGACCGCGATGCGATCATCCGCGACCTCCTCAAAGGACAGGCCCGCCCGGCCAACAGCATCCTGCCCCCTTCGCAGTGGGCCTATGAGCCCGCCGCCGCCTCTTACCACTACGACCCGGCCCGGGCGAAGCAGTTGCTTGATGAAGCGGGCAAGACGGCCGAGGGCGACAAACCCCGGTTCAAGGTGGCGATCAAGACCCGGACCACCTCGATCTCGCGCAAGATCGCCGAGGTCCTGCAGGAGCAATTGCGGCGCATCGGCGTCGAGCTCGAGGCGCAGTCGGTCGAGCCGCAGAAGTGGCTGCAAGATGTGAGCGACGGCAATTTCCAGATTTACTACAATGTCCTGGTGGGCGGCAATCAGAGCACCGACATCTTCAGGCTCGTCTACGACGCGAAGTCGGTGCCCAAGAACGGTCAGAACCGCATGCGCTACAGCAACCCGCAGGTCGACAAACTGCTCGCCGAGTCCTTGACGGCGACGCGCGAGCGCCAGAAGGAGATCTTCTCCGAAGTGCAGAAGACGCTCGCCGCCGAGTTGCCACAGATCTATTTGTGGTACCCGGCGACCATCGCCGTCTATCGTCACCGGGTGAGCAATCTCAACCTCGACCCGTCCGGCGACTGGCGGGTCGTCCGGCTGGTCAAGGTGGACTGAAAACAGTGATGAGTGGAAAGTAAAAAGTAGAAAGTAAAAGCACCAAAACTTTCTACTTTCTACTTTTTACTTTCCACTCATCACTCATCACTGCCTCGTTGAAAGGAGCCTAAGCTATGCAAGCCAAAACTGGAGCGAAAACAGCCAAGATCGGCATGGTCGGGTTGGCGGTCATGGGGGAGAATCTGGCGCTCAACATCGCGCGCAACGGATTCCCCATCGCCGTCTTTAACCGGGACAGCGCCAAAGTAGACAAATTCCTCAAACGCGCCGAGGGCAAACAGGTGATCGGCGCCTACTCGGTCGAAGACTTCGTCGGTTCACTCGAGCTGCCGCGGAAGATCGTCCTGCTGGTCAAGGCCGGCAAGCCCGTCGATGACGTGATCGCCCAGCTCAAGCCTCTGCTCAGCCCCGGCGACATCATCATCGACGGCGGCAATTCCTTCTTCGTCGACACCCAGCGGCGCGAGAAGGAGCTCAAGGCCGCGGGGCTCAACTTCATCGGCTCCGGCGTCTCGGGCGGCGAGTCGGGCGCCCTATGGGGGCCGTCGCTGATGCCGGGCGGCGACCCGGCGGCTTATGAGCAGCTCCGCCCGGTCTGGGAGGCCATCGCCGCAAAAGTCGATGACGGCCCCTGCGTCACCTACGTCGGCCCGGACGGCGCCGGCCATTTCGTCAAGATGGTCCACAACGGGATCGAATACGGCGACATGCAACTGATCGCCGAGGCTTACGACATCCTGCGCAACGCCCTCAGCCTCCCGGCCGCGGAGATGGCCGACATCTTCGCCAGGTGGAATGAGGGTGTGCTCAGCTCATTTCTGATCGAGATCACGGCCAAGATCTTCACCGCCACTGACCCGGAGACCCGCCAGCCCCTGGTCGAGATGATCCTCGACCAGGCGGGGCAGAAAGGCACCGGCAAGTGGACCGCTCAAGTCGCCCTCGACCTGGGCGTGGTGATTCCGACGATTCAAGCCGCGATCGACGCGCGCGCCCTGTCCGCGAGTAAGGCCGAGCGCGTCGAGGCGAGCAAACAACTGCCCGGGCCGCAAGGCGCCCGCTACCGCGGCGACAAACAGGAGCTCATCGCGGCCGTCCACGACGCGCTCTACGCGAGCAAAATCTGCTCCTACGCGCAGGGCATGAATCTGATCCGCGCGGGCTCGGAGCAGTATCAATGGCAGATCAACCTCGGCGAGTTGAGCCGCATCTGGAAGGGCGGCTGCATCATCCGCGCCCAATTCCTCGACAAGATCAAGCAGGCTTACCAGCGCCGCTCGGACCTGCCCAATCTGCTCCTCGACCCGGACTTCAAAGCCTGGGTCCTCGAAGCGCAGCCGCGCTGGCGCCAGGCCGTCACCACCGCCCAGTCGTTAGGCATCCCGCTGCCAGCGATGTCGGCGAGCCTGGCCTATTTCGATTCCTATCGCACGGCCAATCTGCCGCAGAACCTGACGCAGGCCCAGCGCGACTTTTTCGGTTCTCACACTTATGAGAGAATCGATCATCCGGAACGCGGTTTCATTCACACGGAGTGGGAGGAGTTGGTGAAGAAGTAGCAGGCTGCGGTCAGTTGCCGGTAAGCTGATGGCCGCCGGCAACTGACCACCTCATCAGCGAGGCGTCTATGCCAGTCATCGAACTTGAGGTTAAGCCGGAACAACTGGTGAAAGCGGCTGAGCAGTTGCCGCAGGAAGAACTTGATCAACTGGTGGACGACCTGCTGATGTTGCGGGCGCGTCGGATCGCGCCCTCGCTCTCCCGAACTGAAGCTGAACTGCTGCTGAAAATCAACCAATGGTTCCCTGAAGAAACCTGGCGCCGATACCGCGAGCTGATTGAAAAACGGGATGACTTCACCCTGACCGAGGCCGAATACGCCGAGTTACTTGACCTGAGCTACGAGGTGGAAGCGGCCAACGTGGAGCGCATTAAAGGCCTGATTGAACTGGCGACCCTGCGCGGGGTGTCACTCGACGAAGTCATGGATCAGCTCGGCATTAAGCCGCGCGAGCCATGACACGTCAACGCGTCAAGGCGGAGCCAAGGCGACGCGTGTTTGAGCGCGCTCGCCACTACTGCGAATACTGTCGTAGTCCGGAACGATATTCGCCCGACCCTTTTGCGGTTGAGCATATCGTCCCGGTCATCAAAGGCGGGACAACGACGCTGAGCAATCTGGCGCTCTCCTGTCAAGGCTGCAACAGCCACAAGTATGACAAGACAGAAGGGCGCGATCCGGTCAGCAAGAAAGTTGCTCCGCTCTATCATCCGCGGCGACAACGCTGGAGCGATCATTTTACCTGGAACGAAGACTGCACTCTCGTGATCGGCCTGACCCCGACCGGCCGCGCTACCGTCGCGGAGATGGACTTGAACCGGGAAGGTTTGATCAACCTGCGTGACCTGCTCATTCTGGTGAAAAGGCATCCGCCAGAAGAAATCGCCCCGGAAGAGGACTGACGAGGACTGACATGGAAACCACCGCACACGACAACCCCTTACGCGAAGGCCTCAGGCTCGAACGCACGGCCGAACCCTGCATCGTCATCATCTACGGCGCCTCGGGCGACTTGACCAAACGCAAACTAGTCCCGGCCCTCTACCGCCTCTCTCAAGAGAGGTTGCTGCCGGGCGAGTTCGCCATCGTCGGCGTCTCGCGCACGGCGATGAGTCACGAGGAATTCCGCGACAAGATGAAGGACGCCATCGTGACCTACTCCGAGGCCAAGCGCGTCGATGAGGCCGTCTGGCAGAGCTTCGCCCAGGGCATCTTCTATGTGCCGGGCGACATCAATGACTCCGAGGCTTACCGGCGGCTCCGCGAACTGCTCGACCGCATCGACCGCGAGCGCGGCACCGGCGGCAACCGCGTCTTCTACCTCTCGACCGCCCCGGCCCAGTACAGCGAGGCGATCAGCCAGCTCGGCGCCGCCGGCCTGGCCAAACCCGAAGGCAAAGGCTGGACCCGCATCATCATCGAGAAGCCGTTCGGCACCGACCTCCCTTCGGCCCATCAGCTCAACGAGGAGGTGGGCGCCGTCTTCGACGAGGAGCAGGTCTACCGCATCGACCACTACCTCGGCAAGGAGACGGTCCAGAACCTGCTGGTCTTCCGCTTCGCCAACGGGATCTTCGAGCCGATCTGGAACCGCCAGTACATCGATCACATCCAGATCACCAACGCCGAGGCCATCGGCGTCGAGGGGCGCGGCGGCTACTACGAGAGCGCCGGCGTGCTGCGCGACATGATCCAGAATCACGTCTTCCAGGTCCTTTCACTCGTCGCCATGGAGCCGCCCGTGAGTCTGTCGGCCAACGCCGTGCGGGACGAAAAGATCAAGGCCATGCAGGCCGTCCGCCCGATCACGCGGGAGCAGGTCGATGAATTCACCGTCCGCGGCCAGTACGGGCCGGGCTCGGTGGGCGGCAAGCCGGTCCCCGGCTACCGCCAGGAGCCGGGCGTGAGCCCCGAGTCCCGGACCGAGACCTACGCTGTGCTCAAACTCTACTTCGACAACTGGCGCTGGGCCGGAGTCCCCTTCTACATCCGCTCCGGCAAGCGCATGCCGAAGCGGGTGACTGAGATCGCCATCCAGTTCAAAGAGGTCCCGCACCTCCTGTTCGGCACCCTCGCCACGCAGCAACTCGAGCCCAACGTGCTCGTCGTCCGCATCCAGCCCGACGAAGGCATCACGCTGCGGATCGGGGCGAAGATTCCGGGGCAGACCACGCGCGTGCGATGGGTCAACATGGACTTCCGCTACGGCGCCTCGTTCGGCGTCGCCTCCCCCGAAGCCTACGAGCGCCTCTTGCTCGACTGCATTCTAGGGGATTCGACCCTCTACGCGCGGCGCGATATGACCGAGCGGGGCTGGGAGATCGTCATGCCGATCCTTGAGTCGTGGCAGCAGACCCAGCCGAACTTCCCCAACTACGAAGCTGGGACCTGGGGTCCGCAAGCCGCCGACGATTTCATCGAGAAGGACGGACGGCAGTGGCGCAGACCATGAGCATTGCGGATTGGGGTCAACGCGATGCGTTGAATTGGATTGCGGATTGAAAGAGCGCAGGCACTTCCTAAATCCGCATTCCGCATTCCGCAATCCGCATTCGGAAGGGTTAAATATGGAAACCGAAATCAATCCGCAATCCACAATCCGCAATCCGCAATCGGGTGTCGATGTGGCAGCCATCGAGCGTGAACTGACGGCGCTCTGGAAAAGCTTGGGCGAGGGCGAAGAGCACGGTGGGGTGATTCGCTCCTGTGTGCTCAACCTCCTGGTCTACGTGCCCAGTTCCGCGGCTTCGGGCGAGATCGATGAGATCTTGACTGAAGTCACGGCCGCTCATCCATCCCGCGCCATCCTGGTCACGGCCGACCGCCGGGCCGAGCAGCCGTCGATGGGCGCCTGGGTCACTTCACGCTGCACGCTGCCGACCGCCACCTCGAAGCAAGTCTGCTGCGAACAGATCACGGTGGCGGCCTCCGGCGACCAGGTCAATGAACTGCCGAGCGCGGTGGCGCCGCTCCTGCTCTCGGACTTGCCGGTCTACTTGTGGTGGCGGGCAGTGCCGCCTTTGGCTGACAAGGTTTTCAACCGCCTGGCCGACCTCTCGGACCGTCTGATCATTGACTCGGCCGCTTTCGCCGACCCGCACGGGGACCTGGTCAGCCTGGCCCTGCTGCTGCGCGATCGCTCTCGCGGGGCGGCGATCAGTGATCTCAACTGGGCTCGGCTCACGCCCTGGCGGGCGCTGCTCGCAGCTTTTTATGATGTGGCCGACTACCGCCCGTTCCTCGACCGGCTGGAGCGCGTGGTGATTGAATATGTCCCTGCCTCCGATCAGGCAGAGGCCATCTCGCCTCGTGCCCTGTTGCTCGCCGGGTGGCTGGCCAGCCGGTTGAAGTGGCAATTGCAACCCGCCGCCACCGAGCGCCGGGATGAAGCTGCGGTCTTCAAGCTCGACGCGAACGGCCGCGAAGTGGCCATCGAATGCGTCTCCAAGCGCAGCCCCGAGGTTGAACCCGGACACATCGCGCAGGCGACGCTGACCGCTAACGCCCCGGCGGCGGCCTCCTTCAACGTCAAGCGGAGCTCGAGCGGCCGCCGGCTCGAAACCGAAGTCCTGCTGGGCGAGGAGCGGCGCCTCGGGCGCGTGCTCGGCTACGAGAACCTGAGCGAAAGCGCCCTGCTCGGGAGGGAGTTGGAAATCCTCGGCCACGACCGCGTCTTCGAGCAGGCCGTGCTGACGGCGGGCGAATTCATTCTGTCCCTGGTCCAGACCTAGAGCAAATTTCATTGTCCCGCGACCTGTCAGGTTGCGGTGGCTTCGGCCGAGCACTCTTAGCGAGACCTACCGCAACCTGACAGGTCGCGGGACTTTTTCCGAGAAGGAGTGAGCATGATCCTGGCAGGTGATATCGGCGGCACCAAAACCATCCTCGGCCTCTTCGAAGACAGCGGAGGCGGTCTCATTCCCCACCATCAGCAGAGCTTCCCGAGCAAGGACTATGTCGGGCTGGAAGCCATCGTCACCCAGTTTCTGGCGCAGACGAGCGAGCCTGTCACCGCGGCCTGCTTCGGCATCGCCGGCCCGGTCGTTGATGGGCAGAGCGTCACCTCCAATCTCCCCTGGGTCGTCAGCGCGCGCCTCCTGGCTCAGACGCTCTCGATCAAATCCGTCACGCTCATCAACGACCTGGAGGCGATGGCCTACGGCGTGGCCGAGCTCAAGCCGGAGGAGATGGTGACGCTCAATGAGGGCATGCGCCTGCCCGGCAACGCGGGCCTGGTCGCGGCCGGGACGGGGCTCGGTGAAGCCATTCTCTTCTGGGACGGCCAGCGCCACATCCCTTCGGCCTCCGAAGGCGGGCATGCGGACTTCGCTCCGCGCAATCTTTTGGAAGTCGAGTTGCTCCGGTTCCTGCTCACCAAGTTCGGGCACGTGAGCGTCGAGCGCGTCCTCTCGGGCCCCGGCTTATTCAACATCTACGACTTCCTGCGCTCCTCGGGCTACGGCGAAGAATCGAAGGCCGTGACCGAGCGCTTCGCCAAGGAGGACCCGAGCAGCGTCATCTCCGCGGCCGCCCTCGCCGGGGAGTGCGGCTTGTGTCTGAAGGCGCTGGATCTGTTTGCCGCCATCTACGGCGCCACGGCCGGCGACATCGCCCTGATCCTGAAAGCGACGGGCGGCATCTATCTCGGCGGCGGCATCGCGCCGAAGATCATCGAGAAGCTCAAGGACGGAACTTTCATCGGGGCGTTTACGGACAAGGGCCGCCTCTCGTCGCTCGTCGCCACCATCCCGGTCCGCGTGATTATGAACCCCAAGACCGGGCTGCTCGGCGCGGCCCGGGTGGCCGCGCCGACGGCCGCGTAAGCCGGCGAGTTGAAGGAGGGGGCGCGATGATCGAGATCATCAATCACGAACAACGCTACCACTTCGAGAGCGAGTGGCTGTCAACCTACTGGCACTTCAGCTTCGACCATTATTACGACCCGCAGAACCTGGGCTTCGGCCCGCTACGGGTTTTCAATGATGACGTCGTCCAGCCGTCTTCAGGCTTCCCAACGCACGGGCATCGCGAGATGGAGATCGTCACCTACGTCCTCGAAGGGGAGTTGGAACACCAGGACAGCACGGGCGGCTCCGGCCTGATCGGTCCCGGCGAGGTCCAGCGCATGAGCGCCGGCACCGGCATCCGCCATTCCGAATTCAACCCTTCGGCGGACCAGCCGGTCCACCTCCTTCAACTGTGGATCATCCCGGCCGTGAGCGGGCTGGAGCCGTCCTATGAGCAACTGCGGTTCACGCCGGAGGAGCGAGCCGGCAAGCTCCTGCCGGTGGCCTCGGGGCAAGGCGTGCCCGGCACGGTCAAGGTGCATCAAGATACGACGATCTATGTCTCGGCAATCCGGCCCGCAGATGAGCTCAACCACAAGCTGAGCGATGGTCGGCGGGCCTACCTTTTTCTCATCGACGGAGAACTGCTTCTCAACGGCCAGACGCTCACCAGCGGCGACCAGTCCCGGATTGTCGGAGAGGCAGAACTGAAGCTGTCAGCGGTGAAATCTTCGGAGATCATGCTGCTCGACCTGCCATAAGAAGCAGGATGACTATCACTGTGATGAAAGGGGGTAGCCCAGGCCACCCCTTCAGCAAGTGGTCTTGGCGCTACTGCTATAATTTCAAAACCTTCGCCGCATTGTCATACCAAACCTTCTGGCGCACCGGCGGCGCGAAGCCTTCTAGCGCGTCGAAATCAGCCAGCCAACGCTCTGGCGTAATGAGAGGGTAGTCGCTCCCGAACAGGATGCGGTCCTGCAGCCGTGTCCGGGCTTCACCCATAATCACTTTGAGGATGTATTGGGGCGTGGATTTGGCAGGGGCACCTTTCCCCGGCCTAGCGAGCTGTGTGGATGCTGATGGGGCTACGATGAAATTTCCCAAGGTGTTGACAAGCCCGCTACCCTGTAGTAAAGATACGTCACCTTTTTAATTACGCATCCATGCCTCAAGTACAGTATCCTCCTCACCATACTGTATGGAACGATCTAAAGTTATCTACCTGGGCATCAGCCTCCCAGATAAGGTTTACTGCGTGGCTGGCCGGGTAGTCAGCAGCTAGCCTGATCATCTGCCGGAGACCAAGCCAGGTTGAAGAGGATGCAACTATCAGGCACACAAGTGGCTACGCCAGAAACCGCGCCACATTACCCTCAGAAAGGAGAAGGTACACACTTGTTAGCAACTCAAGAGTGGAAAGGTTTCGCTGGGTTTGCCCCTTCCTTGGGTTATCCCGCCGGGCTCACGTTATTTCAACAAGGGGCTCACCTCCACGAGATCTACTTCATCAATCGTGGCCTGATCAAGCTGCTTCACCTGGATGCAGAAGGCCGCGAGTTGATAGTCAATCTCCGCTACCCCGGTTGCCTCCTCGGCGCGGCTTCGGTCTTACTTCTGCGCCCTTGCCCCGTGACCGCTGTCACGGTCACCCCATGTTCGTTACAGCGTGTTTCAGCCGCCGACTTTCGGCAACACTTGACGGTTGACCCCAAACTCGGCTGGTACCTCCATCAGATGCAGAGTTGGGAGATCTATGAACAGACCGCCCGCCTGGCGCAAATGGGAGACCGGGTGGTCCGCCACCGGTTGGAGGAGGTCCTGTGGCAGATGCTTTCCGTGCTTGCCCCTGATCCGTCGCCGGCCGGAGTCAAAGTGCAATTGCCGCTCAAGGATAAAGAGATCGCACAGTTGATCTCCGCCACCCCAGAGCATGTCAGCCGGCTGTTCAAGCAGTTGCACGAGGCAGGGCTTGTGCGTCGGGCAAAAGGCTGGACGATTATTCCCGACCCGCGGCGGCTCTGGCACGCAGACACCCCGGAGAGAAATTACGCGTACCTGGACCAAAACTAGGAAGGTGGCCGTCTCGGCCCGGCAAATCGACCAAAAACTTGATCACGATCAAGATCGGACTTGATCAGGATCATTGGAGCCGTGGGGTGAGTGAGCGCATGATGGCGGCGCGTTGACTGAGATTCATCGGCAGTGGCCAATCACCGCCCCTGTTGTTGAGGGTTTGCTACTGTAGGTGGACGGTCGCGAGTTTAGTCAGTCAGGCCTCCCCTCGGGCACCTTGATGAGGCAGTTATCAAAAATAAGGCCGGTGCTCGTGTGACCCCCTCTATTCCATTACCCCATGATGGTGGTTCAATCCCCTCTACCCCGACCTTTTTCTTTAAGCCTCCCCAAGACTCTTGAGCCGTTCGGCATTGGTGTGAATTGCCAAGCTTTCAAGAAAGCTTGGCTGCCCCCCGGTCACGAAGCTGGCCTGATCATCTGCCGGATGCCAAGCCAGTCTGAGAAGTAAACTGATGATGCCGTCCTAACGCACCAGCTGGGGCGGGAGAGTAGTCTTTTCCAGCTTACCGCAGGGGCCTCCTCGCGCTGCACGCCCATAGCTTGCAGCGCGGCGAAGGAGAAGTGTGCCTGCACGAAAGGAGAGCGCATGTCGCGGAGGAATTCCCACCCACAGAAGCGGCGCGATGAAACGCAGGTTAGTCGGTGGAGAACGGCCGTCGCCATCACCCTGATACTGATTCTCATCGCTGCAAGCGGAATTCTGGCGTATCGCCCAGCATTTCGGGTTGCAGCCACTTCATATAAGGCGGTGAACCAGCCACTAGCCTCGCCGGTTTCCCTTTCCCCCACCGACCCATCAAAGGAGTACATCTACGCTGGCAGCAAGCTCATCGCGACAGAGCAACCGATGTTCAATGACGTGCTCATGGGGAGTCAATTTTACGATTTTATCGTCGCGATAGCAGAGAAGGGGGTCACTGCGGGTTGCGGTGGAGGCAGCTACTGCCCCGCCAGCAACGTCACGCGGGAGCAGATGGCAGCCTTCATCATCAGAGCGCTGGGCATCTTCAACCCGCCGACCAACGTACCGCAGCGCTTTGCGGATGTGCCGCCATCGAACCAATTCTATGGCTTTATCGACCAAATGGCCGCCCGAGGGATCACCTCAGGCTGTGGCGGCGGTAACTACTGTCCGCAAAATAATGTGACACGCGAACAGATGGCAGCCTTCATCATGCGGGCGCTAGGTATCTTTAATCCAGACACCAATGTCCCGCAACGCTTCCTAGACGTGCCGCCGTTCCTCAACAATGATCCGAATCAACCCAATCCCTTCTATGGCTTCATTGACCAGATGGCCGCCCGCGGGATCACCTCGGGCTGCGGCGGCGGTAACTACTGTCCGAGCGATTTCGTGACGCGTGAGCAGATGGCAGCCTTCTTGGTCAAGGCATTCAACCTGTAGGCATTATTAGGTGGGCGACGCGCGAGACCGCCGACTGAGAAGATCAGAGAAGAAGGGGAAGACAGCAGGCGGAGAAATACTGACCGCCCCCAAAGGAGCGAAGCAGTGAAACAGAGCTTCGTTAACCAGCACAGTCAAAACGCCGGATCAACTGAAAGGCGTCTACCGGTATGAGAGCTGCATCACATCCTCTCAACGAAAGGGAAAGATACCATGTATCCAATTTGTCCAAACTCAGCGCCGAGGAATTGTCGCTCGCGCTTAGTCAAGATGACTCTTATGGTATTCATCATTACCTTCATCACTCTCATCAGCTTAGCCGTGAGCGCGCGAGCTTGGTTCGCCAAGACCGCGGTGGTTGTCAAATCATCTGCCGCAGGTTCGAGTCAATCCCTTCCACTCCGCGGTCCGGTGCAAGTCGTGCGCTTCACCCTCTACGACGTGGGGATCTACCCGCGCGTGGCTCACGCGCGCAAAGGGATCGTCGGCGTCGCGATTGAGGATCTTTCAGGCGGCACCATGGGGTTGATGATCGGACTTCAAACTGGCCAGGTGCTCGTGCCGGTCGGGCAAGTGTTGCGCCAATTGCCCCAATGGCGTGGGAGGGCCGATTTCCAGCTTCAGCCTGGGCAGTATCAGGTCTCCGACGCCAGCCACCCGGCCAACCGCGCGACGCTGATCGTTGATCCATAATCGGCGATGGGCCGGAAGTGATCATCACAATTCATCGCACTCTGACAGGAGCAAACCGCTATAATGCCGAAGACGCCTTGCCGAATCTATCTTACCCGCTTACTTACTGCGCTGATCATGTTGCCCGCCGTTTGTATAGTGGCGACGGCCCAAGAGTCGAGCCAGTATGACCGAGGTACACCGCCGCAGCACGCCGCAGGAGTATCCTCACTCGGCAGCTACACCTCAACCGACCTGGGGACGGTCAATCTCAGCAATGGCGCGCTCAATTTCAAACTGCCGCTCGGTCAGGTGGGCGGCCGCGGCTTCTGGCTGCCGCTCACGCTCAACTACAGCAGCAAGCTCTGGTCGGCCCGCCGCGGTCAGGAATATGTCACTGACCCGACCCCGCCGGGGCATCTTGAGCCAGTGTGTTGGGCCGTCTACGACGATACCGCGAGCCCGGTGGATGCTTATGACAAGCTCGTCGCCGGCTGGACGGTCGGGGCCGAGCCGTTCTTGAAGGCGCGCGGCGTCGGCATCGGCCCACACCAGAACACTGTCACCGGCGGCACCGACTATAATTACGTGGTCGTCAAACTCACGCTCGTGCTGCCGGACAAGGGCGAGATTCAACTGCGGGATGATCAAACGGATGGGGTGCCCCTGGGAGCGCAAGTGGACACGGTTCCCGGTTACGGCTTCCGCGACCAGGACGGCTACCGCGGGCGGCGCTGGCACGCGACCGACGGCTCCGGCCTGATCTTCTTGAACGATAGCGATAACGGCGTGGTCAATGGCAACTTGTCAGGCACGGTTATCACCTCCGATGGCACGCGGTATCACTTCACAATGATTAGTTCCACCGCCGCTCCTTCGGTCTATCTCAACCTCATTGCCCGCTGCGACTCGGTGATTGACCGGAATGGCAATCTTATCCAGATCAGTTACCCCCCCAGTGGGACTGAGGTTGATTACACCGACCAGCTTGGCCGCGTCACCAGGTTGCAGCAGAATGTGCCTGACCCTACCAATCCGAATGTCACCCTGGCGTTGCTGGTGACGCTGCCGGGCTATAACGGACAACCGCGCTACTACAAGGTCAAGACTGATGTCATGAACTTGCACTACCGCACCGGCATCAATCCGATCAACCCTGTCCTGCCGGTCATCAACGGCGACGGCGACCCGCTCGGCTACGGCTATGGCTGGTCTGGCCCGCACACTTCACTTTTCCCCGACTCCTACGGCCGCTCGGCAGAGCAGATTGATAACCTGCCGGTGGTGACCGAACTGGATTTGCCCGATGGGCGGTCGCTGCGGTTTGCTTACAACGCATTTGGTGAAGTCGCAGAGGTCCAATTACCCACCGGAGGGAAGATCCAGTACGACTATGCCTATCAAGCGGGTTTGCCGACCGGCAATTCACATCATCTGGAGGTGCATCCGACGTCGAACCAGGCGACGAGTAATGTGACGCAGATCGACCGCGCGGTGGTGGCCAAACGGACCTATCCTGATGGCTCGACCCTGGAGGGAAGCTGGAGTTATAGCTACAGCGCGCAGACCGACGCCAGCCTGGTCACAACCCAGGGCACAACCGAAGTCAGCGTGACCTCAGCCGCCGGAGCACTCTCGGACCAGTGGCATTTTTTCCTGACTGGGCAGCGCTACCTCGAATCAATCAATGGCAACCTGGACGGGACCGGTTACACGCTCTGGTCGACCGGCTTGGAGCGGCGCAGTGAAATGCGCGATGTCGGAGGGCTCCCCTTGACCGCCACCGAACAGGACTGGACGCAACGCACTTCGGTAGTGTGGTTTTGGAGTGGCGGACAGCAACAGCCGGAGAATGACAACCGGGTCAACGAAACGCGTCATTACCTGGATACCGGGAGCTTTGCCAAAACCGACACCTTCTATGACAATCTCAACAACCGGACCGCTAACAACGTCACCGAAATGCAGGAATACGATTATGACGGCACGCTCAAACGCCGCACCGTGATCAGCTATTTCACCAACAGCACGTACAGCAGTGACGGCGTCCACTTGCTGCGCCTCCCGCAACAGATTTCAGTCTACGAAGGGGCGAGCAACGAGAGGGCCAGGACGATCTACGAGTACGACAACTACACGGCGGATACCTACCATGCGGGTTTGGAGGATTACTTCTCAGTCGCTCCCTCAATCACTGGTCATGACGCCTCCTACGGGAGCGGCTACCTGACACGCGGCAACCAGACACGCGTCCAAAAATGGCTGAAGGCGATCAATGGCAACCCCGAACGTTACCTCGACACCTACCCGCGCTACGACAGCTTGGGCAATGTGATCTCAATCAAAGACCCGCGCGGCAATGTAACCACTTTCGATTTCACGGATGATTTCGGCGCTGGCAGCAATCCGGGCGGAGGCCTTGGCGGCAGCTATGGGCTGACCTATGCGCTGCCTACTCTGGTGACCAGTCCGCCGCCTAACCCCGGTGAGCCGCCGCACACTGCCCGCAGCCAATATGACTTCTCGACCGGGCTGTTGACTGGCTTCAAAGATCGCAACAACATCGTCACGCAGACGAGCTATAACGATCCGTTCGATCGCCCGACGCTGATCAATACCGCGCTGGGGACGGCCGTGGAGACGCACACCGCCATATACTACGCCGGGCTCTCGCCAGCAACGGTCTCCGGCGTCACACTCACCAACAATGACGTGTTGACGGCCACGGACCTAAACGCCGCGGGTGACGCCAATCTGCGCACCTGGACCCATACGGATGGGTTCGGGCGCACCATAGAAAGCTGGTCGCGCGACCCGCAGGGTAACGCGAAAGTGGTCACAGTTTACGACGCGCTGGGGCGAGTGTGTCAGAAGAGCAACCCCTACCGCCCCTCGTTGAATCAGAGCCCGGACTATACGACCACGGCCTACGACCTGGCCGGGCGGGTGGTGTCCGTGACCACGCCAGACTTCGCAGCGGTGTCTACGGCTTACTACGGCGCGCAAGTGTTAGTGACCGACCAGGCGGGCAAGCAGCGGCTGAGCCAGACCGACGCGCTCGGCCGGTTGATCAAAGTTTGGGAAATCACCCCGCCAGACGGGGCTACGGTCAACGTCTCATTCGGGAGCCCACCACAGCAGTTGACCGGCTACCTGACGACTTACGACTATGACGCGCTCGACAATCTGATCACGGTGACACAGGCGGCCCAAACGCGGGGCTTTGTCTACGACTCGCTCAAGCGGCTGAGGACGGCCACCAACCCGGAGAGCGGCACGACCTCTTACGATTACGACGAGAACGGCAACCTCTGGCACAAGATCGATGCGCGCAGCGTCACGACCACCTTCACCTATGACGCGCTCAATCGCCTGACCCTCAAGAACTATAATGATGCCACGCCAGCGGTTAATTATTATTATGATACACAAGCGCTGCCGGCTGGGGCACCGGCTATTGCCCAAGGCGCTGCGATCGGGCGGCTGGTGGCGGTCACCTATGGCGGGACCAGCGCAGGGGCTTACTACTACAGCTATGATGCCCGGGGTCGAGCCCTGCAAAGCTTGCAACGGACCGAGGGGCAGGATTATATTTTGAGCTACCAGTATAATCTTGCCGGTGGGATGAAATCGGAGACTTACCCTTCGGGGAGGGTGGTGATGACAGCTTATGATCCGGTGGGCCGAGTGAGCGGGGTCAGCGGGCACACGGCTGCGGGGGATAAGACCTATGCCAGCGCCTTCAGTTACACCGCGCACGGGGCGGTGTCACAGATGAACCTCGGCAACGGGCTGTGGGAGCACACCAGCTACAACTCGCGGCTGCAGGCGGTGGAGATCGGGCTCGGGACCGGGGCCACCGCCGCCGCCTCGAACCTGCTCCTGCTCGGCTACGCCTATGGGAGCACCGACAACAACGGGAATCTGCAGAGCCAGACGATCACCACCGGGATGGGCACGAGCAACCAGGTCACGCTCACCCAGAGCTACAGCTACGACGGGCTGAATCGGCTGCAGACGGCCAGTGAGAGCGGCGCGGGCTCAGGCTGGTCGCAGAGCTATGGCTATGACCGGTACGGCAACCGCGCCGTCACCTCCGGCTACGTGCCCAACTCGGCACTCACCCCGCAGTCGCTCTCGGCCTTC